>Ga0308169_10004175_pt1 | contig 13593 bp, 11 predicted proteins | sample PhyBR1_2_FD_202139 | JGI IMG/M metagenome (GOLD analysis project Ga0308169, IMG submission 202139) | Phyllosphere microbial communities from UC Gill Tract Community Farm, Albany, California, United States - DLSLSB.R1 | ecosystem: Host-associated > Plants > Phyllosphere > Unclassified | place...
CGTCGGACATCACCTCGGCCACGACCGCCACCACCTTCGAGGTGCCGATGTCGAGGCCGACGATCAGGTTTTTCGCGTCTTTTGTCATTGCTCGCCTGCTTAGATTTGCTTTGTTGGCTTGTTAGTAGGAGTTTTTGATTTCTTCTTTGCCGCGGCCTTCACAGGCTTGGTGGCATCCGCCGGCACAGTCAAGGCCGCGGAGGACAACGCCAACCCGTTCGGGTAGCGCATGTCGATCGTATCGATGCGGCCTTCCTGCAGCCGGGCGACCAGCTGCGGGTAGACCCCGACCAGGCGCTGCACGCGCGCCTTGACGGTATTCTTGTCCTTCTCGCGGCCGAGCTCCACGCTCATGCCGTTGTCCAGCTTGACGGTCCAGGCGTAACGCGAGGACAGCGCCAGTTCCTGCGGCACCAGCTTCACCGGCGCGAACCACGAGCGCAGCTCCGAAAAGCGCGCCAGCACATCCTTCTCGCTACCGGCCGGGCCCACGAAGGCCGGCAGCTCATGGTCGTCGTCGGCCTCGGCCAGGTTGGCGGTGAAGACATCGCCCTTCACCGACAGCAGGCGTCCTTCGCCCCAGGTACCGAGCGCTTCGTGCTCTTCCACTTCGACGATCAGGCCGTTGGGCCACTCGCGGCGCACCGTTGCGCGGCGCACCCAGGGCACGGCCTCGAAGGTCGTGCGCACCTGGTCCAGGTCCGTGGTGAAGAAATTCCCGCGAATCTTGCCAAGGACGCTATTCCTGACCGTCAGTTCGTTCACGTGTTTCAGGTCGATCTTGTACAGGCTTTCGACGCGTACTTCGCGCAAGGTGAACATCGGCCGCTGCGAGAGCCACCATACGCCCGTCGCAATACCGGCGAGCACCGTCGCCGCCAGCAAAGTGCTGGCGGTGGCGTTGAGGGCGCGTACGTCATGCCACATTCTTTTAGCCTTGTGCCTTTACCATCTTGCAGCGCGCCGAACGCAGGATCTCGACGCACAGGTCTTCATAGCTGATGCCCACCGCGCGCGCCGCCATCGGCACCAGCGAATGGGTCGTCATGCCCGGCGAGGTGTTCACTTCCAGCAGGAAGGGACGCATGTCGCTCTCGCGCACCAGCACGTCGACCCGGCCCCAGCCTTCGCAGCCGAGCGCGCGGTAGGCCGCCACGCACTGCTTCTGGATCTCTTCGGTCAGCGCCGCATCCAACTGCGCCGGGCAGTGGTATTGGGTGTCGTCCGTAAAATACTTGTTCTGGTAGTCGTAATTGCCTTGCGGGGCCACGATCTCGACGATCGGCAGCGCGCGCGCATCCTTGCCGGTGCCGAGCACGGCGACCGTGAACTCGCGGCCGGTGACGAATTCCTCGGCCAGCACGGTTTCATCGAAGCCCGCGGCCAGCGCCACGGCGGCTTCGAACTCTTCGGCCGCTTCCACCTTGGTGATGCCGATGGTCGAGCCTTCGAGCGGCGGCTTGACGATCAGCGGCAGGCCCAGTTCCGCCACGACGGCCTCGAGGTCGTCGCCTGGCGCCACGGTGGCGTAGCGCGGGGTCGGGATGTTTTTCGACAGCCAGATGATCTTGGTCGTGATCTTGTCCATGCCGACCGACGAGGCCATGACGCCGCTGCCGGTATAGGGAATGCCGAGCTGTTCGAGCGCGCCCTGCAGGCTGCCGTCTTCGCCGAAGCGGCCGTGCAGCGCGATGAAGACGCAGTCGAATTTTTCAGCGGCCAGTTCGGCCAGCGAACGCTCGGCCGGATCGAAGCCGTGCGCGTCGATGCCGCGGCTTTGCAGGGCCTGCAGCACGCCGGTGCCGGACATGATGGAAACGTCGCGCTCGGCCGAACGGCCGCCGTACAGGACGCCGACCTTGCCGAAGTTGGTGATGATGTCGCTCACGATGAAACCTTTGAAGAAGTGAGTTGCGAAGTTAATTGCTGTGGTACACCGCTGATCGAGCCTGCGCCCATGGTCAGCACGACGTCGCCGTCCTTCACCGCCTGCAAAATTGCGGCCGGCATCTCGGCGATGGTTTCCACGAAAATCGGTTCGATCTTGCCGCCTGCGCGCAGCGAGCGCGCCAGCGCGCGGCCGTCGGCGGCGACGATCGGGGCTTCGCCGGCCGGGTACACCTCGGACAGCAGCAGCACGTCCGGCGCGCTCAGCACCTTGACGAAGTCTTCGAACAGGTCGCGCGTGCGGCTGTAGCGGTGCGGCTGGAATGCCAGCACGAGACGGCGGCCCGGGTAGGCAGCGCGGGCGGCGGCGACGGTCACCTCGGTTTCGACCGGATGGTGGCCGAAGTCGTCGACCAGGGTAAAGCTGCCGCCGCCCTCGATCTCCACTTCGCCATAGCGCGTGAAGCGCCGGCCGACGCCGCGAAATTCCAGCAGGCCCTGCGCCGTGGCCGCGTCATCGATACCGATCTCGCGGGCGATGGCAATGGCCGAGCAGGCGTTCAGGACGTTGTGCATGCCCGGTTGGTTGAGCACGAATTTGGTGTCCGGATAGCCGGCCTGGCGCACCGTGAAATGCATGTGCACGCCGTCGGCATAGGCGTCGAGCGCGCGCACTTGCGCGTCTTCGGCGAAGCCATAGGTCGTGACCGGCTTCGTCACCTGCGGCAGGATCGAGCGCACGTGGCGGTCGTCGATGCACAGCATGACGCGGCCGTAGAACGGCAGGCGGTGGGTAAAGTTCACGAACGCGGCCTTCAGCTTTTCGAAGTCGTGTTCGTAGGTTTCCATGTGGTCGGCGTCGATGTTGGTGATCACCTCGATCATCGGCGACAGGTTCAGGAAGGACGCATCCGACTCGTCCGCCTCGGCCACGATGTAGTCGCCGGTGCCCAGCTTGGCGTTCGCGCCGGCGCTGGTCAGCTTACCGCCGATCACAAAAGTAGGATCCAGCCCGCCCTGTGCCAGCACCGAGGCCACCAGGCTCGTGGTCGTCGTCTTGCCATGGGTACCGGCAATCGCGATGCCGCGTTTCAGGCGCATCAGTTCGCCCAGCATGATCGCGCGCGGCACCACGGGAATTTGCGCGGCGCGGGCGGCCATCACTTCCGGGTTCGCTTCGTTCACCGCCGTCGAGGTGACGACGGCGTCGGCGCCGAGGATGTTGTCGGCCGCGTGGCCGAGATACACGCGCGCGCCGAGGTCCTTCAGGCGGCTGCTCGCCGCATTGCTGCCCAGGTCCGAGCCCGAGACTTTATAGCCGAGGTTCAGCAGCACTTCCGCGATGCCGCTCATGCCGCTGCCGCCGATGCCGACGAAGTGAATGTGTTTGATCTTGTGTTTCATTTTTATTGTTTGTTCTTGTTAGCCAGCTTGTTTGCCAGTTCGTCCAGCACGTCCGCAATTTCCTCGTTCGCATTGCGCTTGCCGACGCCGCGTGCGGCCTGCGCCATCGCCAGGCAATCCGCCCGGCTGGTCGACTGCAGCAGCTGCGCCACGCGCGCGGCCGACAAATCGCCCTGCGCCAGGTGGACCGCCGCTCCTTGTTGTTCCATCCAGACCGCGTTGTCGCGCTGGTGGCCCGTGGTGCTGGCGACGAAAGGCACCAGCACGCTGGCCACGCCCGCCGCCGTCAATTCCGAGACGGTGATCGCGCCGGCGCGGCAGATGACCAGGTCCGCTGCCGCATACGCCGCCGCCATGTCGTCGATGAAGTCGACCACGTTCGCTTCCACCTCGGCGGCGGCGTAGGCCGCGCGCAGGGCGTCGATGTTCTTCTTGCCCGACTGGTGCGTCACGAGCGGACGCACATTCGCGTCGATCAGCGCCAGCGCCGCCGGCACGCTGTCGTTCAGCACCTTGGCGCCCAGGCTGCCGCCGACGACCAGCACGCGCAAGGGGCCGCTGCGGGCCGCGAAGCGTTCGGCGGGCGCGGGCAAATCCAGGATCGCCTGGCGCACCGGATTGCCGGTGACGACGGCCTTGCCGGCGGCATTGCCGAAGTCCGCCGGGAAGCCGAACAGCACGCGCTGCGCCATCGGCGTCAAGGTCTTGTTCGACAAGAGCAGGGCCGCGTCGGCATTCACCAGCGCCAGCGGAATGCCGCGCAGGCGCGCCATCATCCCGCCCGGCACGGTGACATAACCGCCCATGCCCAGCACCACGTCCGGCTTGCGCCGGCCGAGATAGCGCAGGCAGGCGGCAAACGAGGCCGCCATCTTGAAGGCGCCGGTGACCGTGTGTTTCAAGCCCTTGCCGCGCAGGCCGGCGAAATCGATGGTGTCCATCTCGATGCCGTGCTTCGGCACGAACTCGCCTTCCATGCCGTGCGCGGTGCCGAGCCAGGTGACGTTCCAGCCGCGTTCGCGCATGGTCTGCGCGATGGCCACGCCGGGGAAAATGTGGCCGCCGGTGCCGGCGGCCATGATCATCAGCTTCTTCACTGGCGCCCTCCCCGCATCGCCACGCGATTCTCGTAGTCGATGCGCAGCAGGATCGCGAGGCCCACGCAGTTGATCAGGACGCCCGAGCCGCCATAACTCATCAGCGGCAGGGTCAGGCCTTTCGTTGGCAGCAGGCCCAGGTTCACGCCCATGTTGATGAAGGTCTGCACGCCGAGCCAGATGCCCATGCCTTTCGCGGCCAGGCCGGCGAAGAACTGGTCGAGCGCGATCGCCTGGCGGCCGATGTCGAAGGCGCGCTTTACCAGCCAGTAGAACAGCGCCAGCACCACCAGCACGCCGACCAGGCCCAGCTCTTCGCCGATCACGGCCATGATGAAGTCGGTGTGCGCTTCCGGCAGGTAGTGCAGCTTCTCGACGCTGTTGCCAAGGCCGACGCCGCCGATCTCGCCGCGCCCGAAAGCGATCAAGGAATGCGTTAACTGGTACGCCTTGTCCAGCGCATTGTCTTCCTGCCACGGGTCGAGGTAGGCGAACATGCGCGCACGGCGGAATGGCGACAAGGCGATGATCGAGGTGAAAATGATCACCAGGATGGCGCCGATGCCGCCGAACCAGATCATGTTGAAGCCGCCCAGGAACAGGATGCCCATGGCGATGCAGACGATCACGCCGAAGGCGCCGAGGTCGGGCTCGAGCAGCAGTAGCATGCCGACCACGCCCATCGCGAAGGCCATCGGCATGAAGCCCTTGGTCAGCTTGTGCATGTACTGCTGCTTGCGCACCGTGAAGTCGGCGGCGTAGAGCACGGCGACGATCTTCATCATCTCGGATGGCTGCAGGTTGAACACTTTCAATGACAACCAACGCCGCGCACCGTTGACCGAGACGCCGACGCCGGGAATCAGGACCAGCATCAAGAGCACCAGGGTGGCGACGAACAGCATCGGCGCCATCTTCTGCCAGACGATGATGGGAATGCGGAAGACAAAAAAGGAGACGGCCACCGAGACGGCGATGAAGCCGGCCTGGCGGTACAGGAAGTATTCGTGCTTGCCCTGCAGGTAGGCGAACTTCGGCGAATCGGGCAGCGCGATCGAGGCCGAATACACCATCACCATCCCGAACAGCATCAGGATCAGCGTGACCCAGACCAGCGGCTGGTCGTAGTCCATCATCTTGGACGGCCGCGAACGTTCGGCAATCGCCGCTTCGCTGCTCGAGCCCGAGAATTTGAAGGGAATCTGGAAGGCCATCAGATCTCCTGCCCTTTTTCCAGGGCGATCTCGCGCACGGCATCGACGAACACCTGCGCGCGGTGCGCGTAATTGGTGAACATGTCGAGGCTGGCGCAGGCCGGAGACAGCAGCACGCTGTCGCCATGACGCGCGAGGCCGGCCGCGCGGCGCACGGCCTGCGGCAGGTCGTCGAGGTCGAAGCACGGCACGCCGGACGGTTCGATCGCCGCTTTCACAGCCGGCGCATCCTTCCCGATCAGCAGCACGGCGCGCACATAGCGCGAGACCGGTTCGGCCAGCGGCGTGAAATCCTGGCCCTTGCCGTCGCCGCCCGCAATCAGCAGGATCTGCTGGTCTTCGCCCGTGAAGGCTTTGCCGAGGCCGAGCAAGGCGGCGACGGTCGCGCCGACGTTGGTGCCCTTGCTGTCGTCGTAGTAATCGATGCCGTCGATGCTGGCGACCAGCTCGACGCGGTGCGGCTCGCCCGCGTATTCGCGCAGGCCGTGCAGCAGTGGCGCCAGCGGCAGGCCGGCGGCGCGGCACAGGGCCAGCGCGGCCAGCGCGTTCGAGGCGTTATGCAGGCCGCGGATTTTCAGGGCGTCGGCCGGCATCAGGCGGCTGACCGTCGTTTCGACGGGTTCCGCAACTTCACCTTTTTTCAGCTTCTTCTCGACGGCTTCGCCGGCGACGGCAGTGGACAGCCACAGCACGCCGCGTTCGTTGACGATGCCGAAGCTGCCGGCGTCCTGCGGTTCGCCGATGCCGAAGGTGAGTTGCGGCACGCCTGGTGCGGCCATTCCCATCACGGTCGCGTCGTCGCGGTTCAGCACGCGCGTCGTGTCCGCGCCGAAGATGCGGGCCTTGTCGGCAGCGTAGGCGGCCATGTCGCCGTGCCAGTCGAGGTGGTCCTGGGTGATGTTCAGCACCGTCGCTGCATCGGCGTTCAGGCTGAAGCTCGTGTGCAGCTGGAAGCTGGACAGTTCCAGCACCCAGGCTTGCGGCAGTTTGTCTTCAATCAGCGCTTCGCGCAGCACGTCCAGCGCGGCCGGGCTGATGTTGCCGGCGACGCGGGTCTCGAAACCGGCGCGGCGGCACAGCAGGCCGGTGAGGCTGGTGACCGTGGTCTTGCCGTTGGTGCCGGTGATGGCGATGACTTTCGGCGCATAGCCGCGCTCCGCACGCAAAGCTGCGAGCGCCTGCGCGAAGAGCTCGATCTCGCCCCAGACGGGAATGTTCTTTTCAAGCGCGGCCGGCGTGATGGCAGCCAGTTCCTTGTTCGGCGCCAGGCCCGGGCTGACGGCGACGAAATTTACGCCGTCGAGCAAGGAGGCCGAAAACTCGCCATGCACGAAGTCGGCATCCGCCACCGCCTCGCGCAGCGCAGGCAGGCGCTGCGGCTCCGCACGCGTATCCGCCACGCGCACGCGCGCGCCGCAACGGTGCAGCCATTGCGCCATCGCGAGCCCGGATTCTCCGAGCCCCAGCACCAGGGCGAGTTTGCCTTCGTAGTTCATCAACGCAGCTTCAGGGTAGACAGGCCGACGAGGACCAGGACCATCGTGATAATCCAGAAGCGGACCACGACCTTGGTCTCCTTCCAGCCTTTTTGTTCGAAATGGTGGTGCAGCGGCGCCATCAGGAATACGCGGCGGCCGGTGCCGTAGCGCTTCTTGGTGTACTTGAACCATGACACCTGGATGATCACCGACAGCGTTTCGGCCACGAACACGCCGCCCATGATGAACAGGACGATTTCCTGGCGCACGATGACGGCGATCGTGCCGAGCGCGCCGCCGAGGGCCAGCGCGCCGACGTCGCCCATGAACATCTGCGCCGGGTGCGCGTTATACCAGAGGAAGGCCAGGCCCGCCCCCGCCATCGCGCCGCAGAAAATCAGCAATTCGCCGGCGCCGGCGATGTGCGGGATGAACAGGTATTTGGCGTAGGCGACGTTACCGGTGAGGTAAGCGAACAGGCCAAGCGCGCCGCCCACCATCACGGTCGGCATGATGGCCAGGCCATCGAGGCCATCGGTAAAGTTCACCGCGTTCGAGGTGCCGACGATCACGCAATAGGTCAGCGCGATGAAACCCCAGACGCCCAGCGGATAGCTGATCGTCTTGAAGAAGGGGACGATCAGGTCGGCCTTCGGCGGCAGGTCCATCGAGAAGCCCGACTGCACCCAGGCCCAGAACAGCTGCGCCACGCCCCAGGGGGTGCGTGCCGAGACCGAGAATGCCAGGTAGAGCGCAGCGACGAAGCCGACCAGCGACATCCAGAAGTATTTTTCGCGCGAGCGCATGCCTTCCGGGTCCTGGTAGACGACCTTGCGGTAATCGTCGACCCAGCCCACCGCGCCGAAGCCGAGCGTCACGATCAGCACCGGCCAGATCAGGCGGTTCGACAGGTCGCACCACAGGAGCGTCGAGAGCGCGATCGAAATCAGGATCAGCACGCCGCCCATCGTCGGGGTGCCGTGTTTTTTCAGGTGGGTCTGCGGACCCTGCGTGCGCACGGCCTGGCCGACCTTCATTTCCGTCAGCTTGCGGATCACGGCCGGGCCGGTGAACAGGCCGAGCGCGATCGCGGTGATCGTGGCGAACACCGCGCGGAAGGTGATGAAGTTAAAGACGCGCATCGGACCGATATAGTCTTGCAGGTATTGGGCGAGCCAGAGAAGCATTTAGTGGGCGTCCTTGCCAGTGTGTGTGGATCCGATCAGGTGAGCGACGACGCGTTCCATCTTCATGAAGCGCGAGCCTTTCACCAACACAGTTGCATCAGAATTGCCGCCCAGTTCCTTGTCCAGTGCTGCCAATACATCGTCAAACTGCTCAAAATGGTGTGCGCCGCTTGCCGCCAGGTGGCGCGACAGTTCACCCGTCGCCAGCACCGTCTCGATGCCGCGGCTTTGCGCGTAAGCGCCTATCTCTTCGGTAAATTCGCGTCCCTGCGTGCCGACTTCGCCCATGTCGCCGATGACCAGGATGCGCGGCGCCGGATAATTTGCCAGCACGTCGATCGCGGCGCGCATCGAATCCGGGTTCGCGTTATACGTGTCGTCGATGACGGTTGCGCCGTTGGCGGCCTGCTTGCGCTGCAGGCGTCCGCCCACCGGCGCAAAGGCTTCCAGGCCGCGCACGATCACGCTTCGCTCGACGCCGGCCGCCAGGGCGCAGGCGATCGCGGCGAGGGCATTGCGCACATTGTGCTCGCCGGCCGCGGCCAGTTTCAGCGCAAACGCGCCCCCCGGCGTCGTTACTTTCAAATTGTTACCGAATCCCGTGCCGGTATAGGTCGCGTGCACGTCGCAGGCATCGCCCAGGCCAAACGTGATGCTGCGGCAGTGGCTCGCCAAATCCTGCCAGAGCGCGGTGTAGGTATCGTCGCCCGGATAGACGGCCACGCCGTCCGCCGGCAAGGCGGCGAAGACCGAACCGTTTTCCTGCGCCACCGCTTCCACGGTGTGCATGAATTCCTGGTGTTCGCGCTGGGCATTGTTCACCATCGCCACGGTGGGCTGGGCGATCGCGGCCAGGCGGCCGATCTCGCCCGGATGGTTCATGCCCAGTTCGACGACAGCCGCGCGGTGCGAGGCTTCCAGGCGCATCAGCGTCAGCGGCACGCCGATCTCGTTGTTCAGGTTTCCCTGCGTGGCCAGGCGGGCCTCTTCGCCAAAGGCGGCGGCGAGGATGGAGGCGATCATTTCCTTGACCGTCGTCTTGCCGTTGCTGCCGGTGACGCCGATGAGCGGGATCGCATACTGGCGGCGCCACTGGTTGGCGATCTGGCCCAGCGCGGTGAGCGTGTCCGGCACGACGATGGCCGGCAGGGTCCAGCCTTCCGGCAGGCGTTCGGCGACGACCGCGGCGGCGCCGTTGCCTGCGACCTGCGCCAGGAAATCGTGGGCGTCGAAGGTTTCGCCGCGCAATGCGACGAACAGCGCGCCGGCATTCGCCGTGCGGCTGTCGGTCGAGACCTTGTCGAAGCTGGCGTCCGCAGTAAGCTGCGAGCCGGGCATCGACGCGATCAATTGGGCGAGCGTACCGCGCATGCTAGTGGGTCCTCTTCATGGTGAGCCGCGTGCTCAGGGCCAGCGCGGCGTGGTCGGCGTCGGAAAACGGCAGCTTCTTGCCCTTGATTTCCTGGTAGGGCTCGTGGCCCTTCCCGGCCAGCAGGATCACGTCCTGTTTATTCGCCTGCTTCACGGCGGCGAGGATCGCGGTGGCGCGGTCTTCGATTGCTTGATGGTGAGGGCCTGCGTTGCCGCCATCCATGCCGGCGAGGATTTGTTCGATGATCGCGCCCGGCTCTTCGCCGCGCGGATTGTCGCTGGTGACGACCACGTGGTCGGCGCTTTGTGCGATCGCGCCCATCTGCGGGCGCTTGCCCGGATCGCGGTCGCCGCCGCAGCCGAACACGCACCACAGCTGGCCGCCGCGCTCGTCCGCCACCTGGCGCAGTGCGACCAGCGTTTTCTCCAGCGCGTCCGGCGTGTGGGCGTAATCGATCACGACCAGGGGCGCATCCTGGCCGCCGACCTGCTGCATGCGGCCGGGGGCCGGCACCAGCGCTTCGATCGCTTCGACCGCGTTTTTGAGTTCGATGCCCTTCGCCAGCAGCGCGCCCAGTACCGCCAGCGCATTGCTGATGTTGAAGTGGCCGACCAGCTGGGTTTTGACCAGCTGAGTACCCTGCGGCGCGCTGAGCTGGAATTCGGTGCCGGCCGGGCGGCTGCGCGTATTCGAGGCGCGCAGGATCGCCACGCCGTCGATCGGGGGCTGCGCAGTTTCATCCATCAAGGTGTAGCCGATGACCGCAACCGCCGGCCGCTGCGCGCGCAGCTGGGCGACCAGGCGCTGGCCGGCCGCATCGTCGAGGTTGACGACGGCGGTCTGCAGCTCCGGCCAGGCGAACAGCTTGGCCTTGGCGGCTTCATAGGCCGCCATGTCGCCGTGGTAGTCGAGGTGGTCGCGCGTCAAATTCGTAAAAATCGCGACGTCGAAATGCATGCCTGCCGTGCGTTGCTCTTCCAGGCCGATCGAGGAGACCTCGATCGCCAGCGTGCGGGCGCCCGCTTCGCGCACGGCGGACAGGCGGCTGGCCAGCAGCACGGCGTCGGGCGTCGTGTAGCCGGTGACGTTGAAATCGGGTTCCTTGCCGCCCTTGAACAGGCCGACGCCGAGCGTGCCGATGACGGCGGCCGTCTCGCCCAGTTTCGCAAAGGCCTGGCCGAGCCAGAAGGCGCAGGAGGTCTTGCCGTTGGTGCCGGTGACGCCGACGGTGAACATGTCGGCGTCGGGCTGGCCGAGGCAGGCATGAGCGATGATGCCGGCCTGCGGCTTGAGCTCAAGCACGGCCAGGTGCGGTACCGTGAGCGCGTCGTCCCACTCGAAGTCGCGCGATTCGTAAACAACCGCGGCGGCGCCGGCTTCGATCGCGGCGGCGATATAGCGGCGGCCGTCGGCGGCTTCGCCCGGATAGGCGAAGAAGACGTCGCCCGGCTTCACCTGGCGCGAGTCGGAAACGAGTTTGCCGCCCGGTGCGGCGGCAACGATCCACCGGGCCAGGTCCGGGTTACATTTGGGCAGACTGTTCGTCATCACAAACCCTCCTCGAGTGGATTTTCCGGAATGATGATGTCGGTGACCGACGAATCCGGCGGAATGTTATGGGCCCTGAGGGCGTTGGCCGCCAGATCGGCGAAGGTCGGCGCGGCGACGCCGCCGCCGGTGTGGACGGCGCCCTTCGGATCGTCGACCATCACGGCGATGATGAAGCGCGGCTTCGACATCGGCGCGATGCCGACGAAGGAACCGACGTAACTCGTCTGCGAATAGTGGCCGTTGACGAGCTTTTGCGCGGTACCGGTCTTGCCGCCGACGCGGTAGCCCGCCACCTGGGCGCGCGAGGCCGTGCCTTCCGGGCTGACGACGGATTCGAGCATCGTGCGGACCTGGCCCGCGGTCTTGGGCGAGATGATCTGCTGGCCGACCGGTTCCTCGTTCACTTTTACAAAGGAGAGCGGAATCATGTCGCCGTTGCGGGCGAAGATCATGTAGGCGCGCGCCATCTGCAGCAGCGAGACCGACAGGCCGTGGCCGAAGGCCATGTTCGCGTATTCGATCGGACGCCAGGATTTCCATGGGCGCACGCGGCCGGCGGCCGGGCCCGGGAAGCCGAAGCGCGGCGCCTGGCCGAAACCGAGCTTGGTATACATCTCCCACATTTCCTGCGGCGGGATCAGCTGCGAGATTTTCACGACGCCGACGTTCGAGGACTTCTGGATGATGCCGCCGACGGTGCGCACGCCGTAGTCGTGGGTGTCGCGGATGCGCTTCCCGGTGATCATGATGTAGCCGGGCGAGACGTCGAAGGTGGTGTTCGGCGTGATGCGCTTGGTCTCCAGGCCCAGCGCCACGGTCACCGGCTTGATGATCGAGCCCGGCTCGTAGGTGTCGGTGATCACGCGGTTGCGCAGCTGCTCGCCGGTGAGCTTGGTCCGGTCGTTCGGGTTGTAGGTCGGGTAGTTGGCCAGCGCCAGCACCTCGCCCGTGTGCACGTCCAGCACCACGGCGGCGCCGGCCTTGGCGTTGAACTTCTCGACCGCGTTCTTGATGCTGGTGAAGGCGATGTACTGCAGCTTGGAGTCCACCGACAGCGTCAGGTCCTTGCCGTCGTGCGGCTCGCGCGAAAAGCCCAGGTCTTCGACGATGCGGCCCAGGCGGTCCTTGATCACGCGGCGGCTGCCCGGCACGCCGACCAGGGATTTTTGCTGCGCCAGCTCCATGCCTTCCTGGCCCACGTCTTCGACGTTGGTGAAGCCGACCATGTGGGTCATGACTTCGCCCTGCGGGTAGAAGCGCTTGTATTCCTTGCGCGTATCCAGACCGGAGATCTTCAGCTTTTCGATTTTCGCGATGACGTCCATCTCGACCTGGCGCTTCAGGTAGACGAAGGTGCGGTCCGAGTCGAGCTTCTTGCGCAGTTCCGATTCCGGCATCTCGAGCAGGCGTGCCAGTTCCCTCAGTTTTTCCGGCGGCGAGGCCAGCACGTCTTCGGGGATCGCCCACACGGCCTTCACCGGCAGGGACGAGGCCAGCACCTGGCCGTTGCGGTCCATGATCTTGCCGCGCGTGGCCGGCAGTTCGAGCGTGCGCTCGTAGCGGCTCTTGCCCTGCTTTTGCAGGAAGCCGGTCGACATGCCCTGCAGCCAGAGCGCGCGCAGGCCGAGCGCGGCAAAGGCGGCGAACAGCACGAACAGCACGACGCGCGAGCGCCAGTCGGGCAGGCGCACGGCCAGCACCGGGCTTTTCGAAAAAGCCATGCCCTTCGAGGCGGCCACGCGCCCGGTGGCCGCGCGGCCGGACGTAAACGGCTTGTCGCGCTTCATCGCGCGCCCTCCGTCAGGTACTGGGTACGGGCCGGGGTCAGCGGGGTCATGTTCAATTCGGTACGGGCGATCTGCTCGATGCGTTCGTTCTTGCCGAGCGTGGACTGGTCCAGCTGCAGCTGGGCCCAGTCGATGTCGAGCTGGCGCGACTGCTGCTGCAGGCGCTCGAGCTCGATGAACAAGTGGCGCGACTGGTAGCGTGCGTTCACGAGCGTCAGGCCGCAGGCGATCAGGCCGGCCGCCAGCACGATGTTGACCTTGTTATTCATCGCACCACATCCTCGAGGCGTTCGGCCACGCGCAGCACCGCCGAACGGGCGCGCGGATTGGCGGACACTTCCTCGTCGGACGGCTTGATCTTGGCGATCAGCTTCATCTGCGGCTGCGGCAGGTCGACGGCGCGGATCGGCAGGCGGCGGTCCGGCTGCGGCACCTTGGCTTTACTGGCGAAAAACTGCTTGACCATGCGGTCTTCGAGCGAGTGGAAGCTGATCACGGACATGCGCGAGCCGGGCGCGAGCATGGCGTAGGCAGCCGTCAGCCCTGCCTCGAGGTCCTCAAGCTCTTTATTGACGAAAATCCGGATAGCCTGAAAGGTACGGGTGGCCGGATCCTT
>Ga0308169_10004176_pt1 | contig 13592 bp, 12 predicted proteins | sample PhyBR1_2_FD_202139 | JGI IMG/M metagenome (GOLD analysis project Ga0308169, IMG submission 202139) | Phyllosphere microbial communities from UC Gill Tract Community Farm, Albany, California, United States - DLSLSB.R1 | ecosystem: Host-associated > Plants > Phyllosphere > Unclassified | place...
CGGTCGCGTTGAACCCGTAGCAGGTGCCGCGCTCGACGTGCAGGCCGACCAGTTCGCCGGCCGCGTCGGCCTCGATCATTCCCGGCTGCCTCGATACCAGCGTCATTCCGTCCACGTGTCTCTCCAGTTGCAGTGCCGCCCTTGGCGGGTCGGGAAGCGCGCGGTAAGCCGGGGTCATGTCGCCCTGGTCTCCGTCATCCTCTTCGTCGCGGTGTTATCGGGCGTTCGGCCTCCGGTTGCAATCGACGTTGCCGCTGCCCGAACTGCACCTCGTCGACGAAGCAGGCGACGATGGGCACGAAGGGACATCTGGGGCCATCGACGTCGTCGTCCGCATGGCTGCGGCCCCGCCCCCCGACGCGCCCGAAATCCTTCCCGATGTTCGGTGCGACGCGGATCATTTCTGGATGGACGTCCCGCGCGTCGGCCGCTTCCTGGTCCGCCACGGGCGCGAGATGGTGGTGGAGCCCTGCCCCGACGTGCCCGACGGCGACGTGCGCGCCTATCTGCTCGGGTCGGCGATGGGGGCGCTCCTGCAACAACGTGGGCTGCTGCCGCTCCACGCGTCGGCGGTGGAGGTGAATGGACGCGCCATCGTCTTCATCGCGCCCGCGGGAAGCGGCAAGTCGACCATGGCGATGCATCTCCAGCATCGTGGCCACCGGGTGATCTGCGACGATATCTGCGCGGTCGCGATCGAAGGCGGGGGCGGGGGCGGGGCGGCGCGGCTGTGGCCGGGGCTGCGCAACCTCAAGCTGTGGCGTGCGTCGCTCGGCGCGATCGCGCGGACGCCCGACGGGCTCGAGCCGGTGCTTGTCGACATGGACAAATACCGCGTCCCCGTCGACGCGCCTGCCGATGACCGTGCGGTCGATCTTGCCGCGGTCGTGTTGCTCGACTGGGGCGAGGATTTCGCGATTTCGCCGCTGCCCGGTGCCGAGGCGGTCGGCGCGCTGGTCGCCAACACCTTCCGCGGACAGTTGGTGGTGCCGATGGGGCGGCAGGCGGCGCATTGGCGGCAATGTCTCGACCTGTTCGGCGCGGCGGGTGTCTACCGCATCGTCCGCCCGCGCGCGCTCGACCAGCTCGACCGGGCGTCGATCCTGATTGAACGCCTGTCCCTCACGCCGACGCGGTGACGTCGCTCATCCGCGCGTGCGACGCATGCTGTTCAGCCGCCGTGCCCGGCGTCGCCTGAGCAGCTTCGGGATGCGGCGCAGGGGGTAGAGCACGAACCAGAAGCGCGGGCGGTCGGTGCCGTCTTCGTCCGAGGCGGAGAAGAGCAGGCGCATGATCCAGCCGCGAAGATCGCTCGCGCTCGAGGCGACGAGCAGTTTGCCGGTCATCTCCGCCCAGCCACGCCAGCGCGACCGCGCGAGCTCGGCGGTCCCGCCCCCCGCTTCGATCGTGCGCCGCGACAGCGCGACGAGCAGCATGAGGCGGAGCGACACGGGCGCGCGGAAGGCGGGCGGCGGGGGCGTGTCGAAGAAGCGCCGCGCGAGCAGGATCGCAGAGGCGGCCGCGCGGGTCTGGCGTCGGGCGACCGCGGCGTGCCAGAGCCGGTCGCCGCCATCGGGCTCGCGCGCCAGCAGCGCTGCGACATCCGCCAGCCAGCGGAGCCGTGCCCATAGATGCGCGGCGCCGTGGCTGCAGACATAGGCGAACAGCGCCTCGGTCGCGAGCGTGGCCACCGCCGCGCCGGGGGCCAGTTCGACCCATTGGACTGCGTCGCGGGCTGGGCGCTCGTGCGGCGTGTCGGTCATGCGCCAGTGAAGCTCGACGATCTGGCGGTTGCCGGGATGACGGATCTCCAGGTCCTTGGCGAGCGGGAGCGCGCGCGCGACGCGGTCCGACAGGTCTTCGTGCGCGCCGCCTGGGATTCGGTAGCCGGCCGTCTCGAGCACCGTCGCTGCACGGCGCGCGTCGGCCGGATCGACGAGCAGGTCGATATCGCTGAACTGGCGGCGATCGATCGCGCCATAGGCCAGCACCGCCAGCGTGCTGCCCTTGAGGAACAGCGGCTCGATACCCGCCGCCGCCAGCAGAGACCGCAACCGGATCGCCTCGCGCGCGGACCGCAGCGGCGCGAGCGGATCGTGACGCGCGGCGAGCGTCGCCGGAATCGGCCGGTTGCACCGCCTGAGCGTCTCGACGACCAGCGGCACGAGCTGATGCCGGTGCGCGATCGCGGCGATCGCGTCGCCGTCCAGATCCCCTTCAGGACAAAGACGCCGGTCGCCCGACCGGGGCGGGTCGCGCGGATCGGCGCAGGCACAGACGAACGCGAACGCGGCCGATATCTCCGACCGATGCGCCGCGGATGCCCGGGGAGACGCCACCGCTCTCATCAAGCGCCGGGCGCATTGAAGGTAATCGCATAGGTCCCGGCCGGCAGGGCCGTACCGGGTGTGGCGGGCTGGCTGACGGTGAACCCGCTCGCGGTCGCGGTCAGATAGCCGTTCCGGACCAGCGCGACCGCGGCCGCGTTCGCCGCGGCGATCACCGGATAGCTGGCGGACGGATAGGCATGCGCATAGGTGACCGTGAACAGGTCCCCTGCCCGTGTCGCGGCGCTGGTGACGAGCTGGACGATCCCCGCGGTGCCGGTCGCGGTGATCGTCGCGGTCGCGCCCGATCCTGCATCGGGCAGCACCTTGACGGTCGGCGCGGCGGTATCGGCGAGCATGATGCTGCGTCGGACGCCATCGGCCGCGGTGAAATACGGGCGGGCGTTCGCATCGACCTCGAACGCGCCCGCTTCCGGCGTGGCGAGCAGCGCTGCGCCCACGCGCAGGAACTTGAGCGGTGCGAACCCGGGCGATGCCGCGCCTGCGCCGATCACCACCCAGCCGCCGAAATTGCTACCCGCGGATGCCAGCGCCGGGTTCACGCCGCCCGGGAAGAGGATCTGCTGGTAGCTGTTGGCGACGATCGCGTTCATCGATCCGTAGCGGCGCGGATAGGCCTGCGTCACCTGCGACGAGGCGATGCCCGTACCGGTGAACAACGCCCAGCGCCCGGCAACCTCGCCCGCCGAGAACGCCGCATTGTCGACGGTCACGCGCGTTCCGCCGACATGGCCGGTCTGCGCGCCGGTTCCCGCCTGCCACAGATCGACGACGATCCGGTCGCCATTCTGGACCGCGGCATAGCCGTTCATCGCCGGGCTGCGGGTCTTGACCCAGTAATTCGTCACCCCCTTGCCGTCCGCGCCATATTTGAACGCGAGATAGCCCGTGTCGTTGGGCGCGCTGCCGTTCACCTGGATCGGCGCATCGCCGATCGTCCCCGACGAATTGGCGACGGCGGGCGTGCCGGGCCGTTCGCTCCCGACGATCGGCATCTTCATCGCCGTCGGCGCGGTCGCCGCCGTCAGCGCCTGCCGCGCCAGGTCGCGCGCGACCGGGTCGACCTGTGCGGTTGCGGGGCTGGCGAGCGTGAGCGCCGATAGCGCGAAAGCCACGGTCCTGGTCATGCGCGGTTCCTTGACGAGAGGACGTCGGGAAGCGTCCGCGCAACGACACCGCGGGCGCGCCGATGGTCGACCATTGTCGCGCGTTTAACAAGCCGGCGTCGGGCTCCTGACACGCGCACCTGATCGTCCCGTCCCGGCCACCCTCACCGTGGATGCCAGCTTGTCGGTATGCGCGTAGACGCGTAGACGTGTCGACATGAAGGCCGGATTCCCCTCTGCGCTAGGCGACGCGCCGGAACTGGCCGCCATCCTCGATTTGCTGCACGGCATCGGACTGACGGTGGTCGCCGGACGAGTCCCGGCCGATGCGCTGTTGCCGGCGATGACGGTGCAGCGCGGTGTGCTGCTCTACGACCCCGCGCAACGAGGCCATGTCGGCGATCTGCTCCACGAGGCGGGGCACCTCGCGGTCACCGATCCGGCGCATCGGGACGTACTGGCGCAGGTCGGCGACGATCCCGCCGAGGAGATGGCGGCGATCGCCTGGTCCTATGCTGCGGCGATGGCGATCGGCCTGCCCGCCGGCACGCTGTTTCACGCCGGTTACAAGGGCGGCCCCGACTCGCTGATCGCGGCATTTGCCAGCGGCAGCTTCATCGGCCTGCCGATGCTGCAATATTGGGGGATGGCGGCGCGCGGCGACGGCGATGGTGCGCGCTTTCCCGCGATGCGGACATGGTTGCGGCCCGCCTGCGCGACCCGGTCATGATCACGGCGCTGCGCAACCGCCTCAAGCGCGTCGTGCCGCTGGTTGCCGTTGTCCGTGTCGTTCGCGCGCTGGCGACCCCGCTCGGCCGCGGCTGGCTGCGCGCGGGGCGTGCGGGCGCGGGGCTGTTCCAGCCGGCGACCGTCACGCGCCTCGATCGCCATCCGCCGTTGTTCGCGGTCGTGACCGCGCGACTGGCGGACCGCGCGGCGCCACGGTTGTTGTCGTTCGGCTGCTCGACGGGAGAGGAGGCGGTTACGCTGGCGCGCTATCTGCCGCATGCGCGGATCGATGCGATCGACGCGAACCCCGCCTGTATCGCGCGCGCGCGCCATACCGCTGCTCGGCTCGCGCCGCGCTCGGCATCGGGCCGGATCGATTTCGCCTGCGCCGATACGCCCGATGCGCTCGTCGCTCGGCGATTGGGCGCCCCGGGGAACGATGCGCGGAACGATGCGGGGGACTATGGCGCAGAGGGATATGACGCGGTGTTCTGCCTGTCGGTGCTGCGGCACGGCGATCTCGACGTGCTGCGCCCCGAAACCTGTACCGGGCTGTTGCCGTTCGCCCGGTTCGCGGCAGCCGTGGCAGCGCTCGACCGCTGCGTGGCTCCGGGCGGGATGCTGATCCTGTGGGGCTGCCATTTCCGCTTTATCGATACCGCAACCGCGTCTCGCTACCGCGTGATCGCGACGCCGGGGGCACGGCCGCAACCTGGCCCGTTCTACGGTCCCGACGACCGGATGCTGCCCGAAGGCGCCTATGCCGCGTTCGTCTTCGTCAAGGACGCTGCGGTGACGGCCGGGACGATCGCGGCTTGACGGGGTCGCGTTGCGGGACTTTGTTTGGCCTCATCGTGCCTGCCAGGGGAGACGGATGTGTCCGCATCGATCCGAACCGCATTTGCCGACCATGCCTTGCCGGGGCACGGGGAGGTCCGGCCGATCGCGATCGGTGCGCAGCGTACCGATGTGCGCGTGCCGCCCGATGCGCCGGCGCAGGTCTTCCTGCGGCATCGCGCGATCGAATGCCGCGATCTGCTCGATCCCGATCTGCTGGCCAGCCTGCTCGACCGCTGCCGTCGCGGATCGTTCGTGGTCGATCATGTCGACCGGCTCGGATCGCGCGAGATCGAGTCGCCGCAGCGGGTCGGCGCGGCGCTCAATATCATGCTCAGCCGTCCGGCGCTCCTGCGCTGGGTCGAGGCGGTGACCGGCCGCCACGACTTGCACCGCGTCGAGGGCCGGGTCGTCCAGACCCGCGCCAACGGGCTGGATGCGCTCGACTGGCATAACGACACGCATGACGATGCGGCGGGCGCACGCCGGCTGGGGATCACCGTCAACCTGTCCGACAGCGCCTATGAGGGCGGCGATTTCGAACTGCGCCTCGCCGGGACGCACGCGATGCTGACGCGGTATCGACATGATCATGCGGGGAATGCCCTGATCTTCGACATTGCCGGCGACCTCGAACACCGGGTCCTGCCGGTGCTGAGCGGCGGGCCGCGGCGGGTGTTCACGGGGTGGTTCGTCGAGCGATCATCGTCCTGATCCGCGCCAGGGCATCGTGCGCGCGCGCCGCCTGATCCTGCGCATCGAACATAGTGATCGCGGGAAAGCCGTCGACCGGCACCGCCGCGGCGATCGCCAGCAGGTCGCGTCGGCGTGCGGCCTGATCGGGCAGCGCGGCGAACCACCGCGGCCGGAAGAGCTGTGCCGACAGCAGGGCGAGCTTGCTGGCCGCATCGCGCGCGATCGGGCGGTGGGTCAGGACGAGCATCCCGGCGAGCGGCAGGTCGATCTCGGATGACCGCGCGCGCGGGCGGACCAGCCACTTGCCGCGCAGGTCGTCGGGGATCGGCTGGCGCAGATCGGCATCGATCCGTGCGGCGGTATCGCGGTGCTGGCGCATCGTCGGGCGGCCGCGATACGCCCTGATCCCCCCCGCCTCGACCCGCCCCGCCCCGACCCGCCCCGCCCCGACCCGCCCCGTCTCGACCCGCACGATCGCCAGATCGTCCGCGACGAGCCGCGCGCCGATGCCGAGCAGCCCCGCGGTCAGGCTCGATTTGCCCGCGCCCGATGGTCCCGCGATCAGCACCGCCTGCCCGTCGACCTCGATCATGCCGGCATGGAACGGGATCGCGCCGCGCCATGCCAGCGTTAGCGCGCTGAGTGTGCTGTAAAAGGCGAACGGCAGGGTTCCCCGCCAGTCCGGCCCTGGCAGATAGGTGATCCGCGCGCCGTTGATCATGTCGAAGACGACCTCGTCCGCCCAGCCGAACCGGATGCCGTCGGCATAGAGGCGGCCCCGGTTGAGCGGGCGGCCCGCCCCGCGATCGGCCAGCGTGGCGACGCGCGACACCTGCACGCGCGATCGCGTGTCCTCCGCGGCCGGGAGGCATTGGCTGAAGCCGTCGAGCGCGATGTCCGAATACCATGTCAGCCCAAAGCACGTCGCGCAGTGATCGAGCGTCACGTCGGTCTGAGATCGAACGCGATGCAGATCCGCTTCTCACCCAGCCCGTGCGGAAACGTGCGGTGATAGCTGTGTGACGGAAAGGCGAGCATCAGCCCGTCCCGCGGGCGCACGATCCGTGTCCCGAACGCGCTGGCGGCCTCGTCGCCGATCAACTCCCCGGGCATGCCGAACGCCAGGCATCCGCCGTGTCCGGCCGCGTCTTCCCCGGCCAGCCTGTCGCCCCGGGCGATCGAGTCGGGCACGCGGACATAGTAGACCCCGCTCAACCAGCCGAACTGGTGGACATGCCAGGTCTCGAACCCCGCGCTCTCGGTGATAACGCACCAGCTGCGTAGCACCGCCGACGCCGGGCGCGCTCGGGCCCAGGGATGGTCGATGCGGTCGATGCGGTCCAGATGCACGTCGATCGCATCGGCGATGTGCGCCAGCAGCAGGCGGACGAGCGGCGCTTTGCGCGTCGCCGGGGAGTCTATCCGCCAGGTCAGCGCGGAGGCGGTGCCATAGCGTTCGTAGCGCAGGCCGGGATGCGCGAGCAGCTCCTCGGCCAGCGCCGCGTTGAACGCGTGGATATCGTCCCAGCCGGGCGGCGGTGTTAGCATCGCCATCGCGGACAGATCGTCCAGCCCGGCCGCGGCGCGCGCCCCATCGATCGCACCCGCCTTGGCATGCGCCAGCGCGCGCGCGGCGAACAGTCGGGCATGTGCGGCCCCCTGCGCGGTCAGCGAGTCGGCCATGGCGAGCACCGCGGCGGGATCGTTCGCCGCGAGATCGAGCGCGGCGAGGCGCTTGCAGGCATCCTTTTCCCGCGGATCGAGCCGCAGCGCCTGCCCCAGCGTCGCGCGCGCCGCGGCGATATCGCCGAGCCGCGTCTCCGCCTTGCCGCGCGCGGCGAGCGCCGCGGCGCGCTGCGCATCGCTGCCGGCTTCGCTAAGCGCATGATCCGCGACGCGCCGCGCCTGGCGCGAATCCTTGGGCGTCTCGCGGGCGAGGTACGCCTGGACCAGCAGCATCGCCTGCGTGAAATCGAGATCGTCGTGCGGCGCGAGCAGCGCGACGAGGTCGTCGAACGCGTCGCACACCAGCAACAACGTCGCCAACCGCAAGCGCATCACCCGGTTCGGATTGCGATCATAGGCAAGCTGCACGAACAGCATTTCCTGGGAGACGGTCAGGTGCTTGGCAGTTTCGATCTCGATCCTGGTACGATGCTCCATACGCCCCCGATCACCTCCCGCATGATAGTCCAGGACTCTGATCCTGCGGACCGGGTGGTAGATAAGTGGGTGTAGAGAGTCTACAGGTCGAATATGGTGACCGCATGCTCGGTGAATGGCGTGCCAACGGTTAAATCTCATCCATGTTATGAAATTAGATCGGCTATCGCTGGTATTCTCTATTGTAATTGGCGGGCAATATCGGAATACCGTCATTGTCTTGCTTGTGTCATGCGGCGCGCGGTTGGTCACGCCTTGGAGGCGCGTCGCAGATGTTCGCAAGCCCATCAGGGGAGATATCGAGATGACCGAGCAAACAATGCCGCCGATCCCGCGCAAGCCCTGGATGGAGCCCGAAATTCGCGAACTCGACGTACGCGAAACCTCGCTGTCGCCCGGCGTGGGCAACGATGTCGGGGGCAATCCCTCGCCGGATTGCCAGAGGTCTTGATTGGGCCCAGCGCGAGCTGGACCGCTTGATCACAGGGCTGCGTCGCTACGGGGAGCATCATGCGGCGGCCGTACGGGTTACCGTCACAAGCCGCCGTTGCGAGCCGCCATCGCGATCCGCGGTTGCGGAGTGCCGTTGCGAACGCCCATTACAGGGCGATGATATCGGTTGGCGATCCGCCGAGGGTCATCGTCGTCCGGCGTTCGAGGGCGCGATCAAGGATCATGACCCCACCATGCAAGTTGCTGCGCAGATGGCGGGGGCCGAAACTGGACATGCCGACGATGACCGCATCGGGCGTGATCGCCAGTCCGCGCGTCATGAGCGTATCGGTGATATGCGCGCGCGTACCGTCTGCCGCGATGATGTCGCCCGCCATCGAATCGCAGTGCCACAACATCCCGCGCTCGTCCGCGACGATATCGTGACAGCTATGTCCGGGCAGCGGCTGCCGCTCGATCAGCCGCCAGTCGCGATCGAGCCAGGCGAGTTCGCTGGTCTTTTCGGGGATCACCTTGCCGTTGTGCAGCATGATCGCGGTGCGATCGCCGACGCTCGCGATCGCGTTGACGTGCAGATAGGCACCGCTGGTGTCGTGTGGCGGTGCGGGCGCGAACGGACGCTGGACGTCGACCGCATCGCCATCGAGCGTGAAGCGCAGGATCGCTTGGTTCGCGGTGTCGAGCACGCACAACAGCCCGTCGACGACCGCGATCTGGTGGCAGTTGGAGTGCAGCCCGGTGACGAGCACCGCTGGCGCGGCCAGCCGCGCGCCGGCCAGATCGAAACGGACGATCCGCCCCAACGGCATGCTGCGGTCGCGGTGTCCGCAATTCTCGAACACATAGAGTGCGCTACCGTGGCGATACAAGCCGAAGAACCAGCCATAGACGATGGTTTTCACGCTGGCCCCCGCCCCGCCATCGGCCGCGATCGCGAAGAGGCCGCGGTGCGAGGCAACCAGCCAGGTCTGTCCGGCCAGATCGGGATCGGCGATCCGCACGTCGCCGCGCGCATAGGCGTCGCGCGCCATCGCTTCGCGAAGCGCACTCTTGGCGGCAAAACGGTCGATGTTGGGCATCCATGCGTGTCTATCCTACGCCGCGCGCGCGTCAATTGCGGGTCGGTACAATGCTGAGCAGCGGGATTTACGGTCTGTTCCGGCTCGACGACGGACCAGTCGATCCGCGTGATGCCGATGCGCTTGGCATAGGGTGTGGCGACCAGTCGGGCGCGGCGTTCGTGCACGCGGTCGATCCGCATGACCCGAATGCGCTGCACCGGGTCGAGGCAGACGGCGCGCTGACGATTCTCGTCGGCCATATCGAGGAACCGCAGGCGTTGGCAGCGCGGCTGAAGGTCGCTCCGACGCTGCCCGCCGCGCTGCTCGCGCGCGCCGCGCTCGACCGGTTCGGGGGCGAAACCGCGGCTGAGATGATCGGCGAATGGTCGCTGCTCCACTGGGATCGTCGCGACCGTCGGCTGGTATTGACGATGTCGGCCGCGCGGCGCGACCGGCTGTTCTTCGCGGTCGATGGTCCACGCGTCGCGGTCGCCCCGAACCTGTTCGCATTGTCGCGGATTGCGTGGATCGGCAACCGGCTCGACGAGGCGGGCTTGCTGGTGTCGATCGGGCGCGCCGACCTGCGCGCTGCACTGCGCGAGGAGATGGGCGACCGGACGATGCTGGCCAAGGTCCGCCAGCTCGAACCCGCCACGCGACTGACGATCACGGCGGACGGCATCCGCTGCGATGCCGCGGCGATCCTGGTACCGCAGCCGCGGTGGACGGGGTCGTTCGACGATGCGGTCGTCGCGGCCGAGGAGACGATGCGGACGATTCTGAAGGCACGGATCGCGCGGACGGCAGTGCCGGGCGTGCTGCTCAGCGGCGGGCTCGATTCCTCGACGATCGCGTGGCTGGCGGCGCGCGAACGGGCGGCGGAGCAGCGGATGATCCTGCTGACCTCGGTCGCGCCGCCCGGCAGCGGGCTCGCCGACGAAGCCGCGTTCGCCGATGCGGTCGCCGATCGCATCGGTCTGACTGCCGAGCATGTCTCGCCGCCCGAGGATGCCGATATCTACCGCCCGTCAGATGCGATCCTGGGTGGCGCCAGTCGTCCGCCGATGCCGGTGCGGCACTGCCTGACCGAGACGTTTCAGGCACGCGGCAAGGCGCTGGGCGCGACCGCGCTGTTCGACGGGTCGTTCGGCGAGGCGACGCTGACGGGCAAGTTCGCGCTGACGACGATGCGGCAGCGGCTGCGCGGCACCGCGGGACGACTGCGCCGTGCTCTGGCGGGGGCGGTCGAGGAGCCGGTGCGGCACGGCCCCTTCCATGTCCGCTTGTCGCCGGCGCGTCTCGCCGCGCTGCCCGCGTCGATGCGGGCCCCTCCTCCCTCTGTCATGGTGGAAAACGAGGTTCGGCGTCCGCGCGACGCGTGGGGGTATCTGCCCGGCGCGGACAAGGCGCTGCTCCATCCGAACGAATTCTATCCCGGTGCGCTACGGATGGAATTCCCGTTTCGCGACGTGCGGCTGCTGCGGTTGTTCGCGGGCTTTCCCGCGGGCTTTCTCGTCCATGACGGGCTCGATCGTGCCCCCGTCCGCCACATGCTCGCGGGCCATCTGCCCGACATGATCCGGTTGCGGCGCTCGGGCCGGCCTGCGTCGCCCGATCATATGGCGCGGCTCCAGCGCCAAGCGTCTGCGGCGCGCGCGCGGATCGCCACCTTCCGCAAGGCCGAGGTGCAGGAGTGGATCGATCTCGACTGGCTCGACCAGATGCTCGCGACGATCGCCGCGCGCGGGCCGGCCAACTTCGCCGAATCCTACGAGGTGCAGCTGACCGCGATCACCGCGGAATTCCTGACCTGGTGGCGTGCGCGGTCCTAAGCCGGCCAGATATCGAACGATATGCAGATCCGGCGCTGCGCGGTGCCGTGCGGGAAAGTGCGGTGATAGCTGTGCGACGGGAACAGCATCAGCAATCCGGGCTGCGGACGGACCAGATCTTCGCCGAACCGTGCCGCCATCTCCGCGCCGATCAATCCGTCGGGCAGGCCGAACGCGATGCACCCGCCGGAATCGCTGCCGGTGACGACCGTGTCGGGGACCTGCGCGTAGTAGACCCCGCTCATCCAGCCGAACGGATGCGCGTGCCAGTGCTCGAAGCCTTCGCCTTCGGTGATGACGCACCAGCTGCGCAGCTCGCCGTGCTCGGGGCGGGCCGCGAGCCAGGGGTGTGCGATAGCCGACAGCGACGCGACATGCCGCTCCGCGGTCGCGGCGATCTGCGCCAGCAGCGCACGCGCGACCGGCGCGGCGCCGGTCGCCAGCGCATCGATCCGCCAGGTGCCGTGCGACGCGGTGCCGTGGCGCTCGTAGCGCAGGCCGGGATGCGTCTTCAGCTCCTCGACGAGCGCGGTGTTGAACGCGGCGATATCGGCCCAGCCGGGCGGGGGAACGAGCGGCCGGCGATAGCGGAACGCGGCCGCGTCGGTGATCGCGCGCGCCTCGTCGATCCGCCCGAGCCGCGCGAACGCCAGCATCCGCGCCGCGAACAGCCGCGCATGGCCGATGCCCTGCGCCGCCAGTCGATCGGTCACCGCGATCACCGCCTCGGCATCGCCCGCGCGCAGCAGCATGGTGACGAGGCGCCGGCACGCATTGGTGTTGCCGGGATCGTCGCGCAACGCCTCGGTCAGCCGGTCGCGCGCGGCTGCGTGCCGGTCCATCCGCACCAGCGCCTTGGCCTGGTCCGCCAGCGCCGCGCTGCGCTCCGCATCGGTCGTCGCGAGCGTCTCCGCGTGCGTGGCGGCATCGCCCGCCAGCGCGGTATCGCCCGGCTGGTCGCGCGCGAACCGCGCGGCTGCGAGCGCCAGCCAGCCCGCGCAATCGAGCGCGCCCGCCTCCGGCGCGATCAGCACGGCGATCGTCTCGTCGAACGCGTCGAGCTGGTTGAGCAGCCGCGCCAGCCGCAGCCGCAACGGCGCGGACCCAGGATTGCGCGCAACCGCAGTGCGCACGATCTCGCACTCCTGCCGCGCGCTCAGCGCCTTGGCGGGCTCGGGACGTATCTGCATCCGGTCGGCCCCCTCCTGTTGCGAACCGCCATCCCGACGGCAGGTCCGCACACGACGAATGCGCAACCCCATCGGCATGATTTTGTGACGCTGGAATCGTCTTCGGGCAACGAAATAGCGAATTGGATCGACGGTGGATGCAATAGTGGCGGCATGCGGCCGATGTGATTTGGCATGCCGTCGTTCAGCCACGCCGCCGGCAAGCACCCCTGCCGCCTCACAGCATCCAGCATCGTTCGTTAACTATTATTTCCTAGGTCCGGTACGTCGCGGAATCGCCTGCGTCGCAACGAGAAAGCGGGCATATGGCTGGCCGTCGACCGAACCCAGTTGTGGGCCACCCGCTCAACAAGCCGTTCCTGCTCTACGGCGTGCTCTGCTTCGTCGTAGGCATGGCGATGTACGTGACCGGCGTGCTGCTGGTGTTTCCGCGCTATCTGCTGAACCTGCACGCGCTGCTCGATCCCGTCGCCGAATGGCTGGTCTGGTATAGCGGCGTGCCGATCATGATCGGCATCGTGCTCGCGTTGTTCGACCTGCTTTACATGCTGCAGCACAAGAAGCCCGACGTGCCAGTGCGGTATATCCCGGTCCAGCGGCGTCGCGTGACCGTGGCGCTGACCGCGTATAACGACGAGGACAGCATCGCCGGCGCGGTCGAGGATTTCCTCGCGCATCCACTAGTCGAGCGCGTCATCGTCGTCAGCAACAACAGCCGCGACGCGACCTTCGCCCGCGCCGAGGCGGCCGGGGCGCTCACCTTCAACGAGCCCGCGCCGGGCTATGGCCGCTGCGTCCATCGCTGCCTGAGCGAGGCGGTGCGGTTCGACGATACCGAATTCGTCGTGTTGTGCGAAGGCGACAGCACGTTCCGCGCCTATGACGTGGAGAAGCTGCTCGCTTATGCGCCGCATGCCGATATCGTGAACGGATCGCGCATCGTCGAGCCGCTCCGCCAGTATCTGACTCAGCTGACGGTCTTCATGTATTACGGCAACCTGTTCGTCGGAAAGCTGCTGGAGGCTAAATATCTCGGCCGCGGGACGATTACCGATGTCGGCACCACCTACAAATTGTGTCGCCGCGATGCGCTGGTCGGGCTGCTCCCGCATCTCAATCCGGGCGTGAATCTCGAATTCAACGCCCATTTCCTCGATACCGCGCTCAGCCGGGGCTT
>Ga0308169_10004177_pt1 | contig 13590 bp, 12 predicted proteins | sample PhyBR1_2_FD_202139 | JGI IMG/M metagenome (GOLD analysis project Ga0308169, IMG submission 202139) | Phyllosphere microbial communities from UC Gill Tract Community Farm, Albany, California, United States - DLSLSB.R1 | ecosystem: Host-associated > Plants > Phyllosphere > Unclassified | place...
TGCCGCAGATCCTGCACGTGCACGCCAAGTTCTACGACATCGACGAGTCGGGCCAGGAACCGGCGATCGACTACCCCGAGCTGGTGCGCGTGTTCGTCGAGGGCGGCTACCGCGGCTATTGGTCTAGCGAGTGGGAGGGGCACGCGTTCGCCGAGCTCGGCGAGGTCGACCCTCTGCTGCTCGTGCGCCGGCAGCACGACCTGATCCGGGCGAGCATGCGCGAGGTCACCCGACAGGGCGCGCCCGCATGAGCATCGAGGAGGAGCGCGCGAAGAACCGTGCCGTCGTGGAGGCGTTCTTCGCGTCGGATCTCACCAGGCCCGACGAGCGGCTCGCGCTCTGGCACGACCAGGGCGTGAAGGAGCTGCCCTTCGCTCCAGCGGGACTGCCGAAGACTCGCTGGGAGGGGCGCGAGGAGATCGTCGCGAACACGCTCGGCAACACGGGCATGTTCGCGCACTGCGTCCACACCGACATCCGGATCGTGCCGGCGGAGGATCCCGAGCTGTTCTTCGTCACCAGTCGCATGGTGCCCGAGGCCACGTTCCTCGGCGAGCCGTACCCGCAGTCGTTCCTGCACGTGATCCGGATCCGCGACGGCAAGGTGATCCTGCAGCAGGAGTACTTCAACAGCGAGATCCTGGCGAACGCCGAGGCCGCCGCACGCGCCAAGGGCCGCACCCCGGTCGTGGCGGCGCAGGGCTGAGCATGGACATCCGCTCACTGCCGTTCCCCGACGCGCTGCGCCACCTCCGCGAGCACGGCGAACCGGCGGATCCGCGCGGCGACATCGACACCGCATCCCTGCGCCGGCGCTTCGCGCGCCTGGCGTCGGTCGAAGCACGCGATCTGACGATCCGCACTGCGACGGGGCAGCAGCCCGCGCGCCTGTACCGGGACCCGGATGCGGAGGCGTCGGGCCGCGCGCTCGTGTGGGTGCATGGCGGAGCGTTCATCGGCGGATACCTCGACATGCCGGAGTCGCACTGGGTCGCCCTCGAGCTCGCTGCTCGCGGGATCGGAGTGCTGGCCGTCGACTACACGAAGTGCCTCGGCGAGGAGCATTTCCCGATCCCCAACGACGACGTGCTCGCCGCGTGGCGGTTCGCCCGCGAGCAGTCCATGGACCTGTTCGGCGTGCCGGCCGAGAGCGTGCTGCTCGGCGGCGCCAGCGCGGGGGCGACGCTCACCGCGAGCGCCGTGGTGCGGCTGCACGATGCCGGCGAACCCGTCCCCGCGGGACTCGTGAGCGTCTACCCCGCCCTGCACCCCGACGGTGCGGATCCCGGACATGTGCCGGATCCGGAGGACCCGCGCACCGAGATCTCGCTGAACTACGCCGGATTCGCCGAGCGGCTCGCCGACCCGCACGCGTTCCCCGGCCTCGGCACCGGGGACGGTTTCCCGAGGACGCTCGTGGTCGTCTGCGAGCACGACGGGCTGCGGCCGTCCGGCGAGGCCTTCGTGCGGATGCTGCGGGACGCCGGAGTCGACGTCACCCGGCACCTCGAGCCCGGAGCCGACCACGGACACATCAACGAGCCGTCGGATCCGACCGCGCTGCGGACGATCGAGGCGATCGCGGACTGGGTGCGGCGCTGAGCCACGCGGGGTGGGCGCTCACGCCCCGATCCTGAGCGCCCTCTCCACGAGCACGGTCACCCGCGCGGTGAACGAGGCGGCCGATTCGGGCTCGTCCGTCCAGAAGCGCGGGCCGTAGATCGTGCGGAATGCGCACTCGGTGTAGATCAGGCGTGCCGCGGAGAGCGCGTCCGTGAGATCCGAGCCGGGCAGCGCGGCCGCGATCCTGTTCTGCAGGCGGCGCGACGTCGTCGAGCCCTGCTGCAGCAGCCAGGGGTCCTCGACGGCGCGATGGATGACGGCCCGCAGCAGCGGTGCGTGCCGATCGAAGATCTCGGTGACCGCCGCGACGAGGTCCTCCACGGATTCTCCCGCTGCGGACAGCAGTTCGTCCTCCGTCTCGCCCACCTCGCGCATGGCGTCCTCGTACACCGCCCGGAACAGACCGGCGCGGCCGTCGACGCGGGCGTACAGCGAGGGCGCGGTGATCCCTGCCCGGCGGCACACCTCGCTGACCGAGAGCGCCTCGTAGCCGCCGGATTCGAGGAGTTCCCGGCCGGCGGCCAGCACCCGCTCCCAGCCGGCGCGGCTGCGGGCCTGCCTCGGCTGGCGGACGGGGCTCGAGGCGACCGGATGAGTCATGCCGGCAACCCTACGATTCCCGATCCCATCTCGTCGAGCTGCGCCACGATCTGAACGGGGTTGCGTTCGCCCACCTGCTTCTGCAGCAGCGGCGTGTGATCCAGCACGAAGTCCCGCAGCGGACGCAGGGCCGCGGGCGCGTGGTGGAACAGCTTGCCGAGCATCCACGCGGACTGCACCTGCTCGCGCGTGTGCGGAATCCGGGGCGTCTCATACGCGACGAGTGCCGCGGTGACGGCATCGGTGTCCGAGAGGTCGACGCCGGCCAGCCGCTGACCGAGGAAGTAGCCGTCGCAGATCGACATCCCCGCCCCGTAGGCCGCATACGGCGACGTGGCGTGCGCGGCGTCCCCGGCCAGCGTGATGCGTCCCTTCGACCAGTGCGCGAGCGGTGCGATGTCGCGGATCGGCCAGCGCTGCAGGTTCTCGGCGGGGGTCGCGGCAACCAGCTGCGGCAGGGGAGCGGGAAAGCCGTCGGCGAGCGCCGCTGCGTGCGCGTGCAGGTCGGCGGGAGGCTCCTTGCTGTCCGGCCAGGCCTCGAGCACCCACCACTGATGACCGTCCCTTCCCTGACTGCGGATCGAGGTGTAGGTGCCCTGCGTCGTGCGGTTGTGCGTGAGGACGACCTCGTTGCGCTCGGTCACCACGGTGTCGTCGAAGGTGAATCCGCCGATGATGTGCAGGTCGTGGGGTCGCTTCGGGATGTCGCCGAAGAGGTGCCTGCGCACGGTTGAGTCGATGCCGTCGGCGCCGATCAGCACCGGCGTCTCGACGGTGTCCCCCTCGGCGAAGGTCAGGGTGACGCCGTCCCCGTGATTGCGGATGTCGGTGACGGTGCGCCCGGTCTGCAGCACGCCGTCCGGCATCGCGGCGAGCATCCGCCGGTACAGATCGGGACGGAGCATCCCGATGAAGCCGCCGCCGTACCGTTCCACGACGTCGGCGGGGATCCGCACATCCGCACGGATCCTGCCCTTCGCGTTACGGAAGGTGGTGTGGCACGGCGCCCCGAGATCGACGATGTCGACGCCCATGGCCTCGAGGGCCTTGATGGGCGGCGGCCAGAGGTTCAGGATGTTCCCGCCTGGTCGGGCCTGGGGGTAGCGCTCGTAGATGACGGCGCGATGTCCCGCGGCGATGAGACTCAGCGCCGCGGCCATGCCGGCAGGCCCTCCGCCCAGAATCGCGATGGGCTGATCGATGGTGTGCATGCTCTCCTCCTCGAGTGCGTTGCCAAAACTGTAATGGTCTTATGGTTCTCGCGATCATCGCCATCATCGATCGCCGGGATCAGGCACACTAAAGACTGAAACAGACAGAAGTCGTGTGAGGATGGGCAGCACCCACCGCCGGTCAACGAGGACGGATCCCATGGCGACCACCTACCTGAAGCTGCCCTACGTCGACAGCGTGCTCCGTCCAGGGGCCCTGCGAGCCATCGTGCTCGACCAGGGACCCGTCGGATTCTCGCTCGACGTCGGGCTGAACTACTACCGCGGCCTTCCGCTCTCCGCGATCGAGAGATTCGAGCTGGTGATCGACGGCGAGCGGATCGCCGATCATCTCCTGCTGTTCGAGCACGATCGCGCCCTGTACCCGCTCGCCCAGCTGAGCGGTGCCTTCGCCGCCTTCTGGTCGCTCAAGACACCCCTGCGGGTGCGGGTCTACAACGGCGGCATCGCCCCCGGAGCGCACGAGGTCGAGGTCACTCTCATCCTGCGCTCCGTCTACATGCAGTTCGCCCCCGGCGTGTGGGGCATGATCGACGGCTCCGCAGCGCGGACCCTCACCCTGGAGGCGTAATGAACATCGGCGGAATCGAACAGGGCATCTCGCTCTACGGCTTCAATCAGCGCTACGTCGAGCGCCCCGAGTACGGCATCGAGGAGTGCTTCGCGGAGCTGCAGGAGCTCGGTGTGCAGAAGTACGAGCTGGTGGGAGCGGTCTTCTTCGAGCGGTACCCCCGACCTGCTCTCGCGGAGATCGAGCGCGTGCTCGAGGCTGCCGCCCGCACGGGCGCGACGCCGTTCAGCTACGGCGGCTATTCCGACGTGGGCCGGATCACCGGGCACGCACCGACCGACGAGGACTACATCCTCGATCTCACGGCGGACCTGATGACGGCGCGAGAGCTGGGCTGCGGGTACCTGCGCGCGGGCGTCCTTCCGCCGCACCTGCTTCCGCTCGCCGCGATGCTCGCCGACCAGTACGGCGTGAACATCGGCTGGGAGGTGCACGCGCCGTCGAAGCCGAGCGATCCCGACATCCAGCATCTGCTGGCCGAGCTGGATCGCATCGACAGCCCCCGGCTCGGGTTCATCCCCGACTTCGGCTGCTTCATCGAGCGGCCCGCGGCCCCCGCGCTGGACCGATACGCGCGCGAGGGGGCGAGGCCGGACCTGCTCGAACTCATCATCGCCCAGCGGCACTCGGGCGTGACCGAGGAGGAGCTGTTCGCCGAGGTCGTCGCCCGGGGAGGCGGGAAGGCCGAGCGCATGGCTATCGCCGACTTCTTCGGGTTCCTGTCGTTCGGTCCCGCGGACATCGCGGGATTCAGGACGCTGCTTGCGCGCACGCACTACTTCCACTCGAAGTTCTACCACGTCACCGAGGACCTGCAGGATCCGACGATTCCGATGGCAGCCCTGCTCGGCGCCATCGTCGACTCCGGCTTCCAGGGGGTTCTGATGTCGGAATACGAGGGGCACGCCTTCCACAACGACGACGCCCGCGAACAGCATGAGAGGCACCTGCTGCTCGAGCAGCGGATCCTCTCGGAGAGGAGCTGAGTCATGGCTGCGACCGATCTCCTCATCATCGGCAGCGGGCCGGTCGGCTCCGCCTTCGCGCGCCTCGTCGGCGAGCGGCGCCCAGGTACCTCGATCACCATGATCGAACTCGGGCCGCAGGTCACCGATCCGGCGGGCACCAACGTGCGCAATCTGCCCATCGACGCGCGGGACGCCGCGCGGGAGCGCTCGCAGGGGCCGAAGGGCACGGTCAGCGGCGACTCCGCCCGCAGGCTGCACGTCGAGGGCACCATCATCTCGCCCGGAGGCACGTATCTCGCCGCGCCAGGACGGCAGCCCGGCATGCCGGCGGCTGCCCTGTCGAGTTGCGTCGGCGGCATGGGCGTGCACTGGACCTGCGCCACGCCGCGGCCGAACGACGACGAGCGGATCCCGTTCATCCCGGCGGAGGAGCTGGACGCCGCGCTCGACGAGGCCGAGCGGCTGATGCACGTGACGACCCTGCCGGAGAACCCGTACGGGTCGGCGATCAAGTCGTTGCTGCGCGAGCACTTCGACGGCGTACTGCCGGCGGGCCGGCTGCCCGACGGCCTGCCGATGTCGGCCGTTCCGCAACCCGACGGGACGATCCGCTGGGGAGGGGCGGACACGATCCTCGGCAGCACCCCTGTCACGCTGCGCGCCGAGACGATCGCCCGGCGGCTGCTGATCGACGGCGATCGGGTCACCGGCGCCGAGGTGGAGCACCTTCCCACGGGCGAGATCGAGATCATCCACGCGAAGGCCGTCGTGGTCGCCGCGAACGCCCTGCAGACACCGCAGCTGCTCTGGGCGTCCGGCATCCGTCCCGAGCCGCTCGGCCGCTACCTCACCGAGCACGTGCTCGTGTACAGCGTGGTCGCGCTGAACGACGAGGTCGTGAAGAGGGCGGGCATCGACGTCCCCGTGAAGGAGCTCGTGAAGGATCCGACCGCGTCGACGTTCGGCATCCCGTACACGGCGGGCGTCCATCCCTACCGCACGCAGGTGATGCACATGGCGGACGCTCCGTTCCCCGTGGACGAGTCCGCCGTGGGCGTCGGCGCCGCACGGTACGTCGCGATGGGCAACGGCGTGCGCAAGTTCCCGCGGCCGGAAGACAGGATCGCGTTCTCCGACACCGAGACCGACGGCTGGGGCATGCCCGAGGCGTCGATCGAGTACGAGGTGACGGACCGGGAACGGACGGAGGTGGAAGGGGCCATGGCCGATCTCCGTGCGGTCGCCGAGACCATCGGCGCCTTCGTGCCCGGCGGCGAGCCGCGGCTGATGCCCGCGGGAACGTCGCTGCACTACAAGGGCACCGTGCGCATGGGCGACGACGCAGGGGCCGAGTCCGTCGTCGACACCCGGTCGCGCGTCTGGGGTTTCGAGAACCTCTTCCTCGGCGGCAACGGCCTCATCCCCACCGCGACCGTGACCAACCCGACGCTCACCAGCGTCGCGCTGGCCGTGCTCGCGGCCGGCGCTGTGGCGGAGCAGCTGGACGGCTGAGCGACCCCGCTCGCCTTATGTCACGCATCGACAAAACTTATGTGCAAATCAGGCACATCGAGGTCATACTGAGGGAACAGCAGGGCGGCACCCGAGCCGTCGACAACGAAGTCAGAAAGGCTGGACATGACACAGCAACGTCGCCTCACGATCCGTCTCGGCGTCATCGCCGCGACGGCCGCGAGCGCACTCCTTCTCGCCGGTTGCAGCGGCTCCGCGAACGGCGGCTCGCCCGACACGCAGAAGGACACCAAGACCTTCTCCCTCGCGTTCGGCGTGTCCAACCAGGTCGAGACCGGGTACGAGAAGCTCGCCAAGGAGTACATGACGCAGAACCCGGGCGTGAAGATCACGCTCAACAAGCTGCCCGGCGAGACGTACTCCCAGACCATCCGCACGCAGCTGCAGGCGGGCAACGCCTCCGACGTCTTCGTGACCTCACCGGGAGTGGGCGAGGCCTACAGCGTGGTCCCGCTCGCCAAGGCGGGGCTCCTGGCGCCGCTCGATGACGTTGCGAAGAAGATCATCCCGTCCGGCGCCGACGCGCAGTTCACCGTCGACGGCAAGGTGTACGGCCAGGCGCTCGACATCGCCTTCGTCGGCAACATCTACAACGAGCTGCCGGGTGTCGCCTACCCGACGGATTTCCAGGGGGTGCTGGACACCTGCGCGTCGGTCGCCGCGCAGGGCAAGTCGCTGTTCGTGATCGCGGGATCCATCGGCGCCAACACGGGAATCATGGCCCAGACGATCGCCGCCACCCGCGTGTACGCCGACGACCCGAAGTGGGATCAGGAGCGCACCGCCGGGAAGACGACCTTCGCCAAGTCGGCAGGCTGGAAGGAGACCTTGCAGGACATCGTCGCCATGAACAAGGCGGGATGCTTCCAGAAGGGCGCTGAGGGGGCGGGCTTCGACGCCATCACGAACGGCCTCACCCAGGGCGCCGCTGTCGGCATGTTCGGCCCGAGCGGTGCGGCGACGGAGATCAACACCGCCGCCCAGGGGCACGCCAAGTTCGACGTCCAGGCGTTCCCGGCCAAGACCAGCAAGGACAAGCAGTACGGCGTGGCCAGCTCGACCTACGCCTACTCGATCGCCGCCGGCTCGAAGAACAAGGTCGCCGCGCAGAAGTTCCTGGACTGGATGGCGAAGCCCGCGCAGTCCAAGGCGTTCGCGACCGACCAGGGCACGATCCCGGTCTCCGGCTACCAGGACGTCGACTTCTCCAACTCCGTCTACGCGCCCGTCGAGAAACTCCTCAAGGACGGCGCCTACACGCCGCTGCCGATCTCCTCGTGGTCGAACGCCGCGGTCTACGACGCACTCGGCGCAGGCGTTCAGGGTCTGCTGACCGGACAGAAGACGGTCGATCAGGTGCTCGCCGACATGGACTCCGCCTGGGGCTGATCGCCCACCGGGCCGTCGGGCACAAGCCCGGCGGCCCCTGGTCGCCGTGAAGACGATGGGAAGGACGAGGGACGATGACGATGCTCGACTCTGAGACGGAGCGCGTGGTGCTTCCGGATCGCGGTGGGCGGCGTGCACCGCAGCCGCGTCGCAAGGGGCTGCCGCAGTTCGGCCGCTGGTGGTGGGCGCTTCCCGGCATCGCGATGGTGATCGCGGTGCACTATGTCGCGACCGCGTTCGGCGGGGCCTTCGCCTTCACGAACTGGTCGGGCCTGGGCGCCTTCGACTGGATCGGCTTCGAGAACTTCCGCAGGATCTTCGCCGACTCCGGCAAGCTGCTGGCGCTTGGCAACACCCTGTTCCTCGCGTTCGGCGCGGTGATCCTCACCAACATCGCGGGCCTCGCGGTCGCGCTCGGGCTGAACCGCGGGCTGAAGAGCCGTTACACGCTCCGGGTGCTGTTCTTCATGCCGGTGGTGCTCAGCCCCCTCGCCGTCTCGTACATCTGGAAGTTCATCTTCGACTACAACGGTCCGCTCAACGCCGTGCTGCGCGGAATGGGTCTCGATCACATCGCACGGGCCTGGACCGGGGATCCCACCTGGGCGATCTGGACGATCCTGATCGTGATCGTCTGGCAGCAGACCGGGTTCTCGATGGTGATCTACATGGCCGGCCTCGCCGCCGTTCCCGTCGAGATCGAGGAGGCCGCCGCGATCGACGGCGCGAACCTCTGGCAGCGCTTCTGGCACGTGACCTTCCCGGCGATCCGCCCGGCCGTCGCGATCTCCACCACCCTGGGCCTCGTGAACGGGCTGCGCGTGTTCGACCAGATCATGGCGCTCACCGGCACCGGCCCCGCGGGGGCGACGTCGACGCTCGCGACCGAGGTCTACAAGCAGGCGTTCACCCTCGGCAACTTCGGATACGGCGCCGCGCTGGCCCTCGTTCTCACCGCCATCATCCTCGTGTTCGCCGTCATCCAGCAGCGCGTCTCCGCCGGTCGTCAGGAGGACTGACCATGTTCCGCTACACCAAGCTCACGTTCGTCCGTGAGGTGCTCATGTGGCTCCTCGCCCTGGTGTTCCTTATCCCGTTCTACTTCCTCATCGCGACGGCGTTCAAGTCCGACACCGAGCTGTTCTCGACCTCGCCGCTCGGCCTGCCGAACACCCCCGCGTGGAGCAACTTCACCGACCTGCTCAGCGTCCAGGGCAACAGCAACGTGCTGCAGGGACTCATGAACAGCGTGATCATGACCGTGGGCTCGATCGTGGCCCTGATCCTGCTCGGCTCGGTCACCGGCTACGTGCTCGCCCGCTCCACCCGCCGGTGGAGCAAGGCGGTCTACTACCTCTTCCTCGTCGCCATCGTGCTGCCCTCGCAACTCGGCACGGTGCCGCTGTACATCGGCGCTCGCGCCCTCGGACTGACCGGCACGCTCTGGGGCATGATCATCCTGTACACGGGCATGCTGCTGCCTCTCGCGATCTTCCTGTACGCCGGCTTCTTCCGGGGCCTGGGCACCGAGTACGAGGAAGCGGCGACGATCGACGGTGCCAACCCGACGCAGATCTTCTTCCGGATCGTGCTGCCGCTGATGTCGCCCGCGACCGGCACGGTCGCGATCCTCACCGGCCTGATCGTCTGGAACGACTTCTTCACGGCACTGATCTTCCTCGGCGGATCCGAGAACCAGACGCTGCCCGTCGCGATGTACTACTTCATCGGCTCGCTCGTCTCGCAATGGAACAAGATCTTCGCGATCGTGCTGATCTCGATGGTGCCGATCCTCGCCTTCTATCTCTTCGCGCAGAAGAAGTTCATCCAGGGCTTCGCCGGCGGGCTCAAGGGCTGATCCCGCAGATGACCGCGAACCTCAGAGCCGCCTCCGATCTCGGAGACGGCACCTTCCGCAACCCCGTGCTGCCCGGCGACCGTCCCGATCCGAGCGTGCTCCGGGTGGGCGACGAGTACTACCTCACCTACTCGTCGTTCGACGCCGCCCCCGGGCTCACGATCTGGCGCTCGCCGGATCTCGTGAACTGGGAGTTCGTGACGTGCGCGCTCGAGCGCCCGCTCACGACCGTGTTCGCCCCTGACCTCATCGAGCACGACGGCCGGTTCTTCCTCTACATCCCGTTCATCCCGAGCGCGTGGTCGGACGCGATCCACGACGCGCAGATCTGGGTGATCACGGCCGACCGCCCGGAGGGGCCGTGGAGCGAGCCGGTGTTCACCGGCATCTCCGGCGCGATCGACCCCGGCCATGTGGTCGGTGAGGACGGGGATCGGTACCTGTTCGTGAACGGGATCCGCCGGGCGCGGCTCTCCGCGGACGGGCTGCGGGCGGTCACGGCGCTCGAGCAGGCGTACGACGGATGGCAATACCCGGACGAGTGGGTCACCGAGGCGTACGCGCTCGAGGGGCCGAAGTTCTTCCGCCGGGACGGGTGGATCTACCTCGTCAGCGCGGTGGGTGGAACGGGCGGTCCTGCGACCGGGCACATGGTGATCGTGGCTCGTTCCCGCAGCGTGTTCGGGCCGTGGGAGAACTCCCCGCACAACCCGGTCGCGCGGACGCGGACGAAGGACGAGGCGTGGTGGTCCCGCGGGCACGCCACGATCCTCGAGGCGCCGGACGGATCCTGGCACATGGTCTCGCACGGCTACCGGAACGACTTCCGCACGCTCGGCCGGCAGGCCCTGCTGGAACCGATCGAGTGGACCGACGACGGCTGGCCCACGGCCCCCGCCCGGGATCTCGGGGCGCCGCTTCCCAAGCCCGGGCCGCTCGTGATCCCGGTGGCGATCCCGGCACCCGACGACGACTTCACCGCACCCCGGTGGGGCCAGCGCTGGGTGTTCGACAACCCGTCCCCGGACGAGACGAGTCGCGCACGCTTCGGCCAGGACGGTCTCGCACTGCGGGCGAAGGGCACCTCGCCCGCCGACTGCTCCGCGCTGACGACCTGGTCGATGGATGAGGCGTATGAGGTCGAGGTCGAGGTCGAGGTTCCCGACGGGGCGCAGGGCGGGCTGCTGCTGTACTTCAACGACCGCCTGTTCTGCGGCATGGGCTGGGACGGCGAGTCGCTGGCCAGCTACGCCGGCGGACGTCGCTCGCACTGGCGGGAGCCCGCCGAGCCCGGTGCCGTGATCCGTCTCCGGCTGCGCAACGACCGGCACATCGTCACCGGCTGGCATGCGACACCGGGCGGCGAATGGATCCGGCACGGGGTGCGGTACGACACGCAGGGGTATCACTCCGCGACCATGAACGACCTCAAGAGCCTGCGGCCCGCGCTGTTCGCGACCGGCGCCGGCGACGTGCGGTTCCGCGCCTTCCGGTACCGTCCCCTCGAGAAGGGCGAAGGGTCATGAGCGCGCGCATCGATGACCTGCTGGCCCGGATGACGTGGGAGCAGAAGCTGTTCCAGTTGCAGATCGTGTGGCGGACGCAGACCGACGAGCAGCACGACCTCGCGCGCCGCGGCATCGGCGCCCAGTTCTGGGCGCCGAGCGCGGCTGCGACGAACGCCCTGCAGCGCGTCGCCGTCGAGGAGACGGAGCTCGGGATCCCGATGCTCATCGCGCTCGACGTCGTGCACGGGCAGTTCACGATCTTCCCCACGCCGCTCGCACAGGCGGCGAGCTTCGATCCCGCCGTGGCCGCGTCCGACGCGAGGGTGTCGGCCGCGGAGGCCAGGGGCAACGGCGTGAATTGGACGTTCTCCCCGATGATCGATGTGACCCGCGACGCCCGCTGGGGCCGGGTCGTCGAGGGGTTCGGGGAGGACGTGCACCTCGGCGGCCGGTTCACCGCGGCCAAGGTCGCCGGGTACCAGACCGAGCTCGCGGCCCGCGATGCCGTGGCGGCGTGCCTCAAGCACTTCGTCGCCTACGGCGCGGCCGAGGCAGGCCGCGACTACAACACCACCGACCTCTCGACGCGCCGGCTGCGCGAGACCTACCTCGAGACGTTCCGGATCGGCGTGGCCGCGGGCGCGGCCTCCGTCATGGCGTCCTTCAACGCCCTCAACGGCACCCCGATGCACGCCCACCGCGGCCTGCTCACCGGCGTGCTGAAGCAGGAGTGGGGTTTCGACGGCGTGGTCGTCGGCGACGCCGACGGGGTAGCGCAGCTCGTGGACCACGGCGTCGCGGTCGACGAGAAGACCGCGATCGTGCTCGCGATCGAGGCGGGTGTGGACGTCGTCATGGGCGGTACCCTGCTCGTGGACGAGCACGGCGCCGCCCTGCTGACACCGGAAGAGCTGTCGCCCGCGCGCGTGGACGACGCCGTCCGGCGGGTGCTCACGCTCAAGGAGCGGCTCGGGCTCTTCGACCGGCCCTACGTCGACGAGGCCGCGGCCGTCTCGACGGCGACCGACGATGCCAGGGCCGCCGCCCGCGCCGCGGCAGAGCGCTGCCTCGTGCTGCTCCGCAACGAGGACCGGGTCCTGCCGATCGCGCCCGGCCGGCGGGTGCTCCTCACCGGGCCCTACGCCCGCAGCACCGACCACCTGGGTGCCTGGGTGCAGCATTTCGCGACCCCCGTCCGCGAGACGCTCGCCGACGCGCTCGCCGCCGAGCTCTCCGGATCCTTGCTGCAGGTCGCGGACGGATCCGGATTCTTCGACGCGACCGACGCCCAGATCGACGAGGCCGTGCGGCACGCCCGCGGCGCCGACCTCGTCGTGCTCGCGGTGGGGGAGCCCAGCACGCTGTCGGGTGAGGCGAGTTCTCGCGCCGACATCTCCCTGCCCGCCGCGCAGCGCCGCCTGATCCACGCGGTCGCGCAGACCGGCACGCCGGTCGTCGTCGTGCTCGTCACCGGCCGCCCGCTGGTGGTCGAGGACTGGATCGACGAGGTCGACGCACTGGTGCTGGCCTGGCATCTCGGCACCGAAGCGCCCGCGACCATCGCCGGAGCGCTCTCCGGCCGGGTGAACCCCGGCGGGCGAGTGCCGATGACATTCCCGCGCGCGGTCGGCCAGCTGCCCACGTCCTACGACCACGAGCCCACGGGACGGGCACCCGCGACCGGCGGCGTCGTGCTCACCAACGCCGGCGCGGATTTCACCGGGCCGAACAACACCGACGACTACTACACGTCCAAGTACCTCGACCTCGAGCTCGGACCGCGGTTCCGCTTCGGCGCCGGGTTCGGATACACGACCTTCGCCCTCTCCGCACTGCAGGTGCGGGATGCCATCGGGATCGCGCGCCTCGAGGAGGGCACAAGCGTCGAGGTGCGGGTGCGCGTCGAGAACACCGGCGACCGGGCCGGGGACGACGTGGTCATGCTGTTCCTCCGGGACGAGGTCGCCAGCCTCACCCAGCCCGTCGCGCGGCTGCGCGGATTCCGCAGGGTCGCGCTGGCACCGGGTGAGAGCTCCGTCGTCGCGTTCGCCCTCGCCGCCGACGACCTGCGGTTCTGGACGGATGACGGCCGGCACGTGCTCGAACCCGGGGGCTTCGCCCTCTGGATCGACGATGGCACGAACCGCCTCGACGCCCGTCTCACCGTGACCGATCAGGAGTCGTCATGACCATCGAACGACTGCGCGACGCGCTCAGCGGCCGCGAGGCCAACGCCATCATGCCGCTGTTCTGGCAGAAGGGCGGCCCGATCGAGGTCGTGCGCGAGGAGATGGAGCGCATCGCGGAC
>Ga0308169_10004178_pt1 | contig 13589 bp, 9 predicted proteins | sample PhyBR1_2_FD_202139 | JGI IMG/M metagenome (GOLD analysis project Ga0308169, IMG submission 202139) | Phyllosphere microbial communities from UC Gill Tract Community Farm, Albany, California, United States - DLSLSB.R1 | ecosystem: Host-associated > Plants > Phyllosphere > Unclassified | place...
TCATCGTTTCCAGCGTGATGAGCGAGTTGGTATCCGCGTCCATGCCGCGGTTGAGCGCCATCTTGGTCATCCACATGCAGAACGGGCTCTTGTCGATCAGCGGCGCGCAGAAGTCTTGGATCAGCTGTTCGAGCGCGTCGCCGCTAGGCGCGGAGGCGTTGCACAGGCCCCATTCGACGCACTCGGTGCCCGACAGCAACTTGCCGGTCAGCATCAGCTCCTTGGATTTGCGCATGCCGATGTAGCGCGGCAGGCGATAGATCGGGCCTGCACCGCCGAACAGCGCACGACGGATGTGGAAATCGCCGATCTTGGCGTCGTCGGCGGCGATGCCAAAATCGCACGAGATGAACAGCTCGAACCCGCCGGCGACGGCATAGCCCTCGACGCAGGCGATCGTCGGCTTCTTCATGTTGTAGATCTTGTCGTAGGTGCGCGCGGAATCGATCGCGAGCTGCAGCGACGTGCTCGATTCGTGCAACACCGGCCCGACGAGCTGGTCGAGATCGGCGCCAGCGCAGAAGGTATTGCCACGGCCACGGAACACGACGGCCAGCGCGTTCTTGTCCTCAGCAGCGCGGTCGACCGCAGCCTCGAGGTCACGGAGCAGCTTCGGGCTCACGCAATTGCGCTTGTGCGGGCGATTGAGCCAGATCGTGCAGATCCCGTTTTCGGCCAGCTCATACTGGATGACGTCGGTCTCTTCCGTCTTCGGCTGCTTGTAGACGTATTCCGTTGTCATGTCGTAGTTCTCCGTTTGAAGTATCGGCGCGGATAGCTCCGCGTCGGGTGATTTGACTGATTAAGTCGCCGTCTCGTGGTGAACGGGCTCGAGCAGGCCGCCGACCGCCATCCAGGCGGCAATGCCGGCGGCGGGGACGGCGCATAGCGTCGCCTCCGCGATCTCGGCATCGGTGGCGCCGGCACGCCGGGCGCCGTCGACGTGCCGCGACGCCATCGGGCTGTAGCTTGCCGCCAGAATAGTCAGCAGCAGCAGTTCGCCGTGCTTGGGCGACAGCGGGTTGGCGTCGATGCTGCCACGGCGCATCAGGTAATAGCCGTCCGCACCGCGCGGCGAGAGCCGCAGCAATTGGTCCAGTGCCGGCGGGATCGTGCCGAAATAGCTGGTGAAGTTGTCGATGGCTTCACCCGCCGACGCGGTCGGCAGCGCGTCGCCGGTAGCGGTGGTGGGCGTACCGGGAAGGCAGGCATCGACGAGTGCGGCGAATTCGATCGCGGCGCCTTCGCCGCGCAGGCTTGCAAGCACGATGATCCCGGCGGTCGCATCGCGCGCGGTCAGACCCAGCGCGACACCGCGTTCCAACTCGCGTCGGGCGAGTTCGGGGTAGCGGCGATCGATTGCCGCGACCGCTGCGAACAGCGCCTTTATCCGGGCGGGCAGGGCGCCGTCCTGTTCGATCACGGCGCGAAATTCCGCATAGCCGGCAAGCGTATAGGGCGCGTGTTCCACCAACAGCGGGATATGCGCCAGCGTGTTCGTGAGTGTCGACATAGCGACCTCCTCTCCTGCCCCCGTAATGCCCGACCGTCTGGTCGGGCGTCAACTGATCGACCGCTGTCGCTTGTGACAGGCTGTGGATCCGGGCGCGGAATTTACGATGATCCGACGGCCCGATTGAGAGGGCGGTTCGATGAGGATGGAATGGTCATGACACGTCGATGGGCGACAGTCGCCATGGGTTTCGCGGCCCTGATGGTCACGCAGGTCACGCACGTCACGGCGGCGCAGGCGCCGCAATCGCCTCCATCCGGCACCGCAGCGCTGTTTGCGGGCGAGACGCGCGACGCACGGTTGCTCGCCATGCGCGCCTATGTCTGGGGCTATCCGCTGGTCCGCGCGGCGCAGCTTCGCCAGAATTTGACATTACCCGCAGACCCGCTGCGCACGCGGCCGCCGTCCTCGCCGGGTGCCGCGATCAACCGTTTCGGGCATGCGCACGAACCGGGATCGCCAAAGATGCGGCAGGGCGTCGCACCCAATGCCGACACGCGCTACAGTCTTGCATGGCTGGACATGACGGGCGGTCCCTACGTTCTCGAAACGCCCGATTTCGGCAGTCGTTATTATGCCTTTCAAATGGGGCAGGCCGACAGTTCGACGCGGCAATCGCTCGGCCAGCGCACGCATGGCCATCGGTTACCCCCGGTCTTCATCCAGGGGCCGGGCCAACATCATCGGGTGCCCGCCGGCATGGTCGAGGTGCGATCCGACCAGCGCTATATGATGGTCGCGGGTCGCACGCTGGTCGCCGGGCCTTCCGACATGCCCGCCGTTACCGCGCTGCAATGGCGTATCCGCCTGCGGCGATGGGAGGATTATGCGGCGAAGCGCGACGTCCTGCCGCCGGTAGCGGCACAGCGTGTGCTGGCGAGCGGTAACGCCGTCACCAGCCCGGACATGTTCCTGTCGATGCTCGGCGTCGTCCTGAGCGACTGGCGACCCTCCGCCGCGGACCGGCCGCTCGTCGAATCGTTTCGGCGGATCGGCCTTTCGACGCAAGACGGCTATCGGCCCGAACGGCTGACCCCGGCGACTCGGGCGGCGGCATTGCTGGGCATCGGCGATGGCGAAGCTGCGGTTCGGCAGAAGACCTTTTCCCTCGGTCGCAACGTGCATGGCTGGAGCATCAACAACCAGGGCTCGGTATTCGGCGACGATTATCTGCTGCGCGCCGCTGTTGCGATGGACTAAATCTACGTCCTGCCGAAGGAAGAGGCGCTCTATCCCAATGCGCGCCTCGATTCGGACGGAAGGGTTCTCGATGGCCGGGACAGCTATGAACTGCGCTTCGCCAAGGGGGAGGTGCCCCCGGTACAGTTCTTCTGGTCGGTCACGATGTACCATGCGCAGGGCCTCATGGTCGACAATCCCATCGGCCGGTATGCGATCGGCGACCGCACTCCGTCGCTCATTCGTGATGCCGACGGCGGTGTCCGTATCCTGCTCCAGAACGCACCGCCCGGCGACCTCGACACGGTGAACTGGCTGCCCGCGCCGGCGGGACCCTTCATGCTGATGCTCCGCCTCTACGGTCCTGCCGCCGCTGCGCAGGCCGGACGATGGACGCCGCCCGCGATCGTCCGCCGCAGCGATCCGCACCTGCACAGCTGACCCTTTTGACAGCCGACCGGTCGGTCGATTAGCCGTACACGGGAACATCGGACGAGCAGGCACACCCGCCGCCGGAGAGGATAGCAATGGCCTTCGAGCAATCTGAGCGATCGCGTTCGTGGATGGAGCGGGTCGCCGCGTTCATGGACGCGCACATCATCCCCGCCGTTCCGGTCTATCACCAGCAGCTCGGCCAGATCGATCGCTGGCGTGAGATCCCGCCGGTGTTCGAGGAGCTGAAGGCGCGTGCGAAGGCCGAGGGGCTGTGGAATTTCTTCATGCCGCCGTCGGACCATGACGACGATCTGTTCACCAGTCCGGGCCTCAGCAACCTCGAATATGCCCCGATCGCCGAACTGATGGGCCGCGTGTCCTTCGCGTCGGAGGTATTCAATTGCATGGCCCCCGACACGGGCAATTTCGAGGTTTTGCACCGCTATGGCACGCGCACGCAGAAGGAGTGCTTCATGCTGCCGCTGCGCGATGGCGAGACGCGTTCGGCCTTTCTGATGACCGAACCCGACGTCGCCTCGTCCGACGCGCGCAATATCCGCACCGAGATTCGCCGCGACGGCGGCGACTATGTCATCAACGGCCGCAAATGGTGGTCGTCGGGCGCCGGCCATCCGCGTTGCGCCTTCTTCATCCTGATGGGAAAAACCGATCCGGACGCGGCCGCCTATCACCAGCAGTCGATGATCCTGGTGCCGCGCGACACGCCGGGGGTCACGATGGTCCGTCATCTGCCGGTATTCGGCTACGACCATGCTCCCCACGGCCATTTCGAAGTTAAGCTAGAGGATGTGCGCGTGCCCGCCGACTACATGCTGCTCGGCGAGGGACGAGGGTTCGAGATCGCGCAGGGCCGCCTGGGGCCTGGGCGCATCCACCACACGATGCGCAACATCGCAACGATGGAGGTCGCGCTGGAAAAGATGTGCCGCCGGCTGCTGTCGCGCCGCACGTTCGGCAAGACGATCGCCGAACATTCGGTGTGGGAGGAGCGGATCGCGCGAGCGCGCTGCGAGATCGAAATGGCGCGGCTGCTCTGCCTGAAGGCGGCGCATATGATGGACACGGTCGGCAACAAGGCGGCCCGCGCCGAGATAGCGATGATCAAGATCGCGGCGCCGCGCATGGCCCAGCAGATCGTTGACGACGCCATCCAGGCGCATGGCGGCGGCGGTGTCTCCGATGATTTTGGCCTTGCCGAACTGTGGGCCAACACTCGCATAGTCCGGCTGACCGACGGGCCCGACGAGGTTCACGAACGCCAGCTCGCCCGCATGGAGCTCGACAAATATCGCGGGGAGATCGCGGCATGAGCGCGACGTCAGCGCCTGCCGCCACGATCGGCCACACCGTTGCGGTCGAACCGGGCACCCAGTTCGACGAAGCGCGGCTGCGGCGTTACCTGCAAGGTCGCGTTCCCGGCTTCGACGGAGACATGGCGGTCAGCCAGTTTCAGGGCGGCCAGTCCAATCCGACTTTCCTGCTGACGACCCCGGACGCCAAGTACGTCCTGCGTCGCAAGCCGGCCGGCGTGTTGCTCGCGTCCGCCCATGCGGTCGACCGCGAATATCGCGTGACCAAGGCGCTGTTCGAGGCAGGCCTGCCGGTGCCCGACCCGCTGGTGCTGTGCGAGGATTTGGACGTCATCGGCACGATGTTCTACGTCATGCGCCATGTTCCGGGGCGTGGCTTCTGGGATCCGCGCATGCCCAACGTGTCGCGCGAAGACCGCGCCGCGATCTACGATTCCGCGAACGAGACGCTGGCACGATTGCATCTGGTCGACCACGTTGCGCTGGGGCTCGGCGATTATGGTCGGCCGGGCAATTTCTTTGCCCGGCAGATCTCACGCTGGTCGCGGCAATATGACGCCTCGCGGACCAAGGACATCCCGGAGATGGACCGGCTGATGGCCTGGCTGCCGAGTGCGATCCCTGACACGGGCGAGCGCACGACGATCATCCACGGCGACTATTCTTTCCACAATCTGCTGATCCATCCGACCGAGCCGCGTGTCGCAGCGGTGATCGACTGGGAGCTGTCGACACTGGGCGATCCGCTGGGCGACCTGACCTATCACATGATGGAGTGGTTCCGTCCGGACGGCGTCGACGTGCGCGGTACGTTGCGCGGCGCCGATCTGGCCACGCTCGGCATTCCCAGCGCCGAAGACTATGCGCGCCGCTACCGCGATCGAACCGGCTTCGACGTCGATCCGACGCACCCCTTCTATACCGCGTTCAACCTTTTTCGTGTTGCCGCCATCCTCCAGGGTATCGCTGGTCGCAGCCGTGACGGCGTGCAAACTGCGGGCAATGCCGGTGAGATTATCCAGCGGATCGTGCCGCTTGCAAATGCAGCTTGGGCGAGCGCGCAGGAGGCTGGCGCAAGCTGAGGCGCAGACACCGTCGAACATCGCAACAACAACGGCGGACATCGATCCGCCGGGCAAAGGGGAGGGATCATGAAGACCAATTTGAGGATCGGCCTGCTGGGCGCCGCAAGCCTGATGTCGTTATCGGCGACGTCCGCGTTGGCGCAGCAGACCGTCGCGCCCGTCGCCATGCCTTCGACCGATGCCGCCGCCGCCCAGCCCGACCCGCAGGTTCCGGCCGACTCGGCCCCCGCCGCCTCGGCGCCGGCTGCGCAGACCGCGCCAGGCAATAGCGAGATCGTTGTCACCGCACGTCGTCGCGTGGAACGCCTTCAGGACGTACCCGTCGCCGCAACCGTGGTCGATCAGCAGCAGATCCGGCAATACGACCTCACCTCGGTGGCCAACATCCGTATCGCCGCGCCGGAAATCAGCCTCGATCGCGGTTTCACCGGATCGGGCTCCTCGATTTCGCTGCGCGGCGTCAGTTCCTCGTCGATCGACGCGGGCGTCGAACAATCCGTGCTGCTAGACTTCGATGGCATGGCGATCAGCCGGGGCCGCATCCTCAACGATGCGCTGTTCGACATCGACAGCCTGACCGTGCTCAAGGGGCCGCAGGCGGTGTTCTACGGCAAAAATTCGCCCGGCGGCGTGGTATCGGTCCGCTCGGCCGCGCCGGGCAAGCAGCTCAACGGCTACATCCGCACCGGCTATGAATTTACCACCGACAACAAGCAGGTGGAAGCGGCCATCGGGGGCCCGATCGGCGAAGGCGCCGGCGCGCGCCTCGCCATTTTCGCCAGCGACAGTGACGGGTATATCCGCAACCAGAACCGCGGCGTCGACAATCTGATCTTCCGCGGCAACACCGGCACAGCGATCCTGCCGCCGTCGCCTGCCCGTTTGGGTGCGGAACGCAAGATCGCCGCGCGCGGCACAATTACCTACACCAACAACGACGGTTTCGATGCGACGGTCAAGATCCTCGCCAGCCGTTACGAGGGGCAGGGCGTCCAGAGCTTTTCCGAAGTGATGGCCTGTCCGCCGTCGCGCACCCGCCCCGGCACGATCGGCGGGCTGATCGATCCAACGGGCGACTGCAAACTCAATGATCGATCGTCTCAAGGCTGGGCCGATCCGGTCATCATCGCGAACTGGCCAGAGGTGCGCCGCAACAACAACGGTCGCCCCTATTCGCGCAACGACTCGTTCATGCCGGTCCTGACGTTGAACTATCAGACGGGTAAGGTCGCACTGACCTCGGTCACCGGCTATTACGGCTACGATTATGTCACGCAGGGCAATGCCGAAGCGACCAGCTATTCGTATTTCTGGTCCTACAGCAACGAGCAGAACAGCAGCCTGTACCAAGAGGTGAGGGCGACCTCGTCGTTCGAAGGCGCACTCAACTTCGCGGCGGGTGGCCATTACGAAAAGAACAACCGCACGCTGTTCGTCGGCGGCATCAACGGATCGCAGCCGCGCGATCCGGCGACCGGACGCTACGAAACCTACGACAACCAGCAGCATAACCAGTCTGACGCCTGGTCGTTGTTCGGCCAGTTGGTACTCAACGTGACGCCGACGGTCGAGCTGGCCGGGGGCGCCCGTTACACGCGCCAGACCAACCGGCTGAATTCCTTCACGACCTTCCTCAATCCGGTCATCACCAACATCCTGCCGCCTGGCCGCGTCATTTCGGGCTCCAAGAGCCAGGATAACGTGTCGCCGGAAGCGACGCTGACATGGCGTCCGACCCACAATCTGACCGTCTACGGCGCGTACAAGACTGGCTTCCTGGCAGGCGGCTTCTCCAACCCCGGCATTCTCAGCAGCACGACGACGATCAATACGCTGAGCTTCGACAAGGAAACCGTCGATGGCGGTGAAGTCGGGATCAAGGGCGGGCTGTTCGACGGGCGCCTGAACGCCTCGCTGACCGGCTATCGCTACACCTACAAGGGGCTGCCGCTCACCTCGCTGGTGGCGATCAGCCAGACGGCGGTCAGCTACATCACCCAGAACGCCGCCAATACGCGGGTGCAGGGCCTCGAGTTCGAAACGTCCTACCGCGGCCCTGCCGGGCTGACCCTGCGCGCGACCGCTGCGTATAACGACGCCAAATTCAACAGCTTCGATCGTGCGCAATGCTGGACCGGCCAGTCGCTTGCAGAGGGATGCCTGGTCGATGCGGTCACGCGCGCGACCTATCAGAACCTCAGCGGTCGCACCGTCTATCGCTCGCCGAAATGGATCGCCACCGGCGGGGCGGTGAAAACGTTCGAACTCGGTCGCGATTACTCGGCGACGCTCAATGCCGACGTGCGCTACTCGGCGGGCTATTTCACCGGCGTCAATCTCAACCCCTATTCCTACCAGAAGAACTACGTCCTGCTGAACGCAGGCGCAAAGCTCACTTCGATAGAGGGCTGGTCGTTGTCGCTGATCGGCCGAAACCTCACCAACCGGCGCTACGGCACGCTCGGCATCGACAAGCCAGGCGGGATCGGCGAGGTCTTCACCGTGGCAGGCGAACCGCGCGCCGTGGTGCTGCAGATCGAATCGAAGTTCTGATGCATAACGTCGCGCCCGTGATGACATGCGACCTGCTGGTGATCGGCGGTGGCATGGCGGGCATGTCGGCCGCCGGCTGGGCGGCCGAACGCGGGGCACGGGTCATCGTGCTGGAAAAAGCGGCGGCGCTCGGCGGATCGGCCGTGCTGTCGGGCGGCGTGCTGTGGACGGCGAGTTCGCATGAAAAAATGGCGATGTACGGCGGCGGCGATCCGGCATTGGGGCGGGTGGTGGTCGACACCTACCCCGATGCGCTCCGCTGGCTACGCCAACGCGGCGTACCGGTGTCGCCGCGGCTCGATGTCTTGCATGGGCAGGGGTATCAGATCGACATCTGGGATCACATTCGCGGCTGTGCCGATCTGGTCGAGCAGCACGGCGGTTTCGTCGTCCTGGATACCGAGACGCGCGCACTGCTCCGCGACGACGACGGTGCCGTGATCGGGGCTGCGACGCATCATGCCGATGGCGATGTGACGATCCGATCGACGGCGACGATCATCGCGACCGGCGGCTTCCAGGCCTCGCCCGACTTGCGTGCCCGCTACATCCATCCGCATGCGCGCGACATGCGGTTGCGCTCCAACCCGGTCAGCGACGGCGCCGGCCTGCGGCTGGGCGAGATGGCGGGAGCAGAAGTCGCCGGTCGCAACTCGCGCTTCTACGGCCATCTGGTCAGCGAATCGCGTAGCTGGGACGACGAGCGACTGTATGTCGCTCTTTCGCAATATCATTCCGAACACGCACTGCTGTTTAACACCGCTGGCGCGCGCTTCTGCGACGAAACGCTGGGCGATCACGTCAACACCTATGAAACGCTGATCCAGCCCGAGGCTCGCGCGCTGTGCGTATGGGACAGCCGGGTTCACGCCGCTTATGCGACCGTGCCGGTCGTTTCCGTCGGCGTGGCGGAGGACAAGTTCAACGTCGCGATCGCGCATGGCGGTGAAGGCGTGGTCGCCGGCGATCTTGCCGATCTCGCCCGCTTTGCCGATGGTGCGGGGTTCAACGGTGCAGGCGTGGTCGAGACGATGGAGCATTTCAATCATGACGCCCGCCACGGCTGGGAAAACCAGCGCCCGCCGCGGCAGGAGGATCATCGCGCGATCGACAAGCCACCCTTCTATGCGCTGGTCGTGCATCCCGCGATCACCTTCACCTTCGGCGGGCTGACCATCGATACCGGTGCGCATGTCCTGCGGCCCGACGGATCGCGCGTGCCCGGGCTGTTGGCAGCGGGCGGCGACGCCGCCGGGGCCTTTGGGGCGGGATATGCTGGCGGTCTGGCGCTGGCGATGACGTTCGGCATCACTGCGGCACGATCGGCGGGTTGGGCATGACCGTCGCCGTTCATCGCGACACGCCCGTCGAGGCCCGCCAGCGGCGCATGGCGCTGTTCGCGCTCTTCATCGTGTCGGCGTTCAACTATTTCGATCGCACGATCCTGTCCGTGCTTCAGATCCCCATCAAGGCGGAACTGGGCCTGTCCGATGGCGAGCTTGGCGCGCTGACCGGATTTGCCTTTGCGTTGTTCTACGCGACGCTGTCCCTGCCGATCGCGCGGCTTGCCGACCGGTACAACCGCCGCGTCATCGTCGCGGTTTCGCTCGCGATCTGGAGCGGAATGACGGCGTTGTGCGGTTTCGCGACCGGCTTCGTCTCGCTCGCGCTGCTGCGGATCGGTGTCGCCATCGGCGAGGCGGGCAGCGTGCCGGCAAGCGTGTCGCTCATCGCCGATTATTATCCCCCCCATCGTCGCGCCATGGCGGTGTCGGTCTGGGGACTGGCACTCCCCGCAGGCCTGCTGGTCGGATACGGCAGCATCGGTGCGCTGGCCGATGCGGTGGGCTGGCGTGTCGCCTTCGGCATCGTCGGCGGCATCGGCGTGCTCCTCGCGCCGTTGGTGCTCGCCATGGTCGGCAACCCGCGCCGCGGACGGCTCGATGGCCCCGCCACCAGTGCGGCTGCGGTGGCACCGTTACCCTTGGGTCAGGCACTCGCGCTGCTCTGGCGCACCCCGGCCTATCGCTGGGTGACGATCGCCGGCATGTTCCACGGCTTTTCGCAATATGCGATGATGACGTGGAACGCTCCGTTCTTCGTGCGGACGCATCATCTGTCGCTACGCGACGTGTCGTTCCTGATGGCGATCCTCAGCGGCGTTGCCGGCGCCATCGGCATGTATGGCAGCGGCTGGCTGACCGATCGCCTGGCGCTGCGCGATCGCCGCTGGCGGGTGTGGATCATGGGGGTGAGCGTCGCCGCGACGGTGCCGTGCGCGCTGATCCAGTATCTCGCGCCCTCCACCACCGTGGCGATCGTCGCCGCGGGGTTCGCAGCGATGCTGATGATCGCCTATTACGGTCCGATCGTCGCGGCCACCCAGTCTGCGGTGCCGCCGACGATGCGCGCGTTCGGCAATGCGGTGCTGCTGCTGACGTTCAACCTGTTCGGCCTGGGGCTGGGGCCGCTGACCGCCGGCGCGCTGAGCGACTGGCTCAACCCGACGTTCGGCGACGATGCCCTCCGCTATGCCCTGCTGCTGATCCTCGCGCCATCGGTGCTGTCCGCCGGCCTGTTCTTCTACGCCGGGCGCCATTGGCGCGACGAACCGGCCGCCAACACGGAGACTCTGGATGCGTGACCTCGCGGGCAAATGCGCCGTTGTCACTGGCGCTGGCAGCGGCATCGGCGCGGCGCTTGTTCAACGTCTCGCGCGTGAAGGGATGAACGTCGTCCTCGCCGACGTGTCGGTCGACGAGGCACAGAAGGTCGCCGACACGATCGGGGCGGACCGAACGCTGGTGGTGCACTGCGACGTCTCCGACGCCCAAGCGGTGGAGGCACTTGCGGTGGCCGCGGAGGCGCGCTTCGGACCGGTGGCCTTGCTGTGCAACAACGCCGGCATCGTGCCCGGCGGGCGCCATCGCAGGGTGTGGGAATACAGCCTCAACGATTGGCAATGGTCGATCGGCGTCAACCTGTACGGCGTGATCAACGGCATCCGCAGCTTCGTTCCCCGCATGATCGCGCATGGCGGCCCCGCGCACGTCCTCAACACGGCGTCGGTCGCAGGGTTCGTCAGCGGATCGGGGTCCGCCTGCTACGGCGCCTCGAAGCACGCCGTCGTCCGCGTGACGGAGGCGCTGCTTGCCGGGCTGCGGGAGGAAGGCGTACCGATCGGCGTCACCCTGCTCGCGCCGGGCCTCGTTCGCACCCGCATCTACGAGGCGGAGCGCGTGCGTCCCGGCCACCTCGCCGATGCTGGCGGCCCGCCGCAGGAATCCGCGGAGCTCGATGCGATGCGCGACGACCTGTATCGCGGCGCAACCACCGCCGAAGAGACCGCCGATCTGGCGATTGACGCGGTGATCGAGGGCCATTTCTACGTCTTCACCACCGAAGCGTTCGACGCCGCGATCCGCCGGCGGTGCACGGACATCGTCGAGCGTGCCGACCCGCAATTCGAGAGCATCGTCGCGATGAGCCGCAAGGATTCGGGGCTGGACGCCGCCGGATGAAAGGCGTGCTCGCCGGGCGCCGCGCGGTCGTGACTGGCGCCGCGTCGGGGATCGGCCGCGCCACCGCCGCGATGTTCGCCGAGGCGGGCGCCGCCGTCATACTCGTCGATCGCAACGCCGCGGCGGCAGAAGAGGTCGTCGTGCAATGCGCGCCGGGCGATCATCGCGTCGTTGCGATGGACGTGACGGACGAATCCGCCTGGGGCGCGCTGGCCGGTTCGCTGGCGGATCGCTGCGATATCCTGGTCAACAATGCCGGCGCAGCGACGCTGTATCCGCTAGCGGAAACCACCCTTGCGCAATGGCGCGCGGCGATGGCGGTCAACCTCGATTCGGTGTTTCTCGGCACCCGGGCGCTGCTGCCGATCCTCGCCCGATCGGGGCGGGGTGCCATCGTCAACGTCGCCTCGATCCGCGGCATCGTCGGCGGCGTGAACGCCACCGCCTATTGCGCGTCGAAAGGCGCCGTCCGTCTGTTCACCAAGGCCGTGGCGCTGGAATGCGCGGCGTTGCGCGACGGCGTGCGCGTGAATTCCGTGCATCCAGGTCTGATCGACACGCCGCTCGCGGCGGCGGCGCTGGCCGATCCCGAAACCGCCGCGCGCCGCATGGCAGCGCTGCCGATGGCACGAGCCGGGCGCGCTGACGAAATCGCTGCCGCCATCCTGTTCGCCGTCAGCGACGCCGCCCGCTACATGACCGGCGCGGAAATCGTCATCGACGGCGGCACCATCGCGCAATAGCGGACGTCAGTCCGCCGACTTGCCGCCGAGCGGCGTCGCCACCACCCCGTTCGGCGTCCAGCCGCCGTCGAGCATGGCGGCCTTGGGCAGATAGGCGCGCAGGGCGAGATAGAATGGCCGGTCCGGTGCCGGCAGCCAGTTCGTCGCATCCTTCGGCCGGTCGCGCTGGATCGCAATCCTGATCGACCCGTCCTTGCCGACCACCAGGCCGGGCGTGCGATCGTTGACCAGATAGCGCTTCAGCACGTTGGGATGCAGCCGATACGTCGCTGCATCGTACAGCGTCACCGACCAGAAGGCGTTGACGGGCGGCGGCGGCGTCAGTGCGAGCATGTAGGTCGCCTTCGATCCGTCGAGCGGCCGCCCCCCGGCATCGACGAACGTGTTGAACGAGTAATTTTCCTCGCTGACGTTCGCGCCAAGGCCGACGTAATTGATCGTCGCACGATTGAGGTAGTTGAAGCCGTAGCGTGCCTTCTCGATCCGGTTCCACCCCTTGCCGGTTGGGATGCCGAGTTGCGACCGCGACGCGCGGATGATCGTCATCGCGGTCTGATAGCCGGCCTCGATCCCCGCCTTCGTCTCGGCGTCGAGCGTGGCCGCGTCGAAGGGGGCGGGGCCAGCCACGCCGACCGCCTGGAAACGCCGGATCAGGGCATCCTCCTGCACCGGATGCCCATTCGAACGCAGCACGGCATCGAGGACACGCATGAAGCCAATGCCGGTATCGCTGCCGACGACCGGCGGATTCACGCCGGCGAGGGGCGACGAATACGCCCCTGCGGCATAGGGGACGATCGTCACCCGATCCTGCAACGATCGCGCCATGGCGACCTCGGACGGCTTTTGCGCGAAGATGCGCATCAGCACCCACATGTGTGGCGTCGCGACCCGGAACAGCGTCACGCCGGGGGGAACCTGTCCGCGCCATGACACCGGTGCGATCAGATAGCGGCCGCCCGTGCTGCCGAAGGTGCGCGTCCCGATGTTGCTCGCATTGCCGTAAACGTCGAAGAAGTTGAGCGTGTAATATTTCAGCGGCACCGCCGGCACGGTCACGATCACCGGACCGGCCGTCAGGTCCAGCCAGGCATTCGAATAGAGCGTATCGGAATTGGGGCTCTTGAACGCCGCATAGTCCGGGCCCGCCAGATCACGATCATGCACGAAGCGGTTGAACCCGACGTAGCGTTTGCCGCCGCGGTCCACGGCCTGCTCGTACATCTCGG
>Ga0308169_10004180_pt1 | contig 13581 bp, 9 predicted proteins | sample PhyBR1_2_FD_202139 | JGI IMG/M metagenome (GOLD analysis project Ga0308169, IMG submission 202139) | Phyllosphere microbial communities from UC Gill Tract Community Farm, Albany, California, United States - DLSLSB.R1 | ecosystem: Host-associated > Plants > Phyllosphere > Unclassified | place...
GCCAACTGACCCTGCCCGGATTTGATGACACCGCGCAGCGCAGGCTGGCTGCCGCCCGGGTACTGGTGATCGGCGCCGGAGGGCTAGGCAGCGCCAGCGTTCCGTATCTTGTCGGAGCGGGGGTAGGTACCATCGGCATCGTTGATGATGACGTGGTGGAACTATCCAACTTGCACCGCCAGGTCACGCACACCACCGAGAATATCGGCCTGGCCAAGACCGCTTCCCTGGCCCAGGCTGCCAAGTCGCTGGATCCCAATGTGGAAATCATCGAGCATAATCTGCGCCTGGATTCTTCCAACGCACTAGAGATCTTTGCGAATTATGACTTGGTCATCGACGGCAGCGACAACTTCCCGACCCGCTACCTGTCCAATGACGCAGCGCAGCTTTCAGGCATTCCGCTGATCTGGGGATCCATTCTGCAGCACCACGGACAAGTCTCCGTGGCCTGGCATGAGCATGGCCCGGGCTACCGCGACCTGTTCCCGATTCCGCCGGCCCCGGGCACCGTGCCGGACTGCGCAGCAGGGGGAGTGCTGCCCGGATTGTGCGGCACTGTCGGTTCGCTGCTGGCCACCGAAACGCTGAAGCTGATCGCCGGAATCGGCACACCGCTGGTGGGCAAGGTGCTGATCTACGATGCACTGGCAGCCAGCACGCGCACCGTCGAATTCTCCCGGGACCCCGAAGGTGCTGAAGTCACCGAGCTGATTGACTACGTGCTCTTCTGTTCCGGTTCTCTGCCAGAGGTCCAGGGCATTGATGCCGGGGCGCTCGCAGAAGAACTATCTGGCGATGAAGCGCCGGCCTTGTTGGATGTGCGCAATGATGACGAACGCGCACAACAGCACATCGCCGGTTCCTTGCATCTGCCGCTACCTCAGCTGGAAGCAGCTATTGAATCCGGCGCAGAGCTGGAACAGATCCCGGCGCAGGTAACGGTCTACTGCGCACGCGGTCCGCGCTCGCAACGCGCGGCCGCCTTGCTCGCTGGCCGGGGCATCAAAACGAACTACCTTGAAGGCGGGCTTCCCGCACTGGCTGAAACGGCCCCGCAGCTGCTGGCCGAACACGCACACACCGAAGGAGCCCGCTCATGAGCTACGCGTTGATCACCGAAGAACCTATCGACGAGGCCGCAGTGCGCGATGCCGTGCAGTCAGATACTGCAGGCGCGGTGGTGCTCTTCCACGGCATCATTCGCAACCATGACGGCGGCCAGTCGGTGAATTCCCTGGACTACTCGCATCACCCGCAGGCCCAGGATTTCCTGGAGAAAATCATTGCCGAGGAAGAAGAACGCACCGGGCTGAAGCTTTCCGCAGTGCACCGCGTGGGTCCGCTGAAGATCGGCGACGCCGCGCTGGTCGCTGCCTCGGCAGCAGCACACCGCAAGGAAGCATTCGACGCCATTGAGAACCTGGTAGAACGCATCAAGGCCGAGGTCCCGATCTGGAAGAAGCAGCATTTCACTTCCGGCAGCTCCGAATGGGTAGGGCTTTAGCAGTTCCCAGCCGGTATAAGCTCGAACACTTCCCTGTCCAGTTTCAGCTGGCAGTTCGCTTAAACGCGATGGCTGCCAGGGCTGCGGCCTGATCTGCGAGCACTGAGTCGTCAAAAACCACCCGTGGCGAGTGGTTCCACTCGGTTTCTTCGGCAGGCAATTCGGGTGGAGATGTCAATAGGCCAATAAAGGTGCCTGGAACCTCGTTGAGCACGAACGCGAAATCCTCGGAGCCCATCATCGGCGAAGGCATCAGCGCTACGCGCTGTTCACCATAGATTTCGCGCATTGTTTCCAGCGCTGCCTCGGTCTCGGCGGCATCATTCACGGTCACCGGGTAGAGCGTTTCAAAACTTACGTCTGCGGTGAGCTCATGGGCTGCTGCCACGCCGTGGACGACTCGCGGCAGTCCTTCTTCGAGGACTGCCAGCGAGTCATGCGACATGGTGCGGATGGTGGCAGCCAGCTCGACGCTTTCCGGGATGACGTTGATCGCTCCGTCTCCCGTGGACAGCCGCGTGATCGAGAGAACCACCGGGTCGAAGGCGTTGAACCGCCGAGTTACAAAACTCTGCAAAGCCAGGACGAGCTCCGCGGCTGCCGGTACCGGATCCAAGGTCTGGTGAGGTTGCGAGCCATGTCCGCCGCGTCCCTTCAGCTTCACTGTTAGCTGGTTTGACCCGGCGGCTACCGGGCCGCCCCGAGTTGCGAAGACACCTCGCGGGCCGGGGCCCACATGGATCGCATAGGCGGCAACCGGAGGTTCTCCGGCAGCCGAAAGCAGCCCCTCTTCAAGCATGATCTTGGCGCCGCCGTGGCCTTCTTCGCCTGGCTGGAACATGAAGATGACCGAGCCATGAAGCTCACTTTGCCGAGCCGAGAGCAACTTGGCTGCGCCAACAAGTCCAGCAGTATGCAGGTCGTGGCCGCAGGCGTGCATGTTGCCATTAACAGAGGCGAAGTCCAGATTGGTCTCTTCGAGAATCGGCAATGCGTCCATGTCGCCGCGAAGCAGGACCGTCGGTCCGGGCAGTTCCCCTCGAAGCACTGCGGTCACCGAGCTGGTGCGCGTGCCGGTAGTGATTTCCAGGGGCAGCCCTTGGAGGGCATCAAGTACTTTTTGCTGGGTGCGGGGCAGATCCAGTCCGAGCTCCGGGTCCGCATGCAACGCGCGGCGCAGTTCAACCAGCTCGGGAAGTATCGTTTGTGCATCGGCCGTAAAGTCGGCAGTGGTCATGAGTCAGCCTTTCATGGGGAGCATTCGGTGCGATTGTAAAGGGTCATTGGAAAGACCTCACTGATGATAAATTTGACCATGCTGATGGTTAAATCTTTAAGTATTCTCTAGTGAAGACTTTAATCCGAATGATTTGAATGCGATCAGCACGCCAGCGACTATACTCCCCGGAAATGCCTCGAGGGCAATTCTCAAGTTCGTTATTGTTGCATCTCACAACTTTCGCAATTAGGAGCTGAGAATCTTCGCCCAAGAATCTAAGAGAGTGCGCAGCTCGGTTGGCTGGACGTCGCTGCCCTTGGACAAGGTCGGCGCTATGGCGACTATCTTTGGAGGTTAATGTGGCACTCTTCGTGGGAACTTCTGCGCGACCAGCGTGAATAACCTCGAAACTATCGGGGTTCAGCCTATGGGAGGCATCCGCTTGCAGCGGTGGTCGTCGCCATGCGGATAACCCTGTAAATGACCTGCATGTGACCGACTGAATCGTCTGTAAGTGTTGGTGGTGGCTGGCCTGGGGCTAGCTGGCAGAGTGGTACTGGTTCCTCCGACCAGGTGTGACTCATGAATCGTCTGACCCCTGCGGGGTGTCATTCCCGGGATCTGTCCACTTGGTTGGAAGGGCCGGCGCCGCCCCGGCCCACCGCGATGGCTTGATTAGAAGCCTGCCCAATCCCTGGGGATTGTGGCCCCTTACAGGCATGCCTCGTAGTGATCTTCTCCCGGGCCGACGCCGGTCACGACGTCCGCACGTTAGAAGGAGACATCGCATGTCAATTGTGGCAGATCACTATCGATTCATCATCGGCGTGGATACACACGCCGCAACTCATACCTACGCGATCGTGGAGTCGCCCTCGGGCAAACTTCGGGCGCAGGAAACCTTTCCAACCACGAGCGCCGGTTTGGAACGCGCGGCAGCCTGGATTGGGCGCCGCACCGAAGGCGACATCGAGAGTGCCCTCATCTCGGCCGAGTGCACCGGCTCCTACGGGGCCGTGATGTCCGACCGTTTTGCGCAGGTCGGTTATCGCGTAGTTGAAGCCCCCACGCCTTCAACCAAACGCCTGCGGGGCAAAGGCAAAACCGATACCTTGGACGCGATCACGGCTGCCAGATCGACCCTCGTCATAGACTTGGACAAGCTGCGGGACCGCCGGGCCGGCGAGGTTCAGACCGCCCTGAAACTGCTCAGCGTTGGACGTGAGCAGATGAACGCCGATCGGCTACGTGCCATCAATGCCCTGACAGCTCTGGTACGCGCCCACGACTTGGGCCTTGATGCGCGCAAACCGCTGACCGCATCCCAAATCAAGACCATCGCGCCATGGCGCACACGCGATGAAGCCCTCGGTGCCACCGTTGCCCGCGGCGAGGCCGTGCGCCTGGCTAAGCAGATCACTGGCCTGGACGGCGACTTGAAGGCCAACCAGGTCCAGCTCACCAAACTGACCACTGAACATGTGCCGTCGCTGCTGGACATGCACGGGGTGGGAGCGGTGACCGCTGCGATCATTATGGCCGTCTGGTCACACCCGGGACGCATCCGATCCGAATCTGCATTCGCGATGATCGCGGGCACCTGCCCGATCCCGGCGTCCTCGGGAAACACGGTCCGGCACCGGCTCAACCGCGGTGGTGACCGGCGACTGAACCGGGCTATCAACACCATCGCGTTGACACGAATGCGCACCGACAAAGGCACCCGCGAATATGTCCAACGCAAGATCGCCGAAGGACGAAGCAAACGCGAAATCATGCGGAGTCTCAAGCGCTACATCACCAGGCAAATCCATCGGGTCCTGACCACAAACCCGCCTCTATCGGTTGCTTGACAACCATAGAAGCATCCCGGGTTTCATGCCGTTCCTATTTGAGAGAATGGAACACATGCCCAAGCAGTACACCCCTGAAGTCAAGGCACGCGCAGTCACCTACGTCCTGGACCGCCTGGACCGCTACAAGTCCGTCTACGGCGCCTGCCAAGACCTCGCACCCAAGCTGAACATCGGCGCCGAGACCTTACGCCGGTGGGTCCTCCAAGCCCAGGTCGACGCCGGGGACCGGACCGGTCCCACCAGCGAGGAGCTCGCCGAGATCAAAGCGCTCAAGGCCAAGGTCAAGGATCTGGAAGAGACCAACGAAATACTTCGTCAGTCAGCGATTTTCTTCGCGAGGGAGCTCGACCCTCGCCGCCCCTAGTCACCGAGTTCATCGACCAGCAACGCGAGTGCGGGTACGCAGTCGAGCAGATCTGCCAGGCCCTGACCGCCCAGGGTCTGAAGGTCTCTGCGCGCACTTACCGCGGCTGGAAACAACGTCACCCATCCACGCGGGCTATCACCGACGCCCAAATCCTCAATGCCCTGCATGACCTGCAACAGCCTGATCCGAAGACCGGCCGGCCCAATCCGGAAGTGCTCTACGGGCGGCGGAAGATGCGGGCCTGGTTGCAGCGCAACGGCTTCCCAGAAGTATCGAAGCACACTGTGGACCGGCTGATGCGAGACTCGGGAATGAAAGGACTCATTCGTGGTCGGCGGACGGTGACCACGATCCGTGCAAAGGACAAAATTCGGGCCAAGGACTTGCTGAACCGCCACTTCTGCACTGACGCGCCTGACAAGGTCTGGATCACGGATTTCACTTATGTTCCAACGAGGAATGGGTTCACCTATGTGGCGTTCGTGATCGACTTGTTCTCCAGGTGGATCCTGTCCTGGGCGACGTCGACCTCGCATGACACGGCGTTTGTGGAAGAAGCTCTCCGGATGGCGTTATGGCAGCGACAGCATGGTGTGGAATCTCGTAAAAGCACTATTCAAGGCACGATACATCACAGCGATGCCGGCAGTGAATATACCTCGCAGCGGTACACGCAGACGCTGGCCGAGGAAGGGCTGGTTCCATCGATTGGCACCATCGGGGATGCGTTCGACAACGCCGCAGCTGAAACGGTGATGGGGTTGTTCAAAAATGAGGCCATCGCTAAGGATTCACCGTTCCGTGATGGGCCGTTGGCCGCGGAATCTGATGTTGCAGATGTCGTCGTGGATTGGGTGCATTGGTACAACTGTGAGACTTTTTCTAGCTGGTCTGGGACGAGCTGGCAGGATGGGTGCAGGCCGCCCACCTCCGTAGGAGTGACTCTTGGTACAACTGCCCCTCTGGGTGTCATTTGATTGACTTGTCCGCCCACGGTGGTGGATTGGCCGGTGCCCGCCCGGCCCACCTCGGTAGCTTCATTAGAAGATTGTCCGCCCCTTTGGACGTGACCCTTCACAGTTCTGTTCCGTCGTGATTCCTACCCGGACTGGCGCCGGCCGTTAGCGGCTACCCACCAAGTCCATCACCAGAGGAAAAGAACGGTGACCGCCATGTCAATCGTCTCTCAATGTCACCCATTTGTCGTGGGTGTCGACACTCACGCACGCAACCATGTCTATGCCATCCTCGAAGCCACCAACGGCGCGTTGCTAGACACCCAATCATTCCCGACCACCGCGGCCGGCATCAACCGGGCCATCAAATGGGTGGCCAGGCGCACCGACGCCGACGCCGACACCCTCTGGGTCATCGAAGGGGCCGCGTCCTACGGAGCGATCCTCGCCGGCACCGTGGCCAGCCACGGATTCCCCGTCACCGAGGCCCCACGCATGGACGCGAAAAAGAACCGCGGCATCGGCAAATCCGACGTGTTAGATGCCCACCGATTGGCTAGGGCTGTTCTCCCTTTGCCGGTTGAGAAACTGCGTCATCCCCGCATGAATGAGGGGATCCGTCAGGGCTTGCGAATTCTGGTGACTGCTCGCGAATCCATAAGCAAAGGCCGAACCCGTTCGGTTAACGCCTTGAATGCTCTGGTGCGCAGCAATGGCGTTGGCGTTGATGCGCGAAGGAAGCTCACCTCGGTACAAGTCGAGGAGATCTCCCGGTGGCGTGAACGAGAAGAAGAACTATCTTTGGGTATCGCGCGTGCCGAGGCGGTTCGGCTGGCGAAGCACATCTTGGAGCTGGAAGAACAACTGAAATCCAACGAGCAGAAATTGGATGAGCTGGTCAAGGTCAGCGAGGCTGCGCCTCTGCTAATGGAGAAGGGCTTCCGGGCCGTGGCCGCGGCGAAGTGTTTGGTGGCTTGGTCGCATGAGGGACGAGTTCGCAGTGAAGCCGCTTTCGCCTGCCTTGCGGGGGTGAATCCCATCCCAGCGTCGTCGGGGAACACGGTTCGGCATCGGCTGAACAGGGGAGGCGATCGAAGACTCAACAGCACTCTTCACATGGCCGCGATTAACCGAATGACCTATGATGCCGAGACGCGAAACTACGTTGAGAAACGTCGCGCCGAAGGCAAGACTGACAAAGAGATTCGGCGGTGCATCAAACGCTATCTGGCTCGTCGTGTGTTTAGAATTCTGACAGCATCGGCACGAGCGCAAAAGGCGCAGGAAGCATCTTGACAGATATAGAAGAGTCAATGCCCGTCTGCATTCGACTCTGGATTACCGCAGTCCGGTGGAGTTCGAGGAACTCTATTACACTGAAATCAACGGCGCGTTATCTGATGCTGCCGCTAGTAAATTAGCGGCATGATTTCCGGGACGGTTCAGACCTGCTCGTTGATAAGACTTTGGCGCCCTACGCCGCATGGTCTGAGCCTGGAATAGTCGCCGTGTACTTCCTTGAGGTTGCACGCAATCGCGGGGAGGTCGGGAAAGTGGGCCAAATTCAGTTCAGAACCCGATTGACCCGCTTTAGCTGCGGCAAACAAGGGACATTCACAGCCGCATCCCAAAAGCCCGATGATGGCTCATTCCGCGTGAGCGTATTCGGCGCTGTCATGGAGAAAGTCAAACGAAAGAGACTTGTGGCTTCTCCAATTCCGGCAGGTTGAAGTTGAGCACATTTTCTGAAGCAATGTCGCGTTGGAATTAGTGTTGCGCTAGACGCTCACTAGAGGGTCCACTCCGTCTGATTCGAGCACATGAGTGTACCTTTGGAACGCCTTGTCCACCTCGCTACGAATTTGGACGAGCGTACCCTCTTCCATGCGATACGTGCGATTGGGATCGCCTCTAAACGAGAGCCAATTAAAACTTGTCGTGACCCATATATCATCGCAGATTAGGATCTTGGCATGGGTGTTCTGAAGGCGAACAACTTTCAGGTTTCCATAGCGGGTAGCCAGATTGTTTAGCTTGCGCAGCGCAAAGGAATCAGAGCCGCTGTCATCGGGGCCATACCCATGACCTATTCGGACATCGACGCCAGCACGCAGTCGACGCTCAAGTGCCGCAACAAAGTCAGTGTTGACTACTCCACCCTTCACCCATGGAGCAATGATGAGCAGGCGTTTCTTCGCACCGTTGAGGGCGTTGCTTAGTAACTGAGGATGTTCGTGGACGTCGACGCTGCGCACAGCGATGTCCTCAACTCGCGGTTGCTTTTCAGTCGGGTCCTTCCGATTCTTAGAATCTTGTTCGCCCGCCGCCCTGATGCTTTCGACCAGATCAGAATTCACTCGTTGTTTTTCGAGTTCAGGAGCTAGTGTGGGGCGTGGTTGGGGCCGAGCAACCGAAATGTCGAGCTTAACGACGGCATCAGCGGCTGCAAGCTCTAACCCGTGAGTAATTTGAAGATCACCGTCGATGCATAAGCCAAGTTCCACTTCACCAGATTCGGGATCACCGTAAACGAGCAGCTGCGCGGGCAAATACAAATGCAGATTCTGCGAGGCAATCTTTCTAATCCGGAGCACCTCAACTTGCCGTGTTCGGTCATCCCGAGACTCGACAAGTTTGTTGAAGTGCTCAACGTCGAGATCGTTCAGGTCGATCCGCGAGGTCTTCTTGGCGGGGAGGATTTCGAGACCCGCTTCCTGAGCATCCCGTTTCTTCATCAGGCTGGAACGTCCATAGTCTTGAACGTTCCAGATGAGCCGATCGAAAGGAACATTTATCTGAGTAAGCACTGGCTGCACTGCTGCAAGATTGCGAGCTGTTTCCAGCCCCAGAGCGGTAAGGCTGAGCTGTCCATTCACCGCCCTTGTGAGATTGTTTGTGCTGATTTGGTCGGCAACAGTTGAAACGACTTGGTCGCGTTGTAGTCCGAGAAGCGCCGATATCTCATCGATTTCTCGGACTCCCTCATTCACAAACCGCAGGATGAATTCTTCAAGAAGTGGAAGAGGCTTGCGCTCTTGCGCGAGCACATCCGCGCGAAGAATCGTGACAGGCAAGGCTGCGTCAACCACACTGATCAACTGAAGGCCCGGACGACGGTCACCAAATCTTCGTCGTATTATGTCCCCTGAGGTCAAACTCATCGCTCTGCCGTCCTAAGTTCGCAGTCATTTGGATGGGTGTCAATGTATGTCAGTACTTTTTTTAGGGCTCCGGTTGTACCCCGGATGAATCCTGCGTCTCCAACGATGGTGAGCCCGAATCGTGCACGCGAAAGCCCGACGTTGATTCTGCGCCAGTAGTCCGGACCAATGAAGCCGAGTTCAGCCCTAGCGTTGCTTCGAGTAATCGAGAATATGGCAACGTCTGATTCGCGTCCCTGAACCGCGTCCACGCTCATTACAGTGATCGAAAGATGCCTCAGCTTGTCTCGATAAGGAGCGAGCTGTTGTTTTAGATCGGCGACCTGAGCGACATATGGTGCAATGACTAGTACGTCGAGTTTTTCTTGACCGTTAGGTAGTTTGACAACTTTCTTGTCGAGGGATCCATTTAATACTCTAAGTCTTTCAACCACGATTCGGGTTTCTGCTCGGTTGGCGAAACTCTTGCCCTTTCCGTGCGGAGCTGCCTCACGACGATCATCGCCGTGGGCTGACGTGTCCAACCACAGGACGGGTTTGCCGTAACCCGAAGTGTACCCATGGAGCCCGATGGTGTTGGGCGACCGCAACTTCTCGTCATAGAAGCATGATGAAATCAAGTCTCCTATTGGCTGAATCATCCGATATTGCTGGTTTAGCATCACTTGTGAGTGCTCAGGCAGTCGGTCTGTCAGTCTCTGGAATAGAGTCTGCTTGATATCGCTGGGTTGAAGCTGATGATCATTCATCAGCTCCTTGTTTCTAAGCAGGTTCTCGTCGACTGGGGGTAACTGATTCGTATCCCCAACGACGACCCAGCGTTTGGCACGGGATATCGGAACCAGTGCTTCTGTCAAAGTTGCCCTCGAAGCTTCGTCCACGATGCACAAATCGATTTCGAGGTGGCGAACTGCTGGATGTCTCAGGTATCCGACGCAAGTTCCGGCTACGACATTAGTCTGATCAAGGAAAGTATTAGCGAGTCCGGAGTCAGAGGAAATCCGTTGTAACCACTCGCCCTGGAGCTGCAGGCGGGTGAGCAGTTGTTGTGCGTTGACACTTTCGCCGATTAGGACATCTACTGCGTTGGCGACATCCTGCAGGTTCATGTCGGCTGACAGAGTAAGGTCACTCCCTATTTCTGTCTGTGCCTGAGCAAGTAGCTCATCACGCAGATCTGCTAATGCGTCAACCTTTTCCTGCACCGATGTCCAGGACGTTGGTTCAGATAGCGACGTCGCTAGTTCCGACTGATTCTCAAGATCATCCTCTGGCCGTCGGTTCTGGAGGTATTCGAGTTCAGACAATGTCGCTGCAAGTTGCTGTAGCGCGAGGGCTGCCCGGAGATGCGTGGGAGAAAGCCCAGCTTCAGTTGCACGTGTTCCCAGATGTTTTTCGGCGTTCTTCCGGACTTCTCGTGACCAGCGCTTCATTTGGTGATCCAGTAGTAGATGACGGACAGACTCATCGACACGGTTCGGATCGGAGCTAGACAGCCGGACCATGCTGGCCTGCCCCTGACCGTCAAGACGTTGCAGCGCATTGTCTACGGCAACGTTCGTTTGGGATGCAATAAGAACTCGCGCTTCAGGATTAGCATTAAGCGTCTGTTCCACGAGCTCCGCAATAAAGCTCGTTTTTCCAGTTCCTGGTGGGCCTTGGACGACGTATATGTCGGGAGCACCTAGCGCTGTTTCGATAGCCTCACGCTTACGAGCGTCAAGCTCTCGATTCCAATTGGATACCGAGACAGTTTTCGGCTCAGTGTTGCGGCTCGGGTCTAGAAGCAAGTCTCGTAGATCTGGGCGGGCCGACTTGTCTCGTTGAACGTCATCGACTGCCTGCCGTTGGCGTATAAGTGCAGCTTCATCGGGGCCGAGGTGTGGATCGAGAACAGCGCGGTCAGGCAACGCCTCCCATCGTCGTGAACTCAGGACAACGACGCGATCGACATCATGTTCAATAACCTCGCCCCATGCAAATTTGCGGTCTGTCTGATGATCACGAACGCGCCATTCCGTGCCAACCAGATCATCGTCAACTGCAGATTCCAGAATGAAGGTTGCCTCGCGTCCTCGGGTCTGAGCCTTTTTATAAAGCAGAGGCTTCTTCTCTCCTCGCGCAAGCTCTTCGCGAGCGTTCAGAACCCTGCGCCAAGTATCAAAGAGATCATCACCATCATGCTTTTCGTCGCCAATTTCACTGGGGTGATCGCTGGCCTCATGAAAGGCATCGATGACATCGATCATGGTTGCCAGACCGGCACGGGCAAGGGCTGAATTTGCTGGCTGGGCGAGTGTCCAGTCGAAGACCTGTGGGAGCAGGAGAGCCCGACGTCGGTGATTTTCTAGTCTATCGAAATCGAGTTCTGCGGCCTTCACGACTACGGCGCCACTTTCGTCTGTCTTGAGAGTAAAGCTCCACGACGATCCGTCAATGCGCACACTATCGCGTTGAAGTTGACCGGTCTCTTTGTCGGCAAAGAACGAGGCATAAACTTCGCCTGCAAGATCTGTTTGAACCTTGGCTATCGCCTCAAGACGTGCGTCATCGCTGCCGCCCAAGGACCTTATTGCCGATCTCGTCAAACGAAGCCAAATAGGGTGACGTGCAACAGCTTGTTGGGCTTGACGTCGTTTTTGGATCCCCAGGAGCTCGCCGAGAAGGTCACTCGCGTTCTTAGGTCTTTCATCCGGTTGGGTAGCGATACATGATGCGAGTAGGCGTCGAACATCAGGCGGGACTGGTATTGACTCCAATGCTCGTTCGACCCCAGCAAGATCCTTGAGGTGGTCTTCAGACATACACTGGATTAGTAATACGCCCATTGAATATACGTCACGCACGTAACGGGCGTCGGCATTCAGTTCAGGCGGTGCATATGGCTTGGAGTGCCAGTTCGCGACAGTTTGAAGAGTTGTTTGCTCTTCACCTCGGATCTTAGCGATTCCGAAGTCAGCGAGAAGCGGAACTCCCTCAACGGTAACAAGAACGTTTTGCGGTTTGATGTCCCGGTGTTCGATCTGTTTTAGATGAGTGTATGCCAAAGCCTCCACGAGGGGCAGTGCGATATCAATCGCTAGACGGTCCCATGAGTCCCATGGCCCCGAATCTTTTAACACATCATCGAGGTTTTGTTCGATCCAATCCAGCACTAGAATGTATGCACCTGTTTCGTCCACACCAGCCCACCGGCATCGGACAATATTTGGATGCGACAAGCTCTTGAGCGTGGTAGCTTCGTTGCTAAAAACCTTGCGTGTCACATCATCGGATTGCCCAGATAAGAGTTTGACTGCTACGAATGAATCATCTCGATCATCGATGCCTTTGCGAACGACGGAGAACGTCCCGCCACGGCGCTCCGCTTTCAGGAGCATGAAGTGGTCGCCAATGATGTCTGGCACGTCTCGCGCCTCCTACGGTATAGGTACTTGACTGGATCGTATTTTTATTACAACATAGACCTCCGACGTTTTTCGTCGAGTTGGTCTTTAATTGGGAAATTATTTCGTCGGATCAAACTATGCTATTCGAAATGAGATTTTCCAACGTGAATCAGGCAAGAAAATGACTTGACTGAATCGTATTCTCGCCGACTCCAAACCTGTACCTTTAATTATCACGCTGAATTTTTGTGGTCGCGTTCTTCGCATAAATTCATTTATGAACTTTCGGGCGCCTGCCGATGCATTGTATGAGAGGTTAGATCAAGCAAGTATCATTAAGGCTTGGGTTTGCGATCAGTTCTCTGTAGAGTAGCTGGACTTCATCATTAATTTGTTTGCTGCATGCGATTATTGTCTTCTTAGCCGTCTATACGGTAGTAAAATGTACCTGTCGATTTATCGACTAAGAAAGATTCGGCCGGTAAATTCTGCCCTTAAGGCCATCGCCTGCAAAAATCTGGTTGGGTATAATCCTGTGAGACCATTTGATGGGTGAAGCTCGCAATATCAAAAATTTAGTACAAGCGCTGCTATTGATTTGAGGTTGTCGGTTTTGGGCGCGGGCGATGGTGGGACGGAAGGGTTCTCTATCCATCTCTGCAGGGACATTCTGAACCTTAATTTTCTCGACGTTGTCAAACGATGAGTTATGGGGATATCGATTCGACCGTTGGGGAGAGTATTATCCTAAGGGACACGACATGCTCGGTCTTTTCATCACTGTCCGGGTGCGGATGAGAGATTCTTCGTCCAGGAATCCAGAAGCGCTCGCAGTTCCGTTGGGTGCACCTCGCTGACCTTTGCCTCGCTCATGGCCAGACCGAACGCGGCCCAGCGAAGATCCATATTTTCGGTGCGCACCAGGCAACTGTCCCCATCGATCTGCTGGATCTCGAACCAGCGGCCAATGAGCGGCTCCAGCTTTTCGGCATTGGCGTGAACTCGCGCGCTCACTCCTGGCTGCCCGCTGCCACGCAATCCTGCGCGGACAAACCCCGCCGCATCGCCACCAGGCACCGGCCGGGGGATGAAGCGCAACGCCCTGGGCGAGGCGTTCTGCGCGCGG
>Ga0308169_10004181_pt1 | contig 13577 bp, 15 predicted proteins | sample PhyBR1_2_FD_202139 | JGI IMG/M metagenome (GOLD analysis project Ga0308169, IMG submission 202139) | Phyllosphere microbial communities from UC Gill Tract Community Farm, Albany, California, United States - DLSLSB.R1 | ecosystem: Host-associated > Plants > Phyllosphere > Unclassified | place...
ACTCTGCTCGTACACATCCATGAGCTTTCGGATGTGCATCACGAAGGGCCGTGCCCGCGGAATATTGTTTACGGATCGATTTTTCAATTACCTCCGAGATTTTTTCGGCTATTGCCGCTTCATGAGGGTACAGATTTTCACCTAGGCCAGGATCAATGCTGGGATAAGCGATCCGATTAGGAGAGTTCAGCGTTGTAAGAGTGGGATTTTGAGGTTCCGTAGCAGAGCAACCACTGATCATCACCACTAGAGGTGCCAGAGTGAACAGTAGGGTAAAGTGTATCGGCCGGATTATAGTTGGCATCGATTTTCTCCTTGCTGCAACAATAACAGCAAAATTATATTATTTTTTTGCGCTCAGAATTTTAAAAGCCTTGAGCTTATTTAATACACTAAATGACTATAATATCTATGACATTTTTTTGACTCATTTAGCCACAATGTACGATATGAATAGAAACTAACTTTATAGATATCTTGCAAGATACCTTTTTGGGATTTATAAAAAAGTACCCTACTAATAAAAGCAGCTCCGATGTCCTGTCAGGGCTTCTTTATATACGGTTTGCTATAACTCTTGTCACCCACTTACTTTTTACTCAATACTTATAATTATTGTTTTATGTTTTTTTGGACTCCTTATTTCTTATTAGAATAAGAATATGAAAAATAAATTGAGAAAGATATGCCTATTCTGATTGTTGCAAGTTAAAACTTAGATTTTCCACTTAATTCGTATTATTTAAATTATTGATCGCTCACTTGTAGTGACTCATCTATATAAGAGAAGAAATCTTCATATTTGCAGGTAATCGCTTACAAAAAAGAAATTTTCGATATTATTTATTGCTCATATTTTAAAATGAACTTCGCATTAGATAAATTGAAAAATCACATAATAATTATAATAAGATAATTCGGGACTTACGGAAATGCAAAGCGTAAAAAAGAGGCTACCCTATTAAGCTTTATCAGTTTAGAAAAGGCTATAGGGTATTCATTTTTGACTCAGGCAATAAATTATAAATAGAGAAAAATTAGTTAAAACCATCCTGATATTAGGCGATAATTTTGTATAAACGAGAGGAATAAACTCTAAAACTTATTATTTATAGATACCTCAAACACACAATTAAATAACTCAAACGTTATATTTTATACAATTTTGGACATGAACAATTGTCTTTTTAGCCCTAAGTTTAAAGAAGCATCATTTATTACCAAAATATCCGCCGTAAAATTTAAAAAAATTTATTCAGCCTGAATATGTCATTTAAAACTCAAATAGTAGAGGAAATCATTATGCGTGCTCTTACTTATCATGGTACTCGCGATGTTCGAGTCGAGTCTGTTCCAGATCCAGTGATTCAGGAACCTGATGATGTCATTTTGCGGGTCACTGCGACGGCTATCTGCGGTTCAGACCTGCATCTTTATCGCGGTAAAATTCCTGCAACTGAAGAAGGGGATATCTTCGGGCATGAATTTATGGGAATTGTCGAAGAAGTAGGGCCGCAGGTCACCGAAGTCAAAAAAGGTGATCGGGTGATTATTCCATTTGTTATTGCCTGTGGTCACTGTTTTTTCTGCGAACATGATTTGACTGCAGCGTGTGAAAAGACTAACACCGGGCGAGGAGCTATTTTAAATAAGAAACAGATTCCCCCAGGTGCAGCACTGTTTGGATATAGTCATTTATATGGAGGTATACCGGGTGGACAGGCGGAGTATGTACGGGTGCCAAAGGGAAATGTAGGACCTTTTAAGGTACCAGGTTCATTATCCGATGAAAAAGTATTATTCCTGACAGATATTTTACCCACTGCCTGGCAAGCGGTGACCAATGCAAATATTGGTAAAGGTTCCAGCGTCGCCATTTATGGAGCAGGTCCTGTGGGGTTGCTATCCGCTGCATGTGCACAAATGTTAGGTGCTGAACAGATCTTTATGGTCGATCATAATCATTATCGCTTGGAGTATGCTCGCAACACCTATGGAGCAATTCCTGTAAATTTTGACAAGGTCGATGCGGCTGAATTTATTATCAGTAATACTGCTGGTCAACGCGGTGTAGATGCAGTTATTGATGCGATTGGTTTTGAAGCCAAAGGAAGCATGATTGAAACTGTGCTGACCAATCTTAAAATTGAAGGTTCAAGCGGGGCAGCACTACGTCAATGTATAGCCGCGGTGCGTCGCGGTGGTGTGGTGAGTGTTCCGGGTGTGTATGCAGGTCCCATTCACGGATTTCTGTTTGGAGATGCCTTTGATAAAGGTCTTACTTTCAAAATGGGTCAAACGCATGTGCATAAATTCTTGCCTCAACTTTTAGAGTATATTGAAAACGGCGACTTATCGCCCGAAGTCATTATCACTCATCGTCTGAATTTGTCAGAAGCGGCTGAAGGTTATCGTATTTTTGATAAACGTGAACAGGAATGCCGTAAAGTGATCTTAACGCCTTAATTTGACACCTTCATAGGTGCATTAAGATTCTTAAATGAATCATATGAAAGTAAATTATCTTAGACAGTAGTGTCATTCTAAATGGCGCTACTGTTTTGCTTTAAGAGTTTCATATCATTTTATCATTACTATACAAAATTACTATAATTCAAATAATTAACCCATTTAAGATTGATTGAAATGTAACAGAAATAAAATTCAATTATAACCCCCTATTCATGGTGTAGGAATGAATGCGTATAGCAATAAAATAAAAGGAGAAATATCCTTGAGTTTAAATAAAGTTTTGTTTGAATTCGAACAGAATGAAACTGATATTGATCAAAATTTAGAAAATACCATTAAAAAACTCATCATGTTTGTACCTGATATTCCTCATCCGGGAGAGGGAGAAACATTAGCAAGATGGAAGATATTGGCAAAAGTGGGATCCACTAATTTAAATTTAGCCAAATGGTTTGAGTCACATCTGGATGCACTGAGCATTTTAAATGAATTAAATTATAGTCCGGTCAACACTGGGCTTTGGGCAGTATGGGCAGCGGAAGGAAGTACACCTCCCATTCATTTTAAACAAGCTCTTTGTTCAGGTCAGAAAAACTGGTGTTCGGGTGCAGGACTCGTTGATTATGGTTTGCTTACCTACCGCGATGAGTACAATCACTCACAGTTAATCATTGTCGATATGAGTCAGCCAAATATTCAAATCAAACATAACGGTTGGAACGCCGTTGGAATGCAACATACACGCACTGCCTCTTTATCTTTTGATCAGGTGAGTGCTAAAGCGCTTGGTCAGTCAAATGCCTATTTAGAAAGACCCGGTTTTTGGCACGGTGCAGCTGGAGTCGCAGCCTGCTGGTTTGGGGCAGCAGCACGTCTGGCCGATTTTTTATATCAGGCATGCCAAACGAAGCCGCATGCTTACCGTTTGATGTATCTGGGAGAAGTTAGTACTTTACTCTTTACAACGAAACAATATTTTCATCATGTTGCAAATCAGATTGATCAGTATCCTAAGCAAAGCCATGAACTTATTATCCGGATATTACGTACCAAAGTTGAGCAAACGGCACAGCTGGTTTTAGACCAAGTAGGTAAGGCACTCGGTGCGCGACCCTTCTGTGAAAATAGAACCTTTGCAGCTTTGGCAGCAGACTTGCCGGTCTTTTTAAGACAGAGTCATGCAGCATTTGATTTAGAACAAATTGCAAAGCTTGTACTCCAGAAAGATAAAGGTGCTACATGGATGTTATAAAAGACAATGAGGTGGAAGATCGCATTATTTATGGAGAAGGGACAAGTTACCAAGAATGGCAAGACTGGTCGGGACTTGAGTCTTTAAAGCAGTTAGATCTCGTTACCTGTTTTCCTGAAGGAAAGCGTGTCCTTATCATCGCGCCACACCCGGATGACGAGATTCTAGGTTGTGCAGGATTATTACAACAACTTGCTGAGCTTAAACGTGACATTGTACTTGTAGCCGTCACCAACGGAACTCAGAGCCATCCAGACTCATTGCTTTATACACCTGATCAATTAAATACAATACGGCCTGCTGAAACTCATAGTGCGCTTAAAGTATTAGGTGTAAACCATACAGTTAAACGTATTGCTTTAAACTTGATGGACGGCGAAATTACTGCTCAGCAAGACAGGCTTTATCAAGCTTTAACAGAATTGATCTGTCCCGATGATATCCTGGTATGCACCTTTGATAAAGATGGGCATCCTGATCATGAAGCCACAGGACGAGTGGTACAACAATTGACAAATGAAGCTTACTTAAGCTGTTATCAAGTGCTGATCTGGGCATGGCATTGGGCCACTCCAGATGATCGCCGTATTCCTTGGGAAAAGGCTTTAAAGCTGGAACTCACCCCACAACAATTACAATATAAAAATAAGGCAATCTTGTGTTTTAAAAGCCAGCTGGAAATCGATGCAAGTACAGGACAAGCGCCTATTTTATCCAAGCAGACTATTCAACGAATTTTATTGCCTTGCGAGGTATATATTTGTGCTTGATCAAACTGATTATTTTGATGAACTTTATAAAAAAAGTGATGACCCTTGGGAGTATGAACAGCGTTGGTATGAAGATCGTAAACGGCAAATTTGCTTGGCCTTGCTGTTAAAACCTGTCTATTCAAAGGTATTGGAAATTGGCTGTTCTAACGGTGTTTTTAGTCAGCACCTGGCTCAAAGAGCTAAGCAATTAATCTGTCTGGATGCTAATTCTAAAGCGATACAGTTAGCAAAGACACGTCTTGAAAATTTATCTCACGTACAAGTTATCCAGCAGCGCATTCCCGATCAATTTCCTGCTGGATCATTTGATCTGATTATCATTAGTGAAATTATGTATTATCTTAAACCAGAGGAATTATCCAGGTTAATAGAAAAAGTTGAAAACAGTTTAACCTCACAAGGGGTAGTCTTATGTTGTCATTGGCGTTATCCGATTGATGGATTTGTATTGACAGGTGAAAAAGTTCATCATTTATTAAAGCAGCATTTTCATTTACAGCATTATTTGAATGTCAACGATCCTGATTTTATAATTGATTTATGGAATAAAGAAACAACCACATTGGCTTTCAAAGAGGGCTTGATATGATTGGGATTGTAATTCCAGCGTGTAATGAACAACAATACTTGGAAAAGTGTTTACATTATATACGGTTAGCAATACAGGCTTTGCCTACTTTGAGCCGGGAAGTCCGTGTACTGGTGGTATTAGACAACTGTAATGATCAATCGTTAGACATTGTCCAAAATGCAGGAGTAGACTATTTACAGTGCAATTTTGGATGCGTAGGTAAAGCACGTGATTTAGGTGTGCGTCACCTTATTAATTCAGGCGCTACCTGGATTGCATGTACTGATGCCGATACCTGTGTGGATATCCAATGGCTTTTACAACAACTCAATCATCAACCTGCAGATGCAATTTGTGGTGTGGTAGAAGTCGATAGCTGGCGCAATTTTTCTATTCTTACTCGCAAAAAATACTTGGCGCATTATCAGGATGTTATGAATCATACCCATATTCATGGAGCCAACCTAAGTTTTAGTTCAACTGCCTATCTCCAAACAGGTGGATTTAAAGCATTATGCTGTCATGAAGACGTTGACTTAATCCAGCGAATGCGGAACCTGAATTTAAAAATCATCTGGACTAATTTAGTACGCGTTAAGACAAGTAGCCGTTTAAATGCTCGTGCTCCAGAAGGGTTTTCCAGTTTTTTACATCAGTTAGAAATAACAAGCAGGGCAGTTGAATAATTTTGAGGTACAAATATTTTTATAAATTATAAAATTAGAGATTTAATAGATTAAGAATAATAAAAAAAATGAAGGATATATTGGCTTTTATATCAGGTAAATATTTAAAATATAATGTATTTAAAAACCTGATTCCAAAATTGATTTGAGTAATAGCAGTCTGGTTTTCAATAAAAGGGAAAAATGTAAATATCAAAAATCAACTATACATTTACATTGAAGCTAACAAAGTAAGTTATACATTCACTTTAGATTCCTTATGATAGAAACTTAGAGAGAGAGTTAAAATAGATATGATCAAAATTAAAAATCCAAATTCCGGTGAAGAAAGAACGATTAATAAAGTTCTCGGTGATCAAGTCACCTTAGCTAAGGCACAAGACCATGCCGGTTATTATGATATGCATAACAATCATTTTATTCCGCAAATGGATGACACTAATGAAGTGGTAGGGTTTTATGAAGCCGAAGAAAATTCTATTATTTGGGAAATAATTGTTTAAATTGTCTAATCGGTAGTGGATGTTCTATAATTTTATAAATGAATAGACGAACCAGAAAACCACTTGAAGTAGCCACAACCAGCTGGACCACAGAGCAGGATGGTTATCTGATTGAGAACCATTCGCTCACCTTTGCAGAGCTGAGAATCAACTTACCATTTACTGATGATCAGATTATCCAGCGAAAAGAGATATTAGGCCTATTACGCAGAGAAAGACAATTGCGAAGGTTCTAAAATTCTTGCTTGATTCTTTTCCCAAAGATTAAAACCTTAACAAGACACCTGAAAATATTTAATTCAAATACGAATCTAACAACTGGAAAGACAGCGGATGAATCAATCTTTAAACGTCTCGTTCAGAGCTTGTTGCACTGCATCTACCCGTGATTTACAGGCTTTGTATGCAATCATAGATTGTTCAACAATTTTCATCAAATTATCAATATCCGGTTCTTCCTGAGACTCAAGCAGTTCTGCATTCTTTTTAAGAACTTCATAACCTTGTTTAAAGGTTAATTCTTTTTTAGTCATGGTCGATCACCTCTTTAACATTGGCGTTAATAATACCATCCTGTAATTCTACCTGGATGCTCTCACCGGAGATCTGTTGAATCGAACGAATAGCTTTTCCTTGACTGCGGACAATACCGTACCCTTTGGCCATTACATTTCTTGGGTTCTGTAATAGGGTTTCCCGCATCAATGATTCAACCTGGGTGGATGCCATTTTAATTTGTTGTTGCGCGAAATACTGATTATTGCTTTTCATTAACTCAAGTGTGTGCTTAGTCGTATTAATTTGATTTTGGGCAAGCGTCTTAATCACTTTAAGGTACTGATCATTTTGACTTTGATAGGCCGCGATTTGGTGATGGGATAAAAGCTTAATGGTTTGCAGAAAATCTAGTACGTCTTGAGCACGTTCCACAATCAGATTTCGAATTCCCCCAATTACTTTGCTAGGCGTATCAAAAGAACGGTGAGCGACTTCATCTAAAATAGTCCGATCTTTTTCATGACCAATGCCTACCCATATTGGAACTGAGCATTTACATAGGAAAGCTGCTAAAGGGTAGTCATTCAAATACGCTAAATCATTTACAGCACCGCCGCCCCGAATGATCACAATCAAATCAGGAGCAGAATGGAAATCTGTCGCCCATTGACCCAAACCATTTGCTAAAGATTCAATCATACTGACCGCTGCTGTATTTCCCTGGAAAGTCGCCGTGTGATATACGAAGTGACATACACCCGCTTGATTTAAAGCATCGGCATCTTTTTTAAAGTCACCTAAACCTGCAGCATTTTCAGGAGCAATTACCAGAACATTCTGAATATCGAAAGGAGTAGGGAGTAAGCTATTTTTATTGGCTAAGCCTTCTAAGCGAAGGCGCTCTAATATTTGCTGATAACGTTTAGCAATATCACCCAAGGTATAACTGGAATCTATATCTTCTATATTGACTGAAAAACCATACTGAGGACTGAAAGTGGCTTTCACTTTTATAAGAACATTTAAATCTCTCGCTAGCTCAATTCCACTTTCACGCTCAAACTTTAAAACCATTTTGGCCGCTGAAAATTTCCAGATCGTGGCCTTACAGCTGGCAATGACTTTATCGGTATCTTGTTCTTTTTCTGCAAGCTCTAAATAATAATGACCACCTTTGATACTGAGATTACGAATCTCTGCTTTCACCCACACCGGCTCATTAAAAGTGATACGGATAACTTCCTTTACCGCAGATAAGTATTCACTTAATGAAAGCTGGGATATGGACATAGAATAAATATGCTTGCAAAGTATAATTATAAAAATAGTATCGAACTGATCGTTCAAAGGCAATTGAACTTGCTTAACTCTGCATTCGGTTTACACAAAAACTAAATTGGACTGTCACCACTCTAAGCGTAACTTAATTCCCCGCATAAGTTGTCGAGGCCTTGTACAGTAAATTGCTCATTAGACAATGCCATTGCAGAGTCCTTTTTTAGAAGTTTAAAGAAGGAAAGAATTAAAAAGCGGATCTGTAAAACACGAGAAATGGTCCGTGCAGATGTATTTGATTATACCGAAATGCTCTACAATCGAATTAGGCGTTATTCGCATCTCGATGGTATGAACCTGGAAGCATTTGAGGCAGCTTTAAAATGAGACTGCCTTATGTGTGGGATAGAGGAAGCGATCAACATACCTGATGCCTATTTTAGATACTTTTAAAAACCTCAATTGCCCGAATTCGGGTTTGCTTCAGATCTGCAATTGGTTTCGGATAATTTAAAGCCAAATTGGAATTTTTGGCATAAGGCTCATGGATGGTTTTGGCATCTAAATGGGCCAGTTCAGGAACCCATTGGCGAATATAGTTTCCATTGACATCAAACTTTTGCGACTGGCTGATGGGGTTGAATATACGGAAATAGGGCACTGAATCCGTACCTGTAGAGGCACACCATTGCCACCCGCCATTATTGGCTGCCAAATCACCATCAATTAAATGTTGCATAAACCACTGTTCACCCAGCCGCCAGTCAATCAGCAGATTTTTAGTCAGAAACATGGCCGTGATCATACGAACACGGTTATGCATCCAGCCGGTTGCCAATAATTGGCGCATCCCTGCATCTACAATTGGAATGCCGGTTTGTCCTTGCTGCCATGCAGCCAAGTCTTTAGGGGCATCACGCCACTGGATTTTTTTTGTGTGTGTCTTAAAAGGCTGATGTTTAGAGACTTGAGGAAAATCAAAGAGTATATGTTGATAAAATTCGCGCCATAATAGTTCATCAAGCCAGGTCTGTTGACCTAAATGTTCTATCTGGAAGTGACCATGCTGTCGACGAAATAGAGCTTGAATACATTGACGAATAGAAATTATCCCTAAGTTTAAATAAGGTGATAATTGGCTGGTTGAATCCTGATGAGGAAAGTCTCTCTCTTTTTCATAGTGAATCACTTTATCATTAATGAAATCATCCAATGAAGTTAGGGCATATTCTTCACTGAATGGCCAACGATCCTGTAGTTCTATTGAAGGATGATTTGGATATAACTCAGCAAAAGTACAAACAGGTTCGTCTATGAGAGAGTCAAGCCGAAGATCAGACTGTGCTTCAATTTGAGGATAACATTGCGGTAAACTCACACTGAATTGTTCATAGCAATTTTTCTTGAATGCACCAAAAACCTGATAAGGTTGATGACTCTTATTGCGAATACTGCCCACTGGAAATAAAGTGCGGTCATGGTACAGCTCAAAGGATTTATTATCCTTTTCTAAGAGCTTCTGAAGCTGGGCATCGCGCTTTAACTCATTTACACCCAGTTCGATATTGGCATGTATACAATTGATATTGAGCTGTTGGGTAACCTTCAAAATGCCTTGTGGAACATCTTTCCAAAAGGGAATATGCCGAACCACTAACGGAATATTCAAGTTCTTTAGCTGCGTTTTAAGCGATTGAAGTTGTCTTAAATAAAAATCTATTTTAACAGCGGCGTCGCTGTGTAAAGCCCATTGTTCAGGTGAAATGATAACCAATGCAATGCAGGGCCCCGCTTGCGTAGCATGCCAAAGAGCAGCGTGATCTTGAATGCGTAAATCCTGTCGAAACCAGATGAATTGCATGGAATTATAATATCTTGAGAAAATTGTTGATTATTATTCTATGCAAAGTTGAGATAGAAAAAAAGCATGAACATGTGGTCTATGCTTCAAATGATTCATTAGGGAAGTTATTTCTGAGTCTGTTTGGTTTTTAATTACATCACTCAAGTCATATCCAATGGATTCAGCATAATCTAAGTGCTCCTGTACCAGTTCTGGTTGATGGTGTGGTGAACGAGAAAGGCTTCATATCTATTTTTATCGGGTTCAACGGCTAATACTGTTTCATAATGTTCATCAAATTTTAAAACCCAGTAGTCAATTCATGCGACTGGGAAAACGGATGATTTTAGCTAAAAAGCTCACTTTCAATTTAGAATTAAAGGATGCATTTTATACAAATGCTTCACCAAATGAATTTTTGAACTTTTCATCTTTTGTATAAAAACTATTGTCGACTTTAATATTGCCATTCTTATTTAAATGATAGTTAACAATCCCATTACTTTTGTATTTATTTTAAAAAGATAAAGGTTTTCTGGCAACTTCATAGCAAGTATTTAAATACTTATTTAACTCAATTTTTTCAACAGCCTGTAATAATTCAGTTTATATGCGCGCTAAAGTTAATATAGTGTTAGCGCTAATCACCAGTGCTAATGCAATCTTAGCCAAGTTAAAACTTGATCCTTATTTGAATTTTATCTATGTTTAAATTCGGTAAAAAATGTAATTAATATCTTTTGAAAATATTTAAATAATTTGATTTTAATGAGTCATTTATTCTGTTTTAAAGAAAATCAAATTTACAACGACAAGAAATGTCACATGAGCCTTATAGCTTTATCCCAATGAATATGCAAATTTAGAATAGTTACAAACTCATATGACTTATTTTAAAACTAGGATGGATATAGAAATGGCTAATCAATCACAAAACCAGCAAGACCAACAACGCCAGCAACAACAACAGAATGATCAGCAGGGCCAACAACAAAATCCGCAACGTCAGCAACAACAAGACGATCAGCAGCGTCAACCAAATCAACAAGATCAGCAACGTCAACAGCAGCAACAAAATGATCAACAACGCCAACAAAATCAGCAAAAGTAATCAGTGATAAATAAAAGCGCGGATCTTAAGATCCGCGCTTTCGTGTCAACTTCTATATAATGATCATTCTGCATGCTCTGATAGGCATTTAAGTTATCAATTTTTATCTAGCCATTTACGATACTACCGCCGTTGACATGAATAACCTGTCCAGAGATATAACTTGCTTCATCAGAGGCAAGAAATAAATAGGCTGGAGCGACTTCGCTAGGTTGTCCCATACGTCCCATTGGTGTGTCTTTACCAAAGTCTTTCAATTGTTCCTCATCAAAACTACTTGGTATCAATGGCGTCCATATAGGTCCGGGAGCGACAGCATTCACTCTAATTCCTGTTTTGTTTTTTAAGAGATTTGTAGATAAACTACGGGTAAATGAGGTAATTGCACCTTTGGTACTCGCGTAATCTATAAGTAAATCATGTCCGTGATAACTGGTGATACTGGTAGTATTAATAATAGTATCGCCTTGTTTCATATAAGGAACTAACAGTTCAGTTAAATAAAACATAGAAAAAATATTTACTTCAAAGGTTTTAAAAAGTTGCTGTGTATTAATATCGGTAATGTACTTTTGTGGATATTGCACTCCTGCATTATTGACTAAAATATTGATAGTTTGAAATTCTTGAAGGGCAGTTTCTACCATTTCCTTTATTTCATCTTGATGTTGTAAATCACATTTTATGAGTAGGCAGCGTCTTCCTTCATTTTCAACCATTTTTTTAGTATCAAGCGCGTCTTGATCTTCTTCTAAATAGCAGATACAAATATCTGCACCTTCTCGAGCAAATAATACGGAAATTGATCTGCCTATTCCGCTGTCACCTCCAGTGATCAGTGCAACCTTATCCTTTAATTTATCACTTCCTTTGTAATTATTTTTGATGACTTCGGGCATGGGATTCATTTTAGATTGAATACCCGGTTGATGGCTTTGCATTTCTGGAGAGGGGTTTTTAGGATATTGGTTCATAACTTATTTTCCATATTTATACATACTTAAATAAGATTTTATTTGAATTCCTATACTTTTTATTGCAGATAAACATTAAATAACATAATTAATTTAATATTTATAAAAAATTAAATAATTGAAATATTTTATATTAATTGGGTGAATCAATATATTGATATAATTAAATATAAAAATTCGTTATCTGAGTTGAATTGAAAATTATTCAGTACTTTTTGGCAATAAAAAGGAAATAGATTTTATTTAAATCAACAAACAGGGAGATTCGTCTCGACGCTATAAATAATTTTCAATATAAATAAAGCTTTTTTTGATAGGGGTTAAGATGTAGGATTTATCTCTATTTTAATTATTTTTTAAATAAAACTTACTTGCATAAATTACTATAAAAAAGATTATATTTTACTTAGTGATAAGATGTTTCCTATTATGGTTTTCTTTATATACTAACTAATAAAGTGCTATAGCGTAAGCTCGATTCCTATCAGGAAGATATTAAAGAATTTAATATCGGAATAATTCTCAGAATTTAAAAAGTATGGGCTATAAAAGCCCATATTCTAAAATATTACATTTTATCCCATGCATCTTTTACCGCATGCTTAGCTTGATCCCATTTTAAACGAGACTCTGCTTTAAATTTATCCCATTTTGTTTGTAGATCATTCTCGGAATCTTCAAAACGTGCATTTTCACCATATTCAGACCGGGAATTACGTCCAAATTCATAAGCGGAAGATAAATCTCGATCATAATCAATATCTGGAATATCACGATGTAAATCATTGTAATATGGTCGATTAGTATGGTTTTCGCGCCAGTATTTTTCAGATTCCATACTGTTTGGAGTACGAGTTTGATTCTCTAGATTTGGATCAATCATTATTTTATTCCTATTTTTTGAATCAATATATAAGGGAATCTAATACCCATATGTATGATAAAGAATGTTTAATTTAAAAATTACTTCTGCTGTTCGTTTTGGTCATTTGGATTTTTTCCAAAATTTTGCTGTTGGCCAGTTTGTTGACGCTGATTGTCATTCTGTTGTTGCTGCTTATCATTAACATGTTTTAGAGGCTGGTTAGAATTTTGCTGCTGTTGACCATTTTGCTGACGTTGCGGATCTTGAGGGTTTTGCTGGCGCTGTTGATCATTTTGTTGCTGTTGCTGACCTGAGTTATCATTTTGCTGTTGATTTGGATTATTAGAGTGAACATTATTTTGATCTTGCTGATTATTTACATTACTCATTTTTACACCTCATAATATATAGTTAGTAAAATTTTAGAATCTGTATAAACCAGATATAATTATTATTAGCATGGATTTTTGATTAATAAATAAAATAGATGTTACATATTGTGTAATATTTTATTTAATGTTTCTATAAAATACTTTTAATAAATAAAATGTGGTAAAAATTAGAAATAAGAGAAATTCTATTTTAAGATATTAATTATTTTGAATAATTTCAACTAAACTCTTACAGATCAAATCAATCAGTTTTTTTAATTTCTCTTCCTTTTTTCCTTTGCAAAAACACCGATAACTATATAGTTTATTTTTATATAAAATAGAATAAAAAAAGGTTCCTACAGGTTTATCCTTGGTTTCTG
>Ga0308169_10004182_pt1 | contig 13576 bp, 7 predicted proteins | sample PhyBR1_2_FD_202139 | JGI IMG/M metagenome (GOLD analysis project Ga0308169, IMG submission 202139) | Phyllosphere microbial communities from UC Gill Tract Community Farm, Albany, California, United States - DLSLSB.R1 | ecosystem: Host-associated > Plants > Phyllosphere > Unclassified | place...
GCGCGACGAGCACGCGCGCGAGAGGGACGAGGCGCGCAAGGAGAGGGAGGAGAGGGCGCAGCTCAGGGAGGAGGAGCGGGTGCGCGAGAGGGAGGAGGCCGAGGAGCGCAGGGCGCGCGGCGAGGAGGACGACGACGGCGCGATGGAAGAGGACGCGCAGGACGTCTTTGGCGAGGTCAAGGAGGTGCAGGCCCTCTCTGCGTCGGCCTCTGCGTCGGACGCCGGCGTCCGCGACGACGAGGAGCTCGCGACCGAGCCGATCATCCAGGACTTGTGCGTCTTCCCTCCCCGCCTCCCTCGCTCTCGCCCCGCCGCAAGCACTGACGCCGCCCTCGCGCCGCCCGCAGCGCCCTCTCGCCCTCGCCCTCGCCCGCACCCTCCGTCTCGCCCTCCCGCTCCCGATCCCAATCCCCCACCTCGGCCCGCTCGCCCCCGGCTCCTGCACCCCTCGAGATGCGCCAGCTCCCCCCGTCGCTCGCCCAGTCGCGCCCGCCGCTCTTCGTCCCGCACAGCGCCGGCAGCGCCTCAGCGTCAGATCATGAGCCGCTCGGGTACGCCGGCGAGGGCCACGGCGAGGCCGAATACGGCCGCGAGGGGACGTACGGCCTCGAGACGGCGCCGTCGCGCTCGCCGTCGCTCGAGATCGAGGGCGACGCCGAGGTCGAGGTCGAGGTCGAGGTCGACGCGGCCGAGGCGCAAGACGGGTACGCCGCGTACGCGTACGACGAGCTCGACGACACGCAGGGCGCCGAGGACGGCCTCGACGTCGACGCCGAGGCGGGCGACGAGCTCGACTCGTCGGGCCAGTCGGCGTCGGCGTCCGAGCCCGAGGTCGAGGTCGACGGCACGCGCGCGCAGCGCGACCCGTTCGGGCGCCCGGTGCGGTACGCGCATTCGGACGACGACGGCCAGGACGACGGCGAGCGCGCCGGGTACGCTGCAGAGGACGGCGCCGCGTCGTTCGCGCACGAGGACCTCTCGCCGGCGCGGGACGAGGAGCTCGTCCTCGAGTACGAGCACGAGCACACGCGGCCGAGTGCGCGCGACGAGATGGAGCTGGAGCAGGAGCAGGAGCTCGCGCACGATGTCGCCGCCGTCGACGGTGCGGCGCCGTCGTTCGCCGGGGCGCTCGCCGCGCCGCCCGCACTCGCACCCGCGCCCGCACCCGCACCAGCCGCCCAGCTCGACCTCCCCGTCGACCTCCCCCTCTCGGCTGCCGCCGACGCCGCCGACGCAGACGCCGACGAGCCGACCAAGCGCACCAAGTCGGGCACCGAGGTCCTCGAGCTCGGCTCGTCGTCCGACCTTGAACAAGAGCTCGACCTCGAGCCCGCGGCGCACGCCCCGCCGCAGGCGCCGCCCGCGGAGGTGCCCGTCGTCGCGCAGCACCGCGCGCGGCGCGCCGTGTACGGCTCGGCGGCGCAGGCGGCGGCCGACGAGGCGCCGGCGCAGGCGCAGGCGCAGGACGCGCTCGAGCCCGTCGCGGTCGAGCAGCCGCACCTCGTCGAGCGCGCGCCGGCGCTCCCCTTTGCCGCCGACGCGGCCATGCTCGACGCGCTCCCGCCGTGGCTCGCCGCGGGCGTCGGGCTCGCGCCGTACGCCTCTTTGGCATCGGCTGGGCCCCCGACGACGGGCACGGCGACGCCGGAGCTCGGAGAGGAGGACGAGGAGGGCGGCGGGGCGAGCAGCGCGGCGTGGGCGGACGTCGAGGATGAGGGGCAGGACGAGGCGGACGAGCTTGAGCTCGAGGGCGAGGGCGAGGAGCTCGAGGGCGAGTGGTACGGTGAGGGTGTACCGGGCGATGAGGTCGAGATGGGCCGGGAGGAGCAGGGGAGCGGGAGCGAGGGCGACGCCGAGATGGCGGACGGCGAGCTCTACCTCGAGGGTGAGCGCGAGCGCGAGCGCGAGTCGGCCGTCGTGCGCGACAGCGACGAGAAGATGCTCGACGAGGACGAGGCGGCGGCGGCGCGCAACCCGCTCGAGGGCGTCTACGCCGACGAGGACTCGGAGGTGCGTCGGCGTCTCTCTCTCTCCCTGTCCTTCCTCACCTCTGCTGCACCGGCACTGATCTCCGTACCGTACCGTGCTCTCGCGCAGGACGTCCGCCCGCGCATCCCCTACTCGGCCAAGGGCAAGGCTCGAGCGCCCCCGACGCCCTCGGACCTCTCGCGCGCCGAGTCGCGCTCCCCTCGCGCCTCCTCGCGCTCCCTCTCGCCCGCCTCGCGCTCGTCCTCGCCCGCGTTCGACCTCGACGCCGCCCTCCTCGACTGGGCGACCAACGGCGCGCCCAACCTCCCCGAGCTCGCCGTCACCGAGCTCCTCGACATGCACGACGAGCTCCTCGTGCAGCTGCGGCGCGCCGCGGCGGCCGGCAGCGAGATCGGCCTCCTCGTGCTGCAGCAGGTCAAGGACGTCGAGCGCGTGTTTGAAGAGCTGACGGGACGCGCGCTCGACCCGAGCGACGGGGACGAGGACGAGGGCGAGACGGAGGGCGCCAGACGTCGCGTCGGGCGACGAGGGCGCCGACGGCGAGACGTTCGCGCTCCCCGGCTCGCCCCTCTCGGCGCGCCTTTCGTCCTCCGCCTCGCCCCCTGCCGCCGCCTCCTCCTCGCGTTCCCACGCCTCCGCCGCCGTCCACCATGACGACGACGAGCTCGACACGGCCGACCGCTCGGCCTACTTCCCCGACCTCGAGCGCGGCACCTCCCCGGACGCCGACGCGGCGCACGCGGCGGCCGAGGCGCGCCTCGACGAGATCGCGGGCGAGCTCATCGAGATGCGCGAGGGCGGGTTCGTCGGCGCGCTGCGCGTCGAGCGGAGCGGGGTCGAGGAGCTGGACGAGGACGAGGACGAGGACGAGCTGGACGAGGATGAGGGCGGCGTGCGCGGGACCGAGGTGGTCGAGGTCGAGACGGATGGAGAGACCGTCTTGCCGTCCGAGGTGCGTCCAGCTCTCTCTTGCGCGCATGCTGAGGGCGACTGGCGCTAACTCGCTGCTCTTCCTGCAGGTTGTGTCCGTTCGGGGCACGAGCGTCCTGTCCGACCGGAGCGTGCGTCCCCTCTCTTCGTCGCCGTGCTCCTTCCCGCTCGCTCTGACACAGCATTTCCTCCCACAGCTCGTCTACCTCGACGTCCAGGCCATCGAGTCGTCCATCGCCGCCGACAGCGCCGACGAGCAAGGTCGTCGGTCGCCCGAATCGCCACCTGCCGCCGAGCTCGCCGACGAGCCCCTCGCTCACGAGCACGTCCCCACCACGTCGTCGACATCGGCGAGCGTCGATGCGTACGACGGCGACGACGACGAGATGGTCATCGTCGAGGAGACGACCGTCACCGAGACGATCGTTCTCGTCGAGCAGCCCGCCGAGCTCGAGCGACTCGAGTCGCCCGAGGCGGCCGCACGCGCCGAGGACGTCGCCTCGTCGTCGACGACCGAGGCGGACCTCGAACAACCGGCTCGCGACGAGGCGGTCGAGTCGACCCGCGCGGAGGACGAGGACTCGCCGCAGCAGGACGTCCTCGCCGCAGAGCGCGCCCCTACGTCGGCCGTCGTTCAGCACGACGCGCTCGATGTCGAGGCTGAGCCTGCGGCTCTCGAGCCCGTCGCTTTCGAGCCCGTCGCTCTCGAGCCCGTCGTCGCCGAGCCGACCGAGCCGCACGCCTCCTTCGCCCCTTCGGCACCGGTCGACCCCGCCTTCGACGCGCCGCTCGCCCCTTCCGCCGGCGAAGTCGCCTCAACCGGCGACCCTCGCGTCCCCCTCTCGACCATCTCGGCGCCGCACCTCTCGTCGCACTTCCGCCTCGAGGACCGCCCGCCCATGTCGCTCTCGTCGCCCATCCCGTACCCGCCCGTCCGTGCCGAGCACAACGTCGACAGCCCGGTGCACAGCGACGACGACGAGGCCGATCTCGTCGACGAGGCGCCCGTGCGCGTCGGCGTCAGCGACGAGGAGATGCGCGACGCGGCGCTCGTCGGGCGGCACGTCCCGCTCGCGCGCCTACAGGACGGCTCGCCGACGCGCCTCAAGGAGGCACACGACCTGCCGAGCGACAACGGCGAGGCGCAGGGCGGCCTGACCATCTTCGACGACGACGCGTCGTTCCCGCCCTCGCGCCCGGGCGAGCTCGAGTCGGTCGCGCCCGCTCCCGCAGCGCCTGCGCACGGGCACGCCTTCATCGGCGCGACGCCTCCTCCCGTCGACGACGACGAGGGCGACCAGCAGAACGAGCCGCCCATCGTCAACGGCGTCGCGCCGCCTCAGAACTTGGCTTTGGTGCCCGAGACGTCGCCGCCGAGCCCGCCCGTCGCGCACGTCGAGCCGGTCGCGCCTACGCCTGCACATGGGCTGAGCGAGCCCGAGCAGGGCCGCGACGCCTCGCCCGCCGCCGCCCTCGAGCCGCGGCACGCGTCGTTCGCGCCCTCGGCCCCGGTCGACCCGGCCTTCGACGGCGACCTCGCCCCGACCGCGCTCGACCTCGCCCGCTCCCGCTCCCCCGCAGCACCCTCCTCGGCCCTCTCCCCTCGCGCTTTCTCGTCGCACTTCCAGCTCGCGCCCGGCCCGACCCCGGCGCTCGACTCGCCCATCCCGTACCCGCCGGTGCACGCCGAGCACAGCGTCGACAGCCCGGTGGGTAGCGACGACGAGCGCGTCGACCAGGTCGACGAGGCGCCCGTCCGGGTCGGCGTCGACGAGGAGGAGATGCGCGACGAGACGCTCGCCGGCAAGGTGAGGCCGCTCGAGGGAGCGGTCGATGCGTCGGGCGCAGCCGGTGCGCTCGAGCAGGTCGACGTCGAGATGGGAGACGAGGTCGGCGCGAGCGGGCTCCTCGTCATCGACGACGACGCCGACGCCTTTGCGCCGGTCGCGCACGAGCCGGTCGCTGTCGAGCAGACCTCGTTCGCGCCCGTCGACTCGGTCGAGCAGCTCGAGCCCGCACGCTCCACCGTCGACACCGACCAGTCTCTCTCGACTGCGCTCGCCGTCACCGACGACGAGCCGCCGATCCTCGACGGCATCGCGCCGCCGCAGAACCCCGCCCTCCTGCCCGACCTCTTCCCTCCGCCTTCGCCCGCCACGCTAGGCGATGCACTCGCCCTCACCGACACGCATACCCTTCCTCCCGCACCCTCGGCCGCACCTGCCGACCCGCAGCCCGCCGACGAGGTCCGGTTCGAGGACTTCGTCACGCTCGACGAGTCGGCCGACGAGGACGCCGACAGCGACAGCGGCGCCGACTCGGACGAGGACGTCCTGTCGCTACTCGTACCCGAGCGCAAGCGTCGGGCCCCGAGCGGCGGCGACGCCGACGTCGGGCCTGTCCTCGGCCTCCCCGCCGACGAGGAAGTCGTCACGGGCGAGCGCTCGGGCCGGCCCGACGGCGACGACGAGACGTCCTCGTCCAGCTCGTCACCGGCCGAGACGTCGAACGAGCCCGGCGAGTCCCCTCTCGCGAGCGAGACGGTCGGCGAGACGGCGGTCGAGCCGCTCGAGGCGGGCGAGGACGTCGAGTCGGACGACTTGGCCGCCGAGGCGAGGGCGACGTCGCAGGCGCCGTCGTCCGAGCCGATCAGCTACCGCAGCGAGGACGAGCTTGCGTTCCTCGAGCCCGAGGGCGGCGATGGGCTTGACGAGCCGGCCAGCAACGACGAGGTGCGTGCACGCCTTCTCACCCCTCTCCTCTCGCGCTTCGCTCCCCGCTGACTTGATTCTCTCGCCCGCAGGACAACATGCACGACACGTCGCTCCTCATTCACGGCGTCGTCGATCCTGGTGAGTGGGACCCGTCGCAGCCGATCCAGTTCGGCTCGGCGGGCGACGAGCTCGCCGACGCCGACATGGACGACCAGGCCGCCGAGGTGCGTCTCTCTCTCTCTATTTCTTCCGACGCTCCCTCTCGTCCCCGTAAGCATTCGCTGACGCAGTCGTTGCTGCTGCAGATCGTCGCCAACCCGAGTGCGGCAAAGCCGGCTTCCTCGAACTCGCACGACGACGACGACGCCGCTTCCGCCCCCGCTCCACCGCTCCGCTCGCCCGCCCGCCTCGAGACCTCGCTCGACGCGCCCGAGACGACGCCCCGTCGCACCCGCTCGGCCGACCTCGCGACGCCGGCGGCTCCTGCCGAAGCGTCTCCAGCTCGGCGCTCGACTCGCCTCTCCTCCGTCGTCCACGACACCAAGGCGACCGCGGCGCCAACGTCATCGTCTCCCAAGCCGCAGACGCCCGCTGCCAAGAAGCGCTCGAGAAAGGACGACGCCGGCGCCGGCCCCTCGTCGACCGCCAAGCGCGTCCGCCGGTCTGGGCAGCCCAAGCACGGCACGGCGTCGGCGAGCGAGGAGGACCGCGAGGTCGTCGTCCCCGGGTCCTCGTCGCAGCACGTCTCGGGCCCGGCACCTCGTCATCACCACCACCCGGCGCCGCTCGTCGGCGACGAGCGCTCGAGGAGCAGCGACGCGCCGCTCACGCGCTCGCGGTGCGCCTACGTGCGCCTCAAGATCCGCTCGTCCGAGGCGCCGCGCAGCGCGCCGTACCTCGTGCAGGTGCCGTCGTGCGCGCTGACGTCGGCCGTCGCCAAGGAGACGATGCGCGCGTTCGACATCGAGAACCTCGGGCCGGTGCAAGACTCGGACGACTGCGATGGCATCCAGCTCGGCGGGCACGGCGGCGCCGACTCGTACGCTGCCGACTCGCTGCACGAGGCGCTCGTGCCGCACGGCGACGTGCTCGCGGCGCTGCAGCGCCTCGTCGGGCCCGACCTCTGGCACGAGGGCGCGGTCGAGGTCCTCCCTCGCGGCGGCGGCGGCGGAGGCTCGGCGGGCAAGGGCGCCAAGAGGAAGCAGTAGCCTGGAGGAGCGTGTGCGCGACGTGCAACGTGAGCTATGCGCGCTTGGCCCAGCTGTCGAGGCGGTTCCGAGGTCCGAGAGCAAGGCTGGCTGTACCGCTCAAGCGCGGCTCTCTTCTGCGAGCCGGTCTTCTGCGAGCTTTCGATCTCATCGTGCGACCAGAGGGCAATCTAGCTTGCAGAGAGACTGCTCGTCGCGAGCATTACAAGGGCGAGTCGGAGTCGGCCGACGTGCCTCGCCTCGTCGTCGTCAACCTTCCTGCACCAGCTGTAACCGGCTCCATTCGCCCTCGAGCTGGCGAGGAGCACCTCACACGACCGCTGGACCGCCCTGCGGCCTCCGCCCGCACCCGCACCGCCTCAGTCCAGCCCGCCCCGCCCGCTCGACCGTCCTCATCACCCCTCCTCGACCTCTCCACCCGCCCATCTCGACCCAACTCGACCCAGCGCACCCAGGTCCGGCCGCCTCGACACGCTCATCCATCCAGATCGGGGTGGGCAGGTCGGCATCGCAGACGGGCTCGGTGCTACGCTGCTGTGGCCGACGGAGCGAGCGGGGGGAGCAGGACGCTGCGGCTGCGAGCTCGTCTCCATCTCGTCCTGCAGGGCGTGTTACGCGCTCTAGCTGTCCCAGTACAGCGGGTCTCGCTTTGCTGAGTCCGCGAGGACAGGTCTCGCCCTGCACTCGATCGAGCTGATGAACGACCCTTCGTCCTGGTCCGGTATCTCCGCTGCCCTCTTCCTCTGGAGCTTCTCAAGCGGCCGGCTGCAGCGGGTGCGGCCTTACGGGTCGAGGTCACGAGAGGCGGCTGGGCAGAGGTGGCTGGCTCGTACGGACGGCGAGGAGGGCCCGTCGCCCTCGCCGGCTCGTCCTTCTTGCTCTTCTCCTTCGCACCGCCTCTGCAGCGCCTCTCTCGACGACCTTCACCCACTCCTGCTCAGCTAGATCGTCGTCATGCGCTACCTCGCTACTCTCGCTGCCCTCGTCGCCGGCGCGTGCGCCGTCGTCGCCGCTCCCACATGCACCTCGCGCCAGTTTCTAGACCCAGGTGCGTCGACTCTTCCGCTCTCCTCGTCCCCGGCTGGAAGCTGACGTGCCTCCCCTCGCCCGCAGCGACGATGCGGTGTGTCGCCTGCCCGTCCGACGCGCTCACCTGCACGAGCTCGACGGTCGCCCTCACCTGGTACGTCGTCCCGCTCCTCCCACTCGGCTCTCTCGACTGGGACCTGGAGCTGACGAGCCTCCCTCGTCATGCAGCCAGCGAGGAAGCTTCCTCACGTCCAGCAGCGACTGCGTGACCGGCAACCTCTGCCCGTCGGGCACTTTCCCCGACACCACGAGTGCGTCTCCTCCTCCTCCTGCTCGCCTTGTCCCAGAGACTCCTTCGCTGATGCGCGTCGTCCATATCAGCTCGCAAGTGCGTCGCCTGCTACTCGACCAGCTTCAAGACCTGCTCGGACGTGTCGTCGGCGGGCGCTACTTCTTGGTGAGCCTCGCTGTCGGTCGTCTCAACGACGAGCTCTCCTAACGCGCACACACGCCTTGCTGCAGCACCGACAAGTTCTGCCTTCTCAACGGCAAGTGCTACGGCAAGCAGCGTCCGCCTGCGGGCTACTTCTGCCCGGGTGCGTCGCGCTCGCACCGCTTTGTCTCCCTCGCCGCGCGCGCGAGCCTGACGTCGCCGTCCTCGTCCACAGCTGGCACCGCCGTCGCCTGCACCGGCACAGGTGTCGCCAAGTGCGACAACCAGGGTGTCCCGACCGGCTGCGCGGCGGGCTACTCGTTCGACTCGGTCGCAAAGACGTGCAGCGTCTGGTCCGTCCCTCGCCCGCTCGGACCTCTCTCGCGCCTTCCTCTCGAGCAGACGCACTGACTCGACGCTCTCTGCAGCCCGGGCTTCGGCGTCGCGACGTGCGATTCGGCCGGTGCGCCGACGAGCTGCAAGGCGCCCTACCACCTCGCGACCAAGAGCCAGACCTGCGTCATCTGGTGCGCACTCTCTCCCCCTCTCTCTGGCCGTCCCACGTGCTCGGCAACACGCTGACGCTCTCTTCGTGCACGTTCGCAGCAACGACTACCAGCGCTTCGACACGCAGACCGAGACCTGCAAGTGCTCCGACGGCTTCTTCTCCGTGCCGACCTTCTCGGGCGGCGCGGACGGCTCGCCGAGTGCGTCCTCTTCCTCCTTCTCCCCCCGCGCTAGCTCGTACTGACAGCCCTCTCCCGACTGCGTGCAGGCACCGGCTGCATCCTGTGCTCGGCGATCAGCTCGAGCAGGCAGTGCAACGTCGAGACCGCCCTGTCTTGGTGAGCTCTCCACGCCGTCGCAATCCCTTCACCGAACCGCTCTGACCTTTTCTCCCTCTCATTCACCTCCTGCAGCTACCGCTACTACGACGAGACGACCCAGACGTGCCCGCGCGAGTGCCGCGAGACGTCCGACGGCACCCTCCCGGCCACCTACTACGCGTACGAGCTCGGTGCGTTCGCTCGAAGCTCCTCCTGCCTCGTCGCCTCGCACATGCTCTCGTACTGACGGACGTCCTCTCGCCGTCGACAGGTCCGGTCTGCAAGTCGTGCGGCGGCGTCGAGATCGACTCGTGCACGGGCCCGGACCAGGCTTTGGCCTGCCGCGCGCCCTACGTTCTCGACAGCGGCAAGTGCGTCCTCGTGCAGTGAGCGTCGTCGGCGAGGAGCGCGTGCGTATGGGCACGAGCTCTGGAGAAGCGCTCTTGTCCCCGCTCGAGCCTCGCCCGCCCTGTCCTCTTCTCGGATTTTCTAGCTTTCCCTGCCTCCTCGATGTAATGATCTACTCGCCGTCTTCCCGGCTCTTCTCGTGGCCTGCGCGCACGTTGTGCTCTCGCGAGTCGGGCATCCGTAACAGCGCTGCGCAGCTGCGCAAGGACGACCACGTTCGACGAGGAGCACCGCGCCGGCCTTGACCGCTCAGAGCTCGGTGGGCAGGCGCACGCGCATCGTCGGGGCGGGGAGGCGGCTCAGCCCTGCTTTCGGCCCCCGGGCGCTGCTGTGCGATGGCGCATGCGACGCAGCAAGGGCGAGACAGGCTCGTGCGGCGACGTCGAAAAGACGATCGGCGTCGAGGCCGACCAAATTCGGCCGCCTCGAAGGCGGTTTTGCGAGGAGCGCCGCATACACGCGGTGGTCGATCGCTCTCTGAAAGGGGTAAGCACTCCCGCTCGCACCGTTCGGCTCTCCTGTCTGCTCGCGCGAAGAACGCTCGTATCTCCGACCTCGCGTTCTGCCTCTCCTTTCGCTCGAACTCGTCGCCGGCCGGTGCACTGGGTCACCGCCGCCCCAGCACGTCGAGCTCTCTCTCCCTAGCACCAGCACGCACGCCCTAGGCCATGCTCCAGCGGCTGTACCGCCCCGGCTCGTCGCGCTCGCACCTGGGCAAACAGCGGCGGCGACGGCTGTCCCCCGCCCTCCTCGTCCTCGCCATCGTCGTCCAGCCGCTCCTCGTGTGGGCATGGTACCGGCCCGACTCGAGCTTGAAGCGCGCCGCTTCGCACCTGTACGCGCGCGCCTTGGCCACGTCGGACCCGGTCGCGTTCTGGCCGTCACCCTCGCCGCTCCCCGTCCATCACTCGGCCGCGCTCCTCGACTACTCGAACCACCCGGTCGCGCCCTCGAGGCCGCCCGCGCACCAGTTCCTCTTCTCGCCCGAGCTGTACGCCCAGAGCGCGCCGGCCATCGCCGTCGTGACGACGACCCGCGACGCGCACCCGTACTGGCTGCGCGAGACGGCGTCGAGCGTGTTTGGCCAGTCGCTCCACTCGCTCGTGTGGCTCATCGTCGACGACGCGACGACGAGCCCGGACGCGCTCGCCGCCCTCAAGGACCTCGCCAAGGACCCGCGCGTCGTCGTCCTCCGCAACGAGGTCGGCATGGGCGTCGGCCGCAGCAGGAACCGCGCGCTCGAGCACCTCGCCGCGATGGACGAGGGGCGGCGACCTAGGTACGTCGCGAGCCTCGAGGACGACGACCTGCTGGAGTTGACGGCGCTCGAAAAGGTGCGCCGACCTGTCCCTCTTCCTCTTCCTCTCCTCCCCTCGCCTGCTCGTGCTGATGCCCTGCCCGCCCTGCAGGTCGTCTTCATGCTCGAGAGCAACGAGCTCTGGGACCTCGGCGGCTTCCAGGTCGTGCGCTTCGGCGAGGAGAACAGCCTCGGCTACGGCGGCCTGCACACCGGCGCCAAGCACCTCGTCTCGGTGCGTCCCTTCTCTTCTCCTTGCAGCTTCTCGGCTCCGAGCTGATGCTCTTCTCTTCGCGCAACAGCACAACCACGTCCCCGATGCGGCCGTCGTGACGACCCGGGCCTTGCTCAAGAGCGGCTGCCGCTACGAGGAGGACGACGCGTTCTCGGGCGCCGAGAACTGGATGCTCTGGCTCTGCCTCGCCAAGGTGCGTCCCTCTTTCACTCTCGCTCGACCGTCCTCGCTCCTCGCTGACTCGTCTCTCTGTCCTGCAGGAGGGTCACTGGGGCGGCACGGTCCCCGAAGCGCTGTTCTGGCACCGCATCAAACCGGCCGAGCGCAAGCGCCGCTCGATCCTCGCCCTCGGCACGGCGCCGACCTCGATGCTCATCAAGGACAAGTTCGCCGCCCTCATCGCGGTCGGCGCCTTCCCCGACATCGCGCCCCGACCCGCCGAGCAGCTCGAGCACGTCCGGTGGGACTTTCCGCTCGTCAACGCGCTCGCCCCTCCTCACGACGGCAAGACGCTCCTCCTCGTCCTCTCGACCTTTGCGCCGACCCAGGCCGGCCTCGCCGCCCTCCACGAGCTCGAGCTCCTCGCCGCCAACGGGTACCGAGTCACGGTCGTCGCGACCCAGTTCCGCCCGCAGGACGGCCTCAGGCTGCGGCCTCACCTCCTCAAGTGGACACACGACGTACACGTCCTGCCGTCGTACGTGCGCCCGAGCGACGCGCCTGGGTACCTCAAGAACCTCGTGCGCTCGCGAGGGATCGAGGACGTCGTCTTTGCCGAGTCGGAGCTCCTGTACGAGCTCTTGCCGGCCTTGACGGAGCACCTTCCGGACGTGCGCTTCATCGATGTGCGTCCTCTCGTTCCCTGTTCTTCGACTCGTTGATGCCCGAGAGGCTGAATCTCGTCCCTCGCGCGCAGTACCTCCACGTCGACAGCGCAGCTCGGGCGCCCGCCTCGTTCGTCCTCTCGGCCATCTCGGAGCGCTTCACGGCGCGCACGCTTGCTTCGTCGCCCAACATCGCCGCGCAGCTCGTCGCCGCCGGGCACTCGCCTTCGTCGATCAGCGTCCTCCCGACCGGCATCGACACGCAGGCCTTCTTCCCTGTCTCGCAAAAGGTGCGCGCGTACGCCAAGCGCAAGCTCCTCGGCGTCTCGGACAAGACGACGGTCGTCCTCGTCTCGTCTCCGCTCGCGGCGATCCACCGCCCGGACCTCATGCCCGAGGTCGTCAAGGCGCTCGAGGCGCAGGGCCACTCGCGCTTCCTCGTCGTCTTCATCACGACCGACACGGGCGGCGGCGACGGCACCGTCTCGCTCGACTCGCTCAACCAGGCGATCGCGGCGCACGACATCGTCAAGCGCGTCCGGGTTTTTGCCGGCGGCCTCGACCACCCCGAGTCGTACCTCGCCGCCTCGGACGTCTACCTGCGCCTGTCGGCCTCGAACGAGACGTCGAGCACGTTTGCCGAGGCCATGGCCATGGGCCTGAGCGTCATCTCGACGCGCACGAGCGGCATCGCCGACCTGCTCGCCGACGACGCCGGCGTCCTCGTCGACTCGCCTGCGACCGACTCGCCGACCGAGGCCGCCGCCAAGTTTGCGCAGGCGCTCGGCCTCGTCTTTGCGAGCGGCGGGAGCGCCCGAGGCGATGCGGCGGCGCGCGCACGGGCCGTCGCGCAGGACAAGCTCGACTGGCGCACGACGTCGCTCGGGCTCGTCGACGAGCTGCGCCTCGCCCGGCTCGCGCACGCCAAGAAGCGCGCAAAGGCCGCAGCTTGGGCGCAAGGGTCGCAGGTCACGGTGAACCCGGCCGCGCACTATGCTCTCCAGGTGCGTCGTCGTCCTCGCCCTCGCCCTCGCCCTTGCCTCGCTCGTCCTCGTGCTGACTCTCGCTCCCCTCCTCGCAGGCCGTCCTCATGGAGAACCACGACGAGACCGACTTTGCCGTCTCGCAGAACAAGCTGCGCGCGCCGCCTCGGCACGGCGTCGGCAAGGAGCTCCAGGACCGCTGCGGCGAGACGAGCCCGGACATGACGACCTGGATCAACTCGCTCGAGCGCGTCGACAACTGCCGCCCCGAGATCGAGCTCCACTCGCGCACGCTCCAGCGCTCGGCGACCTTTCAGTGCTCAGCGTGGTGCGTCTCTCTCTCTCTTGGTGTCTCCCAGTTTCCACAACCTCGCTCGGTGGCTGATTCGGCTCTGGACGCGCGCGCAGGTGCATCTGGGACCTCACGACCGAGTCGGGCGCCGGCTGGATGTACGACGGTGTCTGCTTCGAGCGCTTCGAGGACCCGGACAAGACGTGGTGCCGCGACTGGAAGCACACTCGCCCCAAGGTCACGCTCGCCGCCGACGACGCCTAGCTTTCCTCTGCCCCCTCTCTACCCCTTTCTCTTCTTCCCCTCGCCCCTTGCATCTTCTCCTCTAGATGGCCTCAGGTCTGTACGGTGATAGCCCCCTTGTTGTGCTCTTCCTCGAACCTCCGCACCCCCTGATTTCCTTCCTT
>Ga0308169_10004184_pt1 | contig 13575 bp, 9 predicted proteins | sample PhyBR1_2_FD_202139 | JGI IMG/M metagenome (GOLD analysis project Ga0308169, IMG submission 202139) | Phyllosphere microbial communities from UC Gill Tract Community Farm, Albany, California, United States - DLSLSB.R1 | ecosystem: Host-associated > Plants > Phyllosphere > Unclassified | place...
GCGATTTTGGCAAGCGGCTCAGCTCGATGCTCATGCCGACAATGTTCGCTGCGCGGGTAGGCGGCGACGAATTTGTCGTTTTGCTGATCGACGCGACGGTCGGCGCAGCCGAAGCCTGTGCGCAGGACGTATTGCGCGAACTGGCGCACCCTTTCGACACCAGTGGACGCTCTGTTTCTCTGTCCGCCAGCATCGGCATCGCATTCCTGAAAGAGGCGCCGGACTCGGCAGAGATGCTGCTCAGCCGTGCCGATACGGCTATGTATGCGGCCAAGTCTTCCGGCCGGTTCCAAGTACGCATCTATGATGACGCATTCGACCGGGGCGTGCGCGAGCGACTCGCCTTGCGCATGGATCTGCGCGAGGCATTTGCAGCGAACCAGTTCGTCCTGCATTTTCAGCCACAGATCGCTCTAGCGGACGACGTGCATTGTGGGGCCGAAGCCCTGTTGCGATGGAACCATCCGGAGCACGGCTTACTGAGCCCCTACGCATTTCTCGATGTGTTGCTGGCGTCGCCGTATGAAGACACCCTTGTCGACTGGCTGGTCGATTCGGTATGCCAGCAGATGGACGCATGGCGACATGCGGGGGTCCCTCTCCGGCGTATGAGTCTGAATCTGTCGGCAAGGCAGCTTCTGGGGCCGGGTCTGGTCGACAGGATCCTGCGAATTGCCTACACACACAACATTGCTCCCGCTATGCTCGATATCGAAGTAACCGAAGACTCGCTGGTGGGCGACATTGACAAGGCGACGCTGGTGCTTGGCGCCCTGCAAAAGGCCGGCATATCCACGTCGCTCGACGATTTCGGTTCCGGCTACTCCAGTTTCGGCTATCTGGTCCGGCTGCCGATCGACACCTTGAAAATCGACAAAACCTTCGTCCAGGCCTTGGCCGTTTCGGCGAAGGCATCGGCCGTAATTCGGGGCATTATTGCTCTGGCCCGGTCGCTTGGTATGAAAACGGTCGCCGAGGGCGTGGAGACCGAGGCCCAATTTGCCGAATTGAAGGACGCCGGATGCGACATCATTCAGGGCTACCTGATCAGCCGGCCACTTGCGCCAGATGCTTTTGCGCGTTTCCTACTAGGCGGCCAGCCAGCATAATTTCGAATGACCGCTTCGGGTCGACTCCAGCCGTTCGCCGACGGTGGTCAACCATGCCTCCTATCGACAAGTGGCATTTTTTCTACGAGCCGAGGCACTTTTGCTTCAAAGGACGAGCGCGCAGCGCCGTAGATTCTCCATAATGGCTGTGATGACGCCTACTTTCTTCGCAAATGCTCAGGAATTTCGCGATTGGCTCGGAACACACGCTGAAAATGCTACCGAGTTGCTTGTTGGATTCCACAAGGTGAGATCAAGCCGGCCCTGTATGAGCTGGTCTGAATCGGTCGATGAGGCACTTTGCTTTGGCTGGATTGACGGTCGCCGCAAGGGCATTGACGACAATACGTATTCGATCCGGTTTACGCCTCGCAAGCCGTCTTCGATTTGGAGCGTCGTGAACATTTCCAAGATAGGTACGCTGCGCAATAAGGGCAAGATGCAACCAATAGGAGAAGCTGCCTTTGCGCTACGTCTTGAGGCGAAATCCGGCGTGTATGCACATGAGCAGAGCAACATACCAGAGCTGGATGTTGCCGATCGCGAACGATTTGAGAACAACGCTGCAGCTTGGGCTTACTTCCAAGCCACACCACCTGGCTATCGCAAGACCATTCTGCATTGGATTACGAAGGCGAAGCGGCAGGACACACGTCGCAAGCGACTGGAGCAGCTGATGCAGGCGTGCGCAGCAGGCAAGCGTCTAAGTTGACCTCAGCTCAATGCTCGAGGGGGCTCGCGATGGGGTTAACAACTGCTGCTTTGGGTCGAAACCGGCCTGACAGCGACTGGCCGATTCCGGCACAAAGCGGCATTAGCAATCGACTATCCTTCCTGATGATGTGTCCGCCCAATCGTAGAGAAGTCCAGCGTCACACAGAACAGCAGAGCGAAGCGCCGTCATTGCCGTTGACAGCAGACTCAGTGGGCACGTCATGTGAGACGTAGGTAACGCGTGGCGCCATTCTTCGGGTTGACCAGCATGCGGCGCAAGTGCTTTCTGTTGATCTCGAACGGAAGCGCCGCTTCGAGCCGGTCAACGAATGGCTGAAACTCCAGGCTCTCGTACGGCATGGGGAAGATCAGGGATGGTGCGACCGACAATGCTCGACGGTGAAAATTCAACATAATGTCACATGTGCCGTGCTTCCAACTGGCCAATGGCTCGGGAAAGTTGTTCGAAAACTCGCGCCAATTGAAGTGGTATGCAATATATAAAGTAAGCGGCCCCACCTTCTGTTTTGGCCATTGTTCATCCGACAGCGCGAACTCGATCGCGTCCTCTAGGCATTCGGCGCCAAGCTCCCAGCCCTGGCTTGAATCATGTGGGTTGCGCTCCATGCCGAATCGCCGACGAGCCTCATCGAGGCAGGCAGTGGCCACTGCTGTTTCTGTCCACTCGCTGGGCGAGTCGACCCTCAGCGTTATCGAAGGGTTGACTTGGACATCTGCAGCCATACTAGTCAGCATTTCCCGGATTTTTCGAAGGGCCTCGCGGGGCTTGCCTTTGGTGGCCTGGTGGAAACTGACAGATTTCGGGAGCTGGTAGAAGACGGCTTCGAACATGGCGACAGATTGGTAGATGTTGATCTTATTTTAACCCAGTTCTGATTCGTCGCTTCCCGATGTCTGGCTCATCAACGGTGAAGATCCTCGTTGGCAAGCGGGTTTGATGACTAATGCGAAGCATGCCTAGCGTCATTGGTAGCAAGTTGAAATTTCGTACAAGCCGCCGTTGAATAAATCGCATGCAGGCAAAAGTAAACGTCGCCAGAGCCTCATAGGCTACTCAGTGTCCGCTTCGGGTCGGAACCAGCCGGTCGTGACAATCCGAGGAATTTTCCGCCCAGCAAGCTGCTATCGTGCTCCCACAGGCCGGATTCGGCCAGAAGCGGCCGGTCAACACACTACGGGAGAAGCATGGGTATCTGGCAGTTCACGGTAGGGCTGGTGCCACGGGCCTGGGCGGAAGCTGAGGGAAGCGTTCCTGCAAAGCTATACGACGCGGACGGTCACACTGACATGTCTGTAGCATGGCGGTACGAGCAACTCAATGTCGATATCGATGACTTGATGTCATGAGTATTGCCCGCCGCTGCATCGTGGGATGACGAAATCAGAATTTGGGGTGACGAAACGACGAGCGATATCCAAGTTTGCTATGAAGGCATTGCTGTCGAGTCGGTACAGATTCGCATCGATACCCGGAACAGTACATCGGACTTGTGCTCCAAGATCGTTCGACTCGCACGGGCCATGGACTGCTATCTGTTTCTTCCAGGGGACCGCTCGATAATTAGCGCGGACGAGGCTGCCCTCAGCAACGCTGTTTGCAAATCAAGTGCAGCGCGGTACTCAGCAGATCCCCACGCGTTCCTTGAATCGCTGGCCCGACTGCCTTCCCAGGCCCACGGAAGATAGCGTCAACGTCCGCTATGGGTTGGAACCACCCGGTCGCGACAGGCAGGAATCGGCCAGCGGCAGCCTGTCGTGACAGTCTGCGACTTTTAGATCTCGACAACCTGCGATGCTGATGCGGAGGGCCGGGTTCAGCTAGGAGAGACCATCGTTTCTGTAACGCTCTCCACTCAATCATCACAGGATCGAACGATGAAGTTCAGCATTTACGGTCGCTTTCAGATAGAGGTCCGACGTGTGAATGACTCCTGGGTCGCGTATCGTTCAGAGCTGGGCAAACGAAACCAGCTGGACGAACTCGTAATCCCACCGGATCTGATAGAGCAAGAACTAGCAACTTATCTCGATGACATTTTTCATGAGTTCTCCAAACACGGGGAAAACGTCGAGGTAATGCCGGATTGAGCAGTACGCGCCGGCGACCGTCTGCAATGGGTCGACAGCTGCCGGTCGAGACAGTGTGTGACTTTTCCAGTTCGACAAGCTGCAAAGCTGACGCCATCAGGGCATTGCAGCTCGAATCGCGCGCCATGACGTAGAGGTGCGCGAGCGGCCCGGCCGATGGTGGCGGGTCGTCGAACTCACCGTGGGTCGGCTACACCGCGATCGCAGACTGCGCATACGAGATGAGCGACGAGCAGGCATTCACCAGGCATTCCTTTCATTTGCCTGCTCGCTCATCTGTTGGCGGTATGTCGAACGGTTTTGTCAGGCGCTCTTAATCGAGCTGCAAGGCCCTGGCGATATCGTCCCACGCCACGGCCTTGTAGTTCTGCGCCCCGTCCGGCATGCGCTTGTACCCGTCGTGCACCACCAGCATGCCGCGCGCGAACGGGCCGCCCAGATTGGCTGAGGTCACGTCGAGTCCATCAGTCTCGGACGCGCCATCGATGCCGTTGACCGCATCGAGCCCCACCCGGAACGCGCCGCGCACGGCAAACGGCGCCGCCGCATCGAACACGACGTAGCTGTTGTTGCCCTGGCTCGACACCACCAAGTAGCTGCGTTTCGCGCCGTGGTAGATGCCCATGCCCTCAACATCGTCGTGCAGCCATTCGCCTACCGGCATCACCATTTTCAGGGTTGCCGGCTGGTCGGCGCGCGCCGACGTCACCCACAGGCCGCGGTCTTCTTCGCCCACGAACAGCAGGCCGCTGCGGTCGTCCGCCACGCAACCTTCCGGCTGCGACGCGAGCTTGAACGTGCGCGCGAGCTTCGCGCCGAACTGGCCGCCACTGCGCGTGATCTGGTAATGCTCGTAGCGGCCGTCCTTGTCGTTGACGAACGCGTCGAGCCCACCTTCGGGCGTGCGCAGCAGGCAGGTGCCGTAGATGTCGCCCAGGCCGGTGGGCAGGCGCGCCGCTTCGCGCAGTTCGCCGTTCGCATCGATCGCAAACAGCACCATCGCCTGCTCGTCGCGCTGGGTGGCCACGGCCAGGTCGAAGCGCTCCGCGCCGAAGCGCACATCCTGGCGCAGGTCGACGTTGTTCAGGCGGCCGGCGGCCAGCAGTTGCATCTGACGGCCCTGCAGGTCGTAGACCAGCATGCCCTGCTTTTTGTTGGTGCCCAGGATGCGCGATTTGGCAGGATCGGTCGGATGGACCCAGATCGCCGGATCGTCGGCCGCGTCGCCCAGCTGCGCGACGGGTTCGGTCTGCATGCGCGGCAATACGATCGGCAGGCGTTTGAGCGGCGCGCTGCCGGCCTTCCATGCCAGCGCCGGGGTTTGCCAGCCTTGCTTCGTGCGCACGGCCAGCTTGTCGGACGCCGGCGCGAGCGCCACCAGTTGCTGCGCGCCGAGCGGGCGGGCCGGCAGCGCGCGCCAGCGCTTGCCGTCGCGCTTCCAGGTCAGCAGGGCGCCCTTGTCGTCGATCGCGGCCACGCCGCCCGGCAGCACCGCCAGCGCCGTCAGCTCACCCGTCAAGCGACCGTGCGGCGCCTGCAGCGCCACTGGGGCGCGGGCCGGCGGGCCTTCGGCATCGGCGCCATACGCCCACAGGCCCATGCCTTCTTCGGCCGCGAACAGCGTGCCATGCGCATCGTCGACGCGGCATGTCTCGACGCCGGACGGCAGCGCCAGGCGGCGCACCAGCCGGTGTTCGTTACTGGCGCCACTACCGCCGCTACCGCCGCTACCCAGCAGCCACTGCTGCGCCTGGCCATCCTTCGCAACCAGGAACACGTAGTCGAGCTGCTGCGCATCGCGGTACAGGCAGGCTGCCTCGATGCCAAAGCCCGTATCCGGCAGCACGGGCAGTGCGCGCAGCGTGCCGGCCTTGACGTCGATCTGTACCGGCAGCGCGCGTTCGGCGTTGGCGTCGATGACGATGGCCAGCGCGCCGCCATCCCGCGGGCGCAGGTCGAGTCGTTCACCACGCAGCGGCAGGCTGGCGCGTTCACGGCCGTCCGCGCCGACTAGGCGCAGCGCGCGCTTGTCCAGGGCCAGCCAGCCGCCGCCGGGCAGCGCGGCCAGTTCTTCGGCGTCGTTCAGGGTGGCCGGCACCGTTGGTGCAGCGCCCCATGCCGGCGCGGCCAGGGAGCAGGCCAGCAGGACGGCGTTCAGGATCGGAGAAACGGTCTTGTTCATCAGAAGATGCTCGCTTTCAGGCCGATCTTGTAGGTGCGGCCGTATTGTTCGTGCTGCGCATTGCGCGACTTGTCGCCCAGGTACACATAGTAATGTTCGTTATTCAGGTTGCTGGCGTCGAACGTGACCTGCCAGCGCTTGTCCAGCTTCCACGACATCGACAGGTCCAGCTGCTTCTGGGTGTCGACGAAGCGGTCCTGCGTCGCGTCCAGCGTATCCTCGCCCAGCTCCAGCAGGTACGGCGACTTGTAGTTCATTGCCAGGCGCGCGCTGAACGGGCCGGCTTCGTAGCCGAGCATCACGTTGCCGACGCGGTTCGACTGGCCCGGCATGCGGATCGTGCGCGCGGCGCGGCCACCGTCGCCATCGGCGCTGTCGATCGTGGCGCGCGAATTGGTGATGCTGCCGTTGATGCCGACCAGCAGACCGTTGAACGGCGCGGGCAGCATGCGCAGCGGCTGCTGCCAGGCCAGTTCGATGCCGCGCACGCGCGCCTTGTCGCCATTCTTGTACGAGATCGCGCTGCTGTAGTCGGCCCAGGCGCCACTGCCTGCGAGGTCCGTGGTGTAGGTGAAGTCGCGGATGGCCTTGGTGAAGACGTAGGCCGAGACCACGCCATCGCCGCCGATCACGCGCTCGATGCCCAGGTCCAGGTTGTGCGAGCGGAGCGGTGCCAGGTCAGGGTTGCCAATCGTCGCTTCATCGTCGCCGTCCAGGCTCACGCCCGGCGCCAGCTGGGCGAAGTTGGCGCGCACGACCGAGTTGCTCCACGCGGCGCGTACGCTGGTGGCCTGGTCGACGTCAAAGCGCAGGTGCACGCCCGGCAGCCAGTTCGTGTAAGAGCTGCTGGCGGAGCGCGGTGTGATGACGTCATCGGCCACTTGCGAGCCATCGGCTGTAAAGCGCGTGCGCTCGGCCCGTACGCCGGCCAGCAGCGACCAGGCGCCGCGGCGCAGGCTCGTTTGCAGGTAGGCGGCGTCGATGTCTTCCTGCAGCTTGAAGTCGTCCAGCGCCGAATCGACGGCCACGCGGGCCGGGTCGCGCGCCAGATTGGCCAGGCGCGCACGCACCAGGGCCGGATCGATCGCATAACCGAGATTGCCGAACGGGTAGTTCAGGCGCGTGCCGTTCACGAACGCGCTCATCGAGGTCGGGCCGGCGCCGAAGTAATCGCCATCGGTCGGGTCGTCGCTGCCGTATTCCCAGGCCTCGGTGTCGGTCTTCTTGTCGCGGCGCGTGGTCTTGGCGCCGAACTTGACGGCGCCGTTCCAGTCGCCGGCGTCGAAGTCGCGCTGCAGGTCCAGGCGCAGCTGGCGGGTGCTGTCTTTGGCGGAGGCGCGTTCGAGCGCGAACGAATCGAGTTCGTAGTTGGCGGCGTCGGCCACGCCGGCGGGCGCGATCAGGTGCGGCGTGCGGGGATTGGTAAAGCCGATGCCATCGAAGCTCTCGAGATTGGTGAAGCGCGCATCGGCAATCGCATCCGGCGTCTTGTCGGTGGCGCTGCTGGCCGCCGCTTCGGCGTGCAACTTCCAGTACTGGCCCATGCGGCGATCGAGCGAACCGGTGAGCGAACGGATCTCTTGCGTGTACTTGCGCTGGCGCAGGCGGCGCTCGACGGTGGCAGTGTCCGTTTCACCTTCGAGCACGCCGTCTTCATTGCCTTCGAAGTCGCCGATCGTCATGCGGTCGCGCGATTCTTCGTCCGAGAAGCGGCTGATGAAACCGCGCAGTGCGTAGCTCGTCGCGGCGTCCGGGCGGTAGTCGAGATTGATGGCGCCGGCGCGGCGTTCGCGCGTGGGCAGGTAATCGCGCAGCTCGAAGCCGGCCAGGCGCTTGCCGTTCCAGTCGCCGCCCGTTTCCACATTGTCCGATCCGAACTTGCGCTTTTCGCCCGAGATGCCAGCGGCCACGCCCAGTTTGCCGTCCATGAAACGCTGGGCCCACAGCAGGTTGGCGCTCGGGCTGTTCTGGCTCGTGTTGGTGTCGTGGCCGACCGCCGCGCCGATGTTCAGCAATTTGCCCGGCAGGTCGAAAGCCGACAAGGTTTTGACCTCGACGCTGCCGCCGAGCGAATTCGCATCCTGATCCGGCGTGGCCGACTTGGTCACTTCGAGCGAGCGGATCATCCCGGCCGGCAGCACGTCCAGCGCCACTGCGCGGCGCGTCGCTTCCGGCGACGGCACCAGCGCGCCGTTGATGGTCACGCTGTTGTAGTCGGCATCCAGGCCGCGCACCACGACGTAGCGGCCTTCGCCCTGGTCGCGCTGGACCGACACGCCCGGCATGCGCGCCAGTGCCTCGGCCGCGTTCTTGTCCGGCAGGTGGCCGATGTCGTCGCTGCTGACGACACTGACGATATTGTCAGCCTGCTCCTGGGCGGCGATGGCGCGCGCCAGGCTGGCGCGCTGACCGGTGACGATCACGCTGGCCGGTTCGGCGGCGTGCACACCGGCGGCGGCCAGCAGGCCTGCGGTCAGGGCGGGGAGGGCAAAGTGGCGCATGGGGGCAGTCCAATAGGTTGGGATGCGGCGGATTCTGGTACCTGAATGTGACCTATCGGTGACCACGATCGGTCGCCATCCGGTATCTGGCGCGGTGCAGGGTGCGTCTGAGCCGAATTGACCCTGACGGTTCTGGCTACACCATGGGACGGGCGCCGCGCCGGGATGCGCAGTGCGGGTCACGGTGAGCTGTTTCGACCCTGTGCGGCGGCGCCACAGTTTTGCCATCCTGTCATCCTGCGGTCATCTGGTTGCGTTATGTTCCGGCGATCTTCCCTGATCGCGCCGCCCATGTCTCCCCTGATCCGCCACGTTCTGTTGATCGCCGGCCTGCTCGGCGCCGTCGTGTTCCTGTTCGCCGGTGCCGGTCCTGCCATTCCGCTTGCGGCATGGGATCTGGTGGACATCGCCAGCGAGGGCGGCACGGCCCTGCTGGCGGCGCTGTGGTGCGGGCTTGTCCTGACAAGCCGGCCGGACGGCGTGGTCACGCGCCTGCTGGCCGGTGGCCTGGCCTGCATCATGCTGGGGTCGTGGGCCGACTGCCTGGATGAAGTGTTCGATGTCGAGAAGGCTGCGCTGTGGGACAACGTGCTGGAGGCGCTGCTGCCACTGGGGATGCTGGTTCTGACCGCCGGCATGGTGTACTGGCGGCGCGAGCAGGCCACGCTGTCGGACCACATGCGCAAGCGCGAACGGCTGTTTCGCAACCACCGGCCGTTCGACCGCATCACCCAACTGGCCGACGCGGCCTACCTGCGCGCGCAGCTGCATATCGAGAGCAAACGCGCGGATGGCGGCGGCTCGCTGGTGCTGTTTGATATAGACGCCTTCCACCGGATCAACCGCGAACATGGCCAACCCGAGGGCGACCGCGCGCTGCAGGCCGTCGCCCATATGCTGCTGCTGAACCTGCGCAACGACGACCTGCTGTGTCGTTATGCGGGCGACCGCTTCGCCGTGCTGATGCCGGGCCTGGCCGAGTCGGAGGCGCGCGCTGCGGCCGACCATCTGTGCCGCATGGTGTCGGCGATGCATCATCACGCAGCAGGCGGCCGGGTGCCCATCACGTTGCGTCATGGCTGCGCGCCGGCGCGCGGCGCGCCCGATGTGCTCCTTAGCGCGCTGTGTCGGCAGATGGACCGCCAGATGGATCACCAGATGGACCCCGCGTGATCGCCTGGCAGGCTGCCACGGCAGCCTCGCCCGCGGCGCGCCGCCATAGCGCGCTGGCGCTGGAATACGGCCGCTCGCGCGATGCGCTTGACACTGACCTTCTACGCGGATGCGATCCGGGCGCGGACAGCGCAACGACGCCTGGCCAGTACCTGCAGCAGCTGGCGAACACCCTGCGCCTGCTGGACAGCCCGGACACCAGCTTCATGCTGGGCCAGATGCTGCTGCCGGGGCACGACGGCGCCGCCAGCCACGCGCTGGCGCAGGCGCCGAACCTGCGCATGCTGCTGCAGACGCTGTGCCGCTTCCACGCGGGCCTGACGCCGCTGCTGCGCCCGCGCTTCGAGACCTGGGATGACGTGGCGCTGCTGTACTGGGTCGATGCGTATGGCGCGCCGAGCCTGCGCCCGGCGCTGGTCGAGATGCACATGACGGCCGTGGTGGCGCTGTGCCGCTGGCTGGGCGGCGAGCGCCTGCCGTGGCGCTTCTGCTTCAATCGCGGCGCGCCGCGTCACATCGAGCAGCATCATGTTCATCTTGGCTTGGAGCTGCGCTTCGGCTGCCAGCTCGACGCGATGCTGCTGCCGTCCGCATGGCTCGACCGGCCATGGCCGCGCGCCAGCGAGATGGCGGCGCGCCTGGCACACCAGGCGGCCGAACTGGAACCCCGGCAGGCGCCCGGCCTGCTCGCGGCGCTCTATGATTACCTGCTGGCGCATGTGCGCGACGCGCCCACGCTCGAGCGCACGGCGGGCGACTTCGGCGTCAGCCCGGCCACCTTCAAGCGCCAGCTGCTGCGGCACCACACCCACTTCCAGGGGGAGCTCGACGGGGTGCGCACGCACGTGGCGCTGTGGCTGTTCCAGGCCGAGGGGGCCGACAATGATGCGGTGGCGCGCCACCTGGGCTTTCATGACGTGGCCAATTTCAGGCGCTCGTTCAAGCGCTGGACGGGCCTCACCCCGGGGCCGATCCGCGCTGCGCTGGCCGGGGAACTGGGGTGGTTCGCGGGGCGCTTGCAGCGCGCCTGATTTCGCTGCGGCGCCGCAAAAATGGTATCGTGCGCGGTTATTGTCGCTGCCGAAGAAGAGGAATGCGCCCCAGTCCCACCCTGCATATCGTTTGTCCAACCCAGAAACGGGGCTTCCCGGCGTTCATGTCGGTGATCTTTGTCTGGGTCGTGGCCTCGGGCCTTGGCAATGGCTGGCACCACGATCCGTCGTTCGGCTTCATGCTGCTGACAGTGTGCGCGCTGGTCATCATGCTGCTGGCGGCGTGGGCGCTGTACCGCAATTTCGTGTTCCGGGATGCGCTGTACATCGCGCGCGAAGGCAGCTTGCCGTCGTCGGTGCCGCTGGCGCTCATGGTCCACGAGATCCGCGCCGTGCGCCTGCTGCCCAAACATGAGGCATGGACGCCGGAAGGCAAATGGGATGCGCTGGGGTTTGGCCAGGGCCGCATCGAGATCGACACCGCCACCCATCGCTACCACTTCGGCATCGGCCTGGAAGAGCACGAGGCCGAAGCCGCGCTGCAGCGCATCGTGGCATTCTGTCGCGAGCACGGTATTGTCGCCGTTGCGGCCTGAATCGTCCGGGTCAACCTTTCATGAGAGATGCCATGTCCGCCACATTTGCCGTTCGTCTTTGCAGCCTGCTGCTGCTTGCTGGTGGTATCGCCGCCCACGCGCATGCGGCCGAGACACCGATCACGCTCGACACGCCGACCGGGCAACTGGCCGGCACGCTCGAACTGCCGGCAGGCGCCGACAAGCCGCGCGTGGCCTTGCTGATCGCCGGTTCGGGGCCGACCGACCGTGACGGCAACAGCTCGCTGATCCCGGGCCGCAACGACAGTCTCAAGCTGCTGGCCGCCGGGCTGGCCGATGCCGGCATCGCGACGGTCCGCTACGACAAGCGCGGCATCGGCGGCAGCCATGCGGCCGGTTCTGCCGAATCGGCGCTGCGCTTCGAGATGTTTGTCGACGATGCGGCGGCCTGGATCGCCCGACTCAAGGCCGATCCGCGCTTCGCATCGGTGGCCGTGATCGGGCACAGCGAAGGCTCGCTGATCGGCATGCTGGCGGCGCAGCAAGCCAATGCGGCGGCGTTCGTGTCGATTGCCGGTATTGCCGATGGCGCGTCGACGCTGATGCGCAAGCAGCTCGAAGGCAAGCTGCCGCCCGAGCTGGAGAAGGAAAGTGAGCGCATTCTGGTGTCGCTGGAAAGCGGCGTGGTCGTCGATCCGGTGCCGCCAGCGCTGGCGACGCTGTTCCGGCCGAGCGTGCAGCCGTATCTGATTTCGTGGTTCAAGTATGTGCCGGCGCAGCGCATCGCGGAGCTGACGATGCCGGTGCTGGTCGTGCAGGGCAATACCGATATCCAGGTGGACGTGGTGCAGGCCAACCGGCTGCACGGCGCCCGCCCGGGGGCGAAGCTGGCGATCATTCCGGGCATGAACCACGTGTTCAAGCACGTGCGCGCCGTGCCGGAACTGCAGGTGGCCAGCTATGGCGATCCAAGCTTGCCGGTGTCGCCCTTGCTGGTGAAGTCGATCGCCGACTTCTTGCAGCAGGGCGGCGCGCCCGCACCTTGATGGCTGGCCTGGCCACATCGATACGCCCATCCATCCATTCTGCACCTGCCCATGATCGAACGCATTCACCTGTCCATCATCCGCGAGGTCGATCGCCGCGGTTCGCTGACCGCCGCTGCCGACGTGCTGTGCCTGACCCAGTCGGCGCTGAGCCACGCGGTCAAGAAGCTCGAAGTGGGACTGGGCACGCCGGTGTGGACGCGTGAGGGCCGCTCGCTGCGCCTGACCCAGGCCGGCCACGCGCTGCTGGCGCTGGCCGAGCGGGTGCTGCCGCAGCTCGAACACGCTGAAGGCCAGATGCTGGCCTACGCGCGTGGCGAGCGCGGGTCGCTGCGCATCGGGATGGAGTGCCATCCGTGCTATCAGTGGCTGCTGAAAGTGGTGGAACCCTATCTGGCGGCGTGGCCCGAGGTCGATGTCGACGTCAGGCAGCGCTTCCAGTTCGGCGGCCTGAAGGCGCTGCTCGGCTACGAGATCGACTTGCTCGTCACGCCCGATCCGCTGTTCAAGCCGGGGCTGCGCTTCGTGCCGGTGTTCGACTTCGAGCAGGTGCTGGTGGTGCACAGCGGTCATCGGCTGGCGGGGCGCGCGCATGCGGCGCCGCGCGACCTGTCCGATGAAGTGCTGATCACGTACCCGGTCGATATCGAGCGGCTCGACATTTATAACCAGTTCTTCTTGCCGGCCGGCTGCGCGCCGCGCGAGCGCAAGGCGATCGAGACCACCGACATCATGCTGCAGATGGTGGCCAGCGGCCGTGGCGTGGCGGCGCTGCCGCGCTGGCTGGTGGAAGAGTACGCGGGCCGCATGCCGGTGGCGCCCGTGCGGCTGGGGGAGGCGGGCGTGTTCAAGCAGATTTTCCTGGGTACGCGCGAAGTCGATGCCGGCACCACGTACCTGGATGCGTTTGTCGAGATCGCCCGGCATGCCGAATTGTAGCGGTGATGCCACATCGACCACAGTCTGCGTCAAGACGGCGAACGACTGCCTGCAAAATCAGCAAACCGGTTGACCCATCATCACAATGCGTCTATACTCGCAGGTTCTCGATTTATTCTGCACATAGTATACGCATTCGCAGCCGCTCCATTTGCCGAGTGGCTTTCGTCGCCTGTCTTTGTCATTGTCATCGGGACTAGGTTTCAGTCCCCGGATCAGCACGTTGCAGGTTCGGGTCATTAATGAGTAGTAC
>Ga0308169_10004185_pt1 | contig 13575 bp, 12 predicted proteins | sample PhyBR1_2_FD_202139 | JGI IMG/M metagenome (GOLD analysis project Ga0308169, IMG submission 202139) | Phyllosphere microbial communities from UC Gill Tract Community Farm, Albany, California, United States - DLSLSB.R1 | ecosystem: Host-associated > Plants > Phyllosphere > Unclassified | place...
GTTTGTTCGCCATGCCGCCTCCTGCTCAGGTTTTTGCCCTAAGTATAAGAGCAATTTCTGGCTTTGCCGGAGGCGGCAGGCGGTCGCCATCCGCAGATGGCGACGAAAAGCGTTAAGGCAGGACTTTAGCGGAGAGGATAACTACCGGTTTGGACGGAACATTCTGGTAAGGACCCACATCTTTGGTCGGCACCTGAGAAATTTTTTCAACCACATCCTGACCTTTCACAATCTTACCAAATACGGCGTAGCCAAAATCACGCTGTCCGTGGTCGAGGAAGGCATTATCCGCGACGTTGAGGAAGAACTGGCTGGTCGCACTGTCTTTATCGGCGGTACGCGCCATAGAGATGGTGCCGCGAAGGTTACGCAGGCCATTGTCCGCTTCATTCTTAATCGGCGCGTTGGTCTGCTTCTGCTGCATGTCAGTGGTGAAGCCACCACCCTGCACCATAAAGCCCGGGATCACGCGGTGAAAAATAGTGTTGTTGTAAAAACCGTTGTTGACGTAATCAACAAAGTTTTTCACAGAGACCGGCGCTTTTTGGTTATTCAGTTCGAGTTCGATATTGCCGGCGGAGGTGGTGAGCAGAACGTGGGTGTCACCTTTTGCGGCCAGCGCCTGGGCGGAAACGGAAGAGAGCGCTAACAGGGTGATGGCCGCTGTTAAAGTACGTTTAAACATGAGAGATTCCTTACCTGGGAGAGCGGGCACAAAAACGTGATTGATTGTAAAGAGACTCTATTCCAGGAGCCAGCGTTTTACCTATATTTACGCTGTTGCGGCAAATGAGGTGAGCAAACGTTAACCCTCCGCAATTACGTGATTAAAATCACACATCACATGAAATATGGATCAGTAATTTCACTGCTTGTTTATTAAGATCACAGTTCCGTTTACACTTTCTGACACTTTTTGGCACCCGGTTCTCAACAGGTTCAGAACATGACAAACCGTAATCGTATTGGCCTTACCTGGATAAGCTTCTTCTCCTACGCGCTGACCGGCGCGCTGGTGATCGTTACCGGCATGGTAATGGGCGATATCGCAAAAGATTTCCAGATCCCCATCTCCAGCATGAGTAACACCTTCACCTTCCTCAACAGCGGCATCCTGGCTGCGGTTTTCCTGAACGCCTGGCTGATGGTGATTGTGCCACTAAAACGTCAGCTGATTTTCGGCTTCGTCCTGATGGTGCTGGCGATAATCGGGCTGATGACCAGCCGCGATCTGACCATTTTCTCGCTCTGTATGTTTGTCCTGGGCGTGGTCAGCGGCATTACCATGTCGATCGGCACCTTCCTGATCACCCACATGTATGAAGGCCGTCAGCGTGGTTCACGCCTGCTGTTTACCGACTCCTTCTTCAGCATGGCGGGTACGCTGTTTCCGGTACTGGCAGGGGTTCTGCTGGCGCGTCAGCTGCCGTGGTACTGGGTCTACGTCTGCATCGGCTTTATCTACGTCGCCATCTTTATCATGACGCTGTTTGTTGAGTTCCCGGTGCTGCGTAAGCCTGAAAACAGCCCGACCGTTGAGAAAGAAAAATGGGGTGTGGGCGTGCTGCTGCTGGCTGTCGCGGCACTCTGCTACATTCTGGGCCAGCTCGGCTTTATCTCCTGGGTGCCGGAATATGCCACGAAAGTCATGGGCATGAACATCAATGACGCCGGACAACTGGTGGGCAGCTTCTGGACGGCTTATATGGTCGGCATGTGGGCCTTCAGCTTCCTGCTGCGCTTCTTCGATCTGCAACGCATTCTGATGGTGCTGGCGGGTCTGGCAACCGTGCTGATGTACTGGTTTGTCAGCAGCAGCGATGCCAGCATGCTGAAGTGGATCATCATGGTGCTGGGCTTCAGCTCCAGCGCGATTTACACCACCATCATCACGCTCGGCTCGCTGCAGACCAGGGTCGCGTCACCGAAACTGGTGAACTTCATCCTGACCTGCGGCACCGTCGGCACCATGCTGACCTTTGTGGTCACGGCGCCTATCGTTGAGAAAAGTGGTGTGCATACCGCACTGGCGACGGCTAACGCGCTCTACGCCGTGGTGTTTGTGATGTGTGCCCTGCTCGGCTTTGTCAGCCGTCATCGTACTCACGGTCACGTCATGCATTAATTATTCAGGGCGGCGAGTGATCGCCGCCCTGCTGTTTACCGCCGGAAGTCGATGCGCTCCCGTTCCCGCCAGTAAATCTCGCTTTGTGCGGGCTTCGTCTCTGCCACCACCACGCCGCGACGCACCGAATAGCGCACCGGAACCTGCCTTCTCACCGCATCAAAACCGCTTTCTGCCGGCAGAATAATCAGACTGGCCTCGTTGCCGCTCTGAATGCCATAGCCTGACAGCTGCATCGTCTTCGCGCTGTTATGCGTAATCAGATCCAGGCCCGCATCGATCTGCTCATAGCCCATCAGCTGACAGACATGTAAGCCCATATGCAGTACCTGCAGCATATTGGCAGTGCCCAGCGGATACCAGGGATCAAACACATCGTCGTGGCCGAAGCAGACGTTAATTTCCGCCTCCAGCATCTCTTTCACCCGTGTTATCCCGCGCCGCTTAGGATAGGTGTCAAAGCGTCCCTGCAGGTGGATATTGACCAGCGGGTTGGCGACAAAGTTAATACCCGACAGTTTAAGCAGCCGGAACAGCCGTGAGGTATACGCGCCATTGTAGGAGTGCATCGCCGTGGTATGACTGGCGGTCACGCGTGCACCGTTGCCATCGCGATGTGCCAGCGCCGCCACGGTTTCCACAAAGCGCGACTGTTCATCATCGATCTCATCGCAGTGAACATCGATCAGCCGGTCGTAGCGGTTAGCCAGCGCAAAGGTTTTATGCAGCGACTCGACGCCATATTCGCGGGTGAATTCGTAATGCGGAATCGCGCCAACCACATCTGCGCCCAGCCGCAACGCCTCCTCCAGCAACGCTTCGCCGTTGGGATAAGAGAGAATGCCTTCCTGAGGAAACGCCACAATCTGCAGGGTGATCCATGGCGCCATCTCTGCTTTCACTTCCAGCATCGCTTTCAGCGCCGTCAGTGACGGGTCTGACACGTCAACGTGGGTGCGGACAAACTGAATGCCGTTGGCGATCTGCCACTTCAGCGTCTGCAATGCCCGTTGTTTAACATCTTCGTGGCTGAGTAGCGCCTTGCGTTCGGCCCAGCGCTCAATCCCTTCAAACAGCGTCCCGGACTGGTTCCATGCCGGTTCACCCGCCGTCTGGGTGGTATCCAGATGAATATGTGGCTCAATAAAAGGCGCGCAGGCCAGGCCGCCCTCGCCATCCAACGATTGTTGCACCGGTGAAGGCTGCTGCGGCTGAGCTGAAATTCGGGCTATTTTTCCGTCGGCGATTTCGATTTGCCACAAACCTTCCCGCCAGGGTAGACGCACATTATTGATCCACTTGGGTGACAGCATGGCTGATTCCTTATCCAGTTAACCTGTGGGGTTAAAACTAGCACGATTCATACCTCACGCGGCAATGCAGGATATTCAGCAGGTTAGCCCTTACGGATAAACTTAATTAAAATCAAATATATACCTCTTAATAGGTATATAGGGTCGTGATTGATGTATATCAATAAGCGCCAGAAAGGGCGCGCTATTGTAGCCGCAGATATCGCAAATTTGAGGCCAAAATGAGCAAGCACAATGTCGTCGTTATCGGAAACGGCATGGTCGGCCACCGCTTCATAGAAGAGTTAGTTGAGAAAGCAGAACCCAACCTGTTTTCGCTGACCGTCTTTTGTGAAGAACCCCGCGTCGCCTACGATCGTGTCCACCTGTCCGCCTACTTTTCTCACCACACGGCTGAAGAACTGTCATTGGTCCGTGAAGGCTATTACGACAAGCATCAGGTTAATCTGCTGCTGGGCGAGCGCGCCATCACCATTAACCGTGATGAGAAACTCATCCACTCCAGCACCGGTCGCGCCGTTCACTACGACACGCTGATTTTTGCTACGGGATCTTATCCGTGGATTCCGCCGATTAACGGTGCTGAAGGTAGCGACTGCTTTGTCTATCGCACCATCGAAGATCTCAACGCCATTGAAGCCTGCTCACGCCGCAGCAAACGCGGTGCGGTAATTGGCGGCGGTCTGCTGGGACTGGAAGCCGCGGGTGCACTGAAAAATCTGGGCATTGAAACCCACGTCATTGAGTTTGCGCCCGTGCTGATGGCAGAACAGCTCGATCAGCAAGGCGGTGAACAGTTGCGTCGCAAGATTGAGCAGATGGGTGTGCGGGTCCACACCAGCAAAAATACTCAGCAGATTGTGCACCACGAGCATGGCGGTAAAACACTGCAGTTTGCCGATGGCAGCGCGCTGGAAGTCGATTTCATCGTCTTCTCTACCGGTATTCGTCCGCAGGACAAACTGGCGAAGCAGTGTGGATTAACGCTGGGTCCGCGTGGCGGCATCGCCATTGATGACCAGTGCCGGACCAGCGATCCCGCCATTTACGCCATCGGTGAGTGCGCGGCCTGGCAGCATCGCGTCTACGGTCTGGTGGCACCGGGTTACAAAATGGCACAGGTCGCCAGCGACCATCTGTTGGGCCGTGACAATGCGTTTACCGGCGCGGACATGAGCGCCAGACTCAAGCTGCTGGGTGTCGATGTCGGCGGCATTGGTGATGCGCGCGGCACTACACCAGGCGCACGCAGCGTAGTCTGGCTGGATGAAGGCAAATCAGTCTATAAGCGCCTGATTATCAGCGAAGATCAGAAAACCCTGCTGGGTGCCGTGCTGGTGGGCGACACCAGCGACTATGGCAACCTGCTGCAACTGGCGCTGAATGCCATTCCGCTGCCCGCTAATCCGGAAGCGTTGATTCTGCCGGCGGGCAGTGGAGATAAACCCGCCATCGGCGTTGATTCCCTGCCAGATAGCGCGCAAATCTGCTCCTGCTTCGACGTCAGCAAAGGCGACATCATCAAGGCGGTTCAGGGCGGCTGTCACACCGTGGCGGCGCTGAAAAACAGTACCCGTGCAGGCACGGGCTGCGGTGGCTGTATTCCTCTGATCACTCAGGTGCTTAACAGCGAACTCAGCCGTCAGGGCATTGAGGTCAATAACCATCTTTGCGCGCACTTCGCCTGGTCCCGTCAGGAGCTTTACCATCTGATTCAGGTGGAAGAGATCAAAACCTTTGACGAACTGCTGGCCCGCTATGGTCAGGGTTATGGCTGTGAAGTCTGTAAACCTGCGGTTGGCTCACTGCTCGCGTCCTGCTGGAATGAGTATGTGCTCAAGCCACAGCACGCGCCGTTGCAGGACAGCAACGACCTCTATCTGGGTAATATCCAGAAAGATGGCACCTATTCGGTGATCCCGCGTTCGCCTGGCGGTGAAATCACGCCACAGGGCCTGAAGGTGATTGGCGATATCGCCGAACGCTACCAGCTCTACACCAAAATTACCGGCTCTCAGCGCATCGGTCTGTTTGGCGCGCAGAAAGACGATCTGCCCGCTATCTGGTCACAGCTGATCGATGCCGGATTTGAAACCGGTCAGGCCTATGCCAAGGCGCTGCGTATGGCGAAAACCTGCGTTGGCAGCGCCTGGTGCCGTTACGGCGTGGGCGACAGCCTCGGCTTTGGCGTGATGCTGGAGAACCGCTACAAAGGCATCCGCACACCACACAAAATGAAATTTGGCGTCTCTGGCTGCACCCGTGAATGTGCGGAAGCCCAGGGTAAAGATGTCGGCATTATCGCCACCGAAAAAGGGTGGAACCTTTACGTCTGCGGCAACGGCGGCATGAAACCGCGCCACGGCGATCTGCTGGCGGCCGATCTCGATCAGCAGACGCTGGTCACCTATCTCGACCGTTTCATGATGTTCTATATCCGCACCGCCGACCGCCTGCAGCGCACTTCGCTGTGGCTGGAGAGTCTGGAAGGCGGCATCGACTATCTGCGCAACGTGATCGTGGATGACAAACTCGGCCTCAACAGCCAGATGGAACAGCAACTGGCACAGCTGCGCGCCAGCGTCAGCTGTGAATGGCAGGCCACGCTGGAAGATAAAGACCACCTGACACGCTTCGCCCACTTTATCAACTCGCCGCAGCGCGATCCTGCTGTGCAGCGGGTGGCAGAGCGTGCCCAGCATCGCCCGGCACGCCCCGAAGAACGTATTGCCGTGACCCTGATTGAGGAGACCGAATCATGAGCCAGTGGAATCCAGTGTGCCCGCTTACACAGATCCTGCCCGCCACGGGCGTCTGCGCGCTGGTCAAAGGCCAGCAGGTGGCTATCTTCCGTCCACGCGATGATGAACAGCTCTATGCGATCAGCAATATCGACCCGTTTGCCGATGCCAGTGTGCTGTCACGCGGCATTATTGCCGAACATCAGGATGCGCTCTGGGTGGCCAGCCCGTTGAAAAAGCAGCATTTTCGCCTCTGCGATGGCCTCTGCATGGAGGATGAAACGCGCTCCGTGGCGTCCTGGCCAGTGCGCGTCAATGCCGGACAGATCGAAGTCTGCCTGTAACGCCCGTCAACAGCCCGCCTCTGCGGGCTTTTTTAAGGATCTCTGATGGACTACTTCCCCTTGTTCTGCCGCCTGCAGGGCCGACGCTGCCTGCTGGTCGGCGCGGGTGACGTGGCTGAGCGAAAAGCACGCCTGCTGCTGGAAGCTGGCGCCGGGCTCTGGGTTGGTGCCCCTGATTTCTCCCCCACCTTCCGGGAATGGGCGCAGCAGAAAGCCATCACGCTGCTGCCCGGGCATTTCGATCCTGAGTGGCTGACCAGCTGCTGGCTGGTGGTCGCCGCGACGAATGATGACGCAGTCAATCAGCAGGTGGCGGAAGCAGCTGAAAAACAGCAGATTTTCTGCAATCTGGTGGATGCGCCGCAGCAGGCCAGCGCGATTATGCCGTCGATCATCGACCGCTCCCCGCTGATGGTCGCCGTCTCTTCCGGTGGATGTGCGCCGGTGCTGGCGCGTCTGTTGCGGGAGAAGCTGGAGGCGATGCTGCCGCAGCATCTGGGCCAGCTGGCGCAGCGGGCGGGCACCCTGCGCGAGCGGGTAAAAAAGCAGTTCAACGCCATCAATGCCCGACGTCACTTCTGGGAGCGATTTTTTAACAGCGAGCGGCTCGCCCAGACCCTGGCTAACGGCGACGGCGAACGTGCGGAACAGATTACCGATGCACTTTTTAGCGCAGATCCTGTTCAGCAGGGTGAAGTGGCACTGGTCGGTGCCGGTCCGGGCGATGCCGGATTACTCACCCTCAAAGGCCTTCAGCTGATCCAGCAGGCGGATGTGATCGTTTATGACCGGCTGGTCTCCGAAGAGATCCTGAACCTGGTGCGCCGCGATGCTGAACGCATCTTTGTCGGGAAACGGGCAGGACATCACTGCGTGCCACAGGATGAGATCAACCAGTTGCTCTGCGACCAGGCGCAGCGCGGAAAGCGCGTGGTGCGACTGAAAGGCGGCGATCCCTTTATCTTTGGTCGCGGCGGTGAAGAGCTGGAGGCGCTGGCGCAGTTGCAGATTCCATTCAGCGTGGTGCCGGGGATTACTGCTGCTTCAGGCTGTGCGGCCTACAGCGGTATTCCCCTTACACATCGAGATCATGCGCAGAGCGTGAGGCTGGTTACCGGGCATCTGCAGAAATCAGGCACGCTCGCCTGGCAGACGCTGGCGGCAGAACAGCAGACGCTGGTGTTTTATATGGGGCTGGCACAGGCCGGAGAGATTCAGCAGCAGTTAATAAAGCACGGGATGCGCGGCGATATGCCGGTGGCGCTGGTGGAAAACGGCACAAGCACGCGTCAGCGGGTCGTCACCGGGACACTGAGCGAGCTGGAAATGTTAGCCGGACAGGTGATCAGTCCCAGCCTGATGATTATCGGCAGCGTGGTGAGTCTGCGCGACAGCCTGCGCTGGTTCTGAACCGGCAAATAAAAACGGCGGGCACAAAGCCCGCCGTCCTTTTTGTCTGTTCTGCCATTACGGCATCGCGACAAAACCTACCGCCTGATAAACCTTCTTCAGCGTTTCCTGCGCCTGTGCACGTGCTTTCGCCGCGCCATCACGCATGACCTGCTCCAGCAGTGCTTCATCGTTGCGGAAGCTATGATAACGTTCCTGCAGCTCAGAGAGCATGCCCGACACGGCATCGGCTACTGCACCTTTCAGATGGCCATACATTTTACCTTCGAATTCCTGCTCCAGCTCGGCGATGGTTTTACCGGTTACGCCAGACAAAATATCCAGCAGGTTAGAGACGCCCGCTTTCTCTTTGATGTCGTAGCGCACCACTGGCGGCTCTTCTGAATCCGTAACGGCGCGTTTGATCTTCTTCACGACCGCTTTAGGATCTTCCAGCAGGCCGATGACGTTGTTACGGTTATCATCAGACTTGGACATTTTTTTGGTCGGCTCCAGCAGCGACATCACGCGTGCGCCGGATTTTGGAATGAATGGCTCTGGCACCCGGAAGATATCGCCATAGATCGCATTGAAGCGATGCGCGATATCGCGGCTCAGCTCCAGATGCTGCTTCTGATCTTCACCCACCGGCACCTGATTAGTCTGATAAAGCAGAATGTCAGCGGCCATCAGCACCGGGTAGTCAAACAGACCGGCGTTAATGTTCTCTTCGTAACGCGCTGATTTATCCTTGAACTGCGTCATGCGGCTCAGTTCGCCGAAATAGGCGTAGCAGTTCAGGATCCAGCTCAGCTGCGTATGCTCTGGCACATGCGACTGAACAAAGATGGTGCTTTTTTGTGGGTCGATACCACAGGCCAGATAGAGCGCCAGCGTGTCCAGCGTCGCTTTACGCAGTGCAGCAGGATCCTGACGCACGGTAATCGCGTGCAAATCAACGATGCAATATATGCAGTGGAAATCATCCTGCATCTGCACCCACTGACGCAGCGCTCCCATATAGTTGCCGATGGTCAGTTCGCCGGACGGCTGTGCGCCGCTGAAAACGATGGGTTTCATACTTAAGTCCTGATATTTACAGCCCCAGTGTGGGCAAAAGTTCGTCGAAAGCGTCAAGGGTTAAATCGGGCTGGCTGGTCGCGATCGGCTCGCCATAGTTATAGCCAAACGTCATACCGACATTAGGTACGCCGGCCGCCTGCGCCGCCTGGATATCATTGCGCGAGTCGCCAACAAACAGCAACTCATTTGGCAGTACGCCGAAGGTGCCCAGCACCATAAAGATCGCCGCAGGGTGCGGTTTCTTAACCGGCACATCGTCGCCACCGATAATCAGGGAAAACGCATCGGCAATGCCGAGTGACGCCAGCAGCGGTGCCACAAAGGGTGTCGGCTTGTTAGTCACAATCGCCATCGGCAGACCGGAAGCCTTTAATGCGTCCAGCGTCTGCTTCACCTTTGGGAACAGTGCACTGCCGGCATCGACGGTATCGGCGTAATGCCTGTCAAACAGCACCCGCGCATCACGTTGTTCTTCGGGCTGCGGCTCGCGGCCCAGTGCGAAGGTCAGCGCACGGGCCATCATGATATCGGCACCATTACCAATCCAGGTTGAGACACGCTCAAGGCCCGCCTGCGGCAGACGAAGATCTTTCAGCGTACGATCAATCGCATCGGCCAGGCCTGGCGCGCTATCCACCAGCGTGCCATCAAGATCAAACGCCAGCGCCCGAATATCAGTGAAATGAGCCATTGGCCTTCTCCAGTTCGTTGCGCATATCGTCGATCACTTTTTTATAGTCAGGGTGACCGAAGATGGCAGAACCGGCGACAAACATGTCGGCACCTGCGGCAGCAATCTGGCCAATATTATCGATTTTAACGCCACCATCCACTTCAAGACGAATGCTGTAACCGCTCTGATCGATACGTCTGCGCGCTTCACGCAGTTTATCCAGGGTGCCCGGAATAAATGACTGACCGCCAAAACCAGGGTTCACTGACATCAGCAGAATGATATCCAGCTTATCCATAACGTAATCGAGGTAGCTCAGCGGGGTCGCCGGATTAAAAACCAGACCCGCTTTGCAGCCGTGCTCTTTAATTATCTGCAGAGTGCGGTCAACGTGCTGGCTGGCTTCCGGATGAAAGGTGATGTAGGTGGCACCGGCTTTGGCGAATTCCGGGATCAGCGCATCTACCGGCTTCACCATGAGATGCACATCGATGGGGGCGGTGATGCCATAGTCACGCAGTGCTTTCAGCACCATTGGACCCATGGTCAGATTAGGGACGTAATGGTTGTCCATCACGTCGAAGTGAACCACGTCACCTCCGGCCGCCAGCGCTTTGGCTGTGTCTTCGCCCAGGCGAGCAAAGTCCGCCGAAAGGATTGAAGGGGCCAGCAAATATTGTTTCATCCGATTCTCCCACTGTTGTGCGCCCGCCCTGCGGCTGGCGTAATGCGTTGGTCGCGGACGAAACAGACTAGCGATAAAGTGCCAGCAGTTCGTCGACCTTGGTGCGACCGGCTATGCTCCGGCTGATAGAACGCCGGGCTTTGACCACATGTAACACTGCATCCTGATACCATAAACGCGTCAGTGCAGTATCGTGGTTAGAAATCAGTACCGGAATCCGGTTCTCCGACGAAGCCAGCTGTGCCGCTAACGCCGCCAGATTCTCCTGCTCACGCAGGCTGAAGCTGTTGGTGTGATAAGCCGTAAAATTAGCCGTCGCTGACAGTGGCGCATAAGGCGGATCGCAATAGACCACCGAGCCTTTGCCAGCGCTGGTCAGGGTAACATCGTAAGATTCACAGACAAACGTCGCTTTTTGCGCGCGCTCGGCAAACCATAACAGTTCTGCCTCCGGAAAGTAGGGTTTGCGATAGCGGCCAAATGGCACGTTGAACTCACCACGCAGGTTATAGCGGCAGAGGCCGTTGTAACAGTGACGGTTCAGATAGAGGAACAGCAGCGCACGCTGGTAGGCGTCGGTGCTGGTGTTAAATTCGGTGCGCCGCTGGTAATAACAGATCTCGTTGTTACCTTCCGGCGTAAACAGCAGTTGCGCGTCACGGATGAAATCCGCCGTGCGCGTTTTAACAATGTTGTAGAGATTAATCAGGTCACTGTTGATATCAGCAAGATGGTAGCGATCAAATTCAGTATTCAGAAACACCGAACCCGCACCAACAAACGGCTCGACCAGACAGTCGCCTTGCGGCAGATGACGATGGATCTCTTCTACTAAGGGAAATTTTCCCCCTGCCCATTTCAGGAAAGCGCGATTTTTTTTCATGCTGTCGTGGTTATTACATCTTATTGTGAGGCTGTGGCTGTACCGACAGCAGATCTGCGCTTAAAACGGGGCCAGAGACTGGCCCCACATCCGCTATTGGCTGGCTTCTTTTTTCACCTGGCTAACGGGTTTAACCCAGGGGTTCTTCGCACGAACTTCCGCAGGCAGCGACGCGACAGCGCGTTTAGCATCTGCCGGCGTGGCATAAGAGCCACTCACCAGCACGTACCACGGCTCACCGTTACGGGTGGTTTTGTAGACATGATACCCACTCAGATTCTGCTGCTTCGCCCAGGCATTCAGGCTTTCCGCCTTTGATGCACCGCTCAGCTGCAGTGTATAGCTGCCGCCTGGCACGGATTTACTCACTGAGCTGCTGCCTGCCGCCGCAGCCGGAGCCGAACTGGCTGGTGTCCGTGCTGGCGTAGTATGCGTTTTGCTGTCACGGGTTGCAGGCTTCGCCGCCGTTTTATGCGATGACTCGTGCACCGGACGGGAAGAAGCAGTGGATTTGTTCGGCGTCTGACGGCCTGAAGGTGTCGTGACAGGATTCGCCGCCGTTCCGGCATTGCCGCTAACGGTAGCAGGTGCCGTTGGCAGTGAACTGCCACCCTGCGTTCCCATGGCAGCATTGTCGACCTGCTGCTGCTGATTTGTCAGCGCACTATTCAGATCGCCTGGCAGCGTGACACGCTGCTGATTCGCTGGCGCGTCAACCGGCGCGGCCTGCGTAGGCGTAGACGCCACAGGCGGCATCGAAACGTCGCGCTGCGGGTCAGACGCAGCATCACCGCTGGTCGTTGCGTTATTTTCACTGGTGGCTGGCGTGGTCTGACCGGCTGACGGAGGAGTCTGTCCACCGGACATGGAAGAGGAGCCGCCCAGGTCAATATTCTTCTCGCTGCCGGAACTGCCATTGGCAGCAGGGGGTGTTCCTGCAGTCGCAGGTTTTTTCTCATCCGGGCCATTCAGCGCCGAACCTATTCCCAGCACCAGTAACAGCAGGACCAAAATCCCAACGCCCATCATGATGCGCTGGCGCGAAACCGGTGCTTTGGCCGCGGTAGACGACTTACGAGGGCGCGAGGGACGGCGGTCGCTGGCGTCAGGTTTTAACTCGTCTTCCGGTTTAAACTCATCCATTTTGGCTCCTCCGTAAAGCGGCATTCCGCACTGCGCACCCTGCGCGCCGCGTCACCACTCAACTGCTTTATCTCAGGGTTGCTGACAATCGTTAATTGCAGCCAGCACCATATCATGTGCCACGCCACCACGCACTTCAGAGCGGCCAATCGACAGCGGGAGTATCAGCCGCAGTTCGCCCGCCAGAACTTTTTTATCGCGCATCATGTGCGGCAGATACATCTCAGCACTCATCGTCTGCGGCCCATGCACCGGTAAACCGGCACGCCGGAACAGGGCAATAATGCGTTCGGTCTCTTCCGCCTGGAACTGCCCCAGACGTTCAGCCGTGCGTGCTGCCATGACCATGCCCGCCGCAATGGCTTCACCGTGCAGCCAGTTGCCGTACCCCATGTGCGCTTCAATCGCATGACCAAAAGTATGGCCCAGATTTAGCAATGCCCGCTGACCGTTTTCACGCTCATCGGCCGCTACAACCTCGGCTTTCAGTTCACAGCAGCGACGAATACAGTACGAAAGTGCCTGTTCATCCAGCGCCAGCAGAGCATCAAGATTTTGCTCCAGCCACTGGAAAAACGCACCGTCGAGGATGATGCCGTACTTAATCACTTCCGCCAGACCGGATGCCATTTCGCGGGCGGGAAGCGTCTTCAGACAGGCCGTATCAATCACCACCGACGCAGGTTGATAAAATGCGCCGATCATGTTTTTGCCCAGCGGATGGTTAACGGCCGTTTTACCGCCAACCGAAGAATCAACCTGCGACAGTAAGGTAGTCGGTACCTGAATAAAGCGTACGCCACGCTGATAACTGGCCGCAGCAAAACCGGTAAGATCGCCAATGACGCCGCCGCCTAAAGCGATAAGCGTCGTATCACGACCGTGCGGCTTTTGCAGAAGTGCAGTAAAAACCTGATCCATCACGGCCAGCGTCTTATATTGCTCGCCGTCGGGTAAGATCACCTGATCCACTTTTACACCTGCCGCCGTCAGCAACGCTGTCAGCGAGTCAAGATAGAGCGGAGCCAGCGTCTGGTTTGTCACCACCATGGCATTTTCGCCCGCCGTTAGCGGCCAAAAAGAAGCCGGATCGTTAAACAGTCCGGCGGCGATAGTGATGGGGTAACTGCGTTCCCCCAGTGAGACGGTGATCTTCTCCATGATGCTCGATACCTGTTAAAGAGCCTTCGAACGTT
>Ga0308169_10004187_pt1 | contig 13573 bp, 10 predicted proteins | sample PhyBR1_2_FD_202139 | JGI IMG/M metagenome (GOLD analysis project Ga0308169, IMG submission 202139) | Phyllosphere microbial communities from UC Gill Tract Community Farm, Albany, California, United States - DLSLSB.R1 | ecosystem: Host-associated > Plants > Phyllosphere > Unclassified | place...
ACGTTCCAAGTACGAAGAGAGTAAGTATAAAGAGGAAGCTTTGCTCTGCGAAGGGGAATATTGGAAAATCAGGTCCTCACCTGCTTTGACTTCTCAGGCTTTGTGTATCGAGAGCGACGAGGAGTGGGAATTTGCCAGATTAGGACAAGTAAGGATGTAACGGAAAGACGAAGGTAGAGTCAGGACGAAAGTACAAAAGTCCTCTCGGGCTCTACGACCGATCGTAGAGTGCGAAAAACGATCAGAGACGCTCAACTTGCTTGCTCGCTAGGAAACCCGGGTGAGGAGCATATCCGCCGCCTGCGCCTTTCAGCATACCGATCGTACCTCTGTGAAAAAGAGAACACATGGGATTCAATCAATAATTGTTCAAATATGTTGCGAATTTCGAGAATTCGGTCAACACGGGGAGAACCGGAAAAGCGAAAGCGAGACTACTTACCCAGTGTAAATAACGAGGACTCGCGCTTCATCAGACATGAGAAGACGGACGACCTTTTGTTGATTGAAAAGAGAAAGAGTTGAAAACGAAGATGGAGCTCGCTTCTGCCGGTTGAAGTTTAGCGCTGAGAAGAACCGAAAGGAGGGTTGGCTCAAGAATTGTTCTTCGACTCGACTCGAAGGTGGGCCGACTATCGAGAGTGGTCAAGAGGAGAGAGAGAGTAACTTCAAGATGTAAATCTGAATCGTGGCTTGCACTCCCTCAGTTTCGGCACCTTTGACTCTTCTAGCATGCTCAGTACAAGCTTCGTAGGTATGAGCTACACATACGAGCGAATGTGAAATCCCTCGTGGATTGGGCGCTTCGATCGTTTACTTGCAAGTGGTACTTCCAGAATCGAATCGAGAGCTTGACCTCTAACTTCCAATCCGCTCGTCCGATAGTAGTACCGGTCAAATTGAAAGAAGGAAGAAGCGACCTGGGGTTTTATTGGGTAAGGTCGTGCGGGGTGTGATGAGAAGAATCTCAAGGATTTCCGTCGAAAGAATTCCTGGATGCGGAAGTTTTGGGCTCAACTTTCACACCTCGGACTTCGATCCTAGTTGATCGCCCTTAATGTGGCCGAGTGAAAGCTTGCTTCTCGAGTTCGATGGACAGGCACTCGTAGCGAACCACGATCGACCATCTTCTTCAACCCTTTTTTTTTCCTCTCTTCGATTTCTCTTACTTCAGCTCTTCCTCTCTTCCTTTCTTTCCTTCATCTTCTCCATCTTCTCCACACTCTTCGACCTCGTCCTATCTTTCCAGCCCTTCCTCCCTCGTGAGTCTAGCTCTCCCCTTCTCTCCTCCTCGAATTCTTCGTAGAATCCCAATCAACTTTGACGGCTGCTATCGCCGTCGATGGTTCATGGACTACCTTATCGTCTACGATCTGTAGCTGACATGTCTACCTCTGCCTCACAGCTTCCGCCAAGTCCTTTACACCACTCCTCACATCGCTATCAACATGCGTTCTACTCTCGCTATCGCTTCCCTTCTTTCCCTCTCGACCTTTGCTGTCGCTCAAAACTACGGTCGTTTCCCTTGCACCATTGTCAACGGTGACGGTACTTTCTCCCCTGGTACGTTCCTTCTCTTTCGGATCGAGACGACCCAATATGATCGCTGACTTCCCTTATCTCCCTCCCTTCTTCTTGTTCACTCTTGTTCCCTCGCCTTTATGTCGGCACTCTCCATTCGGTTTCATCATCTACAGACGCTTCCCAATGCGCCAACGACAACCTCGCCGCTCCCGGAACCGGTGAGGGAGGATCGCAAGGAGACAACCCCAACCCCGTAAACCCCACCTGCGCCCAAGACGCTGCCAGTGGCCAATACTTCTGCGGTATCGCCGGAGCCAGTAAGTCTTCTCTCTTTTGAATCTCTCGTTGTGGATTCGAGCTGATCTCTTGATTCTCCGTTCAGCTTGCGATACTACCGAGCAATGCGACAACGGTCAAGTATGCTCTTCCTCGTTCCTCCATATCCTCGCTTGTACTGACCTGATCATCAACACAGTGCGAGAACGGTATCTGCACCGGTGGACTCGGTGCTCCCTGTGGAGAAGACGATGCAGCCTGCTCTGGATTCCTTTACTGCACTGATGCCAACTCGGGCCCTACCGTGAACATGCAATGCGGAGGTGTCGGCGCCTACTGCCGTGAGTCAATCTGTTCTTCTGAAGATGTCGAGAATGTTGGCTGATTTCCATTTTCGCTTTGACCCCTTCCATCTTTTCCTTCTTTTCTTGATACCTGCTCCTCTTCACCACATACAGAGGACCCTACCCAAGGTGACGTAAACGGCGACGACGGTGCCAACTCTGTTGTGTTCTCCCAATTCTGTGCTTCCGGCGTGCGTTTTACATTTTATCTTTCTTCTCGACGTCAAATTCAAACTGACCTCCCGCTTTCGCAACAGTACTGCAACTTGGGAACTGCTCAATGCGACGTCCGAAGCACTACTCCTGGATCTGACTGCACCGACGATGCCTTCGTGAGTTCACCTCGACGTTTTCGCGGTCTCCGTCACAGAATACTGACATTCTCTCGATCTACAGATCTGCGGTACCACTGCCGACGGACAACAACTCACTTGCAACGCTGCTACTCTTCAATGCGAGGTCGCTGCCGCTCCTTCCGGTCGCGCCCGTGCTCGTCGCAACGTCCTCAAGAACTCCTGCCCTCTCTCTCACTCCTCCTGCCCTATTGCGGGATCCAAGGGCTTTGAATGCGTCGACACCAACAGTTCACTCGAGCAGTGCGGTGCATGCGCCTCGAACGGCGGAGTTGACTGCACTGCTATCGAGGGTGCTTCTTCCGTCGCTTGCGTTAACTCGCGATGCGAGATCTGGTAAGTCCCGATCTTCCCTCCTTCTGTCGTCGAACCATCGGCTAACTCACCTTTTCCTCGTCCACAGGTCGTGCGCTGATGACTACAGCTGGTCCGCTGAGGAGCAAAGCTGCATCCGCAACTAAAATTTTGGTTTCTTGGTTTCCTCGGTTTAATCGTTCTCCTATCTAGACTTTCAGTACTTCCTTTCGTTCACTCATTCATTACATACTTTGCACTCCCTCGCACTCACTCATTCACTCATCCTCACCCTCGTTCGACTCGGGACTTTCTCTCACGATTCACGGAATTTTGGATTTTTACTGTATCTATGGAATTTGCTCTACCTCATTTTGCTCATTATATTGATTGTAACGAACAGACGCAAACTGGTTGTTTCGCGTATCAAGCACTTTGTTGCGAAGTTTTTGAGACTTGCGAAGAGCGAAGACTTTTTTGAAAACCGAACGACCAGGCTCTTCTTTGGCTTCTTTTCTTCCATTTCCAACTCGTTCGACTTTCTTTCCCACCCTTGTCACTCTTTTCACACACACATCTACACGAAGATGCTCGCCACTGGAGCTCTCGCGCTCGCCCTTGCCTCAATTCTACAACTCACCGAAGCGACTACAACGACTATTCCTCTCACCAAACGAGACGTCGGGATCAAGCAAGCAGATGGATCAATCAACCTAGCGAAACTCAAGGAGGAGACTAGCAACTTGTTTCGGTGAGTCTGTCCCTCGGAATCGCGTCTCCTTAGAATCGGCTTTTGTTTATTGATTTATCAACTCTCCTTCTTCTCGCAGCAAGTATCAGAGGGTGAGTCCTCACTATGATATGGTAGGAGAATGCTAGCTGATCATTGTGGGAACGCGTAGAACAACCGAGCCGTCAATGCGAATCGTGCCAGTCGAAACACCCAAGGTGGAGTTCAACAACTCTCGAAACGCGGCTCTGTACCTCTCACTATCCAAGACTACGCTATATGGACAGGCCGAGTCACGATCGGTTCCCCCGTAAGTGTTTCACAAGCTTTCGAAATGATGAACTCTTCGCAAATCCAATCAAACTAATTGCGGTCTCGTTTTTCGATTGATAGCCACAACCTTTCGACATTTACTTTGATACAGGATCGAGTGATTTCACGGTAGCATCAACGACGTGTGGAACGAGTTGCGGTACCAAAGATCGATACAATCCCGCTGCCAGTTCGACCGCAAACACTACTACGACCACTATCACGACGAACTTTGTAGATGGTACTTCGTCGAGCGGGTGAGCTGGAGCCATTCATTCAGATGAGAAGGAGAAACTGAAAGTGATCGATGGCAACTCGCAGAAAACTCGTCTACGATACCGTTTCGGCTGGTGGATTGACTGCCAAGAGTCAAGCTGTTATCGCCGCCACTTCCCTCTCTTCTTCGGTCTCTGCTATCGCCTCTGATGGGTGAGTCCACTTTTATTGCCTCTCGCTTCGGTGAGGACGGAAGCTGACTTTTCGATTTATTCGCTCTTCGTAGATTGTCAGTCGAGCTCCTCTCCGTTTTAACAGTCAAGTAGGACCTATATTGACGTTTTCTTGATGCATAGAATGGGATTGGCCTACCCAGCGCTCTCGCAAGCTTACTCCTCGTCGCTCCAATTCACCTTTACGAACGAAGGTCAAGGCAACGTACCTTACTTCGGTCTCCGTCTCTCCAACACCCCCGGTGTATCTGCTGTGAGTTCTTCACCTACTCCTCATCGAGCTGTTACTGGCTAGCTTGAACTGACAAAGACCATTACGAGGGGATAGATCACTTTCTCTGGATACAACCGTCTCAAGGTCGCGAGTAGTATTCGATGGTTCAGCGTCGTCAAGGATGATTCGAGCGTCTCATTCAACACTTACTGGCAAGTAGGAGGATGTGAGTCTCTCTGCAGAATCCGTCTCGTTCTCGAGAACGTTCGTTCTGTTTCGCAAACTGATCTTCTTAGAATCTATCCCAGCTGTTCCTTTCGTCAATGGTGTTCAAGCCGGAAACCGTGTCAACCACATCTTTGATTCCGGAACAACTCTCATCATCGTTCGTTTTCGCAAACTCTCAGTACAATTTCTGACGCAAGCAGAATCCAAAACTGAGTCGTGCATTGCTTGCCGAACAGGCCCCTCAAAGTGCTGCCGCCGCTTTTTGGGCAAAGATCCCCAACTCTGCAGTTTACGATGAGGGAATCTGGTCATTCGTGAGTTTTGCCCTCTCTTCCCTCATTGTCGAATCGACCCTGATCATGTTAATCGATGACAGCCCTGTGATGATACTCCTACTGTCGAGTTCAGTTTCGCTCGTATCACCCTTCAAAAGTACGGTGTAGATTCTGAAGGTACGCGTCTTTTGTGCTTTTTTCCCCTTTTCCGACTACCCCGAAGACTGACTATAATTATGACTCGTAGACTTCAACCTAGGCTACACCCCTGAAGATCCTAGTCGCTGCGTTGGTGCCGTAATGGCTGCGAACCTCGGGATTGGTTCGAGTTGGATCTTGGGAGATGCTTTCCTCCTTTCCCACTACGTTGTGCACGACGTGGCTAGAGGCCGCGTTGGACTCGCCGCTCCTCGTTAAAGTTGTTCGTGGTCGAGGTCTCTTCGTTTTTCATTCTCTTCTCACGTTTTATTGCACTTTGACACTCTCTAAGTTATCGACATTGCATTTCATAAACACTCGTTTATAGGCTACTCTAATCTACTCTTCGCATCGTATACGAGGGAACAATCGCTCTGAGAGAGAAACTTGGATTCGTGCGAAAGTCGGAATCGCCAGGCGAAGCGAGCGAACGAAATCTCATCTTGTCTTTCCCTCCACCTCTCAGCGGCTGCTCACTCGCACTTCTCAGTACCAGTCTAAAGCTATCTAGATCGCATCAGCTAGTCAAATACACCATCAAGAAGAGCGACTTCAGCAAACTCCCCTTCTCTCTTCATCCTCCAATTTGAACCTCTCCTCTACTCCCCTCACCTCAGGTTCACAGCATGTCAGACTCTACTTCATCCTCACCACCTGCTCCCACTTCGAACCTCCCTCCTGCCGCCGCTCAAGCTTCACACGCTGCTGTTAAGAGTGCCATCTCGAAAGACGTGACTGTCCTCTCTGATCCTACCAACTTCAACGTCAAGCACCCTTTGTATTCACCTTGGACGTTATGGTTCGATTCAGCGAGTAAACAGGACAAGGCAAAGAGTTGGGAAGAGGCATTATCAAAAGTTATCTCTTTTCAATCTGTAGAGGAATTCTGGGGGTACGTTACACTATTTCCCATACTCTGACTGAGAAAAGAGAAAGAGCTGATTGGAGAAGGAGAGAGATGAATGTAGACTTTATAACAATATCATCGCACCTTCACATTTGAGTCCCAATTCGAATTACTACTTGTTCAAGGAAGGCATCAAACCCGCTTGGGAAGACGAAGCGAACAGTCAGGGAGGGAAGTGGAGTGTACAATTACCGAGAGCAAAGTATGCGGCTGAAATCGACACTTATTGGCTTTATACCGTTAGCTCTATCTCTCTTACCCTCACTCGAACAATCTCTGACGAAACACCGAAATGAGTAGATGTTGGCAGCGATAGGAGAAACTTTCGAAACCCCTTATTCTGACCCCTCTTCTTCCGACTCCTCTACCGATTCCCCTTCCTCCCCTTCCCACCTCCCTCCAACCTTCTCGAACGAGATCACTGGAGTAATCGTCTCCGCTCGAAAAGCTTTCTACCGTATCAACATTTGGACGAGGACTAGTAGCCCGGGAGATCAGGAGAGGATTGAGAACATTGGGAGACACTTCAAGTATGGAGTGTTGGGATTCGACAAGGGTTTGACGTTCAGTGAGAAGGACAAGGTTTCGAGTGATGTCGAGTTCGTTAGTCATAAGGATAGTCAAGCGAAGGTAAGTTCCCCGTATGTCTCTCTCTCTCTCGAGTCTCGAATGCCGTTAATTGAGCCTGTTCGTTCTGCAGTATGGAACCAAGGTACAAAAATGGACTGTCTGATCATAAGAGATAGACTCGGAAACACATGTAAAGAGAGAAAGAGAAAAGGGATGCATGTACAGGAAGAAATGATCTGATTTTTCTGAATGACTTTCGCTTTGATAGCCCCAAATTCGTAAAACTCCCTTCTATAATCGTACATACCCCCCGCAATCTTTACCTCAGTTCAAACGAATCGGTCTCTGGTCTGTCGAACGAGAGAAATAGAGGACGAGTTTTCACTTTTGCGACTTGTGAGGATTCTCTTCGATTCCTACCTTTCACTTCATTTCTCACTCATCTCGCTTCGTCTCGCTCCGAAGATGGTCGCTACTCGCTCGAAACGTCTAGCAGCTACTACAGTACCCTCTGAGACACCTGAACGCGCTACCAAACGCATCAAGAGTTCCCCTTCCCTTCCCTCAATATCGACGTCATCTAAACAGAACAAGTCTTCGACGAAACCAGCTACGAAGCGTGCAAACCCCGTAGCAATTCCTCGAAAGAGAGTTCCCAAGCGACAGGAGGAGGAACCTGAGAGTGAGGAATCGATCAAACTGAGGAAGAAGAATATTGGAAACAAGGTATCACCAGGGGATGGACAACTAGATTATACTCTCAGTACGACTCTCCTTTACTCTCTCCACTCTTTCTGAGTTGGTGCGCTGATTCCAATATGTTTGGGAAAAGTAGCTGAACCTGAACCATTCCGAGATCCTCAAACTCTGGAATTCTTGTTCCCCGATTATCCGAGGTTCAAACCAAACATGTCCCCTTGCGAGATCTTGAAACAAGGTTCTTTCGACGGAGGTTATTTCAAACCTGTCAAATCGAAAAAATCGGGTCGAGAACTTCAGTATGTCCCCCCTCCCTCCCTCTATCATCTCTTCGCAAAGCTGATTTCGTCGAGGGATTTCTCTTTTAGTGAGGATTGGGCGGATTTACCGAGGGAATGGATTGAGGGTTTGGATGAATCAATGTATTTGACGAGACCGGAAGGTGCGGAGGAGGATTCAGTTAATAAATGGCAACCTAGGATGGGACAGGGTTACGAAGCGTGGGAAAGTAATGGTTGGATCATGGAACAACATGATGCGAGGGGTTGGTTTCAGTGGTAAGCTGTCGTAATTCTCCTTGAGTATCGTTAAACGACAACTGACGAAAAATGGGAATCGTTTGGAAAGGTATTATCGTTTCTTTCGAGGACGACGTTGTGAGGACGATGAACGACAAGTTGGGAGATGGGATCGAGTAGCGGGAGAAGCTAGTGGAAGGTGGAGAAGAATCTATTTGGAGAAGTACAGGAAGAAGGGAGTACACTTTATTGAACCAAACGAGGAGGAAGTGAGTCCGGGGATCAGACAGACATTGAATCATTGGGCGTTCGATCCGACTAGTGATAGTTTGAATCGGTTTAGGGAGGAGAAAGGGGATCTGGTCGCGGATGAAGACGCGGATGATGATGATTCGGATTGAGAAGAGGGAAGAGGGAATCGCTTGAGTCCGGGCTGTAGTACTGGTAATCTGAGCGAAGCCGCCTACATGCCAACCTTGTCCATTCAAAGATGAATCTATGCTGGCTACGATACAGTGAGGTTCGCGAGACCTCGAGATTCGACGAAGAGTCTCCACATCGAAATTGCGAAGACGTTGCTTTCGCTCAATGTTAGCTCATTTGATGGCGACACGCTCGACATATACTCTTGAGGCTCCGAGTATGCTCTACAGCGGTTCAAGGAGAGAGGAAAAGAATGCTTCCTCCCCACTTCTTGCGAAACAAATCTCTCCTCTTCGTTCTTCACCCAAAATGGCCATTGATTCCAGCTCAACTCGCACGATCGATGCAGTAACAAGATTATGCTACTATCAGGGAGCCTCACCGGATACTGTACGTTCTTCCCCTCGAGACAGCTTGATCAAAAACTCATCATTCTTCTCGCTTCCAGTGGCTCCAATTCGTTCGCCAGGTCGCTGAGAGTGCTAGTCAGAGTCATGATAGTGTAGAGAAAGAAGCTACAGGTGCGCACATCCTGCTTGAGAGTCGATTTGACCACTAACTCGATCTTCCTTCAACAGACTCTCTCCTCGAGCTCTTGTCAGAGTCTGAGAACCCTTCGCCTATTCTGATCAGCTTCCTACAGTATTCACTACAAGCCGCACCCTCGACAGAACGCTTCATTCGACCTTCATTCCTCGCTCGAGCAGTCACTCGCACTTCCCAACTCTCCCTTCCCACCGTCGAAGTTATCTTCAGCCTCGTCAACGCAGAGCAACAATCGAATCCGAAAGACCCCTACTTCCTCTCCTCGACTGCGGATGAAACTGCTCAAGGTTTGATCGATATCGTCAACAATCTCGTCCTTCGTTTCCTCCCCGACGACCTGCCCGATCACTCAATGACAGACTGGATCAACCGATTCATAGACACACAAACACGAAAGCTCAATAGCAAGACCGTCTCCGCTTCTCTCCTTGCAACATGCGTACAGAAAGTTCAGGCAACTCTCGACGCAATCTCGAATCCGACAAAGTACAGTCAACGACAAACCTTGATCGGACCATTCAATCTCGTACTTGGTCGTCTGTCATCGACGGGCAATCGAAGGAGACCTCATCCTGATTTGTCGAATCCACCAAGAGCTCCTGAAATCGAATTGTTCCTCGCTTCCTTCGTAAGTCTTCCTCGCCTTCTCGACCTTCCGAGCTGACCTTGCATGACACGATCTTCAGTTCTCGGCTACTCCTCGCTCAATCGAACCGAATTTTGAACGACGCCTCTTATCAATCCTACGATATCGACAAAATCAAGCTGAATTCTCCTCGACCCCATCGAGAGAAGCCAACGTGCAGTTTCTTTCGGACCTACTGAACGGAGTTGAAAGTGCGCTCAACAGCAGTACAAGACCAAATCACGTCAAGTCGGCTATCGTATCGATCAAAGTGAGTAAAGAGGCCTTTTTTGTACTGAAGATTAAAATCTGACATCCCCTCGTTGACAGCTACCAAAGCTCATCGGACATCTCATGAACGAGGATCTGGCCGTACCTCCAGCTCTACACGAAGCGATGCAGCAGATCGGTGCGAATCGATCTTCGAAGGATGGAATGCAAATTGACGGTGCTACCAAGTGAGCCCACTTCTCCTACTGAACACGGCACAAGAGCCTGATACTTGATTAAATGTAGAACAAACGATTGTGTACGAGACGTGATCGCTGGACTTTGTCGAGAAGGATTCATTTCGCAAGAATCAGCTCTCGCGGCCGACCCATCTCTGACTCGCGAACAGCTCCAATCGATCGAGGTACGCTCTGATTCACTCTTCTACTTGTCAGAGAGCTGACCCCTACTATAGCTTCATGAGGTTGAATCTCGATTAACGAGTAGCGATTCAGAGGAGATCAAACAAGTCTTGTCGATTCTCTCGTCGAATCCTGCATCACAAGCGACCATCGCTCGAAGCTTATGCGAGGTGAGTGTAGTTCATCCCGATAACCCGAGGGAGAAAGCTGATAGATGCTCATTGCTCCTCGCAGACGATCTCCTCTCATGCTGAATCTTCAGATCTCGATACTCTCGCAACACTCTGCGAAGCGCTCATCTCGGACCCTACTACGATCGAAATCGTTCTCGTCCATGAGGAGCCAAGGAAGGTACTGGCGCCGATACGAGAGACTTTGGATTCGCTGAATACCGCTCAAGATAATTTCGGTGAGCACCTTTCTCAAAGTCTTTTCGCGCGATTGAGCTAATTCTCTGATGGTATACAGGTGAAAGTAGTCTGATCGAAAGATATGGGACACTCGTCTTGTTCATTCAGATTGTAGTTCATCGTTTCGACGTGAGTTTTCCGTCTCTGGTCAGCTCCTTCGAAGCAAACTGACTTTTCGAACATCTTGCAGCTCATCGATAACCTTTCGTATCACCTCGGATCTTCACAGAGCTTCCTCAGCAGCTGGATCCCAACTTCTTCTGCCGCATATCACTTGCAAGGTCTCGACGAGGAAAGCAAGACTGCCGTTGGAGGTTTCGTTGCTGCTTTGTTCGGGGATGGTATATCAGACGACCTCATGCAGTGAGTCTTACAACATTCTAGATATGAGAAATCAAGCTGATCACTCTTGAATGATTAGCGCCACAAATCCTCGAACTCTCCTCCGGGTCGCGCCTACGATTCTCAAGCAAAGTCTCGTAGCATGTCAACAAGGAGTCGTCGATCTCGACAGTCTCAAGGATGCTCTCTCTTACTTCCTGCAAGAGCTGCTCAGCTTCACTCTGCCAGGAGTGCTTCAATGGTTGATTCGAGAAATCGAGCGAACTCCGTGAGTCCTTTCGTCACTCTCTTCGCTTGACAGCTCCTGATATTGTCTCTCCCTCTTCAGTCCATCTTCGGCACAAGCAGCAATGTACGACATTCTACAAGTCATCATCTTCGCCGAAACTTTACCGAGAACCGTTCTCGAACTCGTCAGTGTCGACCTCGCAAGTCTCATCCTCAGCACCTCCTCCGTCTCGCCTCCGCCATTCGATCTGCATCGCGCAAAGAAGCTCATCGGCGGACTCTTACCCAAACCTTCGGAGCTCTCGCGGCTGGGCGATCCATCGACGGGTGAGTTCGACGAGTCCTCACGAATGACCATTTCCTTCGTTCTGAGATTCCCTTCAACCACAGGTCCTTGGTCTGAACAGCTTCGGGTCAATCTCGTGAAACTCTGTCAAGCTCCTCTCGACAATTCCGGTACAGATGCCCTTCGCACTCGACAAGCGCTCGACCATCTTCTTCGCCAACAACCTTCGGAAAAAGTCGCTTTACAAGTACTCACTCATCTACTCACTCTCGTCCCATCGCTCCCGATCCCGCAACCTCGCAAGCTCTCTCCTGCTGACGAAGCAAACTACGCTCTCTACCACAAGATCGAGCGAGCTGGATCGACGCTCTTCTCGGAAACTCCACTCCTCTATTCACTCGTCAACGACATCGTTCCCCCCTTCCTTTCGACTCCTACGTTCAACTCACCAGCACAAACTTATATCGAGAGGACAAAGGTGGAAATGCTTTCAGATGTTGTCGGTGGAGCGTTCATTCTCGCACTCAATCGGAAAAACGAGGACATCAAGACTCAGCTTGATCGCCTCGCGCAGAACCTCAAGTCCCCGGTGGAGAGGGCAAAGAGCGAACTCGGTGGAGATAATGATAATCCAACTCTCTTGAGAGTCTTCGTCGAGCGTTTGTCTAGTTACCAATCACTTGTTGACTCGTCTGATCACTTTTCGAAGCTGTCTCTCTCACTGTTGTCGTAGTCCCCACGTGGATCAAACACTTGTAGAACGGAATTAGATGCAAGTTGGAATTCGAGGTTCTATACAAAAAGAGAGGTATTCTTGAACTACTCCCAATCAGTCCATTCGAACGGAGGTGGCACATCTGCGATAGGTCCCGTGAGCAAATCTTGATCCGATTCGCCTGAAGGTGCAGCGGCGCCAGCACCTTGCGCTGGAGCTGCTCCTGGTGCGGGAGCTGGGGGAGTTTCGAGTTGTTTAAGAACTTCGAGTTCGACGAGTTCTTGAGGTTCGTCAGGTCTCGAGTCGCGGACGAGAATGATACCTCCTCCAGATGTCGAAGCTCGGTTCGAGGCAGAGGGGAAAGGTCGAACTGGGATGTAGCGGGATTCGGGGAGGAGAGCGAGAGAGGCGAGTTGCGAAGGAGTGACTCGGGAAAGGTTCTCGACATTGTAAGAGTTGGGTTCGGGCGCCTTTCGTTTCGACTGTTTCGTTGTTGGTGCGCCAGAAGTGGAATCTTCAGAAGTAGCAGCGGGAGCGTCATCCTTCATCTCGGCATCTTCGGTCGTCGCAGCAGGTTTCGTCTCATCCTGCAAAGGCAAGATTGTCAGTAACTGATCGGAACTGTAAAAGATTTTGGGGGGAGCTCACAGTGTCCATGGTAACGTCGTCTCCTTTTTGTTCCGCTTCCTTCGCCTTCTGCCGGGCAGACGCTTTCGCAGTCGTCGAGAGAACAGCAGTCTTCACTTTCTCAACGGTCTCCTTTGTTGGTGGTTTCGTAGCGGGAGGGTAAGCGTGAAGTGAAGGTTTGGCGTTGCAAGTGAATTCGAATTTGGGGATCTGAGAGACAAAGAGGAGAGTCAGCGAGCTGAAATCGACATATGAGTGAATGGGAAGAGTGCAATTTACCTCAAGATCCTTGTTAATACCGATGATCGCAGTAGGAGTGAAAGCCAAACTCAAGCAATGAGCAAGAGGGAACCAGTACCAGAATTGTTGGAACAGAGCCATTCCAACGATCGCAGGCATGTTTCCACTTCCACTCTTGTTCTGCATCGAGATCGTCACGTTCCTTCCTCCTGCGTCGATGATACCTTGCGAGAGAGCGGCACCGAATTTGGCCATGGCGTCTTCGTGCTTGTCTCCGAGAATCTTGGTGTACTTTGCTCGAACTGATGCGACTTTGGGAGAGGAAGCGTCATTCTGTTGAATGAGGATCATGGCGAGCGACATGCAGGCACCTTGACGAACGAAATCGACAGCATCCTTCGTCAAAGGTTCGAGGAGAGCGATAGCGTCCTGTAACGTATCGTCTGGAGATCAGCGGGACCTATCAAGAAGACTGAGAAACGGATGATGCTTACCTCGAGACCAGTTCCGGCGCAAGAGATACCGAGAGCCATCGCAGATCCGTACCTCACGTGAGGGTTGTAACTCTCACTGAGGAGTTGAACGATCCTTGGCACTTGTTGAGGGGT
>Ga0308169_10004188_pt1 | contig 13573 bp, 10 predicted proteins | sample PhyBR1_2_FD_202139 | JGI IMG/M metagenome (GOLD analysis project Ga0308169, IMG submission 202139) | Phyllosphere microbial communities from UC Gill Tract Community Farm, Albany, California, United States - DLSLSB.R1 | ecosystem: Host-associated > Plants > Phyllosphere > Unclassified | place...
CCCTTAACAACCAGCTGCTGCGCAAGTTGATTGAGCAGACAGATGCTTGGGAAGTCGTGACCTTCGAAGATGCCAGCACCGCACCGATCTCTTACATGCGTCCCGTTGCGGCGGTGTAAGTCACAACTCTCTTCTTTAGTTTTGAAAGGCTGCCTTCGGGTGGCCTTTTTTTATGCCTGGTGATCCGCCAGCGATAACGCGCGGCAAGCCCCGCTCACCGCAGTAAACCTGCGCACCCCAGGAAGGGGCCGCGCTCATCACAGGGTCGCCGCATCCACAATCCGATTACGCCCCGTATGCTTGGCTTCGTACAGCGCCCGATCCGCACTCAGCAACAACGTCTCCAGCGACAGGCGGCTGCGCTTTTCCCAGGTACTCATGCCAATGCTCACCGTAATCGGCTGTTTATCCCCCGCCACCCTCGGCAAGTGTTCGATACTGCTGCGGATATGCTCGGCGATCACCCTGGCGCCCTTGGCATCGGTCATCGGCAGCACCACAGCAAACTCTTCACCGCCATAACGCGCCGCCAAGTCGGCCGGACGGCGGATATTGGCGCCGATCACTTGCGCCACCGTGCGCAGCGCCGCATCACCGCCATGATGGCCGTGGCGGTCGTTGAAGGCCTTGAAGTGATCCACGTCGATCATCAGCACTGTCAGCGGCTCCGTCGAGCGTTGCGCGCGATCCCACTCCAGGCGCAGGCGCTCGTCCAGGATGCGGCGGTTGGCCAGGCCGGTCAGGGCGTCGGTGGCTGCCAGTTCTGACAGGACGCGCTCCGCGCGATAGCGGCGTCGCAGTTCCCGGCGCAGCATCCAGGTCAGCCATAACAAGCCAATACAGAGGATGCCAGTGGCACCACTGGTCAGCAGTGCGGCGCGTATCCAAGGGGCGAATACATCTTCACTGGACAGTGCTACCACCACAATCAGCGGCAGTTCTCCGACATTGGTGAAGGTGTACAGGCGCTCCTTGCCGCTAATCGCCGAGATGGCCTGGAAGCTGCCATTGCCTTCACGCAGTATTCTTTTGAAGTTCGGTCGTTCGCTCAGGTCTTTGTCAATCATGTCGCTTTCCAGCAGTGGCTGCTGCGCCAGCAAGATGCCTTGGTTGTTCAGCAGGTTGATGCTGCTGCCATTGCCGATCGTCAGGGTGCTGAATAGCTGATCGAAATACGCCAGGCGCATGGTCGCGACCGCGACGCCCGCGAACTCGCCATTGGGTCCCGACACGCGCCGACTGAATGCCATGCGCCAGACCTGGTCGCAGTTGCAGTGGATCTTGAACGGCCGACTGATAAACAGGCCGGCCTGGGCGTCCTTGGCATGCACCTGGAAATAATCGCGGCTGGCAAAGTTGCGCGGGGTGGGTTGCAGGGTGGAAGAGTCAGCGATCACCGCGCCATTGGCGTCCAGCAACAGCACTTCGCCCTTGAAAGGCGCCGCCGTGGATAAGTCGAACTGCACCAGGTGCTGGATATTCGCCGCAACCTGCGACAGGTCATTGCGCTGCTTGGCTGCGATCAACCCCTTGAGGGCCAGGTCGTAGAGCTCGACGTTACGCAGCACGTCGGCGTTGATCAATTGCGCAATATTGGTGGTTGAGCGCGTGGCGGCCCGTAGGGTGCTGGCGTGTTCACGGATCAGCAATACAGCGACGATCACAACGATCAAGGCGACGGTGAGGCCACTGCCCAGAATCAGTAGAAGTTCCGGGCGTGCTGGCAGGGTACGAATGCGGGGTCGACTCATCGCGCAGACTTCAGCAGGGAAGATGCTGGCAGTTTAGTTCTACGCGATGAAAATTAAATCACTGGTTAAAAAGAAAGATGCGTGGGGTCAGAGCACGTTGATCGGATAGTCGACGATCACCCGGTACTCATCCACGTCCCGGTCTACCGCGGCATAACCGTTGCTCCCGCGGTTGACCGCCCATTGCAGGCGCACCGCCAGGTCCTTGGCCTTGCCGCCCTGCACCACGTATTTCACGTCGATGTCCCGTTCCCAATGCTTGGCGTCCTTGCCATCGGCGCTGTACCAGGCACTGTAGCCACGGCTTTGCGGGTCGACCTTGGTCAGGTCGGTCTTGCCGCTGATGTACGAAACGGCCGAGGTCAGCCCGGGCAGGCCCAGGCCGCCGAAGTTATAGGCGTACTTGAGTTTCCACGAACGCTCATTGGGGCCGTTGAAGTCGGAGTATTGCTGGGAGTTGTCCAGGTACACGCTGTCGCCCTGGGCGATGTAGTCGAACGGCGTGTTGCCGTTGACCCGCTGGTACGCGGCGGTCACGCTGTGATGGCCGACGTCCACGGTGAAGTGCAGGCTGTAGGTGTTGTTGTCGATATCCCCCAGCAGCGACTGCCCGGTGTCCTGGGTATGGTAGTAATGCAGGCCGGGGTTGAGACTGATCATCTCGTTCACCACGTAGGTGTAGTCCAGGTCGTAGTAGTACTGGTGCCACACGTCCTTGAGCTCGGAGGCGTAGAGGTTGCTGGTCAGCCCGTCGATACCGCTGAACGACACGCCTGCCCAGTTCATGTGCTGGCTGTCTGCGTTGGCGGGCAGGGCGCCATAGCTGGTGCCGATGCGGCGGTGGCCGCTCTGGTTGTAGAGCTTGGTAAAACTGGCCTGGCCACCTTCGAACATCCAGCCATCGAGGCTGTGGTTGGTCAGGCTCACGCCGCGGAAGGTCTGCGGCAACATGCGGGTCGCGCCGCCGGCGATCACCGGGTTATTGAGGAACAGGTCGCCGGCTTTCAGTTCGGTGTCGAATGCGCGCATTTTCAAGGTGCCGCCTGCGGTCGAGAACGAACCGGGGGCCTTGCCGTTGCCGCTGCCGTACGGAAGGATGCTGGAACCATCCGTGCCGCCACCGCCGTCAAGTTTAAGGCCGAGCATGGCGTGAGCGTCCAGGCCGAAGCCGACGGTGCCCTGGGTGTAGCCGGATTCGAAGGTGCCGATGAAACCCTGGCCCCACTCCTTGCTGTCATCGGTGTGGATGTCACGACGGTCGCGGTTCATGTAGTAGTTGCGGGTGTTGATGTTGAGGTGCGAGCCTTCGACGAAACCGTCTGCAGGTAGGGTGTCTGCCGCGTGGGCAATGGGCGTGATCGTTGCTGCGATTGCGAGAAATAACGGGGTGAACGTCAGCGAGTTCTTCACCGGTGTAGCTCCTTTGGTCAATCGGAAACGGCCAATGTCGTGGGTGTGTGCCTGGCCTTTTTTACGGCAAAAAAAAGCCGCTGAAGTCCCTGGAAATAAGTCGAGGGAAATTCGGGTAAGCGGGAGGCTGCCTTTGCCGTCGCGCTCATCGATGCGTCAAATTAACGCAGGCGAGCGGTGCGATACAGAGTGTAACAAGATAATGACTGTTGCCCAAATCGCAACAGTCAGGGCGATGGAGGGCTTCTGTGGCCACCTGTTGACCGAGGTGTTCAGGCCGGAAGAGTAATGCCGAAGGTATTGCCGCCTTGCTCGCTGCGCACGAACACATCGCCGCCGTGCATCAACGCGATCGCCTTGACGATGGCAAGGCCCAGGCCGTGATTGGCGCCGCTGTTGCTGCGCGACGCATCTACCCGGTAAAAACGCTCGAACAACCGTGGCAGGTGTTCGCTGGCGATCGCGTCGCCGGGGTTGGTCACACCGATCGCCACCTGATGCTCCTGCACCTCGATGTTCACGGTGATCACCTGCCCGGGCGCGGTGTGCTGTACCGCGTTGCTCAGCAGGTTGATCAGGGCTCGGCGCAGGTGCGCCTTTTCGATCTGCACCAGGGCATCGCCTCGGACCTGCACCTGGACCTGGGCGTCTTCGAGGATGAAGTCCAGGTAGTCGAGGGTGGTCGCCACTTCATCGGCCAGGGAGCTTTCGATCAGCTTGGTGGCCTTGCTGCCCTGGTCGGCGCTGGCCAGGAACAGCATGTCGTTGATGATCGAGCGCAGGCGCTCCAGCTCCTCGAGGTTGGATTGCAGCACCTCGAAATAATGCTCGGCAGAGCGCCCGCGAGTCAGCGCGACCTGGGTCTGGCCGATCAGGTTGGTCAGTGGCGAGCGCAGTTCGTGGGCCACGTCGGCATTGAACGACTCAAGGCGTGAGTAAGCCTGTTCCACGCGGTCGAGGGTGGAATTGAATGAGTTGACGAACTGGCTCAACTCCGGCGGCAACGGTGACAGTTGCAGGCGCCCGGAGAGCTTGGGTGGGGCGAGTTTCTGTGCCTCATCCGAGAGTTTGCCCAGGGGTTTGAGGCCGATGCGCGCGACCCAGAAGCCCAGCAACGACGCCAGCACCACGCCCACCAGCGCGAGGGCGACCAGCGCTACCAGCAGGTGGTGCTGGGTGGCACGGAAATTCTCGGTGTCGATGGCGATCATGAAACGCAAGGGCGGGCGTTGATCCTTGGCCGGGAACTGGCTCACCAGGACCTTCAGCGGGTATTCGCGCCCCGGCAGGCGCAGGTCGCGCTTGCCCGTCGGGCCTTCGGCGAAGGCACGGATCTGCGCATCGGGGTTGCCGTACTCGTAGTTGGGATCGCTGCTCACGACCCAGAACCGGATGCGCTTGTCTTCCTCGCCCAACAACTTGAGCTTGGCCTGAATCTTCACCCAATGGTCCGGTGTGCCGAAGCGGTTCACCGACGACTCCAGCACGCTGTAGCGCGCATCCAGCTCGGCGCCTGGCAACAAGCCGAGGCTGCGGTCCACCTGCTGATACAGCGCGCCGCCGATCAACAGGAAGATCAGCAGCGCCACCAGCGTGAACAGGCTGCTCAGGCGCAGGGCAATGGAGTTAGCTGACACTTCGGCTCTCCAGCACATAGCCCATGCCACGGATGGTGTGCAGCAGCTTGGTGTCGAACGGCCCGTCGAGTTTGGCGCGCAGGCGCTTGATCGCGACTTCCACCACGTTGGCGTCGCTGTCGAAATTGATGTCCCAGACCATTTCCGCAATCGCGGTCTTGGACAGGATCTCGCCCTGGCGCCGCGCCAATACGCTGAGCAGCGAGAATTCCTTGGCGGTCAGGTCCAGGCGCAGGCCGTTGCGGCTGGCCTTGCGGCTGATCAGGTCGATCCACAGGTCGGAAACCGTCACCTGCACCGGTTCGTGGCCGCCACTGCGCCGTGTCAGGGCTTGCAGGCGCGCCACCAGTTCCAGGAAGGAAAACGGTTTGCCCAGGTAATCGTCGGCGCCCTCGCGCAGGCCGCGAATGCGGTCTTCCACACGCTCGCGGGCGGTGAGCATGATCACTGGCGTCTGCTTGCGCGCGCGCAATGCACGCAACACACCAAAGCCATCGAGGCCGGGCAGCATCACGTCGAGCACGATCACGGCGTAGTCGTTTTCCAGCGCCAGGTGCAAGCCCTCGACGCCTTCGCGGGCGACGTCGACGGTGTAGCCCTGTTCCGTCAGGCCGCGGTGCAGGTAATCCGCGGTTTTTTCTTCGTCTTCAATAATCAGGACGCGCATCAGCCTTTTGCTCCAGGGCGGGGCCTCAGCCTCAATGTGTGGTCGCCAACGCAGGCGTTGGTTTGGGCTTGTGGAAAAACTTTTCAAGGTACAAGTATATGACGGGGGTGGTGAACAGCGTCAGCGCCTGGCTCACCAGCAAGCCGCCGACCACCGCGATACCCAGCGGTTGGCGCATCTCCGCACCGGGGCCGGCACCGAGCATCAGCGGCACCGCGCCGAGCAGGGCCGCGAGGGTGGTCATGATGATTGGACGGAACCGCGTGACACAGGCTTCATAGATCGCATCCTCCGGCGACAGGCCCCTGACGCGCTGGGCCTCCAGGGCAAAGTCGATCATCAGGATGCCGTTTTTCTTCACGATACCGATCAGCAGCACCAGGCCGATCAGCGCCATGATCGAAAAGTCCTGGCCCATCAGCGACAGCATGATCAGTGCACCCAACCCCGCCGAGGGCAAGGTAGAGATGATCGTCAACGGGTGCACGAAGCTCTCGTACAGCACACCGAGGATGATGTACACCGCCACCAGCGCCGCCAGGATCAGCCATGGTTGACTGGCCAGCGAGCTCTGGAAGGCTTGGGCTGCGCCCTGGAAATTGCCGATGATGGTGGTTGGCATGCCGATTTCATTCTTGGCCTGGTTGAGCATGATCACCGCATCGCCCAAGGCCACGCCCGGCGCCAGGTTGAACGACAGGTTGGCGGCCGGGAACATGCCGTCATGGCTGATCGAAAGCGGCCCCACGCTAGGTGGGTCAACCTTGGCCAGCGCTGACAGTGGCACCATCTCGTTGGTCAGCGGCGAGCGCAGGTAGAAATAGTTGAGGCTTTCGGCCTTGCCGCGTTGCTGGGTGTCCAGTTCCAGCACCACCTGGTACTGGTTGATCTCAGTCTGGAACTCGTTGATCTGGCGCTGGCCGAAGGCGTCGTACAGCGCCTGGTCGACATCGGTGGCGGTCAGGCCAAAGCGCGCGGCGGCCTGGCGGTCGATGCTGATATGGGTGATGCTGCCGCCCAGTTGCAGGTCGTTGGACAGGTCGCGGAATGCCGGGTTGGCGCGCAGTTTTTCGGTCAGGCGTTGGGTCCAGGTATTGAGCGTCGGGCCGTCATTGCTCTTGAGCACATACTGGTATTGGGCGCGGCTGGGGCCGGAACTCAAGTTGATGTCTTGCCCTGCGCGCAGGTACAACACGATGCCCGGCACCTTGGCCAGCTTCGGGCGGATGCGGTCGATGAACTGGCTGGCGGACACATCGCGGTCGCCGCGGTCTTTCAAGGCGATCCAGAAACGGCCGTTGGCGATGGTCTGGTTGCTGCCCGTCACGCCTACCGAATGCGAAAACGCTTCCACCGCCGGGTCGGCCTTGACGATCTCGGCCAGTGCCTTGTGCTTGGCGACCATGTCCGGGTACGACACATCAGCCGCCGCTTCACTGGTGCCGAGCACGAAGCCGGTGTCCTGTACCGGGAAGAAGCCCTTGGGGATAAACACATAGCCGACCACGGCCAGGGCGAGGGTTACCACGAAGATCGCCGCCATCGTGCGTTGATGCGCCAGGGCGCGGCGCAAGTTGCGCGCATAGCCGGCCAGCAGTCGCTCGCTGAAGCCCGGTTTGTCGTGGGCGTGATGGGTGGGGGCGCGCATGAACAGTGCGGCCAGGGTAGGGGCCAACGTCAGCGAGACCACCACCGAGATCAGGATGGTCGAGGTCGCCGTCAGCGCAAACTCCTTGAACAGCCGCCCGACCACGCCGCCCATGAACAGCAGCGGAATAAACGCCGCCACCAGCGAGAAGCTGATGGACACCACGGTAAAGCCGATCTCGCCGGCCCCCTTGATTGCTGCTTCGCGCTTGTCGAGGCCTGCCTCCAGGTGGCGGTGAATGTTCTCCACCACCACGATGGCATCGTCCACCACAAACCCCACGGCGATCACGATCGCCACCAGTGTGAGGTTGTTCAAGCTGAAGCCCATCAGGTACATCAACGCAAAACTGGCGACCAGCGACACCCCCAGCACGCTGGACACAATCATCGTGGCCGACAACTGCCGCAGGAACAGCGCCATCACCGCCACCACCAGCAGGATGGCGATCAGCAGCGTCACCTCGACTTCATGCAGCGACGCACGGATGGTCTTGGTACGGTCAGTCAACACGCTGACCTGCACTGACGCCGGCAGCATGGCTTGCAGGCGCGGCAGCTCGGATTGGATGCGGTCCACGGTCTCGACGATATTCGCGCCGGGCTGGCGAGAGATCACCAGGTTGACCCCTGGCGTGTCGCCGGACCAGGCCTGTACGTAGGCGTTTTCCGACCCGTTGATGACTTTGGCAATATCACGCAGTTGAACCGGTGCACCGTCCTTGTAGGACACGATCAACTGGGCGTACTCATCCGGGTGGAACAACTGGTCGTTGGTCGACAGGGTCGACACGCTGTTCTCGCCGTAGATCGCGCCCTTGGCCAGGTTGAGGCTCGATTGCTGGATGGCCAGGCGGATATCGGCCAGGGTCAGGCCGATGGCGGCGAGTTTGTCCGGGGAGGCTTGTACCCGGATCGCCGGGCGCTGCTGGCCGGTGATATTGATCTGGCCCACGCCGTCGATCTGGCTGATCTGCCGCGCCAGCAGGGTTTCCACGTAGTCGCTCAGCTCAGTGCTGGGCATGCTGTTGGAACTGACGCTGAGGATCAGCACCGGGCTGTCCGCCGGGTTGACCTTCTTCCAGGTCGGCAGGCTGGGCATGTCGCTGGGCAGTTTGCCGGACGCGGTGTTGATCGCCGCCTGCACTTCTTGCGCGGCCGTGTCGATGCTCTTGGTCAGGGTGAATTGCAGGGTCAGCAGGCTGGAGCCGAGGGCGCTGCTGGAGGTCATCTGGGTCATGCCGGGGATGGCGCTGAATTGCACTTCCAACGGCGTGGCCACGGATGAAGCCATGGTGTCCGGGCTGGCCCCGGGCAGGGTGGCAGTGACCTGGATCGTCGGGAATTCCGCTTCTGGCAGTGGGGCGATGGCCAGGCGTGGGAATGCGATGAGCCCGAGCAGCACCAGTGCGAAGGTCAGTAGCAGCGTGGCGACGGGGTGGTCGACACACCAGGCCGACGGCGAACGAATGCCACTCATGGCTGCACCTTGGCATCGACGGTCTGGATCACCTGCGGCGGCTCCTTGAGCACCTCCACCTGGGCACCGGCCTTGAGCCGAGACTGGCCATCACTGACCAGCACATCCCCGGCCTGCACGCCCTTGATGATGTTCACGTCGCTGTCCTGGTACGTGACCTGCACCGGTACCACATCGACCTTGTCACCCTTGACCCGATACACAAAGTGCGAATCCAGGCCGCGTTGCACCACTGTCGGCGGTACCACCAGGGCATTTTTGTCGAGGGCGGTCTGGATCTTGATGGTCACCAGTTGCCCTGGCCACAGGCGCTGCGAGGCGTTGTTGAATTCGGCCTTGGCACGCAGGGTGCCGGTGGTGGAACTGATCTGGTTGTCGATGAGGCTCAGGTGGCCTTCGCCCAGCAAATCACCGGTCTGGCCGTCAGTGTCGGCACCCATGTAGGCATCGACGCTGGCCTTGGTGGGCGCCGCGATCAGGCCTTGCAGGGTCGGCAGCATCTGCTGCGGCAGGGAGAACTCGACGGCAATCGGGTCGATCTGTGTCACGGAGAACAGGCCCTGGGTGTCGCTGGTGCGCAGGAAGTTGCCTTCATCCACGGTGCGAATACCCACGCGGCCGCTGACCGGTGAACGTATTTGGGTGTAGGAAAGTTGTACCTGAGCCGAGTCGATCGCCGCCTGGTTGCCTTGGGCCGTGGCCTTGAGCTGGTTGACCAGGGCTTGTTGCTGGTCATAGGTCTGTTTGGACACGCCGTCGTCGACGCTCAATTCCTTGTAGCGCTTGAGGTTGACCAGCGCCACCTGCAACTGCGCCTGGCTTTCGCCGAGTTGGGCCTTGGCCTGGTCAAGGCTGGCGCGGATCGAGCGGTCATCGATGGTGGCCAGCAGGTCGCCGACCTTGACCAATTGGCCTTCCTTGACCAGCAATTTGGTCAGGATGCCGTCCACTTGAGGGCGAATCACCACACTGTGCAGCGACAGTACCGAGCCAATCCCGCTGACAAAGCGCGGAATATCCTGCTGTACCACGCTGACCACCCGCACCGGTATCGCCGTGGGCGCCGCCAGCTTGGTCTTGGCTGGGCGGGTCAGTGCCCAGGCTGCAACAGCCAACACCACGAGGACACCCACGATCAGGGCGGTTTTTCGTTGAATTTGCATGGGTGAGGCGCCAGGGCAAAGAATTGGAAGTGTGTGAGGCCTTTATAGCCTGCCAACCCGGTCAGCACGGTGACTGCTAACTGACAGCGCTGTCAGTAAAGGCCGACCATTCGTACAGGTGGTGGTTAAAGATCCGAGGCGGGCAGGTATACTGCGCCCCAGCGTGGCCCGCAAGCCGGCCCCGCGTCATTCTTTGCACGCTCCGGAGCTTCCATGACTTCCCCGACACAACCCCCTGTTGACGCGGCCGACCTCGTCGATCAGGCCAGCGCCGAAGGCGTTGAAAAAGCCGAGATCCCGGCGTTCAAGTTTCCCTTCAAGCCGGGTGAACTGGCGGGGGCCAAGAATACCGCCCAGCCCTGGTACAAGAACGGCGCCAAGAATGGCCACACCAAGAGCCCAGGCATGGCGCCGCCGGGCACTCGCCGTTCCATGGGTAAACGTTAGGATTAATCCGCTGTAATATTTGCGGATGTTGCCTACAGCCTCCGTTGATCTTTCTGCTTGTAGGCCCGCGACCGTTTCTTGAAAGCTTGCACAGCTTCCGCTCTGCCCCGATTTTTTACCGGGGTGCAGCGGAGGGCGCTCTTTCCGGAAAAGGACGTTTCCTGTGCCCCTGATACACCTCTGTGTAGCGCTTGCCCTGTTATTCGCGGTGGATGCCGTAGCCGGCACTGATCAACCGCGACGCGAAATCCGCTTCGCTGTTGCCGCGCAATTCCCTCCCTTTCAGAGCCGCAACCCGCAAGGGCAGTTGGTCGGCCTGAACATCGAGCTGGGCAACGCGCTCTGCCAGCAATTGAATGCGCGCTGCACCTGGGTGGATCAGGTGCTGGTCGAAAGCTTCGAAGGCCTTGAGTCCCGGCGATTCGATGCAATCATGGGCATTGCCCCCACGCCCCTACGGCGGCGTTGGGTGAGCTTCACCGATAACCTCTACCCCTTCACCACGCGCCTCGTCGCGCGGCGAACTTCTGGTCTGTTACCGACGCCAAGGTTGCTCAAGGGCAAGCGAGTCGGTGTATTGCTCGGCAGTAATCGCGAGGCCTTCGCGCGGTCGCAATGGGCGCGCAAAGGCGTGATCATCAAGAGCTTCTGGCTCAACGACGAACTGGTTCGTAGCCTGGTGGCAGGCGATATCGATGCGACGCTGCAGGGCACGGTGGAAATCCGCGACGCCCTGCTCGACACCGCTGCTGGCCAGGATTTCGACTTCCTGGGCCCCGCCGTCTCCGCCGAATTGCTGGGCGACGGTGTGGCGATCGCGCTGCGCAACACCGACACAACACTGCGTGCGGAGCTTAACCGTGCCCGCGAAGAACTGGTGCACAACGGTGAATACCAGCGGATCCTGGCGCCCTATCGCCTGGATGTCCCTTGAAGGCCGGTTATTGCGCAAAACAGGCGCTGGACCCGTGTTCGCCTCACCGGTGGGCTTGGCGTCGACGCCAGCAACCGTTCGACTGAGGGCGTTGAGGTATTGCCTACGAAGTCAAAAGCCCAGTCGTGAGGGCCCACGTGTACTTGTTAAACCGTGTGGCGCGTTCTTGGCGTCGTTTCCCTGCCCGCACTACCTTTGCAGCGAGCACACAGTTCGCGAACGCGCGGATCGAAACCGAGTGCCTGGCCAGCTATTGACCCGCTACAGACAGGTGAGCGAGGCGCCAGGGGCGACGCAGATCAAGCAGCGCGCAACGAAATAAATGCGTAGTTGGCCGGCACCTCAGTTGCAATCTGCGCCCCGGCATCCAGCACTTGCTCGGCGATGTCCATGCCGGAGACATGGAACACCCACTCATTGGCCACGGGCGGCCGATCCACGGCCAATTCAATTGCGGTGGCAAACGCGCCCATGTCCGGCAGGTAGGCGGTAAACCCATCACCCTTGAGCGCCGTGGTGCGAATGCCCAGCAGGGCGCATACCGCCTCCTTGGTCTGCACATCGTCACGGTCTGCCTGGCGCGAGCGGCGGATCAACTCGGCCAGTTCCAGGTCCATCAACTCGCCACCGACGATCAGCGCCGGCCCCTGTTGCCAGGATTCCGGTGGGCAATCCTTGGCGGCTGGGTTCAGTGGGATATGCGGGTTGATCTCCATCGGGTAGATGCGACACACCAGCGGGCGACGCTCATAGATGCGACACAGGTTGTCTTCGTCAAGATTCCGGCAGCGCCCGGCGTTATAGGCGGCAAAGGTGATTGCCACAAACGCCTCGGTGGTGCCGCTGGGCACGATCACCGAACGGCGCTCGGCATGTTCGCGTTGCTGCTGGGGCAGGCCCAGGCCATTGCCCAGGAAGCCCTCCACCAGAACGATGACATGGCCGCCATCGGCCGCCCACATGCGGGCCTCGTCGAGGGTCAGGGGCACGTGGTGGTCCGTGCAGCATTTGCCGCAACCAACGCAGAAAAACTGAGTATTCATGGCGGATCTGTCACCAGGCTAGGTCAGAGGGCACGCAGGAACAGTGACGGGTTTTTACCTCTGTTCACCGTTTTGGATCTCTGGAAGCAAGTTATACGCCAGTGCCTGTCAGTCCTCAGGCACTGCATCGCGCAGGACAAATCTCATTCCCGCGCTTTCATACAGCTGGCGGGCACGCAGGTTGCTCTCGCGCACCTTGAGGTCCACATAGGGTTCTCCGCGCTGCTTGAACGTCTGGAAGCTGTGCAGCAACAACGCGCGGCCCAACCCTTGGCCCTGGGCACATGGGTGAACCGAGAGGTTCTTGATAAACGCGCTGGTCCAGCACTGCGCCACGGCGAGGATGCCTTCGTCGTTGCTCGCCACCAGGCAGAGCGTGGGGTCGAACTCGGCATCGGTGGTGAACTGGTGCTGCCAGGTTTCCAGGTTGGGAACGCGGCCGCCGCCCTGGTCCTGGGTCAGGCGCAACACCGCATGAATCGCCGGGGCGAGGTCGGCGCGGTAATGATCCAACTGCGTGCCCGCCGGCCACTGCGGCGCCGGTAGGGCGGTGGTGAGGTCACGGCGCAACAGTTGGAAATACTCTGCCACCCGTTACTGCCCCTGTTGTGCCACGGTCTGCGCCGCCACGACCAGGCACTTGGTCAACTCGGGCGAGGAAAACTTGGTCAACACCGCGTTGGCGCCGGCCAGGCGGGCTTTCTCGCTGTTCATCGCGCTGTCCAGGGAGGTGTGCAGCAACACGTAGAGGTGCTGGAAGTCCGGGGTTTCGCGCAGGGTGCGGGTGAGGGCGTAGCCGTCCATTTCCGACATCTCGATGTCCGACACCACCACGTTGATCTGCTCGGCGGTGCCTTGCAGCTCCAGCAGCACGTCGATGGCCTCCTTGGCGCTGCGGGCGGTGTGGCAGGTGAGGCCGAGGTTGCGCAGGGTGTGCACGGATTGCTGGAGCGCCACCTGGCTGTCGTCCACTACCAGGATACGTGCGTGGCCGAGCACCTCGGCCTCTTCCATGGTCAGGTCAGTCGGTGCCACTTCGATCGGTGACGGCGCGATGCCATGGATGACTTTTTCGATATCCAGCACTTGCACCAGGCCGCCTTCCACCTGGGTAACCCCGGTGATGAACGCGCGGTTCCCCCCGGAGCCATAGGGCGGCGGGCGGATGTCGGTGGTCAGGCAATGCACAATCTTGCTCACCGCCTGCACATGCAACCCCTGCTTGGAACGGCTTACGTCGGTGACGATCAGGCAGCCTCCGTCCGGATCCTGCAGGGGCATTTCGCCGAGTGCGCGGCTCAGGTCGATCACGGCCAGCGAGTTACCGCGCAGGGTGGCGATGCCTTTGACGTGCGGGTGGGACTCCGGCAGCTTGGTCAACGGCGGGCAAGGGA
>Ga0308169_10004189_pt1 | contig 13569 bp, 17 predicted proteins | sample PhyBR1_2_FD_202139 | JGI IMG/M metagenome (GOLD analysis project Ga0308169, IMG submission 202139) | Phyllosphere microbial communities from UC Gill Tract Community Farm, Albany, California, United States - DLSLSB.R1 | ecosystem: Host-associated > Plants > Phyllosphere > Unclassified | place...
CTGGCCGTCGGGCGAGAAGATGAGGCGAGCCAGACCATCTGCATGCGGGCTGATGACGAGCTTGCTCGGGTCGGCGGCCATGCTGTGTCGAGACGAGGAGCCGGCTCCGAGGCGAGAGGGCGATGAGGGCGAGGCGGGTCGAGGACAGCGCTGGTGGCTCGGCGGGTTGGAGCGGGATGCTCTCTGGCGGTTATGAAGCTCTGTGAGCTAGCTGGCTGGCGCTCGCGGGCGGGTAGGCGAGCGTGGGTGGAGCCAGCGAGTGCGCGTCTCGACGCGAGCGCGAGACGAGGTGGACGACGCAAAGGCGGCTTCGCACCGTCTCGAGGGCTTCTGATGCTTGGCCAAGCAGCGTGTGAGGTACTCGTATAAAGCCCGCAGCTGCACCGGAAGCACTGTCGGTGGGGCGGTACGGCGAGGCTTACTCGCTCAGCTGCGTGCCGGCTGCACGCTTTGCGCCGGGATGCAGCCGCCGGCCTTTACTGCCCGCGAACAGCTTGCAGCAGTAGGTAGAGAAGAGCGCGCAAAGAAAGGAGCGAGAGAGCGAGTGCCAGTCGCGAGGGAGCCGTCCAGGTCGACCTTCTCAAAGAGCGTTTCGAGGACCAGCTCGCCTCTCTCGCCGTTCAAGAAGCTCAGACCTATATACATTGACAGAAGGACTTCTGGCGAACGTTTCGTGCGGCGCAGAACAGGACCGGGCTGCTCCCTCGAGCGGTCGGGCCCCTCAGACGAGTACGGCGAGCCCGACGACTGCTGCCGCGGCGCCGAAGAGCCCGCCAGCTTGCAGCGTCCACGCACTCGAGCTGCCCTCGTTCGAGCCCACGGCGGCGGCCTGCTGCAGCGGCCGGCACGAGTCCTTGGTGACGTTGTCCGGGAACGAGTAGCTGTCGACGACGACGACGTCGGCGCACACGAGCGAGTTGGCCGACGTGTTGCTCGAGCCCGGCGTGTAGCTGATGCTACGAGCGAGGAAGGTTCGGGCGTCAGCTTGGAAGGAGCGTGCGCTCGGGCGAGGAGAGACGCACACGAGGGTGCCGACCGAGCCGACTCGAGGGTTTTGCGGCGGCGTGTCCTTGATGTTGGCCGTGCCGGCCGTCTTCGAGTCCGACATGTCGAACGTGATGCAGAACTGCAGGAGCGGCGAGTCAAACTCGAGACATCGCGCAGGAGGAGAGCGAGAAAGCGACGCACCTGCCCCTCCTCTCGAGCGGCGCGCTGATCGTCAAAGACCGTCGTGTCGTACCAGTACTCGGTCCCGTTGGCGAGCGTGACATTGCCGCGCCCGGTCGACAGCGTGATCGGGTTCTCGCCCCAGACGATGGCGCTGTCGTACACGGTGCGGTTGTCGGCGACGGTGCGAAGCACGACCGGGCTCGCGCCGGAGAGGGGGATGGGCGTGCGGAATGGCGCAGACGAGGCGTTGTCGGGACGAGGTAGACAGGCTGTGTGGGCGAGCGTCAGTGCGCTGTCTTGAGGTGTGCGAGTGAGCGGGAGGGGAAGGTCACGCACATCCGCCGCGCTCGGAGCGCAAGATGCGCTCGGTCGGGTAGATGAGCGAGAACGATTGCGCAGAAGCCAGGAGAGGTGCGAGGGCGAGCACGGCGAGCGTCGTAGAGCGCATAGTCGAGGAGGACGACGAAGGCGAGGTGGGGAAAGCTGAAGGAGAGCGAGGGAGCGCGCTCGGGTCACCGGCGGCAGCGCACCCATGCGGGCGGACCGCCCTTGAGTGCTGCAGCCCGCACCGAGGCGACGCAAGAAGGCTTGAGGCTCGTCATGCGCGAACTAGAGCTCGAGGTACGAGAGGAGGAGGAAGGGTCCGCTCGAGCGGACTCGGCCGGGAGCAGGTGGATCGTCGCCGACTTGCCGGTGGACATGTGCGAGCGTCGCGCACGAGCGGTGAAGCACAAATCTGCGAGTGCATGAGCTGCGGGCATCGAGCCTGCAAGAGGCGCGCACGAGGTCGAGAAAAAGCAAGAGCCGAGCAGGGTCTCACCATTTCCCACTCGCCGGCCGCGCACGCGCTCGAACCAGAGCAACCCGCCCGTTCCAGTCGCTCCTCACTACCGCACCCGCACCCACATCAGTATCCCGAACTCAACCCGCCGCTTCCCGCCGACGTGAGCCCGCCGGCGAGCTTCGTGCGCTCCCTCGCCGAGTTGGCGTCGCTCTGCGCGGCGGCGAGGGCGAGGTCGAGCTTGGCGGCGGCGAGAAGGTGCGAGTGGAGCGAGGGGAACGAGGTGATGCGCTCGCGGCGGAGGCGAATGATCTGCGGGCGAGGGAGAGAGAAGGGCGAGAACGTCAGGGGCGTCCAGGCGGTCCGAGAGCTCGCACATCGTCGAGGCACGCTCGACGCAACGTAAAGGAGAGAGAGGAAAGGGGCGAGACGCACCTCGGCCTCGTACTCGGTCCCAGGGCTGATCATCCAGCTGCCCTGCACGCCCGGCACGCTCGCGAGGATCCCTCCCGCCGCCCTCGGCAACCACCGCCCGAGCTTCCTCCTGCGCTCCTTGACCTCCCACTTGACCCTCTGCGCCTCGCGCTCCTGCATGCGCTGCTCGTCGCGCGCGCGCTGCTCGGCCTGCCGCGCCTCGTCACGGGCGAGCTGCTCGGCGGCGTGGCGCGCGTCCTCGGCGGCCTGGGCGGCGAGCTCGGCCTCGGTCGGCGGCGGCGGCGGCGGCGTCTCGCTCGGTGCGCGACCTGGAGAGGGCGCAGAAGGCGTGCGCTCGGCGTGCGAGGCCGACGCCGACGCGCTCGGACCCGAGGGAGGCGCTGCGCCGGGCGACGAGGCGACTGGGGCGGTCTGGCCCGTGCGCCATGCCCTCGGGCCCGTGGGAGGCGCCTTACCGCCTGCGCCGCCCGCCGAGCCGCTCGGCGCCGTGCTCGCGAGCGCCGAGTAGCGGTTCCTCGGGCCCGTCGGGATCGAGTTGGCGCTCGCCGAGCTGCCCTGCTCGCCGATGGGCCGGAAGCCGCGCGGCCCGGTCGGGATCGATGCCGACGAGCGAGAGGCGCCGGGCGACGCCTGCCTCGACGAGCTGCCCGCCGGAGGGGGAGGCGAGAAGCCGCCGCGCTGCTCGCGCTCGCGAGGCGGCGGCGTCGGCGACCTGAAGCGCGACGACTTGCGCGGCGGTGGCGACGGCGAGCGCCTACGCGAGGACGTGTACGGATCGGACGAGAGGGCGCGCTTGGGCGGGGGAGGGGGCGACGGCGACATGGGCGAGCGCGAGACGCGCTTGCGCCCAAAGTGCTGGTTGGCGGCCGCGCTCTGCGACGGCAGCGGCCGAGGGACCATGGACGACGAGGACCCGCCGCCTGAGCCGCTCGGACCGGGCACGATCGACTCGGAGCGCGACGAGTTGCGCCGGGCCTTGCGGAAGATCATGTCGTCGTCGTCGTCGTTGGCCGACCCGGCGGCGGCGGCGGCGGCGGCGAGGTCGCGCCTCGAGCCGAGTCGGTTGGTGAATGGCGCGTGCGAAGGAGGCGGGAGGGGCGGCGGCGGCGAGCGAGAGCGGGACGGGCGGCGACGGCCGCCGCGGTAGCCGCGCGGTGGAGGCGAGCGCGACCTGCGCCGCGGGGGAGGACCCGGCGAGGCGAACCGGCGGTCGAAGGGAGGAGGGGAGCGCGACATGCTGCGGCCGCGAGGCGGACCGTAACGACCGCCGCCGCCGCCGCGAGGAGGTGGAGAGCGACGGCGAAAGTTGGGCGAGGGCGGCCCGGCGAAGCGGCGAGGCGGCGGCGAGCGACTGCGCGACATAGACCGACGAAGGTAGGCTGCGCGCAATATAAGAGTCGGTATCAGCGCTGGCTTACAGGTAGAGCGCGCAGGACGAGGGAGAGAGGGAGACGCACGAGGAGGTGACCTCGACAGGGGCCTGCGCCTCGGCGGCGGCGAGTCCCTGAACCCTCCACCGCCTCGCCTGCCGTAGCCCGGTGGCGGCGGCCCGCCCCTCCTGAGCGGCGGCGGGCTCCTGCTCCTGCTCCTGCTCCAACTCCTGCCGCTGCGGAAGCTCCTCGACGGGCTCGGGCTCCTCGAGCGGGGCCGGCCGCGAGGACCGCCTCGAGGCGGGCCGCGCCGGTCGCGGTCGTCGAGGTAGGGGTCGAAGCGAGGCCCGGCGCCCGAGCGAGGCCCGCCTCGGCCGTAGAAGCGGTCGTCGCGGTCGCGGTCGAAGCTGGGACTGCGGCCTCGGCGCGGCGGACCGCCTCCTCCTCCTCCGCCGCCGCCGCCGCGAGACGAGCGACCACGCCCTCCTCGCCTTCTCGGAGCGGGATGGGCGGGCGGGCCGTCGTCGAGCTCCTCGCCCTCCTCGCGGTCGGGGTCGGAGGGGCCGGCCTTGCCCAGGGGGAGGGTCGGGCGCTCGGGGAGGCCCCTCGGCTTTGGCGGGAGGAGCGAGGGCTGAGCTGAGCCGCTCGAGGGTCCTGCCGACGACCCTGCCGAGCCCGGGTGGTGCGGGGCGGCCATGGAGTCGAGGGCGAGAGGGGACGAGGCGATGAGGGTGCGACGTCGACGAGGGAACGTGTGAGGGCGCGGTGGTGGGCGGCAGGGCGCGTAGTCTGCGTGTCTGAGTGCTCTGGCGGGCGGCACTGGTCGCTCTGAGCGAGGCGGGGGTGTGTTGTCGAGGGCGAGCCGGCTCCCTCTCCTCCTCGACCTCCAACCACCGCCTGCTCCTGCGCAGCACGCGCTTTGCAGCGCCTGGGTGTCTCTGCAGGCTGCTTTGCATCATCTCGGGCCCACTGAGCCGCATCCCTGCTCTGCCTCAAGCTTCTAGCTGGCCTCGCGCACGTCCTCCCAGTCCCCGCTCGCTCGAGCGACCTCACTGCTTCAGTGCTCGCCTGGCAGGTCGCGATTGACTCGGCCAGCACGCAGGTCTTTACGCGGTGAGCCTCGCCCTCTTTCCTGTAGCTGCGCCCCTTCCTGACGCCTTGCCCACCCGCAGCGCGCCAGCTTCGGCCTCGCCGTCTTCATCCTCTGCTCGCTCGCCCGGCACAAGGTCCTCCTGCGCCCACCCTCCGCCATCTCGACATACGCTCGTATGCGTCAGTCGGCCAAGGGAAAGCCGGCGAGCCCGACAGCAAGCACGGCGCCGTTTCTCCCGCAGGCGGACGACGGCTTCTCTCGTCCCAGGCTCTGGGGGAGCCAGAGCGCGCCCCTTCAGTACCAGTACGTCGTCCGGTATGATCTTACTGTGCGTGTATGTGCGCAAGAACTCTCACTGACCACGCGCTCGCCGCGCAGCTTCCTCTCGTTTGTCCCGCACTTCGACCTTTCTCGGCTGCGTCGACTCAACCCGGCCCCTACCTCTACGATACCGCCTGCAGGAGCGCTCCTCTCTTCAGCACGAGTCTCGGCGGCGTCAAGGGCCAGCAGGTCGTCGTCGTCGCCGCCTTCATCGTCGCCCGCCCTGGTCGAGCGGCTCGCCCGCCGCGCACGGTTCGCTCGCATCCGGTCCGTACGTCGCCTCCTGTCCGCTCGGCCCCGCACACCAGTCACGTCCGAGCCGCGGAACTCACGCCTCGGGAACCGGTCTGCAGCCCACAGCTCGGCCGCAGCAACGTCGATGCTCTCCTCTCCTCCTCTTCCTCTCGCCGACTATGCCGCGCGCAGCACACGACCGGCAGCGCCTCGAGTTGGGCGACGCGCCTGCTAGATCACCTCCAGGCCGACTCGTCAGCCGGCTGTTCCCCTCTGCAAGCGCTCTCGCCGCTCGTCCTCCTCGTGCGTCCTCGTCTCCCTCTCTTTTTGCGACGACGAGGACGAGCTGACGCTCTCACGCGCAGGTTATAAGCCGCGCACCATCCTCGACGACCTCCAAGAGCGCATCCGCGCGCTCATCAAGCGCATCGACAAGAGCCACGAGTGGCAGCATGTCGTCCCGGGCGCCGACCGGCCTTGGAAAGGCCAGTTCAACCTTCCCTCCCTCAGTGCGTCCCTCTCCCGAGTCCGTCTTCTTCCATAGAGCTCAGCTGATGGACTCGAACCCGCTCGCAGACCGAGATGGCTCGCTGCCGAGCGACAAGGAGGTCAAGGTCGTCGTGTGGGACAGCTCCATCGTCGCTACCTGTCGGGTCAACAACGCCATCGTCCCTGTCGTCGGTGCGCCGACGCTCGAGGTCAAGCTGAACCAGATTGGCGTTCCCCGTCCCGACGGTGCGTCCTGCTCCCCCCTCTCTCGCTCACTCGCCGGCGACCGCAGCTGACGCCCGACCGGAACAGGCTCGACCGACCTGTGGATCAGCCAGGGGGGGACCCGCAGTCCGCTCACCAACGTCTGCTACCGCGTCGAGTGGACCCTCGTCGACTTTCACGAGCGCAGCGTCAAGGTCGTCTTCGTCACGGCAGCGATGAGTGCGTCCCCCTCCCCCGCTCGGACCTCTCCCTCTCTCTGGGCCTCTGGGCCTCCCGGCTCCTGCTTTAGAGCTTTCAATTGACGCAGATACCGATGCAGATGTCGGCGGCGACCGCTCGCTGCAAGAGCCAGCTACCGTCCGCACGCTCGGCTCGACCAAGTCGCTCGCGCAAGTCCCGACCGCCTCTCGCCCGACTCGACGCCCTCGCTCGGCAGGCGCACCGCCTCGCCGTCGCCCCTCGAGCAGCTCGTCCTCTCTCGACAGCGACAGCGACTCGACCTTCGACCACCTCGGCGGCGCCGGGCGGCACGACCACGGCTTTGACCCGCTGAGCAGCCTCACGTCGTCGTCGTCGACGCTCTTCACCGACGCGCCTTCCTCCTCCTCTTCGACGTCGAGGGTCGTTCGGCGCAAGGTGCACCCGGCCATGACGGTCGCAGAGCTAGCTGCGCACGCCGCGAACCCCCCGGGCGTGCCGAGCATGCGCCCCGAGGTCCCGCCGTACGCCAACTTCGACGCGCACCAGCTTCACCCTCCCGCCCCGCACCCGCCTACGGTCTCGGACTCGACTATGCGTCGACTCGAGGACAGCGTTAGGGGCTTCATCCGCCACATGGACGACCCTCGGGCGCCGACTTTCCGCGGCGTCAGTTCTTCCAGGAACCAGGTCGTTCACGTCGGCGGTGCGTCGCTCTCTCCCCCCCTCTCTCTCTCTCTCTTCCTCGACTTGCGCCTCGCTCGTCGCTGACGCCTTTACGGTCCTCGTCCCGCAGACTTCACGCTCTCGTTCGGCCGAGACGAGCAGGGCAAGGGCGCCTGGGTCTTCGAGGTCCTCGTGCACCTCAAGGGGTGCTGGACGCTGATTCGACCCGAGGTCGAGCGGCAGCACAAGATCGTCTACCCGTTCGACCCGCTGCAGGCGTTCGCGTACTGCCTGCCCGGCGGCAACCTCGACCCAAGGCTTGTTCACAAGGTCGAGTGCACCGTCAGCGCTTCGAGGGCTGGCCGAGCCGGTGCGCCGAGCTTTCTCTCTCTCTCTCTCGTGCTTCTGCGCGCGATGTGGCCGCTGAAGCCCCGTTTCTTTCCTCGTCGCCGCTCCCCCCACCGACCTCGCGCACCTACCTCTTGCTCCCTCTCTCGCAGCTCGCCTCGCCCACTGGCACTCGCCCGACTACTGGACCTTCATCTCTCGCTCCGGCAACGAGGCGAGCGACCTCAACACGTCGGCGGCGCCGCACACCGAGTGCCACCGCGTCGTCGCGACCAAGTGGCACCTGCGCTCTGGCGTCAAGGCGAGCAAGGCCGACTCGAGCTCGCAGGTCCCGCCCGTGCACGTCACGTTCGCACTCGACGAGCCGTTCGAGGTGCGCAGCAGGAGCCGCGCGGAGGGCAGGGCCGTCGAGGTCTTCTCGCCCGGGCACGGCAGGACGGCGGCGAGGCGGCGCGAGGAGGAGCAGGAGCGAGAGGGTCGGCGTTTTGAGTAGAGCTTTCTCGTAGAGCACAGACATTGCATCGTTCTCATCTTCTGCTGCTCGAGAGCTGTACCGGCCCTGCGCAAAGCGAGAGCGGGCGACCGCGGCGGCCGCGGCAAGCCCGGTGAGGAGCGGCTCCTCTTCCTCTCCCTCTCTACCTCGGCGCCTCGCTCAGAACGCTCGCCTGCTCGCGCTCGAGACTCTCTACAGCTGCATGTAGCAGTCGAGCCGTCCCTCGCCCAGCCCGCCGCCGGCAACAGCTCACTCGGCTCGCCGACTTCCTCATCAACCCCGCCATCGCGTCCTCGACACACCGGCTTGTACAGAGCGCAGAGGCGGGCGCAGTAGCTCTGGAGGAGCCAGCTGACCCGCCCTGCGAAATCGCAAGACATCGCTTACGCCTCCTGTCCCTCCGCGGACAGTCCGCCGCTCGCCGCCGCCGAGGCTCGGTGCTCTCGCCCGCTCTCTTGCTCTCTCGACTCTCTTCGACTTGCGACATGCATCGCCGGCACGCATACGCCGCATCGACGCACTCGGACTCGGACTCGGCGCAAGAGGACGACGCGCACGAGTACCGCTCGCTGCCGAGCGGCTTCAGGCGCCGCGCCTCGTCCTTCTTCCAGCGCCGACCCTCTTTGCGCGAGGCGGATCTCGACGACCCTCGGCACGCGTCGAGCGAGGACGACGAGCCGCCGCGCCGCTCGGGCATGTTCTCGCGGCGAGCGCGAGAGGTGTCCCGCCCTTCCCGCTCGCGCGCTCAGTCGCTCTCGGCGCTCGACTCGCCGCACCTCGACCCGCCGCACCCCTACGCCGACTACCACCACCCGCCCTTCCACGCGCCCGCACCCGCCGCGCGCACCCCTCGCCCTGCCTCCCCTCCGTCCTCGAGCGAGCCCGACACCCCCTTCCGCCTTTTCGCCCCAACCTTCTCGCAGCGGCAGCTCGCCCGCCTGTCTCGCGCGTCGCAGCAGGCGCAGGCCCGCGACGAGCGCAAGGAGAAGAAGGAGCGCGGGCGCGGGCACACGCACGCCGAGCTCAAGGTCGCCATGGGCGTCCTCGAGCTTGTCGAGAGCCAGCGCAAGGAGGTCAAGCGCGGGCGAGGGAGGAGCGGGAGTCGGGCGAGGAGCGCGACGGGCGCAGGGGAGCACGGTGGGCTGGAGGATGTCCTCGACGAGGTCAAGACCAAGGGCGTCTTCGGCGCGTTCGAGGCCGTCGAGGAGCAGGTCCGCCACCGCGCGAGCGAGGCCGGCGAGCCCGCTCGTCCCGCTTCGGCAGCCATCGTCGAGCCGATCCACCACGGCACGTCGGGCTTTACCGCCGTCGAGCGGCAGCGCTTGGCCGAGGTCGGCGGGGCGGCAACGCTCATGGGCGTCGTCGGCGCCGGCTTGGCGCTGTACGAGCACGAGAAGGCGGTCCACAAGCAGCGCGATAGCAGTCGAGCGGCTTCCAGAGGTGCGTCTCTCTCGCTCTTTCCAGGAGCGGTGCCTCGAGCGTCGCTGACTTTGTCCCCCTTGCTCGCAGCATCATCGGTCGGTCGGGCCGCACCCTCGACGTCTCGACCCTCGTCCCGAGCCTCTGCGGCGTCCTTTGCTTCCTCTCTTACGACTCGTACGTCCTGTCCCTCTCTCAAGTCGGCGTTGGAGCTTTGCTGACGCTCACGACCTGTCGCAGGCTCGCCGGCCAACTTTCCGCCCGCAGCGCACGGACCGCATGCGTCGCTTCCCCCCTCGACCGTTCTTCGCCCTCTTCCAACGCCTTCAGCCGCTACGCCGACCGCGCCGGCCACGCCCTACTTCTCGGACCTCACGCCGACCCAGCACCACCTCGTGCAGCACGCCGCCGCCGCCCTCCTGCTCAAGGAGAAGAAGCGCGGGACGCTGCACGACGACTTCGACAAGGCCATCGGCGGCATCGAGCATCTCGTCGAGCGGCTCGAGGAGTCGATCCGGGTTGGCGGGCGGTCGGGCAAGGGGAAGCGGCTCAAGAGTGCGTGCACGTTTCCCTCCTGCTGTGCGGCGCTCTCAGCTTATGCTCATCCTCGTGCGCGCAGAGCTCTTTGGCACGCCCCTGCCTGACGTGACGAAGCACGAGGGGATCGACTCGTTCCACGGCGCCAACCCGCACGGCACCGTCCGAGTGCCCGAGTTCATCGACCACTGCATCACGGCCCTCATGCAAATGGGTGCGTCCTCTCTTACTCCTCCTCCTCGGCAAGCTCTCTCGCTGCTGCAGAGCTGACTCTGTGCCTCGCAGACATGACGACCGAGGGCATCTTCCGCAAGTCGGGCAACCTGCGCATCCTGTCCGAGATCATGCACGCACTCGACCACTCGGGCGGCGACGACACGGTCATCGACCTCGCCGCACTCGACCCGATAACGCTCGCCGACCTGCTCAAGCGCTTCCTCGCGTCGCTGCCGCACCCGGTCCTCACCGGCCACCTCTTCGAGCTCTTCGTCGCCTGCTCTCGTGCGTCCTCCTCTCGCTCTCTATTTGCTCCTGCGCCCCACTGACACGGCTTTCTGATGCAGACATCAAGAACGTCGGGCTGCGCCGTCAGGCTCTGCACCTCGTCATCTGCTTGATGCCGCGCGTGGTGCGTCCCCCTTCCTCTTCCTCTCCCTTCCCGCCTCGCTCGGCCGCTCACGCTCTTCGCCGCACGCAGAACCGCGACGTGTTCGAGGTCATCGGCGTCTTCCTCGTGTGCGTCGCCGTCGTCCTCCCCTCCCCTCGTCACCGAGGGTCCGTGCTGACGAACGCCTTCTTCCTGCAGCTGGCTCTCGCAGTTTGCGCACATCGCCGTCAAGGTCGGCAACAAGATGGACCTCTCGGCGATCGCTACCGGTACGTCGTCCTCCTCGCTCGCTCTTCACTGTCCTTAGCCGCGCTGACTCCCGTCTCGTGCGCGCAGTCATGGCCCCGACGCTCCTGCGCCCGGCGCACCGCGACGCCAAGCCCGGCGAGTACCCCTCGATGATCGCCGCCGTCCTCTCGCTCCTCGAGGAGCAGCAGGTCCTGCACGCAGTGCCGTACGAGCTCGCGCAGGTCCTCCACCTCGAGGTCCCGCACGAGCAGATCCACCGCGAGGGAGGGAGCGCAGGGCTCGTGCAGCACTTGGCGAGGCTCCTTTGACTGCACTCGCTCGTGTATGTACTACTCTCTGCAACGACGGACTATTGATCGCTGTCTCGCGCTCGCTCGAGCAAGGAGAGCCGGAGAGCTCAACTTGAGAAGGTCGACCTGGCAGCTGTTCTTCCTTTTCTCGAACTCTGTGCAGCTGCGACGGTACAGCACTCACAAGATTTGCAAAGCTATCGCATACTCGCTAATCGCCTCCTCGTCCTGCTCGACGACCATCAAGCCGTCCTCCCGCCCTTCGCCTCGACCTCCGCTCCGTCCTCGCTCGCCGCACTCGGCCTCAGCGGCGACCTCGGGCGCAACGGCGACCTCGAAGGCGGCACAGGCGACACGAGCGAGCTCCCAGCTCCGCTCGCCGGGTCGCCCGTCGAGCGCGAGCGCCTCGCTGAAGGAGAAGGCCCGTGCGCCGGCCACGTCGGCGCCGTCTTGAACCCGCACGCGCCGCCGCCGGCGAGCGACTCGGCGCTCGTGCTGCCCGAGCTCGAGTGCTGCTGCGAGTGCGAGTGCGGCGGCGGCGGCGGCGGGTGCTCGTCGAGGCTCGGCACGCGCGAGAGGACGAGCTGCGTCGTGGTCTTGTCGAGGCCGGTGCGGCGCGAGGAGGGCGGCGAGTTGAGCGAGCGGCGGCGCGAGATGGGCTGGCTTGGCGAGAGAGGGATGATGGGGCTCGAGGGAGGAGGTGGAGGAGGTGAGGAGGGCGGCGCGCCGAGAAGGAGCGGAAGGCCGTGGTGCGAGCGGTAGGCGGCGTCGATGACTGCGTTTGCAAGCCGTCAGCTCCACTTCACGGTCGAGAGCAGTAGAGAGATCGACGCACTGTCCTTCCTGCGCTCCATCTCGCCTTCGAAGAGCAGGTCGCTCGTTTCGTCCTCGTCGCCGAGCAGGTCGAGAAGGCTGTCGAGATCGGCGCGCGACGTCGGGCGCAAAGCGACGCTCGAGCCGGTCCCGAAGTCGAGGTTGATGATCGGGAGCGGGAGAGCAGGGTGCTGGCGGGAGGAAGGCGTCTTGTCGTCGGGGAAGTAGTCGGCGCGGGAGGAGGTGTCGACCAGGACGAGGCGGATTTGCGAGGCGGGCAGGTGAAAGCTTTGCTCGAGAGTGTGACCCTAGGGATCGAGGGCAGCGTCAACAGAGTGCCGCTCGGGCGAGACGAGAGGGGGAGAGAGAGAGAGCCGAGGCGCACCTCGAAGATCCGCAGCACCATGACCGGCTCGCTCCTCGCGCCGCCCTCTTCCCCTGCTTCGGGCTCTGCGTCCTCGACCGAGATCTCGAGCACCCGCTCGACGAAGAGAAGGTCGCCTTTTGGCGCGCTGCCCCAGCTGCGGCGCTTGGACCGCTTGGGCGTCGTCGGGCTCGAAGCGTCGGCGGCGAGGTCGGCGAGCGGGGTCGGAAGGAGCTCGACGCGCGAGAGGCGGAGGTAGGGGAGGTGCATGAGGTGCAGAGGCGGGTCGAAGGAAAGGAGGCGAGGCTTGAGCTGCGGCGGGGGAGGGCAGGAGTCAGCACGGCGTCCGGGAGAAGGGGTTCGAGCGGCTCGAGCGCACGGTGAGGAGGTCCTGGTCGACGAACGCGCTGCCGACGACGCGTTGATCGGACGTAGAGCTGCCCTGCGAGCACAGCGCTGAGTCAGCGGGAGCCACACGACCGGTGGAAGGCCGAGAGGGAGGAGAGCGCACCGTGATCGCCTTGACGAGGCACCACGAGCTCGGCTCGAGCTCGTCGTCCTTCTTGGCCTGCTTGACCTTGCGCCCGAGGCTCAGAAGCTTCGACGAGCCCGACCGCCCGCCTCGCTCGACGCGCTTGGTGCCGTACTCGGGCCAGAGCGCCTGCGACGCCGTGTGCGCACTGACCTCGGGCAGGGGCTCGTGCGACCTCGCTGCGGTCGGCGTACACAGGTCGTCCTCGTCCTCGTCGACGACGAAGCTCGAGGAGGCGAACGGTGCCGATGAGAGGGTGCCGCTCGCGTCGTGCGGGGTCGACGCCGAGGAGGAGGAGGGGAGGTCGAGCGAGAGGGACGGGCGAGACGACGAGGACGCTGTCGAGCTGAAGGTGTCGTAGGCATGCCGAGGCGGGAAGGAAGGTACGGGCGGAGCGACCGAGTCGGGCGTGAAGCGCAGGGTCCTCGGCGAGCGAGTCGGGAACGGGCAGAGCTGCGAGCGACGACGAGGGTCAGGTCCGGCTTCCCGAGCCCCAGACGAGGGAGAGAGGCGAGCGCACCTTGATCGCCATACTGCTCGTCGCCTTTGCGGCGGCTCGGAGCCCGCCGCTACTGCCGCCGCCCGTGTGCGACGCCCAGACCGCCTGCGAGTCGAGCCCTGCGACCTCCTCGTTCTCCTTACTCCGCCCGCTCGTCACCATCGCCGATCTCGAGCTGCTTGAAGACGCCTTGGTCGACCCGTCGACGAGGCTGGGCGAAGTAGACGACGCAGCAGGCCGACGAACGCTCGCTGCAGGTGCGTGTGCGGCGACCGGGTTGGCGAACGAGGCGAGCGCCGCCGCCTTGACCTGCTCAACGCGCCACTCCCTTGGTACGCTGAAGCTCTGCCAACGGTCGGACGGCAGGTGGCGGATGGTGAGGGTGAGGGCGAGCGAGGGCGAGCGGGGAGAAGGAGCGGGAGGTGGGGGAGAGAGC
>Ga0308169_10004191_pt1 | contig 13566 bp, 15 predicted proteins | sample PhyBR1_2_FD_202139 | JGI IMG/M metagenome (GOLD analysis project Ga0308169, IMG submission 202139) | Phyllosphere microbial communities from UC Gill Tract Community Farm, Albany, California, United States - DLSLSB.R1 | ecosystem: Host-associated > Plants > Phyllosphere > Unclassified | place...
ACAGAAATTTCCGGCAGGCCGTAACCTTTCGCCAGGCCCCGGCGATGTAGTCCGTGATGGGCCCGCTCCCAACGGGCCCAGTCCGATGTGTTGTCTAGGTTTTGGAGAAGTAAATGTCCGTGTTCACCGTTCTCGCCACCAGCAAAGTCGCCGCAGGAGTCCTCGCCGCCGGAACCCTGGCAGTAGGAGGAACGGGTGCCGCTGCCGTCTCCGGTGTCCTTCCCACCCAGGCCCAGCAGACCGCCCACGAACTCTTCGGCGCCCCCGCCCCCAAGCTCGCCGCGGAAGCCGCTGCTGACGCCCAGGCCACCCCGGCCCCCACCGCCACCGCCGCAGTGACCGACGCTATCGGGAAGGCAGAAGCCACCGGCGACGCCACTGCCAAGGCGTCCGCCACGGCTGAGGCTTCGGATGAAAAGGTCAGCGCAGACGCAACGGAATCCGCGAAGGCCAACACCGCCGTTGACGCCGCCGGCCCCGCCGCCCTGGGCCTCTGCACCGCCTTCATCCACGGTGGCCTGGATGCTTCCTCCAAGGCTTTCTCCTCGCTGTCCATCGCGGCGAAGGGCGATGCGAACATCAAGAGCTACTGCGCCGACGTCGTCACCAAGGCTGACGCGGCAGCCAAGGCTGGCACGGAATCCAAGGGCTCCGTCTCCGTCCAGGCTGAAAAGCCGGAGGTTCCGGCCGTTCCCGCAGTTCCCGCAGTTCCGGGTGTCGACGGCGAAACCGCCGTTCCCGCCGTTCCTGCCGTTCCCGCTGTTCCGGCCGCAGGCGGCAACAACGTCCACGTGCCGTCCGTTTCGGCCCGCTAAGGCTCATTGGCTAGTCTGGACTGCGGCTGCGGCCGCAGTCCGGGCAGCCGGGCAGGGGCGCGCACGTTAGGCAAGGTACCCCTGGAAATCCGCAAGAAGGCAACCGGAACACCACGGGGACTGGCAGTCCGTACCGGAAACCGGGAGAAGGCGTGAGCCGGGTCCCGGGATGGAGGAGCCGCTGGTGCTAGACACTTTGGCCCAAGAAGAGATCGATATATTCGACAACGCCGCCGGAACCGATCCGGCAGCGTTGTTCGCTGCTGCCTATCGAACTTTCGCGGGCCCGGTGCAGGGGTACCTCAAGGCCCGCGGACTGGATGACCCGGAGGCAGTCACCCAGGACGTCTTCATGGCCTTCTACCCCAGGATCGGCAACCTCACAGGCGGCCTGCAGGGTGCCAAGTCCTTGATTTTTTCCATCGCCCACGCCCGCATGGTGGACCACTACCGCAGGCTCGAGCGCAGGCCTCAGCTCACCCCGTACGACCCCCAGCAGGACGGGCGCACTACGCCCTCGGCCGAACACCAGGAAGTCCTGGCCCTTCGCGTCGTGGCCGACCTTTCCATCGAGCAGGTGGCCGCCATCATGGGCAAGAGCACGGGAGCCATCAAACAGCTCCAGCGCCGGGCCCTGCAAAACCTTAAGGCACAAACGCTCAAGAGAAACCAGGCGAATCATGAGTGACACAGCAGGATCCCGCAACGCCGGGGCCGTTGACCAGCTACTGCTGGAGGCAGGCATGGACGGCGACGGCCAGCTCCGTGACGCCCTGCTCGACCTGCGCGCCCTTGCCGCAGAGACGCCGGCGCCCTCCGCCGAACTCGCCGCATTGATGGCCGGCTCGGCAGAGGCAGCTACTGCCGTGCTTCCCGCCGTCGAACCGCGTCCGGCCGCCGACCTTCCCGGGACGCCGCTCGCCGATGAACTTGCCGCCCGCCGCAAGGCCAGGCGCCGCACCACACTGTCCGTCGCCGCTTCGCTCGCAGCAGGCGGCGCCGTGGCCGCAGCCTCGGACCAGGGCTTCCGGGATTCCTTCACCCAGCTCAACCATGCCATCACCACTTTCGTGACAGGGTCCGGCGCGTCGCCCGCAGGCACCACAGGCGGCCCCGCGCCTGCACCCAAGCCCGCCGCCCCTCAGCCGGCGGCAACCAGCAGCGCGGATGCCGTTCCACCCGCATCCGCGCCCGCTCCGGCACCCGCCGCCCCGGCACCCGCTGCCGCGGCGCCGTCGAGCATCCCGGCGCGGGCCGGGAACACCCCCACCCATGGCGGGCCCCAGCAGAAGCCTGCGGAGGTTCCCGCGGCGCCGTCCCTGCCCACGGGTGTGGCGGAGGATGTCAGGAAGGGCCTGGAACAGGCGCCGAAACTGCCGGTTCCCGTTCCCACGGAAGTCCCCCTCCCGGGCAAGGCGCAGGACGTCCCGCTGAAGTAAGCCGGGCAGGACTAGTAGCCCTGGCCGGCCGCCTTGATCATGGCCCCGGAAGGGTCTGACAGGTACCAGACGCCGCCGACGCCCTGGCCCAGGACATCGCCCGGCTTGGCATCTTTCGCGAAGTAATAGAGCGGCATGCCGTTCAGGGTCACCTGCTTCTTGCCGTCAGGGGTGGTGATGGTGCCCAGCTTCCCGGTCACGCCCTCTGCCGTGGGTGAAGCCGAAGCGGTGGTCAGCGGAGGCCACTGGACCAGGCAGGAGCCCGTGCAGGCGCTGGTGCCCGAGTCCTTGGTGTCCTTGGTAAAGAAGTAGAGGCTCATCCCTTTCGAATCCACCACGATGTTGCCGGCGGTGGAGGAGGCCGTCTTGAGTTCGACGGCGGCGCCCGCCTCCGAGGCCGATGCGGAACCGGGGGAGGGGCTGGAGGATGGCGCGCCGGTGCCGGCGGCGCTGCTGGCGGCCCCCGCGGCCGGGCCGGATGCTGCCGGTGTGGTGCCGGTGCCGCTGCTGCAACCCGTGAGGGCTGCTGCCAGGGCCAGGATGGCAAATCCTGCCCCGAGATGATGCTTCATGATGTGCTCCTTGGCTGTTTAGTTCCACAGGCGCTCCGGCGGGGAATCACCGGCCGCTAACCCCTACGACGCCTCCGGTAGAAGAATGGTTCAGAGGAGCGGGGCGGAGCCGAGTGTTGAACCGTTCGGGCATTTCGTGCGTGGTTAAGGCCAGAAGCGGGGGCCGCCGGAACAGCGGTGTTCCCCGGACCCGGAGCAGAGCCAGTGAGGAGGGGCGGATGCCGCTCGACGAAAAGGTGGTGGCAGCGCGCTGCGCCGGTTCGTGCTCAGTGCCACCCGGGATCCACAGCTCGCGGAGGACGTGGTCCAGGAAACCGTGCTCCGCGTCTGGCAGCACGCCCCGGAAATCAACGGCAGCTTCCGCAGTTATCTGTACCGCACAGCCAGGAACATCATGATCGACAATTACCGCCGGAGCCAGCGCCGCCCGCCGGAGGCACTGGAAAGCAGCCCCACTGACCCCGTTGAGGTGATGGGCCGCGTAGACGAACTCCTTAACCGGGTCCTGATGGAGGAGGCACTGCTGCGGTTGAGCAAGGAACACCGGGACGTACTGGTGGCCCTGCATTACCGCCGGTTCACAGTCAACGAGGCAGCGGTCCAGCTCAACATCCCAAGCGGAACGGTGAAGTCGCGCGCGTATTACGCCCTCCGGGCACTGCGCACCATCCTGGATGAAATGGGGGTGGAGCGGTGAACGCCAATGAGCACCACCTGCTGGGCGCCTACGTACTGGGCGGCCTGGATCCCGCCGACCTGGCCCTCTTCGAAACGCATCTCCAGGACTGCGCCGGCTGCCGCAAGGAGTTGGCGGTGCTGGAAAAAGTGCCCATGCTCCTGGACGCCCTGCCCGTTCCCGACGCCGTGGCCCTGACCGCCGTCCCCGGCGGCGAGGCTGCTGAGGCGTCCGTTCCCGCGCGCCTTGTTGATGAACTGGCCCACCGCCGTCGGACATTACGACGGCGGTGGGCGGCGCTGGCGGGCGCCCTGGCCGCTGCCTGCCTCGCCGTGGGACTGGCGGCGGGCCCGCTGCTGGTCAGGGCGCCGCAGCCGGACGCCACCTACTCCGTGGCGTCCGGGGGAGGGCTGCAGGTGAACATCGACATGGCCCGGAAGACGTGGGGGACCGAGCTTGCGGTGAGCGGCAGCAGCCTGCCCGCGGAAGGAACACTCTCGCTTTGGGTCCGCGACCGGGCCGGCGGGGAGGACCGTGCCTGCGCCTGGACGGCGACGCCCAGCGGAAAGGTCAAGGTAACCGGGGCAACGCCCATCCAGCTGGGCAGCATCTCCAGCGTGGAACTCCGCGACGGCTCGCAGCACGCCGTGGCGGTCATTACGGTTCCCTAAGTCCTGGCGGATCCGCCTGCGCTTCCAAAGGCTTTTTGTGCAATGCCTTGAATTCGGCCACCAGGGCCGGGTCCTCGCAGGCGCGCGCGAACGCCTCGATCCTCCGTTCGATCTCGTAGCCCAGCACCCGGCTGCCGATCCGCTCCATGAGGGGACGGAGGAACGCCGGACGGCACGAAAAGGTGTATTTCCAGACTGCCCGGGTGCCGCCGTCGTCCGCCGTGAAGCGCCAACCGCCGCCGAAGTTGGCGAAGAACCAGGGCCCGGACACCATAGTCATGCCCACGTTCCGGGGCGGCGCGTAGGAGACGTACTGGCTCACCATGGCCAGCCCCAGCCGGGACCTTGTACGGGTGCGCACGCCCTTTCCCGGTGCCTGTGCCCCGTCAAGGAAACCCTGCGAAGAGATGAAGGGGTCCCACTTGAGGCGGAAGCTGCCGGTGGTCTGGGACAAGGCGAAGGCGGTGTCCGGATCGATGCGGATGAAGCGCTCGGCGCGTACCTGGGGCATACCCCCAGCCTAACTACGCCGCAGGGCGCTACTTGGTCATCCTGGCCAGCCGGGCGCGCATGATCATGTATGCGCCGTAGCAGACCAGCCCTGCTCCTACGGCGGCCAGGAGGTACGGGCCCATCGGCTGGTCCCGGAGGGCACGCAGGCCGCCGTCCAGTCCGGTGGAGTCCTCCGGATGTTCCTTGATGGTGGCGATGACGATGAGCAGCCCGGTCAGCAGCAGCACCAGTCCCTTGGCCAGGTATCCGGCCACGCCCAAGGAGACCACCGCGGTCCGGGCCGCACCTTGGTCCGGCATCCGCAACTGCTTCTCGAAGGATTTTTTGGGGCCGCGCATGCCGTAGGCCACGCCCGTGACGGCGACTGCCAGGCCAATCAGGACCAGCAACGCCACGCCCCCGGGCGCCGTCATCAAAGCGATGGTGAAGTCGCTGGTGGCCTTGCGGTTGTCTCCGCCCGTCCCCGTGCCCGTGACGAAGTGCCACAGGGTTACGGCCAGGACGGCGTACACGATTGCCTGCAGGGCCGCCTTGGCCTTGTTCTTAACCTTTTTCTTGGTGGGCTGGTGGTTGAAATCGAAGATGGCATCGCCCGCCTGCCAGAGCGATAGGGCGGCGCAGGCCGCGAAGCTGCCCCAAAGCAGGAACGGGCCCACGGCCATGGTGGCCAACTCGGCCACGGCGCCGCTGAAATCCGCACTGCCCGTGCCGCCCATGGCCAGCCGAATGGCGATGGCACCCACCAGCAGGTGCAGGATGCCGCTGGCCGCGAACCCGGCCCGGGCCAGGAACTCGAGGACGCGGGAATTTGTTACATCCTCGGCCTTGTCAACGACCTGTTTGAGTTCTTCTTTGATCGTCTTTCCTTTGGACAGGCGCGGTAGAGCGCTGGTGTGCGTGCCCTTCTTACATTGGCAATCGTGCCACGACGGCCCGATCCGGAACAGTTGGGGGCTGCGTTCGGGGGCGTGTTGGTGGTGCTGGCCCCGCCTCGATTCATGGTCATCCGGTTGTTCCCGCCCGATGGGGAGGCTTCCCCATCGCCGTGCCCTGCCACCTGTGCAACCATAAGGACCAGCGACAGACACGTACCGCACTCTTTTCCGGGGGAAACCATGACTTTTTACGGCGCAGACATCAGCCAGTTGCGGGCGCTGGCCAAGGCGGCGGACCAGGCAGCGACACTGCTGAGCAGCCGCGCAGGCTCGCTGCACAGTCAGATCCAGTCCGCGCCGTGGAAGGGCAGGGACGGGGAACGCTTCCGCCAGGAGTGGAGCGCCAGCCACCGGCCCAGCCTGGAGAAAGTGGTAGCCAGCCTTCGGGAAAACTCCAAGATCCTGATGAAGCACGCAGATGAGCAGGAGAAGGCTTCCACCACGGGAAGCGGCGGTTCCGGCGGCAGCCCCTGGGACCGGCTCACCTCGCTGGCCGCCCAGGCCAAGGAATGGTTCCAGGAGAAGGCGGAAGCCGCCAGGGCGCTCGCCGAACACCACCGGGAGCTGGCTTCCGGGCTGGACCGGATGCTCAATGCCAGCCCGGAAGAGCAGGCGAAGTGGTGGGCCGGTCTCTCCGACGCCGACCGCGCCTACCTGATCCAGGGCGAGGGCAGCAACGGTCCATTTGCCAACGACCTGATGCGGATGGACGGCGGTATTCCCGCCTCGGCGCAGCAACTGGCCAAGCAGCACCTGCAGGAACTGGCCAAGGCAGACACCCCGATCTACACGGAGACCGGCAAGGCCTCCATCGAGGCGCGGGTGGCCTGGATTCACGGCGGTGCCGAAGTTGGGACCGAAGTGGTTGAAAACGCTGATGGCTCCGCCACCATGAAGGTGTACGGAAACCTGGGCCTGGGCGTCAACGACACCACCGGCACCGCGGGAGCCACCCTGACCGGCGAGGTCTCCCGTGAGTACACGTTCGGCAGCGTGGAGGAAGCCATGGCGGCCCGGGAGCAGATGTACCGCGACCTTCCGCCGGACAGCATTGGCGAAATCAAGGACGTGGCCGGTAATCCTCCCGGCTACGTTCTGGACACCATCAACGACGCTGCCACTGACAACGGTTCCACGGGACAGACGGACAAGGCCAAGGGAACGTTCTCGCTTGATGCTAAGGCCGAGGGCGGCGGGGCGTCGGGCGGGGCGAAGCTCGACCTGGCCTATGAACGGAACCTGACCGACGGCACGTCCACAGCCAGCGGCGAGATCTCCGCGGAGGGCAAGCTCAAGCTCGACGGCCGGGTCTTCGAAGCCTCCGGCAAGGGCGGGCTGCAGGTCAACATGGACAAGGGCAACAACATCGAATCCGTTTCGGTGTCAATGGACGGAACCGTGGCGCAGGGCGTCACCTCCGGCGTGCATAACGAGGCCGCGAAGTTCGATTCCTCCGTCACGGCCGGGACGCAGGGCACCGTCAAGATCAACGTGGACTACTCACCGGAGAACCGGCCCATCATCGACAGCTACCTCCGCAACGTCGCCCTGGGGAATGACACCGGCGCCGCGCGCGACGCCGCCAGGCTGTACGAGGCAGGTTCGGCTACCGTCCAGGTCAATACCGTGGTCACGGCCACCAATGAGGCGGGCTTCGACCTGAAGGCCGGTGAGGTGGGAGTCAAGACCGAGAACCAGGCCATCACCAACGTGTCCACGTACTATAAGGTCCCCAACGACACCAAGCTCGAGAGGCTCTGAAACCATGTCAGTGCACATCGAATCCCCGCTGGGCTTCACCGCAGACTTTCCCGAGTACACGCAAGTCCTGGAGGACTCCGCAGCCGGGCCCAACACGGAGCAGTACGGCCTGCCGGGCGGCGTTTTGGTCACCGTGATCAAGGACGACACCTCAGTGCAGGATGCGCCGCAGGCCAACGGCTGGGCGCACCTGATGTCAGGCTTCTACCTTGAGGAGAAGGGCGGCACCCTCCTGGCGGAGGGCGAGCTGAACCTGCCCGGCAAGGCTGCCTACGCCGTGGTTGTCGGTTATGGCGACGACGGCGGGCCGGCCAAGGTGGCGGCCACGGTGGGGGTGTGGGAAAGCGCCCGCTTCATCGGCGTGGTGGTCATCTGGCCCTACCTGGATCCGCAGGCAGAACCCCGGCTGGACATGCTCAAGGAGATCGTGGGCTCCATCAGCGTGGCCTGACCGGGCCTCCCACCATAGGCCAGGGCGTTAGCGGCGGCGGTAGCAGAGGTCGAAAATCAGCCTGCCGGCTTCGTGGGCCTTTGCCTCGAAACTGGTCCGGATCCTGCCCTCGAAGCGCGGCGCCCAGCCCCCCGTTTCGTCCACGCCTTCGTTGGGGCCGGTGTGTTCTGTGCTCACGGGGGCGCGTCCCTCGCGGACAGGCGCACCGCCCGCCACAGATTCCACGCCGGACTGCCACACCTGCGTCAGCGGGCTCTCGGGTCCCCGGCGCTCGCCGGTGTGCAGGTTCTCGAACTCTGCTGAAGCAGCCATCACGTCCCGGACATGGACGGCATAGTTGGACCAGTCCGTGGCAATCCGAAACAGTCCGCCCGGCTTCAGGGCACGTGCCGCCAGGCCGGCGAACTCCGGCTGGATAAGGCGGCGCTTGTGATGCCGCGACTTGTGCCAAGGGTCCGGGAAGAAGACCCAGAGTTCGCTGACCGAGCCGGCAGGCAGCATGGTGGCCAGTACTTCCGGAGCGTTCGCCTCCACCACGCGCACATTGTTCAGACCGCGGCTGTTGATCTTGATGATGGTGTTGGCCAGGCCGGGGGTGTAGACCTCCACTGCCAGGAAATTCGTGTCCGGGTTCTGCTCGGCCGCGTGGCAGATGGCGTCGCCAAGGCCCGAGCCGATCTCGACGATGAGCGGTGCGTCGCGGCCGAACTCAGCCGCGGCGTCAAAGGTGTAGTCGGGGTGGACTGAAGTATTGGCCACATGCCGCGGTACGTCGACGGCCCAGCGCTCGGCATGCTCAGCCCACGCAGCCTGCCGCCGGCCCTGGAGCCGGGTCCCGCGGCGCACGAAGCTGACCGGGCGGCCGCCGTAGGTGCCAAAGGAGGCTTGGGTTCCGGGCGTCACAGGCCTCGGGACATGCGGCTGCTGGGGGTTTTCAGGGGATTCACTCATCCCTTCCAGAATAGCGCCGCGGGAACGGAGCGGCCGCTTGGTGCGGGGAATGCTTGATCCCCGGAACAGCCCGATGCCCGGAACAGCCCGATGCCCGGGACAGACTGGTACCCGGAACGGGCTGACGATCAGAACACGCCGATGAGATCGAGCGCCGGACCGAGGGCCAGGACGAGGACCAGGCCGCAGATACAGAGGGCAACTGCCGCCGCGGACCAACTCCCTGATCCCCGTGGCAACTGTTTGAGGGCCGGAAGGGCCTGGCGCAGACCAAGCGAGGCGAAGAGGAGAGGCAGGCTGAACAGCACGAAGGGAGTCACCCACGGCCTGCTGGAAGAACCGTTGTCCGAATAGGTCAGCAACATCGCGAGCATGGAGGCAGGGCCGGTAAGGAGCATGCTGGCCGGAGCCAGGATTGCCAGGACCAGGCTGTTTGTGGATCTGCTTTCTGGTTTGGGGGTGTAGGAAGGCGGGCTGGTCCCCACCGGAGGAGGTGCACCCTCCCGGGATGCGGGGCGGGGTTCCGGTTGCGGCGTCGTTTCCATGGTGCTCCCGTTCTGTACAGCCATCTGCCTGGCCGCGGCTGGTTTCAACCTATGAAGGTGCATGGGAACCGGGTAGGCACCTCGATCCGTATGTGGAAAACTCGTCGTCGGCGCTCTCCTGCAAGAATGGGCGCATGACGGACGCACGGAATGCCGAAGCAATGCAGCGGCGGCGAAGGATGGCGTCCGGGGACGCCCAGGGCGGAACCCGGACGGGCAGCAGCCTGGTGGACCTCAGTACCCTGGTGGACGCCGAAATCGACGAGTTGCCGGCGGCGGAACCCACCCGTGTGGGCAGCCGCCGTGCCCTTGCCTACCTGGGCGTTTGCCTGGTCCTGATCGGCCTGAACCTCCGCAGCGTCTTTTCCAGCCTCTCGGCAGTACTGCCGGAGGTGACCGCCCAGGCGGCGCTGCCCGGCTGGTCCGTGGTGGTGCTGACCACGGTCCCCGTCACGCTGCTGGGTGTGTTCGCGCCGCTCGCCCCCGTCCTTGCCCGCCGGTTCGGAGCGGAGCGGGTGCTTCTTGGAGCCATGGCATTGCTGACCGCGGGACTGCTGCTGCGGCCCGTCGACACCGGGGCAGCGCCGGGCGGTGCCGGCCACCTGCCTGCCCTGCTGGCGGGTACGGCGGCCTGCGGCGCTGCGATCGCACTGTGCAACGTGCTGTTGCCGGGCCTGGTGAAGCGTGACTTCCCGCACCGGCTGGGCCTCATGGGCGGCCTCTACACCACTGCCATTTGCGCCTCTGCCGCCCTCGGGGCCGGCTTCACCTACCCTGTCTACACGGCGACGGGGGAGTGGACCAAGGCGCTGTGGGTGTGGGCGCTGCCGGCCGCCGTCGTGCTTTTGCTGTTTCTTCCCGTTGCCGTCCGGCAGGGCTCTGTCCGGCACCAGGCCGTCCGGGACGGCGTGAATGTCTGGCGCTCTTCGGTCGCCTGGCAGGTGACCATCTTCATGGTGCTGCAGGCCATGATGTCCTTCAGCGGTTTCGCCTGGCTGGCACCCATCCTCCGTGAGAGGGGCGTGGATGGCTCCACAGCGGGGCTGATCGTTGCCGTCTGCATCGTGCTGCAAATGCTGGGCTCGCTGTTCGCGCCCGCACTGGCCGCCAGGTTCCGGGACCAGCGCGCCATCAACACCGTGGTGGCACTGATGACCGGCGGCGGGTTCGTGCTCAGCATCCTGGGCCCGTTGGACCTGGTCTGGGTATGGGCCGGGCTGCTGGGCCTGGGCCAGGGCAGCCTCACCGCCTGTGCGCTGACCCTGATCATGCTCCGCACCCGTGACGGCCACACCGCCGCCCACCTGTCCGGCATGATGCAGGGCGTGGGCTACGGGGTGGGTTCGACGGGGACGCTCATGGTGGGGCAGCTGCACCAGGCCACGGGCTCGTTCGTTCCTGCCGGCATCCTGTTCGTGGTGGTGGGCCTGCTCGCGGCGGTGTTCGGCTACAGGTCGGGCCGGAACCGGTACGTGGGCTAGGAACCGGCGTGCAGGACTCCGCGATCCCGGCCGTGCACCCTGCCACGGGGATCTTCCGGCTTCCTTACCTGTGGGTGACCATTGGCACCTGTGCGCTGGTGTTCCTCGCCGCCTTCGAATCCCTCGCCGTAACCACCATCATGCCGCTGGTCAGCCGGGAGCTGAACGGCGGAAGCCTCTTCGCCCTGGCCTTCGCGGGGCAACTGGCCACCGGCGTGATCGGCATGATGGGAGCCGGGAACTGGTCCGACCGGCGCGGACCGGCCCTGCCGCTGTACGCCTCGGTGGCACTGTTCGTGCTGGGCCTGCTGATCGCGGGAACGTCGGTTTCGATGCCCATGCTCGTTGCCGGCCGCTTGGTCCAGGGCCTCGGCGGCGGCGCCCTGACCGTTGCGCTCTACGTGCTGGTGGCCCGGTTCTTTCCCGGCGCATTGCATCCGCGGATCTTCGCGGCGTTTTCGGCCGCCTGGGTGGTTCCGTCCCTGGTGGGGCCGTTCGCCGCCGGCATCGTGGCCCAGGTCTTCAGCTGGCACTGGGTGTTCCTGGGCGTGGTGGGCCTGGTCATCCCCGCCCTGGCAATGATCGTGCCGGTGCTGCGCGGCCTGAACGAGCCGGCAGACAACGAACCCGAAGACGCAGCCCAGCCAAAGCAAACCCCGCCGCCCTGGGCAGTGCGCCGGCTGGGGTGGGCGGCACTTGCAGCCATCGCAGTGCTGGCCCTCAACCTCTCCGCGGACGTCAGCATCCCCGACTTTCCCGCCGCCACGGCGCTGCTGGCTGCTGCCGCCGTCGTCCTCGCCCTGGTGGCCGTCCGTCCGCTGGTGCCCGCCGGTACGCTCAAGGCGCGCCGCGGGTTGCCCAGTGTGATCCTGGCACGCGGGTTCGCCTCGGCGTCGTTTTTCGGAGCCGAGGTGTACCTTCCCTACCTCCTGATCGACCAGTACGCGTTCCCGCCCACCCTGGCAGGCCTCACCCTGACCGGGGGAGCGCTGGCCTGGGCCGGTGCGGCCGCGGTGCAGGGCCGGCTGGGCTCCCGACTGCCCCACCGGAACGCGGTGCAGGTGGGGTCGCTCATGGTCTTGGCAGCCGTGCTCCTGGCGCTGGCCACCACGGCACTGCACTGGCCGGCTGCCGTTGCCATCGCCGGCTGGGTGCTTGCCGGCGGCGGCATGGGCCTGCTTTACCCCCGCCTGAGCGTGATGACCCTGGCGTTGTCCACCAAGGAGAACGAGGGCTTCAACAGCTCCGCGATGTCCATCTCCGACTCCCTGGGCGGGGCGCTTTCGCTGGCCACCACCGGGATTGTCTTCGCGGCGTTTCCGACGGCGGTCCAGTCCTTCGCGGGCGTCTTCGCCTTCACGGCGGCCATCGGAGTGGGCGCGGCGCTGGTGGCACCGAGGGTCACCGCCGGGAAGGCCTGAGGCGGTCAGGTGAGGCGGGTGGCCCGGAGGACGACGTCGGCGACGGCTGCCTCCTGCCCTTCCGGCCCGGTCACCGGCCGTTCCCGGCTGGTGAGCACCTCGATCTGCCACCCCGGGCGGTCGCTGGAATCATGCCCGTCCAGGTTAAGTTCCCGTACCAGCTGGTCACCGGTATAGAACATGTCGCGGTGGTGGTGATGGTCCGCGCCCCAGGGCGGCAGCCGGTCCGGGTGGTGGCCCACTACCAGCAGGGTTCCGCCGGGCTTGACGGCTGCGGCGGCTGCCTTCAGCGGGATGCGCCAGTCGAGTTCCTGCGAGTGCAGGAACTGCGACGTCACCAGGTCGTAGGAGGCCTCCGGCTGCCACTGCGTCAGGTCCGCCAGCTGCCAGGTGATCCGGCTCCCGATCTCCGCATTGGATGCGTGCACGCTTTCCCGCGCCAGTTCTGCCAGCTCGTGCGAGTGCGCCCGTTCCAGGGCGACGGCGGACACGTCGACGGCGGTGACGGACCAGCCCTGCTGCGCAAGCCAGATGGCGTCGGCACCTTCGCCGCAGCCCAGGTCAAGCGCCCTTCCCGGACGCAGGCCGCCGGCTTCACGGACCAGCTGCGGATTCGCCTTGCCGCTCCAGAGCCGCGTTTTACTGCGGTACCGCTCGTCCCAGGCAGCCGCGGCGTCAATGCCCCCGCCGGACGCCCCAGGCGCGGCGCCGCCGTCGTGCGCTTGATGCCCCTGTGGTTGGTGCCCGTGCGCTGCCTGCTGCTGCCTGTCCTGGTGCTGATCCGGGTCTTCACTCATGCCCCAACACTGCCCCGCCGGGCCTTCGAAGGCAACGCCGGGACGGGTGCAGGGCGGAGGGATGCTAGACTGGAGGAACTTGATGTGCAGTGATGCCGCCTGCTCCGGATCTGGAGTTCCTTCCAGGGAGCGGGCTTTTTTCATGTGAGAGGCACATCCTGCGTCGATGAACGCGTTCCATTTGGTCCCGGCTGGCTGTCCTAATTTGCAGCGCCCGGTTGATCACCTGACTTTTCTTCGGCGAAACCCCTGGTCCAACCGGTATCGGGGGCCGATATCCGCCCGGATACCGCCAGAAAGACCGTAAAAACTACATGACTACTTTTGCTGCCCTCGGTACTCCCAAGGCCCTTGCAGACACCCTTTCCGCGCAGGGAATCGTTGAACCGTTTCCCATCCAGGTCAAGACCCTCCCGGACACCCTGTCCGGTCGTGACGTCCTGGGCCGCGGCCGGACCGGATCCGGCAAAACCATCGCTTTCGCCATCCCGCTTGTAGCAAGACTCGCTGAGCGGGAAGCCAAGCACTTCCGCAAGCC
>Ga0308169_10004192_pt1 | contig 13564 bp, 15 predicted proteins | sample PhyBR1_2_FD_202139 | JGI IMG/M metagenome (GOLD analysis project Ga0308169, IMG submission 202139) | Phyllosphere microbial communities from UC Gill Tract Community Farm, Albany, California, United States - DLSLSB.R1 | ecosystem: Host-associated > Plants > Phyllosphere > Unclassified | place...
CCGCCTCGTTCTCGGTCACGCCGCCCTCCAGCAGACCTCGCTCAACCTTCATCTTCATCTCCGATACTGGACATGTCCGGCACGCCCAAGAAGTCGTCCAAGCCGGTGCGTCCTCACGATTTCGTCCGCACGACCCCCCCGCCACCGTCCCGGGCGCGCCCTCTCGCCGCGCAAGGTCGGCTGACGCGCTTTTTTGCCCCACAGACTGCCGCCACGCCCATGCGCATCACGCGCGCGACGAGCAAGCTCGCTGCCCTCAAGCTCGACGCGCCCGAGGCCGAGGTCAAGGACTCGCCGCCCGAGGAGGTCGACAACGAGGACAACGAGGCCGAGGTGCAGGTGCGCTCGCCGCTCTCTTTCCGCCCACCGAGGCGGTTCGCCCGTTCCTCGCTGCCCTAGCTGACGACGCTCTCTGTCTCGCTCGCAGGCCGGTCGTGCGACGCCACTCGAGCCCGAGGCGGCCGCGCTCGCGGCCAAGAACGAGTGCCCCGAGTGCGAGGAGCTGCAGTGGCAGCTCAGGCAGCAGCAGCACCAGATCACGATGCTGATCTGCGAGGCCGACCTCTTGAAGATCGAGATCGCCGACCAGCAGCGCGAGGTCGTGGCGTTGGAGAAGAAGGCGGCGGAGAAGGCGGCGGCCCACGAAGCCCTGCCCATGGCTACGCAGGACTACCTCACCGCGCTCGAGGCCCAGAAGGAGCGCAACGCCGGCGTCAAGGCCGCTGTCCAGTCCGTCCGAGCCGCCACGAAGTCGTTCAAGGAGCGCAACGCCCACGCCTTGACGCAGGACGAGAAGAAGTGCATCTCCGACTTCCACCTCGACATCCTGTTCCTCAGCCATACCACGAGGAGCCAGAATTCGTACCTCGCCCAGCTCATCGAGCTGCTCAAGATGGTTGTCCCCGGGTCGTGAGCGCGCCCTCTCCCCTCTCCCTCTTCCCCGTTGTGTAGCCCGCCTTTTTGCGAACGCATCTTTTGTGCCGTCCTCGAGCCAGCGAAAGCGAGCAAGAGCAACGTCGAGCGACGCCGAGGCAAAGCTGCGCGAGGTCCGCCGACGACGCTCGAGCCTCGCCGGCGGGGACGTCTGTATCTCGCCCTCTCGGCTTGCGCCGCACGTGCAAGTAGCTCGATAGCGTCTCGAGAGCTCGAGGAAGAGAGCTCAGCGCGCGAGAGCCGCCGGCAGGCGCGGGAACGAGCAAGAGAAGCTGAGGGAGGAGCGCGCGCTCGAGGAATGGGAGGGGCGACATGACAAGCGAGAACGACATGGCGCAGCTCGCGCAGCGCTTCGTATTGCTCGCGAGGGGCCATACAGCAAGAGCGAGCCCTGCGCAGGCGAGACTTCTCGCAGGGGAAGCAGGAAGGAGACGGCGGCGAGGTCGTCGAAGCGGCGAGGAGCGGACCGGCGCCGCTCGAGGGTCGCGGTCCCGCCGTGCCGATGCAGCGCTGCGACGGTGTCGAGATGAGCGATGCGGCTGAGCGCGGCGAGGGTTGCTGAGCGAGGACGACCGGGCGAGGAGCCGAGGTGGGTGGGCGGGGCGGTGTCGAGGCGGAGAAGGGCGAATTGGCGGTGTGGCGGCGGTGTGCAAAGCTGAGCCGGTGCAGCCAGGGTATAGCTCCGTCTCTGTGGTCCAGCCCGTGGACTAGAGCGTGGTAGTAGAGAGAGAGAGCGCGAGGGAGATGAGGGTCGCGTCGTCGCTCGACTTTGGTCCTCTCGCTCGTCCCTCTCGCCGCCAGGGATGTCGTTCAGCCCACGACCACGCCCAGACACGGTCCACCTCGCCTTCTCGGACCCCGACATCACCGACACGTACCGCGACGACCACTCGTCCAACGCCCCCTCGTCCCCGCGCGTCCGCCATCCTCGGGGCGACACCCCGCTCTCGCGCAGGACCGCAGCCACCAGCCCGGGCCGCTGGAGCCTCAGCAGGCGCAGCACGAGCGATGCCGCAGACGACCGAGGCCAAGACGCCGACCTGCGCCAGCTGAGCAACCTCGACAAGCTCCTCGACCTCCTCGACGGCCACGACGACGGCGACGGCGCAGATGGGCACGGCGACGAGTGGGACACGGCACACCGCAACCTCGCCCTGTCCCGGTCTGTCGCCATGTCGACCCCGCCGCCACAGCCCTCCACCTCGCACCGCCCTCCTCCCGCTCCTTCGACCATCCGCAAACACGCCTCGTCCGCCCCTCGCCCTCCACCTTCCGCCTCCTTTCGACCCGCACACTACGACGACACGGTCATCTCTGAGACGGTCGCCTCGCCCCTTGCCCCGCCCTCGGCGCGCTCCCTCCGCCCTCCCCTCTCCGGCCGCGCACCCAGCGCCGTCGAGCTCCTCCAGCGCGCCAACGGCTTCGGCGCTTCTCGCACCAGCGGCAGCGGCGGCATCGACGGCGCCGGGCTCCCCGACTCTCCGAGCCCGAGGCCGGGCAGCGTCGCAGCGCTGCGCAGGAGCGAGGCGGACCGCAGCAGCGCGAGCGCGCTCGACGCGAGCTTGCTCCGCGGGAGGGAGCGCGCGTACGGCGACGAGGCGGGGGAGAGGACGGGCGCGGCGGTCGATGGGTCGTACGAGGAGACGGTCGCGTCAGTCGACTCGATTACGCGCGTCGCAGAAGCGGTGCGTCCTCGTCCCCCTTCTCGTTCTCTCTCTCTCTCTCGCGCGCGCAGGGCTCACGCCGCCTCCCCTTCGCCCGCAGGCTTTGAAGGAGTTCGACACGATCGTCTCGCACCACTCGTCGCCGGGCCGACCCGCCTCGCGCATGCGCAACATCCCCTCGCCGTCGCACAGCGCGACCGCCTCGACCTTTGCCGACGCCGCTGCACGCCCGCCTTCATCGCCTGCCCCGCCACCTCAGCAGCAGCAGCACTACTCTCAACACGACGACGAGCATGCACAAGACGTCAATTTACAGGTGCGCTGCTCCTCACCTCTCCTCAGCCCGCCGATCTTCCTCACGCCCTGACGCCGCTCTCTCCTCCGCCCGCAGCTCGTGCAAGAGCTGCGCGCCGCCCAGGACTACATCGCCTACCTCCAGCACGAGCTGCACGCCATCACCGACGTCGTGCACCAGCTGCGCGAGAAGCCCGAGCCAAGGTGCGTGCGCTCGGACCCCTCTTTTCGATTGCTCGGTGCGAGGGGCAAACTGACCCTCCTGCTCGCGCGCAACAGCCCGCACGCACTCGAGCAGTACCCGAGCGCACTACAGCAGCGCCGAGCGGGTCCTCAAGTCTCGGAGCAAGAGCAGGTCGAGCAGACGGCGCAGGCTGCCTTCGAGGTCGTCAAGGTGCGTTTCCTCCTCTCTCTCTCTGCTCCCCTCTCCCTCGATGCCCTCATCTTCACCGTGCACTCGCACTGACGCCTCCTTACCCGCAGCACACCCTCGCCATGCTCCCCTCGCTCCCCTCCTCCTTCTCCCCCTCCCCCGCCGCCGGCCGCTCGAGCCCCTCCCCGGGCCCGTCCCTCCTCTCCCTGCACCGCGCCCTCGCCTTCACGCGCTCGGTCGACCAGCTCGCACACCGCACGCGCGCGCCCAGGCGCGACGAGGACGTGTTCGCCGAGGAGAACCTGCGCAGGGTGCTCGGCGTCGTCGACGAGTGGGCGGCGAGGGACGACGCGCGCGGGGCGAGGTAGCCCTGGTACTCTATCTAGCTCGCGCTCGAGGCAATGTCTATCTTGTTGCTCTCGTGCTTCTCAGTAGCTGCTCTTGGGTCGTCGTGCTCGAGCGAGAGAGAAAGAGAAAGAGCGAGGCTGCAGAGTAAGGCTCGTCCCGACGAGCGAGCACTGCATTGCGAGTGTCTATAGTGCGCCGAAGCTCGGCGGTACAGGAAGAGGAAGAGGAGCGCCGTAGTGCGCCTGCGCGCCGAACGGCGGTCCGAGCGCATAGGCGTACGCGCCCGGCGCGCAGAACGGCGAGCCCTCGTGCGCCGCCGCCGCCGGCGGCTCGACCGACCTGCTCGACGCCGACGCCGACTCGGACGACGAGGCCGCAGTCGAGGCGCCGGCGAGCGACTTGCGCATGCGCTTGCGCGGCGCGTTCTCGGTCGGCGGGCCGCCGAGGTCCTCCTCGGACTCGAGGCGGCGGATGAAGATGGTCAGGGCGGCGGCGTCTGCGAGAGGGCGCGAGCGTTAGCACGGCTCCTGCTCAGAGTGCGAGAAAGGAGAAGTTGAAAGAGAGAGAGAGAGAGGGAGAGGAGCACGCACACTTGTCCGGCAGCCAACCGACCTTGAACCACTCGGGGCGGACCTGCGGATCTCGCTCGGCGAGCTCCTCGACCGTCTCGAAGCCGCGCCGTGCGAGGCTTGCGTTGGCGCGACTGCCGACGCGGAAGGGCGAGGCTATGTAGTTGTAGGTGAAGGGCGGGAAGGGCGGGAGAGGCGGGCGAGCGAGCGCGCGCTGCTGGTTCAGGACGACGCGGTCGGCCTTGACGCGCTGCGTGATGGCCTCGCCGAGGATCGTCGTCGCGTCGAAGGCTTGGCCGTTGACCGGCCAGGGCATGACGCAGCAGAACTGTATGGAGAGGGAGAGGGTCAGCCTCGCTCGAGGCGGATGAGCTCGGCGCGAGGAAGGGCAAGGTTACGCACGAAGAGGGTGCCGAGGTCGAACTGCAGGACGGTCTCGTCGTCAGTACCATCTCAGAGCAGAGAGAAAGGGAAGGAGGAAGGAGACGCACATCTGCTTCCACGATGCTGAAGCCGAAAGCGACCCGCTCGGCCGTGCGCGCTGTCGAGTCGGCCGCGGCGTCGCGCTCCTTGCCCTTGCCGCGCTTTGGGTGCCGCTTGCGCGGCGTCGAGTACATGCCCGTGATGTAGCGCTTGATGTTCTTGCCCTCAGGCGGCGGCTGTTGCGAGTGAGGTCGAGTTAGCGAGCCGCTCGGACCCCTCCGAGTCAGCGAGCGGGAGAACGAGGAGACGCACCTCGCGAAGGACGGTGGCGAGCTGGCCCCAATGATCGACGGTGACGGCTTCTGCCTCGCGGAACGAGCGAGCTAGCCCGTCGCCTCGCAGGAGGAACTCGGGGCGGGCGACGACGGCAAGGCGCGAGTTGAAGTAGATGGCCCGACAGCGCGACTCGAGGACGTCGAGTTGAGCAGGAGGAACGTCGGCGACGGCGAGGACCTCGCTGCGGGCAGGGAAGGGCGGGAGAGCGTCAGCGAAGCGAAAAGGGGGCAGGAGACCTGACTTGAGAACGCGCACATGGTGACCTCGCCGAGCGCCGGGTTGCGAGCGTGAGACAGCTGGCACGTCTTGCGGCCGTCGGCTGCGAGCGAAGAGCGAAATAGAGTCAGGACCGGCACCTCGAGGAGTCGGAACGAGGAGGAGAACGGCGACGCACGGAAGAGCTCCTTGCACCGCCACCGCCCAGGCGTGAGCCTCCCTCCTCCTCCACCGCAGTCCGAGCAGCACCTGAAGAGCGCCGCGCACCTCGCGCAGATGACCTCGACGGTGAAGCCGTGCGGCTGCGGCGGTACCGGCACGGCGGCGACTGCGGCGCCGACGCCGCAGACGTAGTCGCAGACGTCGCAGCGCAGCCAGCCGCTCTTGCACTCGGTCGGCGCGCGCGCCGGCTCGTACAGGAGAAGCGAGTTGTGCTCGGCCCGTGCGGCCTCCTCGTGCTCCTGCTGCCGCGGCGACATGCCAAGCCCGGCCGCGCTGCCGGGCGACGCCGACGGGCTGCCCGCCTCGGCGCCGTCGAGCCCGAGCTGCTCGAGCTTGTCGATGGCGGCCGACAGCGTCGCGTCGTAGCCCTTCTGCCGCTGCCGCACCGCCGCCTTGCTCTGCCGCGCGACCGTGCCGTCGTCGGCGTAGCTCTGCGCGCCGGCCTGCACGACGCCGTCGTCGCCTTGACGAGCGCCGAGGCACGCCCAGCACGACGCGCCGAGGTCGAGCCGGTCAGGCGCACGCGCGACGCGCACGACGCTCGTCGGCGGCGAACCGGCCTCGAGCGCGTTGACGAGCTGCGCCGGCAGCGCGCGCAGGACGAGGCGCGCGATCGTGCGCGGCTCGATAGCGCCCGACGGGTCGGCGACGGTGCACGTTGCGCAGCGCGCGAGGACCTCGATCGAGCTCACCTCCTTCTGCTGGTTGCGGTTGACCTTGCCGCTCGAGCGCAGGAGGTCGCGCTCTTCGAGCGCCTCGTTCTCGCGGTCGGGCGCGCGCGAGAAGGCGGTTGGGCGAGCCCGAGTAGACGAAGGCGCTGCGGTGGTCGCGCTCGTGCGCGCGGCATGGCCTGCGGCGCCTCGAGCGGGCTTGCACGCGAGCGGTGGCGGGAGCGTCTCGTGCAGCGCGCGCCGGATCGACGCGAGCGCAACGACCTGCGCGATGTCCTCGTCCGCCTCGGGCTCAAGATGTGGCGAGGGCGTGCGCTCGAGCGGCGGTGCGGGCGCAGGCGGAGCCGGCGAGGGGCGGCTGAGTCGGGATGGGGTGGAGGTGCCGGATCTCGAGGCCGCCGTGGCCGTCGATGCGGACGACGCGGCCGGTGCGGAGGGTGCGGGGAGCTGGAAGATGGAGGGGCGAGCGGAAAGAGGGGCGATCGAAGTGGGCGTGCCGAGTTGGGCGAGGGAGAAAGGGTCGAGTCCTGCTCGAGGCGCCGGCGCCGGCGCTCGCGCGCGCGCCGAGGCGACCGAACTCGGTCGCGCCGGCATGCTCATCAACGCCGTGTCGTCGGGCGCATGGCTGTGCCGGCGCGCCGACGTGACGGCCGAGTCGTGCTGACGAACGTGCGGCGGCAGCGCCGAGTGCCCGGGCGCAGCGAGCGACGAGCCGCCGAGAGCCGGCGCCGACTGGTACGCCTGGGCCTCGGGCAGGTACCATATCGTCTGCTGCGGTGCCGCGCCGTCGTTCGAGGCGTACACGGCGTAGTTGGCCTCGAGGTTGGGCGGCAGCGCCGGATCGAACGTCGCGACCTGCGGCAGCTCGACGAGGCCGCCGTCGTGGGGCAGCGCGGCGTGCAGGTACGCGGTAGGGGTGCTGACGACGCCGGTGCCGTCCGACTGGGCGACGTAGAACGACGGCGCGCTGAGCCCAAAGGGCGGCGCATCGACCGCGACGGTCGGGGACGGCTCGTGCCGGCGCTTTTGGACGCTGCGGCGCAGCTCGTTCGAGTACATCGGGTCGAGGTCGAGCGCTTGGGGCGGTGGAGGGTGAAGGTACTGGTGGTGCGAGGCGGAGGGAGGGTGCGAGGGGAGGTGGGCGAAGGGGAGGCCGGCTTGCTGCGCCGTGTAGGGCTGGGGGTAGGTCGCGCCGTAGTCGGGGAGCGGGCAGTGCTGCTCATAGTGTGCCGGTGCTGGAGGGTCGTAGGCGGTGGAGGGGAAGCCGAGGTGCGCCGAGTGCTGGCCCGCCGCGAACGGGTCGCCGAAGGTGGAAGACGACGGCGCTGGCGGCCACTGCTGCGAGCTCGACGGCGCTGCGCCCATCCAGCTCGAGGCTCCTGCGCTGCCTGCAGGGCCGAACAGCGACGAGGTCGGGTAGTCGCCGCCTGCGGGAGCGGCGAACGCGGGTGACGACTGCGAGACGACGAGCAGGCGCGCAGGGTCAGCACGGCGGCCCGAAGGACGAGCAGGGCTGGGCATAAACGCACCTGGTGCCCCTGTTGCTCGAGCCAGTCCCCTCCGCCTGTCCCCTCCTCGCCTCCCCGCCATCCCGCCAGCTGACCGCCGTCGAGGCCGGGCACGCCGCCCGAGAAGTCCATGCCGCGCTGCGCTCGGGCTGGAGAGCGTGCGCGCGAGAGTGTCGAGCTCTGCGCTGGGCGGGAAAGCGACAGAGAGCTCTGCTCGAGGGCGAGCGGCGAAAGCTCTGAGCCGACCCTGCGGCAGGGAAGCGAGATGAAGCGGATCGCCTCGTGCGGAGAGCGTGCATTGAAGGGGATTCGGTCTCTCGAAGCCGACCGAACGGGGTTGCAGATCCCTCGCGCGAGCCAGTAAGAGCGCACCGACCCGCACCCTCGTCGGCACCCCGTCCCTCGCGCCTGCGAGTCGGCCGAACTCTTGGGCCAAGGCACAGCGAAATCTAGCTCGAGTGCAACCGCGTGGCGCGCGCGCAAGTTCTACGGCTGTCGTCCAGCAGCGAGCGCGGCAAAGTCCGCCCAGGACCCGGGCAGTGCGCGCGCGCGCGGACCCTCCCTCCGCCAACCCCGCCCTCGCCGCCTCGCTGCCCCGCTCGTGCAGGTCTAGGAGCCCTCACGCCTCGTCGGCGACGTCGTCGGCGAGCGCCGACTCGTCGTCGCGCGCAAAGACGCCCTGCTGCGCCGCCTCGAGCCGGCGCTCCTTGGCGTACGCGAGAAACTGGCCGAGGACGATCAGGTCGAGGAAGATGGTGCCGCCCGAGCCGAGGAGCCACGGCGCATTGACGAGGATGTGCTGAGGCGAAGTGCTCGTGAGGAGAATAGACTGCGCGCGCGAGCGGGAGGGACAAGTCAGCCTCGAGAGCGAAGTGGGGCGAGGAGGAGGGAGCAGCCGACGCACTGCAACATAGGTACCGTTGCCACAGACTGCGAACGCAAACATGAGGAGCGACAGCCCAGCGCATTTGGTCTTGCGGTTGAGGGCGAGCTGCGGCAGGCGCGAGCCGACTGCGAGCGAGAGGTCCGAGCCGAGTCAGCCACGTCGTCGCACCCTGCGACGTCGCGCCCTCGAGGAAGAGCAGTGGAAGGAGGACGCACGGTACAAGAAGGCGCTGATCCAGCCGACGATCTGGGCGCTCGTGTCCCACACCTCCTCGACGCGGCCCTTCCTCGCCGCCTTGGCGTTGAGGAACCAGGCGACGACGCCGACGACGACGATGAGGACGAACCCGCCGGCGTAGCTGAGGACGTCCTTGGTGCGCTGCAACGCCGGCGAGAGAGCCGCCTCGAGAGGGGCGTGCGCCGAGAAGGAGGAGAGGAGGGGGGTCTGCTCCGAGGCGATCGAGGGCGCGCCGTTGGCCTCGGGCGGGGCGAGGCCGTCCGAGGTCGCGAGCGACTCGTACAGCTCGGGGTGCTGGCGGCGCTTGCGGCGGTAGTCTGTTGCAGGAGAGGCGGCGCAGGTCAGCGTCTGCCGTCCCTGGTCGAGTGAGGGCGGTGAGAGCACGCACAGAAGACCTGGAAGATGAGGATGACGTCGCAGAACGTGTAGTACCTGTTGCGTCGATGCGAGGGAGCGTCAGGACGAGGATGTGGAAGGAAGGAGGGAGGCAGGAGAGACGCACAGGGCGAGGATGATGACGGTCGGGATGAGGCCTTGCCAGAGCGAGCCGAGGAGGTTGGTAATGTCGCCGGTGAGCCACTGCGAGCATAAGGCGAGTCAGCATGTGCTTCTCGTGCGCTTTGAGAGACTGGAAGAGCGAGGGACTGACGATGGCGAGGAAGAGCAACGACAGCGACTCGCCGCTCTGCTCCTTGTAGCACAGCACGATCTGATCGACGGACCTGCGGTTAGAACCCGTTCTCCGTCATTCATGCCGTTCTCGTGAATCGAAGAGGACGCGCCGGATCAGTGTACACCTGTAAGGAAGAGAGAATGAGCGCGGCGAGGATGGGAATGAGGGGAAGGGAGGGGGAGGGGAGGGGAGCGAAGGGACGTCAGCGGCGGCTCGCGCACGGGTGCAGGGCGGTGAGAAGACACGTACGAGGATCCACGAAGCGATGCTGGCCCATCCCACTGCGCTGGCGAGCCGTGCGTGCCCATCTGCGGACCTCGCCCGAGCAAGGTCAACTCGGCTCCCTCGCCCTGGCGCACCTGGAGGAAAGGGACGCACCGTACACCCTGCTGGGAGGGTCATTGGGCCCTGGCGGCCCGGGCGGCGGCAGGCTCTTGAGCGCCTCGACCGGGGTCGCGTTTGCGAACGAGGCGGCGGCGATGACGGCGACGAGGGCGACGACGGCCAGGGCGCGGCCGCTGAGAAGTGTCCGTGTCATGCTGGGCGCAATCGGTGTGCGCTAGAGAGTGAGAGAAGCAGCAAGAAGCGTCGTGTGTAGAGCAACCCGACAAACGCCGCTTTCTCCTCCCGGCCCCCGCCTCCTCGCCCGACTCAAAATCCGCTCGCTCACGATCAACTTGCGCTCGAAGGTCCTCGTCGAGACGGTGTGCGAAGCGTAGGAAGAGGTGTGCAAAGCAGAAGAAATAGAGCTACACTGGCCTACCGAAAATACGACTCGCGCCGCCCGCCCTCGACTCGCTCGACCGCCGCCGCCGCCGCCTCGTGCAGCGGCCGGTGAACGCCTGCGTGCTCAGGAGAACGTGCCGAACTTCTTGAACGTGAGGTCCGACTTCTTGTCCTTCTTCTTGCCGAGGCCGAACGCCGCCATGAGGCCGCCGCCGCTGCTGCTCCCGCTCGAGCTCTTGACGTCCTTGTCCTTGTCGGCCGCGGCCGCCGAGTCCTCGCGCCGCGCCTTGTGCGCCTCGGGCGCCGTCACGATGCGCTCGAGGGGCGAGCCGCTGAGGGGCCCGTGCCCGCTGCCGCTGCCGCCGCCGGCGCTGCCCGCGGTCGACGACGTCGCCGTGCGCGTCGTCGTCGTCGAGAGCGCGTTGGTCGACGTCGGCGGGAGGAAGCGGCGGCGCTCTTCCTCGGTGAGGAGCGAGACGTAGGACCGGCCGCGCTTGTGGTCCTGCAGGCGGCGCTCGAGCGCCTCGCGCACCTTGGCGTCGGGGCGGACGACGACGACGGGGACCGGGGACCGAGCGACGGCCCAGCTGCAGAGAGGCGAATCGTCAGCGACGCGGTCAACCTCGAAAGAGTAACGCCTCACCAACTGGAAGAGGCGGGACAGGTGCAGGGGTAGAAGCGACGCACCGTGAGATGGAGCCCATGAACGCCGACTTGAACAACGAGTCGGGCCGTCCTCGGGTGCCGACGATGAGCGAGTCGGGCTTGTAGATCTCGATCATGCTGCGAGCGAAGCGAGGAGGTGGAAGGGCGAGGGTCAGTGCGGGCGCCCGAGGACGACGTCGCAGCGGCGGACGAGGACGCACCGATGGATGGTCTCCTCTATCGGGCCGATGGCGAACTCGACGATGATCGAGATCTGCAGGAAGAGGCGAGGGAAGGGTCAGCCACAGCGCGCCCAGGACGATCTCCTGGTCGCCCGAGTACGAGGTCAGCAGGACGGCCCACGCACATGTTTCCGCTCGCCGTTCTTTTCCATGAGGTTGTGCAGCACCTTCTCGGCCTCGTCTCGCGCCTCCTCCATGCTCGCGCGCCAGACGTTGTGCGCCGACGAGCCGGGCTCGATGACGCGCAGGACGACCACCTCGTCGCTGTCCTCGACGAACGACTGCAGGAGCCAGTCGGTCGCGTTGACCGAGTACTCTGCGAGAAGAGAGCGAGTGCGAGGAAGTGGACGAGGAGGGTGGAGGGAGAGAAGGAGAGAAGGTCAGAGCGTGCTCGGTCGAGGCGGACTCGGCGAGGAAGGGGAGGGAACGCACCGTTGAGGTCGGTCGCGACGAGGAACGTGCGGCTCCATCGAGTGCGGCAGTAGTCGGCCGACTTGGCGGCGAGCGTGAACGAGTAGGCGACGCCTGCAAGGGGGGACGAGGAGGGTCAGCCTCGAGCGAGAGCGCACAGCCGAGTTAGTGAAGGAGGACGCACCGGTACCTCCTCCCGTCGCCTTGGCCTTGTCGGCGAGCTCCTCGCCCGCGCCCCACGTGTCGAACCCGACCCTGCGCTTGAACTGGGTGCTCTTGCCGCCCGCGCCGCTCGCACTCGCCGGCGTCCTCGCGCCGCTGTCGCCGGTCGCGCTCGTGCGCTCGGACCCGCCTACGGCCGTCGTGCTCGTGCTTGCCGACACGCCGCCGAGCGCGAGGCTGCTCAGGCTGCCCTCGACGGTCCCCCCACCGGCCGCTCCCCCGCGAGGCGCACTGCCGCGCCCTCGCGCGTCCTCGTCCTCGGCCGGGTGGTGCTTGAGGATGCTGTGGAGGGCTGGCGGAGAGCCGACGGGGCTCGAGATGGGCGAGGTCGGGCCGAGGGACGAGAGCGAGTTGGAGGACGAGAGGCTGGGTCGGACGAGGAGGCCGCGCTCGCGCGAGGTGGACCGCTGCCGGTCGACGAGGGGGCGCGCGGATGAGGCCATGTGGAGTGCTGGCGACGCTCTCGGCGAGTCGGGGCTGGCTCTGGAGGGCGAGGGAGCGGCGTGCGGTGACGAGGCGGAGGGGGCGGTGGGGGAGGAGGGTGGGACGGCGAGGGCGGCTCGAACGGCGCTGCGGGAGACACGCAGAGGGCGAGCGTGTAGACGAGGTTCCTGCTGGAGTACTTGCTTGGTGCAAAGTGGTGGGGTGAGCGAGATCCAGGGTGCGTCTCCTCCGCTCGCCTCCTCCGCAGATCCGCCAAGGCCTGGCTCGCCTCGGGGTCGCGCACTTTCCCTCATCGTTTGCTTCCTTTTGCACGGCTATACAGCGCTTCGCTTCCACAGACTCTCTGCGTGACGACCCTCGGCCGGTAGCGCGAAAGAGTGGCTCCCGAGGTCGCCGTCCTCCTCTAGTCCTGCTCGTGCGGGTCGTGCGACCGGCGTTGCTCTGCATTTGGGAGACCCGTGAGGCCAGAAGTGGGATACAGCAACGGTAGGTACCGGATGGACGAGCGAGAGAGCGTCTGAAGCTAGGCCTCGAGAGCAACGACGTCCGGAAGAGCGAAGAGAGGGCGCTCGAGGACGAGCGGCCGGCGAGCCAGGCGGCCCTCGTAACCGGACCTACGGCGTGCGCCGTGTCGACCACCTCGTACTCGAGTCTCGAGCCCAGCAGGAACGGGCCAGAGGTAGAGGTGAGAGCGGCAGGCGCTCTGCTCTTCGAGCAACAAGTAGCCCCGAGCGCAGCGCGAGCTCGTCCTAGCCCGCCGAGCTCACGCTCATGCGACAGCGTGTCGTGGCCAGCACGTCGAGACCAAGTGGTAGAAGCAGCAGCCGACGCGGCCCTTGTCTGCCGTGATGGCGAGGACGCCGCCCTGGAGCTCGCCCGCCTCGTCCTCCTCGAGCTGCCCCTGCGCCGACGCTGCCGCCTGCCTGCCGCTCTCCAGCTCGTCCTCCTGCCCCTGCGCGTCGTCCCACCGCAGCTTGCGCCTCGTGTTGTCGTGGTTGCGGGGAGCGAGAGATGGCGAGGCGGGCGAGGGTGAGGGGAGGAGGGTGGGCTCTGGGCGTGCGCTGGAAGGGCGAGAGGGCATCGCAGCAGGTGCGCTCGAGCAGCAGCTGTGCTCGTGCTCGGCAGCTCTAGCCGTGAGCGCGGTGCGGTGGAGCCGAGAGCAACGGCTCGTCTCCCTCAACTCGCTCGTCGCCGTCCGCTCGTCGCCAGCAGCTCTCGAGGAAGCCGTGCGAGCTCACTAGAGCTCTCTCAAGAAGCTATTGAGCAGGACTAGCCGAGCGAACGGCCGTCCCGAGCCGTCTGCGCTCTCGCTCTCCTCGCTCCCCTTCCCCGCGCCCTCACGAGCTTCTCCCCGTCGCGCTCTGGACGCTGTTGCGCAGCCGCGATGACGGGCTGCGAGGCCGAGTCTCGCGAAGCGCGGCCGATCCGGCGGGACCAGCGCCTCCTGTCTCTGTCGCTCGCGCCTCGTCCGCGCCTGATCCGGACCCCGGGCTCGCCCCGCTCACGAGCGACGGCGCGTGC
>Ga0308169_10004195_pt1 | contig 13561 bp, 12 predicted proteins | sample PhyBR1_2_FD_202139 | JGI IMG/M metagenome (GOLD analysis project Ga0308169, IMG submission 202139) | Phyllosphere microbial communities from UC Gill Tract Community Farm, Albany, California, United States - DLSLSB.R1 | ecosystem: Host-associated > Plants > Phyllosphere > Unclassified | place...
CCGCCCGCCTGGACGGCGCCACCCTGTGGCAGGAAATGGTTCGCGTGCTGCTGCCGATTGCCAAGGGTGGCCTGGCCTCCACGGTGTTGCTGTCGTTGATCCTGTGCTGGAACGAGGCGTTCTGGTCGCTGAACCTGACCTCGTCGAGCGCCGCGCCGCTGACCGCACTGATCGCCTCCTACTCCAGCCCCGAAGGTTTGTTCTGGGCCAAGTTGTCCGCCGTCTCGACCCTGGCCTGCGCGCCGATCCTGATCTTTGGCTGGATCAGCCAGAAACAGCTGGTGCGCGGTTTGTCCTTCGGCGCCGTCAAATAATAATTCGACAAGGAGGCCCATCATGGCCAACCTGAAAATCAAGAATCTGCAAAAAGGCTTCGAAGGTTTCTCGATCATCAAGGGCATTGACCTTGAAGTGAACGACAAGGAATTCGTGGTGTTCGTCGGCCCCTCGGGCTGCGGCAAATCCACCCTGCTGCGCCTGATCGCCGGCCTGGAGGAAGTCACAGAAGGCACCATCGAACTGGATGGCCGCGACATCACCGAAGTGACCCCGGCCAAGCGCGACCTGGCCATGGTGTTCCAGACCTACGCGCTGTACCCGCACATGAGCGTGCGCAAGAACATGTCGTTTGCCCTGGACCTGGCCGGTGTCGACAAGAAACTGGTCGAGAGCAAGGTCAGCGAAGCGGCGCGCATCCTGGAACTGGGGCCGCTGCTGGAGCGCAAGCCCAAGCAACTGTCCGGCGGCCAGCGTCAGCGTGTGGCGATTGGCCGGGCGATTGTGCGCAACCCGAAGATCTTCCTGTTCGACGAGCCGCTGTCCAACCTCGACGCGGCGCTGCGTGTGCAGATGCGCCTGGAACTGGCGCGCCTGCATAAAGAACTGCAAGCCACCATGATCTACGTGACCCACGACCAGGTTGAAGCCATGACCCTGGCCGACAAAGTCGTGGTGCTCAACAGTGGCCGTATCGAGCAGGTCGGCTCACCGTTGGAGCTGTATCACCAGCCGGCCAACCTGTTTGTGGCCGGCTTTCTCGGCACGCCGAAGATGGGCTTTCTCAAAGGTAAGATCACACGTGTCGAAGGCCAGGGCTGCGACGTGCAATTGGACGCCGGCACCCTGATCAGCCTGCCGTTGAGCGGCGCGACCTTGAGCGTCGGCAGCGCGGTGACCCTGGGCATTCGTCCCGAGCATCTGGAAATCGCCACGCCAGGGCAAACCACCCTGACCGTTACCGCTGACGTTGGCGAGCGCCTGGGCAGCGACACCTTCTGCCACGTCATCACCGCCAATGGCGAACCGCTGACCATGCGGATTCGCGGCGACATGGCCAGCCAGTACGGCGAGACGTTGCACCTGCACCTGGACCCGGCGCACTGCCATCTGTTCGACACCGACGGTGTAGCGGTGGCCCGCCCACTGCGCGCTGCCGCCTGATCCCGAGTATTTCCCGATGAAACTGAATAAAGCCAACCTCACGCAGCTGGCGCCGGAAGTGAAAACCCCGGCCTACGCGATTGCCGACACCCGCCAGGGCATCGCCCATATCGGCGTCGGCGGCTTCCACCGTGCGCACCAGGCGTATTACACCGACGCCCTGATGAATACCGGCGAAGGCCTGGACTGGGGCATTTGTGGCGTGGGCCTGCGTGCCGAGGACCGCAAGGCCCGCGACGATCTGGCCGGCCAGGATTACCTGTTTACTCTGTACGAACTGGGCGATACCGACGACACCGAAGTGCGCGTCATCGGCGCCCTCAGCGATATGCTGCTGGCCGAAGACAGCGCTCAGGCGTTGATCGACAAACTGGCTGACCCGACTATCCGCATCGTCTCGTTGACCATTACCGAGGGCGGCTACTGCATCGATGACAGCAACGGCGAATTCATGGCCCACCTGCCGCAGATCCAGCATGACCTGGCGCACCCCAAGACACCCAAAACCGTGTTCGGCTTTATCTGCGCAGCGCTCACCCAACGCCGCGCCGTTGGCACTGCGGCGTTTACCGTCATGTCCTGCGATAACCTGCCGCACAACGGCGCCGTCACGCGCAAGGCACTGCTGGCCTTCGCCGCGCTGCACAACGCCGAGCTGCATGACTGGATCAAAACCAACGTGAGCTTCCCGAACGCCATGGTCGACCGCATCACGCCGATGACCAGCACCGCCCACCGCCTGCAACTGCATGATGAACATGGCGTCGACGATGCCTGGCCGGTGGTGTGCGAACCGTTTGTGCAGTGGGTACTGGAAGACAAGTTCGTCAACGGTCGCCCGGCCTGGGAGAAGGTCGGCGTGCAGTTCACCGATGACGTCACGCCTTACGAAGAGATGAAGATCGGCCTGCTTAACGGCAGCCACCTGGCGCTTACCTACCTGGGGTTTCTCAAGGGTTATCGGTTTGTACACGAGACCATGAACGACCCGCTGTTCGTGGCGTATATGCGTGCGTACATGGACCTGGACGTCACGCCGAACCTGGCGCCGGTGCCGGGCATCGACCTGACGGCGTACAAGCAGACGCTGGTGGAGCGTTTTTCCAACCAGGCGATTGCCGACCAGTTGGAGCGGGTGTGTTCCGATGGTTCGTCGAAGTTTCCCAAGTTCACCGTGCCAACCATCAATCGCCTGATTGCCGATGGCCGCGAGACCGAACGCGCCGCACTGGTGGTCGCGGCCTGGGCCTTGTATTTGAAGGGGGTGGATGAAAATGGCGTGAGCTACAAGATACCCGACCCTCGGGCCGAATTCTGCCAGGGGCTGGTGACGGATGACGCACTGATCAGTCAGCGCTTGTTGGGCGTGGAGGAGTTTTTTGGCATGGCTATTCCCAAGTCGGCGGCGTTTGTGGCAGCGTTTGAGCGATGCTATGCAAGCTTGCGTGACAACGGGGTCACAGCCACGCTGCAAAACCTCCTGAACAAACCGGATTAGACATGTAGGAGCGGAGCTCGCCCGCGAAAATCTTTAACGATGACGCGCAATTCCAGTAAAAGCGCGGCGCCCGTGCGATTTTCGCGAGCAAGCTCGCTCCTACAGGAGCCCCCTCATGACCCAGCAAAACCTGTTCCTCGGCATCGACTGCGGCACCCAAGGCACCAAGGCCATCGTCCTCGACGCCTCCAGCGGCAAGGTGCTGGGCCTGGGCGCCGCCGCGCACACCTTGATCAGCGGCGCCCAGGAGTGGACGGCCAGGACATCCTTGGCATCGGCGTGTCCGGCCAGCAGCACGGCCTGGTGTTGCTGGACGAACAAGGTGAAGTGCTGCGCCCGGCCAAGTTGTGGTGCGACACCGAAACCGCGCCGCAGAACGAGCGCCTGCTGGCACACCTGGGTGGCGAAAGCGGCTCCCTGGAACGCCTGGGCGTAGCCATCGCGCCGGGCTACACCGTCTCCAAACTGCTCTGGACCCGCGAACAGCACCCGGACGTATTTGCGCGCATCGCCCATATCCTGCTGCCCCACGACTACCTCAACTACTGGCTCACCGGTCGCGCCTGCGCCGAGTACGGCGACGCCTCGGGCACCGGTTACTTTGACGTGCGCAGCCGCACCTGGGATAGGGCGCTGCTCAGGCACATCGACCCCAGCGGCCGCCTGGAGGCAGCGCTCCCGCAATTGATCGAAGCCGACCAGGCGGTGGGCACGATCCTGCCGGCCATTGCCGAGCGCCTGGGGATCAACCCCAACGCCGTGGTGTCCAGCGGCGGCGGCGACAATATGATGGGCGCCATCGGCACCGGCAATATCGCCCCCGGCGTGATCACCATGAGCCTGGGCTCATCGGGCACCGTGTATGCGTTTGCCGACCAGCCCAACGTCAGCCCGCAGGGGTCGGTAGCGACCTTTTGCTCGTCCAGTGGCGGCTGGCTGCCGCTGATCTGCACCATGAACCTGACCAACGCCACCGGGGTGATCCGCGAGCTGTTCGAACTCGACTTGCAGGCTTTCAATACCCTGGTCGAGCAAGCCCCGATTGGCGCCGACGGGGTGTGCATGCTGCCGTTTCTCAATGGCGAACGCGTGCCTGCCCTGCCCCACGCCACCGGCAGCCTGCACGGCCTGACCATGACCAACCTGACCCGTGCCAACCTGTGCCGCGCCGTGGTCGAGGGCACCACCTTCGGCCTGCGCTATGGCCTGCAAAGCCAGAGCATCCGCCTGATCGGCGGCGGCTCGAAAAGCCCGGTGTGGCGGCAGATGGTCGCCGATATCATGCACACCGAAGTGGTGTGTACCGAACAGAGCGAAGCCGCCGCCCTGGGCGCGGCGATCCAGGCCGCCTGGTGCCGGAGCGGCGAACCCTTGGCCAGCCTGTGCGACAGATGTGTGAGCGTCGACCCGGCCAGCCGTACCTTGCCGGCAGCCGAGAGTGTCAGCGCCTATCAACAGGCGTATGAGCGTTATCAACAGCACGTGGCATCCCTTTAAGAGCGAACGACTATGTATCTGGTGTGTGGTGAGGCGCTGTTTGATTTTTTCAGCGAGGAGGATGCCGGCGGGCAGGCCGCCAAAGTCAATTACAAGGCAATTGCCGGGGGCTCCCCCTTCAATGTGGCCGTGGGCCTGCGCCGCCTGGGGATTGAAGCCGGGTTATTCGGCGGCCTGTCCAGCGACTTCCTCGGCCGGCGCTTGTTGCAGGTGCTGAAAAATGAAGGGGTCAGCGAGCAGTTCCTGGTGGAATTCGCCGCGCCGACCACGTTGTCGATGGTCGCTGTGGGCGCCAATGGCTCACCGCAGTACAACTTCCGTGGCGAAGGCTGTGCGGATCGATTACTGGAAGTGGCGCATTTGCCGGTACTCGGCGATGAGGTGCGCGGGCTGCATATCGGCTCGTTCTCACTGGTGGTGCAACCGATTGGCGATACCCTGCTGGCGCTGGTCAAGCGCGAAAGCGGCAAGCGCCTGATCAGCCTGGACCCTAACGTGCGCCTTAACCCGCAGCCGGATATCCAGCTGTGGCGTGATCGCGTCGCCGAACTGGTCAAGCACGCCGACCTGATCAAGGTCAGCGATGAGGACTTGCACTTGCTCTACCCCGACCAGTCCCCCGAAAGTGTGCTGCAAGGCTGGCTGCAACACCGCTGCCAACTGGTGTTCCTCACCCGCGGCGGCGACGGTGCCAGCGTGTTCAGCCGTCAGCACGGCAACTGGTCGGCACCGGCAGTCAAGGTGGTGATGGCTGACACTGTGGGTGCCGGGGATACTTTCCAGGCGGCATTGATTGCCTGGCTGACCGAGCATCAGCTTGATTCAGTGACTGGCCTGCAACAGCTCACGCGCGCGCAAATTGATAACATGCTCGGCTTTGCGATTCGGGCTGCCGCGTTGACCTGTACCAAAACCGGCCCCGACCTGCCGTACCGTTACCAACTGACGGACGCGCATATTTCGCGCAATTGAGCGAACCCGTTATCGTAGGAGCGAGCTTGCTCGCGAAAAGCGCAAAGACACCGCGTTTATCCAGTATGCCCGCGTTATCGTTAACACTTTTCGCGAGCAAGCTCGCTCCTACAGTGGCTAGTGATAACCGCGCCCGCCTGCTCGTTGCGGAGCCGGGGCATGGCTGTACTTGAGATCTTCACGCAACCCCGTGATCAGGTTGCAAATGGCTCGGCTGCTGTCGAGCTTATCGGCATTGATGCCTTTGACTTCCAAATCCACTCGATCACGGTTGCGCTCGTCATAGACTTTGATCGTCAGCGAAGCATCTTCGGCCTTGGTGCATTCACACCGTTTGGGCAGGAAACTTCCTTCAATAATGCTGCGCAACTCTAATTCCGAAAGCATGGTCAACTTCTCCATTTTCAAGACTGCCAACAGATTTTTTATGGGTCATGCAGGCACTTGCCAGCCTTGGAAAGTGCCCTCAACCACCAAGCCTACTCGGCTAAATCAAGCTGCGTTGTAACCATTCCTCATAAGCCAACAGCGGTTTTATATAATTAAACTTTGAACTATAAGTTCTGTATAAATCATCGCCAAACCGCCTCGATTAAACGTTTAACCCATCGTTTCAAATCAGACCGGACCGAGTGCCACGACTCTTTCTGCAACATAACGCAAACTATCAAAGTTGATATTCGCCCCCGAATTTACCGCCACCAGGGTCTGGCCGCGCACACCCCGCTCAGCCACGTATTTGCGAATGCCCGCTACGGCCAGTGCGCCAGACGGTTCGGTGATGGAGCGGGTATCGTCGTAGATCAGCTTGATGGCACCGCACAATTCGTCGTTGCTCACGGTGACGACTTCATCCACCGAGTCCCGGCAGATCTCGAAACCGTAGGCGCCGATCTGTGCGACCGCGGTGCCATCGGCAAACCCGTCGACGCTGGGCAGCACTACCCGCTCACCAGCGCGCAATGCAGCCAGCAGGCAACTGGAACCTTCAGGTTCCACACCGATGATGCGTACTTCGGGACGCAGGTATTTGACGTACGCCGCGATTCCGGCGATCAAGCCACCGCCGCCCACCGGTACGAAGATCGCGTGCAGCGGGCCTTGCTGTTGACGCAGTATTTCCATGGCCACTGTGCCTTGGCCAGCGATCACATCGGGATCATCGAACGGCGAAACAAAGGTGCAACCCGCCACCTCGGCCAGCTGCAACGCGTGGGCCAGGGCAAACGCAAAGCTCTCGCCATGCAGCACTGCCTCGGCGCCCCGGGAACGCACGCCCAGCACCTTCAATTCCGGCGTGCTGCACGGCATGACGATACGCGCCTTGATGCCCAGTTCCCGCGCAGCCAACGCCACGCCCTGCGCATGATTACCCGCAGAGGCGGTCACCACGCCACAGGCTTTCTGCTCATCGCTCAGTTGCACCAGCTTGTTGTAGGCGCCACGAATCTTGAAGGAAAAGGTCGGTTGCAGGTCTTCGCGTTTGAGCAGTACCTGGTTGCCCAGTAACGCGGATAGCGCAGGCGCCGGCTGCAAGGGCGTGCGCACCGCCACGTCGTAAACCGGGGCGGCGAGGATCTTTTTCACGTAGTGCTCAAGCAATCCTGTATCGGCGGCAGGTTGCACGGCGCTGTGGGAACTCATGGGCGTCTCCTGGTGTTGGTGTGCTGCCCAGGAGTCGGAAAAACAAAACCCGCCTCTAGGGCGGGTTTGGGTGCAGCCGTGTGCTATCCCGCCAAATGAGGAATGGCGGTAATAATAATGCTCGGCTGGCGGCGCAAGGCTTGAAATGTCATGCAACGAAATTAACCGGCGGTGGTTGGACAAGTCAATGGCCTGTCGCCATTTAGCCGGCTGGACTTTACGATGAACATACAAAACGTATACGCTTTGTATATCCCTCCAACACAGTGAACCCCATGGGCATCGTCAAGATCACCGACCAACTGCACGAACAGCTACGCCTGGCCAGCGCCGCCATGGACCGCTCAATCAATGCCCAGGCCGAGTTCTGGATCAAGATCGGCCTGCTGGCCGAACTCAACCCACACCTGCCCTACAACGAACTGATCAACAAGCTGCTGCTGGACAAACCCGACCTCATCCGAGGGCGCGGCTGATGATCAAGACCCCCGCACAACTGGCGGTGATGCGCGAATCCGGGCGCCTGCTGGCCCAGGTATTCAGCATGCTCGACGGTTTTGTCGCCGCCGGGCGCTCGACCCTGGAGCTGGACAGCGCCGTCGAGGCCTTCATCCGCAACGAGCTCAAAGCCCGCCCGGCGAGTCTTGGGCAATACGACTACCCCTTTTGCATCAACACCTCGATCAACGAAGTGGTGTGCCATGGCATGCCCAGCGCCAAGGAGGTGTTGAAAGACGGCGACATCATCAACATCGATATCACTCTGGAGAAAGGCGGGTTTATCGCTGACTCCAGCAAGATGTACATGATCGGTAACGTGGCGCCCAAGGCCAGGCGTCTAGTGGAACAGACCTTTGAAGCCATGTGGGCCGGCATTCGCCAGGTTCGCCCCGGCGCACGACTGGGCGATATCGGCCATGCGATCCAGAGCCATGCACACGCCAACGGCTACAGCGTAGTACGTGAGTATTGCGGCCACGGCATCGGCCGGCAGATGCACGAGGAACCCCAAGTGCTGCACTTCGGCCGCCCCGGCACCGGGCTGGAACTGCGCGAAGGCATGGTGTTTACCATCGAGCCAATGCTCAATCAGGGCAGCGCCAAGGTGCGCGACCTCAAGGACGGCTGGACAGTGGTGACCAAGGACAACAGCCTGTCGGCGCAGTGGGAACATACTGTGGCGGTGACGACAGACGGGTTTGAGGTGCTGACACTGCAACCGCACACCGACGCATAACCTGTGGGAGCTGGCTTGCCTGCGATGGCATCGACGGTGTGTCACTGACACACCGAGACGCCGGCATCGCAGGCAAGCCAGCTCCCACAGGGGAAATCAGTGTTCACGCATGACGGGCGCCGCCAGCGATGCGCTTGAGCCCGAACACCATCAACCCCGCCCCCATCGTCACCAGCCCTGACCCTGGCGTTTCAGCTCCAGGCGCCGCACGAACTCCTCCAGCACCAGCGCATACAGGTCGTCTTGCAGATAGGCATCTTCAATGCCGGCGTCCATGTTCGGGTTGTCGTTGACCTCGATCACCACCACCTTGTCGCCGGACTGCTTGAGGTCAACACCGTAGAGGCCGTCGCCGATCAGGTTGGCGGTCTTTACCGCCAGTTCCACCACCGCCTTGGGCGCTTCATGGACCGCCAGGGTGCGGCATTCGCCGTTGATATCCTGGCCGATAGCCTTGTGATTATAAATCTGCCAATGTCCCTTGGACATGAAGTACTGGCACGCGAAGATCGGCTTGCGGTTGAGCACACCGATGCGCCAGTCGTACTCGGTGTAGAAAAACTCCTGGGCCAGCAACAGCACCGAATGTTCAAACAGCTCGGCGGTGGCCTTGAGCAGGGCTTCCTGGCTTTGCACCTTGATCACGCCGCGCGAGAAGCAACCGTCGGGGATCTTCAACACCAGCGGGAAGCCCAGGCGCTCGCCGACCCGCTCGAAGTCTTCCGGTCGCTCCTTGTAGAGAATCTCGGTGGCAGGCATGCCCAGTTGATGGCTGTTGAGCAGGTCGGTGAGGTAAACCTTGTTGGTGCACCGCAGGATCGACGCCGGGTCGTCCATCACCACCAGGCCTTCGCTTTCGGCTTTTTTGGCGAAGCGGTAGGTATGGTTGTCGACACTGGTGGTCTCGCGGATCAGTAAGGCGTCGTACTCGGCCAGACGTGAATAATCCTTGCGCTCGATCAACTCCACATCGATGCCCAGGCTCTTGCCGACCCGCACAAAGTTTTCCAGGGCGCGGGCATTGGACGGTGGCAGTTGCTCCTGAGGGTCGTGCAGAATCGCCAGGTCATACCGCGCCAAACGGCGTGAGCGCGGCTGGCGCCAGACCTTGCGGCTGAAGTTGTCGAGGGCGTGGGCGAACTGATCTTCCTGGTCATCGCGCAACTTGTGCAACACGCCGGACTTAACCCCGTCGATATGCCAGCCATTGTGTTTGCGAAACTCAACTAACAAGATCGGGCACGGAAAGGTTTCAAATAACTGGCGGGCCAGCTCTTGCAGCGGTTCTATATTGGTTCGACCAAAATAAAGTGTCAGGATAAAGCCTTCGGTATTGCTGTAAAGGTGATGACTCAGGGCTTTATCGAGGGTTTTATCCAGGTCGTCCAGTGACAAGCCATACAGCGACTTTTTAGTCAGTTCACTGATGGTGCGCACCGACGGAATCACCTTGTGCCCGCGCGCTTCGGCCAGCAATGAGCAGTAGTAACCATGGCCCAGGTACTTGTAACTGCAGCACAGGTTGATGACCTGCACACGTTTGCCCGTCTCGCTTTCACGGGTTTGTTCAAGGTATTCCTGGGCCGTCACGATGTCTTCGCTGGGAAAGTAGGAGGCCCAATCTTCCTTGCGTTCGACAATGATCACCACTTGCTTGGACGCTTTGGTGGCGACCGATAAATAACCGCTGGAAGTTATTGTCGCCGCGACGTTTTGCTCGGATACTTCACGCCAATGACCTTGTACCGCTGACATAATATTTGATCCGCTTTAGAGAACTCGACCTTTTCTATTAAGCACGATCTTTTAGAGAAGTCCCGTTTCGTTACGTAACTTTTACGGCGGTTATATGGCTCTTTCCTTTCGCGTTGCAACCCCCGCTGATGGGCCTCAATTGGTCGCACTGGAACACCACTGTTTCACCACCGACCGGCTCTCACCGCGCAGTTTCCAGTGGATGATCAGCCGTGCCCATGGCCAGTTACTGGTAGCGGAAAACGACGCGCAATTGCTCGGTTATGCACTGGTGTTGTTCCATCGCGGCACTTCACTGGCCCGCCTGTACTCCATCGCCATCGCCGAACATGCGCGCGGTATGGGCCTGGGCAAGCAATTGCTGACGCGCATCGAGGCCTGCGCCCTGGAACATGATTGCGCCTACCTGCGCCTGGAGGTGCGCATCGACAACCCCGGTGCCCTGGCGCTGTACGAGCGCAATGGCTACCGCCGCTTTGCGCTGATAAATGACTATTACGAGGATCACACCGCCGCTATTCGGCTGGAAAAGCGCATCCTCCAGCACTAGGTCGCACGCCCCAGAACGTACAGCGATGTCGAACAGATACTCGGCGGCGCCCTGGATCGACCCCAGGTATTGCAGGCCGGGGTGCTGTTTAAGCCACCTGCTTGACCCCGGCCTTGGCTTCCAGCTCGCGTACCAGCGGCAAGACGCGTTGGCCGAAGTATTCGACTTCCTCTTGAAAATGCAGGAAGCCGGCCAGTATCAGGTCCACGCCCACGGCCTTGAGCGCAACGATGCGCTCGGCGATCTGCTGCGGCGTGCCGATCAGGTTGGTCTTGAAGCCGTCGTTGTATTGCACCAGGTCTTCAAAGCTGGACTTGGCCCAGTTGCCCTCGCCTTCCGGTGAGGCCTGGCCCGCCTGTTTGGCCGCATCGCCAAACGCATGCACCGCTTCGGGGTCGGCTTTTTCGATGATTTCGGCGAGTACGGCGCGGGCTTCTTCTTCGGTGTCGCGGGCGATCACGAAGGCGTTTACACCCACTTTCACCGAATGGTGATTGGCGCCAGCCTTGGTGCGAATGTCGTCAACCTGGGCCTTGATGCCTTCGGGCGTGTTGCCGTTGGTGAAGTACCAGTCCGACACGCGTGCCGCCATGTCCCGCGCCGCCCGTGAGCTGCCGCCCTGGAACACTTCCGGCTGGCCGAGCGGTTTGGGTTTCAAGCTGTAATTGTTGAAGCGGTAGAAGTCGCCCTTGAAAGTGAAATCGTCCTGGGTCCAGATGCCTTTGAGGGCGCGGATAAATTCCTCGGAGCGGCGATAACGTTCGTCGTGTTCCAGCCAGGGTTCGCCGATCGCCTGGAATTCGCCCTTGAACCAGCCACTGACGATATTCACCGCGATGCGCCCGTTGGTGAGCTGGTCGATGGTCGCCAGTTGTTTGGCTGCCAACGCCGGCTGCCAAGGGCCGGGCAGGATCGCCGCGATCACCTTGAGCGTGGTGGTCGCCGCCAGCAACGCATGGCTGAACGCGACGGACTCATGCTGGTTGTCGGCGCCGTAACCGGCGGTGAAGCGAATTTGCGTCAGGCCATATTCGAAGCCGGCCGCCTCGGCCAACTGCGCAAGCTTGCGGTTGTAGTCGATGCCCCAGTGAGTGCGCTGTTCTATCTTGCTGACCACCAGCCCACCGCTGACGTTGGGCACCCAATAGGCAAATTTCACGGCTTGCTGACTCATCGGACGATACCTCGCACAAAAGGATGTCATGTGGCTTACGCAGCAAGCGTGCCAGTCACCCGCAAATGCCCGCGCCATGGGCGCTGCGTTAAAAAATCGGATATCTGATCAGCCTGCTGGCAATGTCACCGATCGCAGCGGTTTGTCGATCTGCTGTTGCAGGAGCAACACCCAGTCGCCCTCTCGCACTGCAAACTGGGGAGCAAAGTCCCGGCACGAACTGTGCAATCTTCAGCACATTCGATCACTGCCAGGAGCCCTACCCATGACTGAACATCAGGTCATCAACCCGCTGTCTACCGGCGCCGATTACCCTGCGCTGGCCGCACGTTTTCGGCCGATCTTCCAGCGCATCGCCGAGGGTGCGGTTGAGCGCGAGCATAGCCGCACACTGCCCCACGAACCGATTAAATGGCTCAAGGACGCTGGTTTTGGCGCGGTGCGGGTGCCGGTGGAATACGGCGGTGATGGCGCGTCACTGCCGCAGTTGTTTGAACTGTTGATTGAACTGGCGGCGGCTGATTCCAATGTGCCCCAGGCCCTGCGCGGGCACTTCGCATTTGCCGAAGACCGCCTGAATGCGCCACCCGGCGCAAGCCGTGATCTTTGGTTCAAGCGTTTTGTCGATGGCGATATCGTCGGCTGCGCCTGGACCGAAATCGGCTCGGTGACCATCGGAGAGGTGGTGACCCAGGTCAGCCCTGACGGCGACCGCTGGAAACTCAACGGCGAAAAGTTCTACAGCACCGGCAGCCTGTTCTCGGACTGGATCGATGTTTACGCTCAACGCAGCGACACTGGCGCCGCCGTGATCGCCGCCACCCGCACCCATCAGCCAGGCGTGGTGCAGAGCGATGACTGGGACGGCTTTGGCCAGCGCACCACCGGCAGCGGCACCTCGCGGTTTACCGACGCAGTGGTGGAAACTGAAAACCTGATCGACTTTGCCACCCGCTTCAAATACCAGACGGCGTTCTACCAACTGGTGTTGCTGGCGACACTGGCCGGTATCGGTCGCGCTGCGCTCAGCGACGTGGCCCACCAGGTGCGCAACCGCCAGCGCATCTACAGCCATGGCAATGCAACGCACGTCAGCCAGGATGCGCAGGTGCAACAGGTGGTGGGCGAAGTCGCCGCGCTGGTATACGCCGCCCAGGCCAGCGCGTTAAAGGCCGCAGTGCCGGCGCAACAGGCTTATCTGGCGCGCTTTGGCGGCAATGACGTGGCCGAACGCGAAGCCAATGTGGCGGCTGAGATTGAGTCGGCGACGGCGCAAGTGGTGGTTTCGGAGTTGATCCAGCGTGCCACCAGCCAATTGTTCAACGCCTTAGGGGCCTCGGATGTGCGCCAAGGCAAGGCGCTGGACCGGCATTGGCGCAACGCACGGACGGTGTCTTCGCACAATCCGGTGATCTACAAGGCGCGCATCGTGGGTGACTGGGTGATCAACGGGACAGAGCCACCGTTTGTGTGGCAAATCGGCAACGGCCCGGCGAAGGCCTGACTCAAACTGTGGGAAGGGGCTTGCTCCCGATAGCGGTGGGTCAGCCCTGAATGTATTTACTGACACTCCCTCATCGGGGCATAGGTATCTACACAACTTGGTAGCAGCCAACAGTAACCACGATGCGAAGCGAGCCGCTCTTGATCTGCTCTTGATCTGCTCTTGATCTTAGGCGCCCCGTTAAACCACGCTGGCCGTAATTCGCCATGGATTTGGGGGGTAAACCGGCAGGGATGCCGGTTTAGCCGCCCCGCGCCATGGATGGCGCGTGGCGGCGGCCCCCCAAATCA
>Ga0308169_10004196_pt1 | contig 13560 bp, 12 predicted proteins | sample PhyBR1_2_FD_202139 | JGI IMG/M metagenome (GOLD analysis project Ga0308169, IMG submission 202139) | Phyllosphere microbial communities from UC Gill Tract Community Farm, Albany, California, United States - DLSLSB.R1 | ecosystem: Host-associated > Plants > Phyllosphere > Unclassified | place...
CGTCCAGGAGCAGCTCAACACAGCCGGCGTGCGGTGGACGCCGACGCTCACACTGCCGCGCTCGCCGTCGGCGGCGGCGGCTAGCGCAGGCACGAGCCCGCTCTACATGCTCCCGCACGACCTGTTCGTGCAGCACGCCCAGCGCGAGCACGACGACGACGACGAGTCGCGGCGGGACCCGCACCTCGTCCCCTCGGTCACGTCGCTGCCGGCCTCGTCGCCCGAGTCCGAGGAAGCCCCGCCCTCGTCGCTCTCGTCGTCGCAAGAGTTCGTCACGCCCCTCCACCCGCACGCGCACCCGCACCCGGCGTCGAGCTACTACACCTCGGCGGGCTCGTCCGTCGCCGGCGACCAGCGCGAGCGCGAGTTCGGGCCCTCGTCGAGCGCGGCCGCCGCACGAGGCGCCGCGCGGTCCCTCTCGGCGTCGTCCCGTGCAGGGTCGACCTCGTCGCGCTCGTCGTCGCCCCGCGGCCACGGGCACGGGCACACGCCCGCCCGCTCGGCGACGCACCACCGCCGGCGCAACCTCTCGCTCTCGTCGTTCGCATCGAGCAGCGCCGGCGCCCCGCCGTCGTCCTCGGCCGCATCTTCGACCTCGCTCGCCGACCTGCACCGCCTCCAGAGCCTCGTGCACGACCCGGCCGCGCCGGCGCTGCTGCGCGCACGGCGCGCGAGGGCGTTCCTCGAGTGGCGCGAGGTCGAGGTGGCGGCGCGGGCGGCGTCGGGCTCCTCGGGCGCGAGGGACGAGGCGCCGGTGGAGGTGCCCGAGGCGTGGGGCGAGCGCGCGCTCGACGAGCTCGAGGAGGGCGGCGGGACGGGCAGGCGCATGCTCGACTTTTCGAGGCGCGTCGCCGAGCGGCGCAGGGCCCTCTCGAGCGGTGCGAGACGGCGCGAGGGCGCGCAGGTGAAGGACGGCGACGACGGCGACGTGCTCGCTGCGAGCGACGACGAGGACGAGCGCGAGCACGAAGCCGGGCGCGCGACGGGCGCCGAATCGTTCGCGACCGAGCCCATGACGCCGCGCTGCGCCCACCGGCCGCTCCTCTCGCCCCTCACGACCCGCACCGCGCCCGCCGTCGCGACCGACTCGTATTTCCAGGCCCTCGCGGCGTCGACCTCGTTCGCCTCGCCCGTCGACCCTCTCGCCCTCTCGACCGACTCGCTCGCCCCCTCGACCACCACGTCTGCGTCGTCCGCGTCCGGCGCACCCTCGAGCGCCCTCGCCGCATCGAGCGTCCTCGTCCTCCCCTCGGCCGACCCGTTCCACCTCCCCTCGCTCCTCCACCTCGTCGGCCTCAACCTGCGCCTCGCCGTGTTTGCGCCCAGCTTTGCCTCGGCACCGGCGTCGTCGTCGGGCTCGACGGCGTCGTCGGCGAGCTCGAGGAGCGCGAGCGGGAAGCGCGAGGCGGAGCGGGCGAGCGAGAAGGAGCTCGGCGGGACGAAGGCGGGTGCGCCTCGCCCTTGGGCATGGTGGCGCACCGCAGCCGTCGTCGGGCTCGTCTTCGCTGCCGGCGTCGCGGTCGGGACGGTCGTCGCGTCGGCGTCGGCGTCGAGCGAGGCGCAGGCGGTCGGGTCCGCCGCATGGACCTCGCGAGGGCGTCTCTGATGACGAGGTCGCCGCCGGGCCTCTCGAGGAGCTGTTGCTTGTACTTTCCCCGCCCTCCCTCCACCCTCTTTGTTGCCTCTCCTACTTTGTCGGACCGTCCTCTCCTTCTGCAGCCTGTTGACCTCCTTCTAGCCTCGTCCGCTCTCTGTACCTCCTTCGTTTCTCTCTCTCTGCCAACCGCACGGTCCGTCTCTCTGCGTGCGAGCTTCGACTGATCGAGAGCATCAACGTGCGAGTTACGAGAGCCGTGCGAGGTGCTACAACAAGGAGGATAAAGACGAGGATCTACTGCAGAGCGGGCGACGAGGAAGAGGGCGACGAGGCGAAGCGGACGGGGATGCCGTAGACGACGGGCGCGGCGCCGTTGAGGTACTTGAGGTTGCACACGGTGCGCGACTGGGCGACGGCGGCCGTGAGCGAGAGAGACGAGGCGTTGGACGGCGAGGAGGAAGAAGAGGAGGAGGTCGAGCCCGTCTCGGGGGCGGCGATGCCGGTGCGGCGGAAGACCGAGAAGGCGAACTTGTCGATGTCCTTGTCGGTGACGTCCCACAGGTTGGCGACGAGGGCAGGGCTGCGCGACGGGCAGGAGAGCGTCAACGAGAGGCTCGCCGGGGGAGCGAGGAGGAAAATGAGAGAACGAGACGCACCAGCCTGCGACCATGTAGTGGTAGGGCGTGCCGACGGGCTCAAAGTCGCCCTGATCCTTGAGGAGGCCGGACGAGCAGCCCCAAAGCATCGTGACGGCGCAGCGAGAGAGGTTGCGTATCGTCTGCGACCGGATGTACTGCTCGGCGCCGCCGTGGCCGAAGAAGCTGCGAACGCGCCGACGACATATCAGTCAACAAGGCGCCGAGCGCAGAGTCGAGAGAGTCGTGAGAGGCGAGCACGCACAGGAAGAGCTCCTTGTTGAGCAGCGCCGCCTTGACCTCCTCCTCGAGCGGTGCGCGCGCTGTCGCGCCCGTCCAGGCCCGCTCGCGCGCCTGCTCGTCAAGCCACGGCTCGAACGTCTTCTGCGTGTTCTTGAGGTCGCCGCCCGGGTTGAGGACGAACGCCGTGCGCCCGTGGTCGACGACGACCTCGTGCGGCGGTGCCTCGAGCGAGGCGTGCGCGGCGGCGTGGTCGAGGCGGTCGCGAAGGAACGACAGCGCCGGGAGGCGGCTGACCGAGCGACCTTGAAGGCAGGGGAGCGACTCCCAGGGGAAGGCCTGCAAGTCCTGGTCGAGGACGAGGAACGTGTGCTCGTCCGGGTCGAGGTGCAGCTTGGGCGCCGACTTGGTGCCGTGCAGCTCCTCGAGCGCCTCGCGCAGGTCGACGACGACCTGGTCGACGTCGGTCTCGTCGCACGCGAGCGGGACGCCGCTGAACTGGAACGACTCGGCCATGAAGTAGAACAGGTCCTCGAGGTCCTCCTCGCGAGCCGACGAGGGTAGGGCGGCGAGGCATTCGACGATGCTGTCGTCGAGCTTGAACCGTGTCGAGCGCTTGTCGCCTGCGGCGCGAGACATGCTGCGCTTGAGGATCCGCTCGATGCGCGCCTTGAAGGCGATGAAGGCCTCGGCGTCGGCTTGTCGAGCATCGCAGAAGACGGCCTGCGGGCACGAGGGGGGCGTCAGCTGAGGTGCACTCCCCCCTACATGTACATGTGAGAGAGAGACTGAGAGAGACGTGACGCACCTTGAACGCACCGAGCCACGCACCCTCGATCGTCTCGAGCAGGGTCTGCAGCCGCCGGTCGAGCTCCTTGCGCTCTGCCCACCACGCCGCGCGCGCCTCCTTGCCGTCGACGTACTTGGCGTTCTGCGTCCCGAGGTTGCTCGTCGCGATGATGTCCTTGAGCTCGGCCGAGGCGACCTCGAACGTGAAGGCGTCGTCCTCCTCGCCTTCTCGTCGGGCGAGGCGGTCGAGCGGCAGCTTGAAGACGAGCGGGTCGGCGTCGCGGCGGTGGCGGCAGATGATGAGCGAGTCGCGCTCGGGCGTGAGGTGGAGCGTGAGGGCGGTCCAGGCGGCGGGCAGGATGGACGAGAGGGGCGCGTCGACGAGGGTGGGCTCGGCGGTCTCGAAGCGGTACCGCTCGCGCAGGCTGTGCAGGACGGCAGCGGCTTGGTCGATGGCGTCGGGCACGGGCGCGTCGACGATGGGCCAGGTGAGGTCGTCTTGGCGCGCTTGCGCGGCGAGCTTGTGCTCGACGGCGTCGAGCATCTCGCGGCGGAGCGTGACGGCGGCGCCGAGGTCTACGTGTGTGAAGAGTCAGGCTGGGAGGCTGGAGCAGTCGTGCCAAGAGAGGACGAGGACGGACCGAGGACGTGAGCGACGGTCGCGCTCGAGCGCTTGGTGACCTTGCCGACGCTGGCCTGCATCGTGCGCAACGTCGTCGACAGCGTCGACAGCTCGCGCAACTTGGCCGGGTGCGAGCGCGACGAGCTAAACGTGATGGCGCGCGCGAGGAGCGCCTCGATCTCCTTGATGGCGTTGAGGACCGACGGGCCCGTGCGCGGCGTGCCGATCTTGACGACGGCGCCTGCGCCCGCCGCCGAGATGCCGAGGACCGGCATCGACAGGACCGAATCGGGGAGCATGCCGAGGACAGGGTCGGACGTGCACCGGACGAGGAGGTCCTCGAGCTGGGTCGACGCGAGGAGGCGGAGCTCGTCGGCCTTGTCCTCCTCGAGGGTGGCGAGGCGGGCGAGTCGGCGAGAGAGGCGGTGCGCCTCATCGTGCTTCTTCTGGATACGGAGGAGCGCAACTGCAGGAGGGGGGTGAACGTCAGCTGAGGCTCACTGGAAGAGAGGGCGAGAGGGAGAGGACGCACTCTGCATGCGGAGGAGGAGCGCTTGGGTCGACGGCAGCACCCAGTCGGGCGCGGGACCGGCACGAGCCGCCGGCGAAGGCGACGACGCCGCAAAGTGCACGCTCGGGCCCGAGATGCGGCGCTGTGCCGGCGAGAGGTGGTGAGCGGGCGTGTGGTGCTTGACGGGTCTGTGCGCACGTTCGGGGAGGGCGTCAGCGGGGAGCACAAGGCGCAGCCGAGAGCGCGAGCAGGACTCACGAGCTGCCGGCGTCTCCCTCGCTCGCAGAGAAGATGAAGGCGTCGAGCGAGCTCTGCGCGGCGAGGCAGAACTGGAACGCTTCCTGCTGCAGGCGGGCGCGCTGGTGCAGGTCAGCCTGGAGGCGGCGGAACTCGGCCATCTCGGGGCAGGTCGTCTGCGCGCAAGACCGAAGAGTCAGCGGGAAGCGCTGTGAGTGAAGGAGGAGAGGGCGAGGGACGCACAGAGCCAAGGAGCTCCTCGATCCGCTCGAGCTTGACGGCGGCGTCGTCGAGCTGTTCGCGGTGCAGCCGCACATCGACCTGGACCGAGAGCGCTCGCGCCATCTGCCTTGGCGACGCGAGGTCCTCGGCGAGGTCGAGAGCTTGCTGAGCGAAGAAGTCGGCCGACTTGGGCGTGCCGCGGACGAAGTGGAGCTTGGCGACCCGGACGGTCGAGTCGAGCAGACCCTGCACGACGAGAGCATGAGGACTGCGACGCAAAGAGAGACTGTACGAGGAAGAGGACGCACCTCGGACAGCTGCCATGAGAGGCCGGCGTGAGCGCCACCGGGCAAGGTCGTGCCCGCCTTGCGCTTGTTGATCGGCGCGGCGTCGGCGAGCGCCGTCTTGTGGTCGACAGGAGGCGCCGAGAAGGTCGAGTCAGTCGTGGGAGGGCTGACGGCGGGCGAAGGGGCAAGGCGCGACATGTTGTTGAGCGCGCGCGTGCCGAGGCGCATGGCCTGCATCGCCGGCGCGACCGAGCGGCTCAGCTCGCCCTGCGTGCGTCGAGAGCTGCCGTGAGCGTGACTTCGAGGAGTGAGGAGAGAGCAGGAAGAGACGCACCTTGCGCTGGAGGATGAGGGAGCACACGCTCGAGGCCAAACTTGCGCGCTGGAGGAGCAAGGTCCGCTCGACGATCTTGGCCGTGCTGCTCGTCGCCGACACGTCCGCCTCGAGCCCGTCTGCGATCGTGAGGGCGGCCTCGTAGACGTGCACGCTGCAGGGAGAGGAGACAGGGTCAGCGAGAGTCGCAGAGCCGAGACGAGCGGGAGCGGGACGCACCTGCGGTCGTTGCTCCCGAGCATGGCGAGGTACTCGGCGTGGCCGAGCGAGTAGGCAATCTGCGCGACGGGCGACGACGGCGCGTCATTCTTGGCGGCGGCCTGGATGCGGGACTCGGCTTGAGCGAGGACGATGCCAGCGCGCGACGTCTTGCCGAGGCGCAGGTACTCGCGCGCGAGGCGCACCGACGACGTGATGTAGGCTGTGCAAGGAGCCCGAGTCAGCACGTCGCACATCTTGAAGAGGATCCAGGAGAAGCGCGAGGACGCACCGTCGTTGACCTTGTGCGGGAGCTTGGCCGAGAGGCGCCGCAGGAACTTGAGGAAGGCGATCTTGAGGAGCACCTCGCCGAGCGTGCCGAGGAACGACGCCATCGAGTCTGTCGCACAAGCGGATCAGCATTCGCCGGCTGGGAGTGTGCGAGACGGGCGAGAGGAGGACGCACCGAGGAGCGCAAACACGTGGTCGACGTCGTCGAGAAGGAGCTTGCCGGTCTCGGGACCCTTGACCGGCGTGCGGGTCGACTCCTTGAGCTCGACTCGGCCCCTCGTCTTTCTCGGCGGCGTGACCTGCGCCGGCGGCGGCGGCGGTGCGGGCGCGGCGGGAGCAGCCCGTCTCGTCGAGGCGGACAGGGTGCGCGTCGTCCTCGCCGGCGTCGCTGCTGCGCGAGTCGGGCGACGTGTGCGCGTCGCTGTCGCTGTCGCAGGCTCGGGCTTGAGCGGGCTCGCGGCCGGCGCCGAGGGCGCAGTGCGGGCGACGGCGGGCGAGGTGCGCTTGGCGAGGACGGCGGACGGCGAGAGGGGAAGCTCGCTGTCGACCGAGGTGCGGAGGATGTTGATGGCGGCGCGGGCGGACGAAACGACGCTCTCCTGCAGAGCGGGCGTTGGCGGCTGGGAGGCGTGCGCGTGGAAGGCGAGGAAGAGATGCGACAGGGCGAGGTACTGCTGGGCGAAGGGTCGGAGGGCGGCGTCGGCTCCCATGCTCTGCGCGCACCGCGCCTCGTCAGCACAGGTCGTCGTCGCGACTGAGCGAAAGGAGAAGGAGAAGAGAAACGCACCTCGCGCTCACACAGCTCCCGGACCTCCTCCGCCAACTTGCCGACGACCTCGCGCTTCTCGACCCTGCCGCCCGTCGCGCACGCCTGCAGGCGCCTAACGAGCACCCTCGCGCGGCGCATCGGCAGCTCGTCTGCGTCGTACACGCCCTCGAGGGCGGCGAGGACGGCGTCGCTCGCCCGGCGCGCCTCGTCCTTCTCCGAGTACGGCTCGAGCGCGGCGAGCTGCATTTCGAGAAGCGCACCGACTGCTGCGGGCGGGAGGGACGTCGCTCGAGAGGCGCTTGCGGCGACGAGGGGAACGGACGCAGGGGGAAGGAGGAGGTCGAAGACGGCGAGGCGGGTGAAGCGCTGGACGACCTTGTGGAGCGGCGCATGGCCAGCGATGAGGGTCGAGAGGGCCGACGTGGCCGAGTCGGCGGCGAGCGTGTCGAACGTAGCCGCGGGCTGAGCGAGCGCCGAGGCGATGTAGGCGTCGTAGGCGGCCTGCGGGGTGCGTTTCGAGGGTCAGTGCGTCGGCGCGAAGGAGACTCGGACCCGCTGAAGGCAAGGAGAGGGACAGGAGCGCACCTTCTTGTCGCCGATCTGGTGCTGCACGAGCGCGAGGAGCTCCCACCGTCGGCCCATGAGCCGCTCAAAGTCCCTCGCCGCCTCGACCATGCCCTTCCTCTCCTCGTCGCTCCTGCTCTTCTCGTCCTCGACGCCCTCGCCTGGTGCCTCGTCCCCGAGCCTGAGCTCCGCAAACCCCTCGAGCACGTCGCGCTCGCCGAGGAGCCCCTCGCCCCTCGCCTTCTCGACGACCCGCTCGCCGAGCTCGCACGCCTGCCGCGCAAACCCGAGCGCGTCGGCCGCGCGCCCGGCGTTGAACAGCGTCCCGCCAATGTTGTACGCCGCGCTCGCGAGCGTGCGCAGGCTGTAGCCGCGCTCGAGCTGCGGGCCTGCGCCGCCGGGCGCGCCGAGGTCGACGAGGGCACGCGCGCGGCGGAGGAGCGCGAGGGCGCGCGCGGGCGGAGAGGGGGACGAGAGGTCGATGGACGAGTAGGCGAGGATGAGGAGCGAGTCGACGGCGCCGAGCGCGTGGTGATTGCGCTCTTTGCGGCTGACGGCGCCGCCGCCGCCTTCGCCGTCCTCGCCCGGCGCGAGCGCGAGCGCCGCTGCGTGCGCCGCGAGCGCGTCGAGCACCCCGCGCACGAGTTCGTCGACCTCGCTCGGCGCCGGGCCCGGCGGCGCGTCGGCGGGCCCCATGAGCTGGTCGAGGCGCGCGACGCCGCGCTTGGCGTGCTTGGCGAGGACGTAGCGCGCGCGGTCGACGAGCTTGTCGATCTTTGTGCGCTCGGCGCGGTCGAGGTCGGACGCCGCGGTGGCGGGGAGGAGGCGGAGCGGGGTGAGGAGTGGGAGGGCGCCGAGCGCGCGGCGGAGGGCGTCGGCGAGGTCGGGCGGGGGAGCGTCGGGCGTGCGTTGAGCCGACTCGAAGAGGGCGAGCGAGTTGGCGAGCTTGGCGCAGAGGTGGGTGCTCTGGACGGCGGGAGAGGCGGGCGCGGCGGCCGGGGACGAGGTCGACGAGGAGGGGATGCCGAGGAGGGCGGACGCGCGCGAGACGAAGGCGAGGTCGTCGGCCTGCGAGCAGTACAGGCTCGTCAGTCTCGCATTCAGGCGCAGGGGAGCAGGAAGAGAGGACCGAGGACGCACCCGTCGCGCAATGTGCAGCACCACCTCGCACAGCTCCCTCCACTTCCTGTCCTCGCGCGCCGCCCCACCCAGCAAGCCCTGCCGCTCGAGTTCGCCGACGACGCGCTCGAACGCGCGCTTGACCTCGGCGCCGATCTTGGGCGCCGAGTAGCCGAGGGCCTCGGCGGCGCGGCCGTACAGGAGGAGGACCTTGCGCAGCTGGTCGTGGAACGCCGAGAGCTTGTCGGGCGACGCGAGAGCCGAGGTCGAGGCGTAGCACAGGAGGGCGTAGATGCGCGTCGAGACGAGGACCTCGGGAGCTGCGAGCGAGTACACGCAGGAATCAGCGACTCGGCCACCCAGAGAGCGACAGGGCCGGCGAGAGGCGAAAGCTGCACGCACCGACCTGACCATCGAGCCCCGCACACCCCTTGGTCACCGTCGCAAACATGCCCGTCATCATGCCGTCTAACCTCCTCGCGAGCCCCTCGCGCTCGCGCCCTTCGAGCTCCTGCCGCGGGCCCTCTCGCCGCCACAGCGCGCGCCACTCGCTCGGGCCGCCCTTGCACTCGCCCTCCCCCGCCGTGCCGCCGAGTACGCGGTCGAGCTGCGCCGCGAGGTCCGCCGCGCGCACGTCGGGCGAGCGGAAGAGCGCCGCGAGGAGGTACTGCTGGACGGCGAGGACGAGCGGGACGATTTCGGCGAGGGAGGGGCGCGCGGCGGACGGGTTGAGCGTGTCGGAGAGGGAGGGCGGCGCGAGGAAGGCGGGAGGGGGGAGGGGGACGAGGAGCGAGGGGAGGTGAGAGAGGAGGGAGGCGGTGGTGGTGGAGGCTGGAGGAGGAGGTGCCGGGCTCAAGGTCGGGGCGGACCACCACGAGAGGAGGGTCGCGCGCATTGCTGAGAGCTCGACGAGCGCATGTCGGTACTGCACGTCAAGGGCGAGTCAGCAAGTCGATCCCGGCCAAGACGAGACGAAGCAAAGTGGGAAGCGGACGCACCAAGCCCATCTCGACGAGGTGCGCAACCACCCCTCCCGCCGCCTTCTCGACGTCGACCCTCTTGCGCCCAAGCACGCCCTCGGCAGCGAGCGCGCGCAGCTCGCGCAGGGCGCGCGCCGCGTCCCGCGCCGCCTGCTCGACCTTGTCGCGCGTCGCGTTCTGCGCGGCGCCGGCCCGGAGCGACGACGAGGACGAGGCTGGGCGGACGGCCGAGCTCGAGCGCGACGAGGGCGTCGATGCGGAGGAGGATGGTGCCGTTGCGGAGGAGGAGGCGGCGGTGGTCGCGCGGAAGCCCGACTCCTTGAGGGCGGCGAGCGACGACAGGGCGGCGTTGACGGCCTTCATGGCGTCGCGCGCGCGCTCTGCCGGGGTGCGGCCGTCATCTTGCGCGAGTTCCTTGGACCTGGCCGGCGCGAGTCGGACCTTGGCGGCCGTAGAAGCCGCCGGAGGAGGGGCGGTTGAGCGATTGGCGGCCGTCGAGCGACCGAGAGGGCGGACTGGCGGTGCTGCGCGCGGCGCGCGGGCTGCCGAGCGGGATGTCGAGGCTTGTGCGCGCTGTGGCTGGTCGACCTGGAGCTGTGCGAGGTCTGCGGCGAGCGTGTTTACGTCGGGCGGCGAGGCCGGGGCGGGCGGCTTGGCTGCGCGAGCGGGCGCGGCGCGGCGGGTCTTGGAGGGCGCTGGGGGTGGGCGCAGTGCGCTCATGGCTGGCGTGCGCTCGCTGGCTCGACTGAGCTGAGCTGTGGAGGAGGAGGAGAGCCGAGAGGGAACGCGCCTTCATCAGCTCGACCTTGCTCGCTCTCCTCGACAGCCTCTGGGGCAGATCCGCTCCACTCGGACGCACTCTAGATCTCACTCGAACACCTCTCAACACGCGCACGACTCGCCCCGCGAGCGACCTTGCCGCCGGCTCCTCCCCACCTCGACCACGACGAACAACCCGCCGTCGACCATGGCAGCACCACCGCCTTCGACCAGCGCAGGCCTGACAGCAAGCACCTCGCATGCCTCGCTCGCACACGCCCACGAACGCGCCGCCGGCCACGACCACGTCGAGTACGTCCTCCTCGCCGAGTTCGACATCGACCAGGGCTCGCTCCTCCGCCACCAGTACCCGGCTCCGACCGGCACAGACGAGCAGTGCGTCCCCTCTTCCCTCCTCCTGCCAGTCCCGGTCCATCTGGCTGACACGCCGATCCCGCACACCTCGCACAGCCTCCTCGCCGAGCACATGCTCCCCGACGGCGCGCACGACCGCCCCGAAGACTGGACCGTCTTCTACCTCAACCAGGTCCCGGGCCTCATCGTCGACCCGGCGCCGCTCGCCCAGGCCCGCGCCGACCTCAAGGGCAAGGCCCGCGCCGTTGACCAGGACGCTGCGACGCCGGCGGCCGACGACGGCGTCACGCTCACGGCGTCGCACGACGAGGGCGGCTTGCTCTTCGTCATGAGCCTTGTCAGGACCAAGAAGGACGCGAGCGTGCGCAGGTGCGTCGCGCTGCACTCTGTCCGATTGGGAGGACGCTGACTCTCTCGCCCGTGTCGTGCGCAGGGGAGCTCTCGTCAAGGCGCTCGCGGTCGCCACTCGCAACCCTTACATCCAGATCTTCAAGGTGCGTCTCCTCCTTCGTCCAGCCGCTCTCCTCTCCGTCGCTGACCCCGCGCACGCCCCGACGACTCGCAGCCCATCCTCCTCCTCGCGCTCGAGGACTACTTCAACTCGCCCTCGGTCGACGTCCTCGCCAACCTGTACGCCTCGCTCAACGCCATGGACACGTCGGCGCTCCCGCTCCTCGGCGCGCCCGAGCGCATCATCCTGCGCACGTCGGACCGCAAGGACTTTTTCGACGACCGGTTCGCCGCCTCGGCCGCAGCCGCCGCCGCCTCGGCCGCAGCAACAGCGGCAGCGGCGGCGTCGGGCGACGAGGGCCTGCGCTCGATGCCGTCCCTCGAGAGCCTCGCGTCCGTGCTGCGCTCGCCGAGCGTCGGTACGGCGGCGAGTGCGTCGCGCGAGGACGTCGCGTCGCTCAGCGGCGGCGGCGGCGGCGGCGGCAGTGGTGGGGCGGGCGGGCGCTCTTCGCGCGCCAACACGGTCAGCAGCCTCGGCGACGACGGGCGCTCGTCGTGGTCGCACGGCCACGGCTACGCGCCGCCTGTGCCCGGGTCCGGGTCCGGGTCCGGGCAGGTGCCGTACCTCGCGCCGAGCCGGCAGGACAGTACGGCGACGCGCAGCACGTCGTCGCTCGTCGGGTCGTCGGGCTCGCCGACCGTGCTGCGCGGCCACCACGGCCTCGGCAACGGCGCAGGCGCAGGCGCGGCGGCGAGGCCCAAGGACACGCACTTCTTCGAGACCAAGATTGCGTACAACGGGATCGCCCTGCCGGTGCGGATCCCGATGGCGACGTTCCCGAGTGAGGTTGGCGACGTGCGTCCTCCTCTCCCTCGCCACCTGCTCTCCAGCGCGCAGCTCTCGCAGGTCTCCCAACTGACGCCCGCCCGCCTGCACGCAGTACTCGCTCATCAAGCTCGTCCAGACCTTCTCCTCGCCGACCGCGCTCACGCCCTCGCCCTTCCACCCGCACCTGCACACCTCGGGGCACACGAGCACCCCCGCGCTCATCGTCCTGTTCAACGCGCTCCTCGCCGGGCACCGCGTCGTCTTTCTCGGGCACGGCCAGCCCGCCGGGCGCGTCGCCGAGCTCGTGCTCGCCGCGTGCGCCATGGTGAGCGGGTGCGGCGCCGTCCTGCCCGGCGTCGAGGCGCGCGCGTTTCCCTACACCAACTTGGCCAACCTCGACAACCTCGAGCAGGTGTGCGTCCCCTCTCCCTTCCCTCTTCCCCTCGCTCTCCCTTCCTCGCCCGGTCGTGCACGCCTGACCCCTCTCTCGCCCGCGCGCTCGCAGCGACGGCTTCATCGCCGGCGTGTGCAACCCGGCCTTTGCCGACCGCCCCTCGTGGTGGGACGTCTTGTGCAACCTCGAGACGGGCAAGGTCACCATCTCGCGCGAGCTCAAGCCGCTCTCGCTCGCGTCGTCGTCGTCGTCGTCGTCGCCGTCGGCTGCGGCGACGCTCTCGGCGGCGGGTGGGGCGGGAGGGACGGTCGGGAGGAGCGCGGGAGCGCGCGCGAGCGACTTTGCGAGCTGGGCCGGCGGGAGGGGCTCGAGCGTTGGTGCCGGTGCGGGCGGCGGGGCGAGCGCGGGCGCGGACGGTGTCGATGAGCTCGGGCAGCTAGGCAGCAGCGGCGGCGGCGGCGGCGGCGGATCGGGGCCGGCGAGCGGTGCGCCGGGTCGGAGCGACGGCAAGGAGTCGCAGGACGTCGTCTTCATGGAGGAGGTGCGTGCTCCCTCCTCGCCCTTTCTCCTCCTCGTTGTCGACCTCCAGCTCACATGTGTTCACTCGTTGCAGATCCTCAACTCGATCCAGGCGCACTACGGCGAGCCCGTCATCCGCGCGCGCTTCACCGACTACGTCGCGCGCTTTGTGCGCCTCGCGTCGCGGTACGAGGAGGACTCGACGTCGGCGACGACGATCGGGTTTGCCTCGACGCCCTTCTCCACCGCCGCAGGGGGCGCGCTCGGGAGCGGGATCGTCTTTGCCGACGAGGCGGCGGGCGCGAGGGAGGTGGCGGCGAACGGGCCGAGGATCGAGGCGTGGATGCGGACGCCGTCGTACCACGCTCACCAGGCTGTGCGTCCCTCTCTTACTTTCTCTCCTCTCCTGCTCGCCGCGCGATCTCTCAGCTGACGAGCTCCTTCGCGCACGGACCCGCCCGCAGGCTTTCCGCCAAGCGCAGCTCGACTCGCCGTTCCCGCCCGCGTTCGATCTCGTGCACCAGCTCGCGCGCCTGCGCCTCTCGCGCGCCGTCAGCCCGCCCGAGGCCGTCCTCATCCTGCGCACGCTGTGCGAGGTCGTGCGCACGGACGCGCAGATCGTCTCGGTACGTCGGGTTCCTCCTCTCGCTCTGCCTCTCCCTCTCGCCGCTCTAGTCCATCTTCGCCCTGCAGCAGCACTGACTCCTCGCTCTCCCTCCCCACCGCCCACCGCACCCGCCCGCAGCTCCTCGCGCACCTCCCGGCCCACTTTGGCGGGCTCCTCCCGCTCGCGTTCGGGCTCTTGCATCCGTCGCCCGAGGCGAGGCACTACACGCTCG
>Ga0308169_10004197_pt1 | contig 13560 bp, 25 predicted proteins | sample PhyBR1_2_FD_202139 | JGI IMG/M metagenome (GOLD analysis project Ga0308169, IMG submission 202139) | Phyllosphere microbial communities from UC Gill Tract Community Farm, Albany, California, United States - DLSLSB.R1 | ecosystem: Host-associated > Plants > Phyllosphere > Unclassified | place...
GACTCAGCGCCCGACTTTCCGCCCTTGCCACCGGAAGACATTGTTGATATAGGTTGGGGTTGGTTGGGGTGGGGTGTGGTGAAGTAGTGGTGGAGTGTTGTTGACGAGAACTTGGATGAGGGAAAGAGATGAGCAGTCGGGTCGAGCTTTAAAGGACGGCGAGGGTGGACAGGCCAGCGGGCGATCCACAGCGTTTGCGAGCGCCCGCATACGTCGCGTCCGCTCGTTCAAACAACCATGACGCGACATTTGAAATGTATCGTGAATGAAAGTGATGACGTTGGATGTTTTGTTGACGTTTCCGCCAACGTCATCACTTTTGTATATGCAGCATTTGCAATGTCGCGTCACGCCCGCCCAACGTACAGTGTTTGCTGCATGGGCGTTTCCCTTTGGATGGTCTCGCTCACTCCAGGACGCGTTCGCCGTCGTTCCTTCTTAAACCCACTGTCCATATCCCGTTCTCCCTCTTCATCCCAAGTCTTCCACCGTCTACTTTACATCACCCCACCACCAACCAACCCCACCCACCAACTATCAACAATGGCCCCCAAGTCGTCCGTCGCTTCCAAGGCTCCCGCCTCCCAGGCCTCCAAGGCCCCCGCCGGTGCTTCCAAGGCTCCTGCTAAGGTGAGCCTACTCTTCCCTCGTCCGACTTGACCGACGCTGACTTCAGGCCGCCAAGACCTCCGCCGCCAAGGCCGAGGGTGGCAAGAAGCGATCCAAGAAGAGGGTCGAGTCCTACTCGTCGTACATCTACAAGGTCCTCAAGCAGGTCCACCCCGACACCGGTATCTCGTGAGTGACCCCGGCTCGAAAATGCTAGGCTCCGGCTGACCCGCAGCAACAAGGCCATGGCCATCCTCAACTCGTTCGTCTCGGACATCTTCGAGCGAATCGCCTCGGAGGCCTCCAAGCTCGCCTCGTACAACCACCGATCTACCATCTCGTCCCGAGAGATCCAGACCTCGGTCCGACTCATCCTCCCCGGAGAGCTCTCCAAGCACGCCATCTCGGAGGGAACCAAGGCCGTCACCAAGTTCTCGTCGTCCAAGTAAGCGTCGGTCGCTGCTTCGGTATGATCGGTGTTGGGCATTGAGGGTGATGGGAGAGGGAGCAGGCAGGGACGCGCCACCTAGTGGGCGTCCAGAGGTGGATCTTTTCTTTTCGTAGTTGTACTGCACTACGCCCTTTCTTCGTCTTCGCTATTATGTGTTCGAGATGAATCATGTCTCCTAGCCTTACGCGCGAGTCCCTCGCCTTCTCTCCCGACCAGCCAACCTAGACCGAACGGGGAAGAGACTGGGTCGCATCGTCTGTGTTGCTTTGGTCTCCCCCGTGCGGGCAGTCGGGGACATCATGAACGGCGAGGAGCAACTGAACGTCCACAGATGATCGTCGAGCCCGGCTGCACCGAGATCGGCGAAGAGCTCGACTCAAATCGACCACTACAGCAAAACGATCGGGTCATTAACTCAGTATAGTGCCGGTCGTGTCCGAGAAAGGTCACCGACCTCCTACCGATCATGCGGATGTTCGCCGCTCATACACGCTTACGCACTTATGACTCTACCCACTGTCTCCTTCATGCTGGCCTTCCCTCACCGAGGGATGGACCGCAACGAGGGCGTAGGTGACTCACGACGGTCAGGCGCTTCGCCGGCGAGATCGTCCGTGTGCATCACGCCTTCACCCGTCGTCACTCGGAGCAGACCTACATACGTCTGCCTCCTCTCATTCCCTTCAATCATGCGATAAAAGCCTCCCTCCTCCCGAAGGAGCCACTTGCTCCGCTTCTTTCCTCAGCGCCGACCTTGAGACTGACCACTCCGGACATTCACTGAGCACGCCTTTGACGTTCGACACGCCACAAGATACACTCCAAAGCTACCCACCGAGCTCGACGACCCACCGCCGCCCAGAAAGCGGGAACGACCTGTACGTCCTTCTGGGCTTCCTCGCTCGGTCTCCTCGTTCTCGCTCACTCCAGTCCCACTGCTCCATTTCGTCAAAAAGCTCAAGCAAGGTCGATACGCCAAAAGGGTTCACCGCGGTGCGGGCACATATATCGGTTCGTCTAGCACCCCACGCCGCTCCCAGCCCGCGGTTGACCTGACCACGTCTACTCTATTACTCATCACATGGTCGCCTATTCATCCCACCCACCGCCCATCCACCCGTGCCCCGACCACTATCGGACAATCACGTCCATACATGCATGCTTTACTCTCCTTTCACTCTGTTCGAACATCCAGGCGCGGTCCTCGAGTATCTCATCGCCGAGCTCCTGGAGCTCGCCGGCAACGCCTGCAGAGATTGTGATTGACAGCTTCACCCGCCTCCGCTTCCCCGGCGAGACGAGACTTTTACTGAAACTCGTGAGCAGTCAAGAAGCACCGAATCTCGCCACGTCACCTCAAGCTCGCTATCATAAACGGCAACGAGCCGGACGAGCTGGTCCGAGACGCGATGTTCTCCCAGGGCGGAGGACCCATGCCGTACATCCATCCGGAGCTACTGCTCACTCTCGAGCAGCAGAAGATGAAGGAGCGAGGAAAACGCGCGGGTTCGGAGAAGGGCAAGAACTCGGAGAGCTTGGACGGTTGAGCGGTGAAGCAGTGGTGAGTCAGCTCGCCGCTGTGGCAGAACTCGAGCCCCGCTCGAACCGATAGTCTCGTCGATCCCCTCTCTCGCCCTCGTGCATCACCTCGCGGGCCCTTGTGCTGGCGCGCAGCTCTGATCGCGTGCTGCACAGCTGCGCGATATCCTTCATCTCCTTTCCTGCCTGAGCTTCGGCTGCTCACGGTCATGCCCCCATCGCTGACAAGTTCGCCAATTAGCCACCAAAACGTCCGCCCCCGACCGGTGTGAGCTGACCCAGGTAATGAGAAGATGATGCTCAGATCACAACAGTGGTTGTATCGCCCTCAAGCCGGACCCTTCTTGCCGCTCCACCCGTGATCACAGGGACCGCCCCTCCATACCTCATGCCGACGATTTCACGGCAGAGGTAGCGTATCAAAAGGACTGGCTCTCCCAGCGTCCATAGCGATAAGTCATCGCTCACATATGCTAGTAGCTGAGGGGGCAGAAAGAGACAAATATGCACCAGCTTCATGTTCTATGTGAAGTCGTTCATAGTCGTCTGACCGATGAAGCAATCTGAAACGGGTGACGTGGCGTGACGTGGCGAAAGCGCCAAAACGCGTCGAAGCAGTATCACCGTCCGAAGCGGGTGGGCGGTTTCTGTTTACGCTCCCCCGCACCTTCATTACCTTTCCAACTTTGCAAGCCCCACCTCTGGCCTCGCTGTACACAATGCTCAGACCTTCGGTGCTGCAGCAGCCCGTCGCGTCGTCGTCCACATCACACGGAGCTCCACCAGGTCGAGCTCAGCAGCCGCGCTACTCGCCGTACACGCCATCCATCCACGAACTGCACCCCGGTCCGCGCAACCGCCTGTTCCTCGCGCTTCGTAGCGGGATCCCGTCCGAAGTCGACTGGGCCCTCCCCCGCCTCGTCGCGGGATCATACGATGTCCTCGAGCACTTCAAGCTCGAGACATGGATTGATAGCGTCGGGGCTCTGCAGTACTGGCCCGAACGATGGGTGGACGGCCTGGAGGTCGTCTCTGCCGCACACGCCATTCGGTCTGGTCTGCCTGCGCCCAAGGCTGCGCAGGCCACCGTGCCCGAATGGACGCTCGACCCCGCCGTCGAGAAACGCGCGACCGAAAGCCTGCTCGTCCTTCGCAACGCGAGCTTTGGACTTAACAACTCGAAACTCATCTGCCGCGCGACGTTCTTGGGCCTGCTCGACCGTTTCTTCGCACTTCCGCTGGACTTCCTCGTCGACGTCCTGGTCAGCTACCCCGAGATGGTCTCGCACATCCTCACTATCCTGTCCAACATCCTCCCGCACCTGCACCCCTCGCCGCCGGTGCTGCAGATCTTCGCCAAGGTCCTCCCAGTCCTGCTAGTACAAAGCAGGGACACGGCGATGATTCAGCTCCTCCTCCCCATCCTGATCACCACCGCGACCCTGCCCAACCTCCCATCCCTGCCGGACAACCTCATCCCGCACCTGCTCATGCTCGTCTCGACGCGACCAGCCTCACCACTGCTCGACCTGCTGCTCGACGCGCTCCTTACCCTCTCATCATTGCCCGCCTACTCGCGGCAGATACTGTCGAGCCCAGACCTGGGCCGGTACCTCAAGACGCTGGTCCCGATCCTGCGACACGGCGCGACGCCGTACAATGCCCAATGGGACAGCTCGCATTTGCTAGCGGGGCGGACGGTCCGTAATCCTGCGAGCTCGGCTGGCGTTGCCGAAGCGGCCAGCCAGCGCCGGGCAGCTGCGAGGGAAGACGCACAGGCGAAATTGGACAGGGGCGAGAGAGTCGAAGCCGAGGTCGGGGATAAGATGCCCGTCCTGTCGGAGACCATCAAAGCGAGGCTGTACGCTATGCCCGAGCCCAAACGGAGTATCGCTTGGTGAGTCCACAGACGCGCGTGGAATTTCCAGGTGGACACGCTGGCTGACAACAGGATGCACGAGACGTTCGTGTACAGCTCGAGCAGCCAGCTCCTGCAGGTCACGTTCTGGCATGCGTACCGCGACTTCTTCACGCATCCGTCGACGAAGGAGCAGCTCTTGAGCGCCAGCGAGGTTATCAAAAATGTCACGGTTGCTTTCCCCGGGGCCTCGGCGAAGATCTGGGTGGATGAGACGGGGGCGCAAAAGTTCGTGATTGCGGGCATGGGGTTCCGCAAGGGCTCAGGTGCGTCGCGAAGCAGGATGGAGTCGGTGAGGTCGAGACTGATTGCAGACGACGACGACCGCTTCGCATGTCGCTGGCGCGATTGTACGGGATCCAAGCACGCGTCCCCCGCCTCGCTCCTCAACCACGTCACGACGCACCTCCTCCCCCCTCCGACCTTCTGCGGCTGGGGCTCGTGCCCCTCCTTGTTCTCCACCACGCACGTCCTCACCCACATCCCATCCCTTAAAAGGCCCACGATCCCCGAACACATCACGCTCCACCCCTCGTTACCCGCAAACATGGCTCACTCTCCCCGACCCACCACCCTACCGCCCGCGCCGCTCCCCCGCTCGGTCAAGCTGGCGTTCACGGCTGCACGGACAGATACGGATGCGCAACAAAAGCCTGCCGGGCCGGCGTTCCTCACAGCATTGATCCTTCGCCACCTGGCCCGCAGCCTGCGGCTTGAGATCGTGGTGGACGCGCCGGAGACTATCAATCGCGAAGAGGCAGGCGCGAAGCGGAAGCATCTGGTGGAGGAGCGGTATGGCCTACCCATCCCGGAGAGTGTGCTGCGAGAGGAAGAGGAGGAGGAGAGGATTGCGAGCAAAGATGAAGAGGAGGGGATGAGTTTGAAGCAAAGGTCACGGGCGCAGAGGGCCTTTGAAAGCGTGGAGGAGGGGTTGTTGAATGTTATGGAGGAGAATATGTCCGGGTTGGGGACGTACCTCGGCGAGACGGTCGGGTGGTGAGACATGCGACACTCGACGGATCGAGCGGCCGACTCACGTCGGAGTAGTGGGTAGTCGTGTGCGACTACGGAACCACAGCTGGAAAGCGACCACAAGGGAGGTCCTTCAGCCATGAGGCGGTCCGGTGAGATGGACCAGTCCGTCTACATACGTGGCAATAATGATTGTATGCATAATTTGGATCTCTTGCCGAAACGTACCGCGCCCGCTCGTGCTGATGAAACAAGGTGGGGGTGCCTGGAGATCTCCGACAGATTAAACGTCATACGCCGCCAATGCCCTGTCAGCGGATGACACCCGCGGGCAGGTACGACATGGACGAGTTGGCCGCCTCTGAAGACTCGTTCAGCACGATACATACAACATGGGCAAGGTCAACGTCACGGGCAGCTGTTACTGCCGCGCTATCAAGTACGAGATCAACCTCGACTCGGCGGATGAGGCGCGCACGTCCATCTGCCACTGCGGCAATTGCAAGGTGGGTCACATCGGCTTCGGCCCTCGCACACGCTCTCCCCGGGCGCAAAGTGTCGTGCCGGCGATATGCTGCAGACGGGCACCCTCGTCACAGTGGGTGGCAGCTGCACCCTGGCCGGCAGCCATCGTCTCGGCCAGCGTGCAGAAGCTGACGGCCAGAAGTTCACGGGGTCCGCTAACGGGATAACGACCAAGATCCCTCGCTCGGCGTTCACCCTCGCCTCGGGCGTGTTGAAGGTCCACAAAGGGGACAACGGGTCTGGCACGCTCCTCACCCGCGAGTTCTGCGGGGAGTGCGGGAGTGGGATCCTGGAGTATGGCGTGAGTTCGAATGCTCTGCACCACGGGAGGACGGGTCGCCACTCATCGGAGTGGCGGAGTGGCGAGCTTGGCTCCATCCCAAACAGGGGGGGACGGATATCTGTGCAAGATCGGGCGTTGACCGGCAGGCAAACGCAGGAGACAACGTGTATGTCTTCTATGGGACGCAGGATGATCTGGACGCTCTCCCGCCCAAGGGGGAGTTCTTTTGCAGCTTGCGGTGTGGGTGGTTGCCTGAAGTACCTGGTGAGTTGGGAGATGGTCTCCTGGCGGTATGACGGCGAAGGGTGGTGCTAAGCGCAGGCGTGTTCCACAAGCAGAAGATCAAGGAGTGACAGTCGGTGGACGAGATATGAAGTCGTATTCAGTACAGCAGAGTCGAGAAGCATCAGTACTACCTGCCCCAAGCGCGACCGTCAGCGCATTTCGCGATCATCACCGTCAATAATGGACAGTGCGTCTCCCAAGACCATCAAGACTGGCGCCCCAGGGAAAGTGGAATCGTGCTTCAGGCTCATACATTCTCTCGGCGCTCAGCGACAACGTCTATACGACTTACTTCAGTACTCCTCCCTCCATTACACAGTGAGCTGGTATTCGTACTCGTCGCTGCCGGACTGCGAAATCCACAAAATCATCGCCCTGCACGTCAGCTCCGAAAGCTTCGTTTGCGCAGACTCATCCGTCTGGAAGGCAAGGTCAAGGTCACGCACGAAATCATGATACCCGCGTTCATGGCGACATTGGCGACGCCATACCATATATAGCCGGTCCAGTCGGGGATGATGTACTTGAGGATGAGGACAGTCTGGCGTCAGTCCGCTGCACCGTACCAGCACGGGGCTAGAGCGTAGTGGCAGGAGTAGATGGGTCCAGCTAACGCGAGAATCACTCACCAGACTACCGGCCAGACCGCCCGCCATGAACGCCACGCCGAGGAAGAACACCACTCGCGCCCGGATGGCATTACGGTCGTCCCCGCCCCAGCTGTTTCCAGAGAGTGCCTCCTTCAGGTGTTGCTTGTCCAGGAGGGAAGTAATGAGGAAGCCGACTACATGTTAGCTAATCCCACGGCATGATGGGAACGAAGGGGCGGAGGTGGGCCGACGTAGGTTGAGTAGGATGGCTTCAGTGTGAAGCCCGAAGACAGTACCCACGAGTGGAGCATATCGCCGGGACCCAGTCGACAAAGGAGACGTGCACGGGAATGGTATCGTACGGCGCATCCGCGGGCGGCTTGGCGTGCTTGGAGAGTGTTGCGGCGTCGAAGAGGAGGAAGAAGGAGAGGGCGAACTGGCGTCAGTGCGTGTCTGCAGCCAAAGCTAAGGCAACAAAGGCGGAGCGCCCAAGAATGTCCGGGAGAGAAGGTATGAAGACTCGATTGCCGAGGAAAAGGCAGAGGTGCACCGGTACGACAACTCACGAGACCACCTGAAATGTACGTTCCCACCGCTCTCGTCTTTGGTCCAACTTGGATGTCGGGCAGCGAGAAGCGGAAGACGCGGCGTGGGTCGTAGGATGCCTGCATGTCAGCTACGTTTCCCATCAGGCGAAGGGAGCGTAGCTCACTCTTGGAATGGACATGCTGCGCAAGTGATGTGTTGGGCTGCAAACAACGGTTGATATTGCGCCCAGGTAGACTCGGATGAGGAGGATGACGGGTCCAACCAGGCCGAGGACGCAATCTTACCGCATTTGGCAATTCCAGTGGCTTCACAGCCGAGCGGTGTGCAGGTCCTTTAATGTTGCATATTGGAACCGCTGAACTAACGAAACACTGATCGACTTCACGCACGCTGGAATACATGCAACGCCGACCATGACCACCATACCTCATCTGTGTGAGCCGTAGCGCTCGCCTGGACGGGTAAGAGCAGCCCACCCTGTCACCGGCGTTGTCGGGTAACCTACTGATCTATTGCTACCCGATAATGCGTCGGTCTGGACGACGCGTCGCCTCGTACAACGCCTCAGGGCGACTGGTGCCGCATCGCCCTCTCGCAGGATGATCATGCAGGGCATTCAGCCTCGAGCGGGAGCTCCACCCATCAATGCCGGTCTCGTAGTAAGCTACGACCTCGCCGGGCCCAGACGCCGTCTTCCGGTAGGCATACGACGCGGAGAATGATCTCTCAGGCCAGACGCTGTCGGTCGGTGTGACTGCACCCATTTCGTTGCTCCGTACTGTTCCCGCGAGCGACCGTCGACGAGCCGGGACTCGGTCGCTTCGAGGCGAACGTTCCGCCAGGCCCCAAGACCGACGACACACGTATATAGGATGCCTTGTATAAACCCGCCTCTCTCGTCCTTGCTCCACCACCGCTGGTCCGTCCCTCGTTCACCGCACTGGTTGCTCCCGATCTCCACCTACTCCGACTTGATTTCATCCTTTGCCTACACCTCGAGTTGATCTCGCTCTTTGCTTACTAGCATCATACACCTGACCCGTCGCTCTGACCCTCAACCACGCTCCCTACACCTCGACAACATGCGATCCCCAGCATTCTTCGCTTTCGCTGTACTGAGCGTGATGGGCATGGGCAGTGCCCTCCCCGTCACCAAGCGAGAAGTCCCCCAAGGTGCGCTTCCGCGCCTTGTCACTTGACGGCAAGTCTAACGACGTAGAGCACTCGCACCGAGCTGAGCTCATCAAGGTTAACGAGGCGCTCAACCTCGATAACGTCGAAGGCATCCAAGATTCGTAAGTCCGCGTCCACCAGTCACTGATCGGCTACTGACCGGAAGCGTGTTCGGCCTGCTCGGTAACGGGGCGGCCGCTGCCGGCGCCGGGACTGTGACCAACCTCGACTGTCTTCAACAGGTCACCGCCGATCGAGCGTTTACCAACGCCAAAGCAGCAGGCGATATCAACCTGAGGGTCGCAGCGCTTACCTACCGCGCCCTCGAGCGCAATACGCTCAGCGTCGGCCAGGCCAGCGAGCCATGGTATGTCAGCAGATACTGTCGGAGGGCAACCGCTCATGATAACAGTACCGAGACGGCCGCCAATCCCGAGATTGGTGCTATGTCACAGCACCAGGATCCCGCTTCGGACGGCGCGGCCGCGACCAACAAGGCCATCACGCTCGAGCTGGCCGTGCAGAGTGAGTCGCGCGCGGTCGAGGGCCTGCTACCGCCAATGAGGAGGCCATGCTTCCGGCACCGGTTAACAACGCTGTAGTATGTCGTTTGCAGGTGCCACATTTGTCGGAAGCTGACGGATGTGCAGACTGCGGGTGTTGATGTCGGACCATGTAGTGAGTGCACGCGCGACGCACGAGCTGGATCGGCTGGGCTCATGTACAGCGGATTTCAGCATGACATTCGCGGCTGGCCAAGATGGTCGTGGTGCCAACGAGTTCTCGTTCTTGCCGATGGGTAAAGCGTCTGTGCTGTCGGACCAGCCGTATGAGTGAAGCTGACGGACCGACCAACCAGACTAACTTTGGGGGCCAATCGTCGGCATTGAACCCGGCCATCATATCTAACGTAAGTCATAGTGTGGATTGGGTGCCGCGTCACAGCGTCTCTTGGGCCGCAGAGAAGCCGAGCTGACGCCAGTTCATGTGCAACCAGTTCGTCAATGGCTGCGCCAAATCAGCTGCCACCCGAGACCTCGTGAGCTGCCAGTGACGGCATGCGGGAGACGGCCGACCTGATGAACAGTGCCAGAATGTCAACGCGGACATCGATGCCCAGCTTGACGCCGGGACATTGGCCCGAGACCAGACTTACGCCGACGCGTGGCTGAGCGGAGTATGTGATATGGCTAGGCGAAGGTCGAACTCACAGCTGACTGCCAGCTCCAGACAGCTTTCGGTGTGACTTCGACTGGCACGGACTCGGCAGGGGGAGGCTCGGCGGCCTTTGCGCCGGGCAGTAATGTCCCAGCGGGTTCTGGGGCGGGCGACAAAACTGCCGAAGCAAGGAACGATACCGCTCCCGATGCTGAGGTCGGAGCTGGTGCTGGTAGTTCCGCTGCCGGAGGCAACGCAACAGGACAGGACTCTGTTGACCACGCCGGCGAAGAGTCTGCAGGCGGAGCTGGCGGGAACAACGTCCAGACTTTCACGGGCGCCCTGAACGACTTCACCGCACCGGCCGTCATCGAGGATGCCGCTGCTGATCGACGTGAGCACTCAGCCCTTTGAGAAGGATGCAGGGCTGACAGAAGCCTTCTCCGTCAACGGGTCGACGTTCCTGAATAAGGCTGCGGCTCTCGGAAGGAGCTGCGACGTGCAAAAGAACGGCTGGTAAGTGAGGCAACGGGAGACCCTGAACGAATGCTGAGAGCAGTGCGACCGCCTTCAATTCGGGTGCGGGAGCCGCTGACGTGGCTGGCTGTGACGCCCAGGCCGAGTGAGCCCCATTTTGCCTCCGGCACACGATACGAGTACTCATCCCCGGACAATGCCGAGCTGCTGCTGTAGCGTGATTGATCTTCGCACGCTTCCTCCCCCTCCCTTACAGCCGAACCATCCGACATCCCCTGCGGCGTAGTGCTGATACTCGTAGTATTGGTGCCCACAGCGCTTGCACCGCCCGTGAAGGACCAAAGACATGCACTCATGGTCTACAAATTGCTCTTGCCGTAAGCATGCGTGAGCCTTCTGGTCACCTTGCCGACGTAAATTACAAAGCCCTACGACTTCGAAGAAAACTACGCCCTGAGCACCTGTCTCTTCCGGGCTCGAGGTGGCTCACCTCGACTCTTGAGACGATGGGAGACATAATGTAGTCCCCAGGGACGCAGTCATAGACGGCATCATCTGACAGATCCTGGCATCAGCGCCTGTCCAGGGGAGGAGGGATGGGCCGACGCTGATGGTGATCTCCCCATTCCGAACGATCTTGCTCTCGGGGTAGTTGTCGCATGAAGCAGGGCGCGTCTTGCCTTTCTCAATCCTGTAGGAGCCCGAGGTGAGATCGGCCCCAGCCTCCGCCGGCGCGGAATGAATAGCCCTCAGAGCGGCGTTCTCGCCTCCTTGTGAAGGGAGGGTCTGCTTCGAAACACCTTTGATGATGGTCACGACGACAGCTCGATGGATGGGAACTGGGCTCAGCGTGATCCTCGAGCTCGAGCTGGAGAGAAACCAGACAGCCAACACACTTTATGATCAGGTGATGCCCTTGACGGCTGCCCCGGCAACCAGCCTGGGCACGCCACCGACAGCACCCACACCGACGTGCCCAAGATACGTGTCGGATCTGGGCCGACCGAGAGAGACGCCTTCGACAAAAGGACAGCAAGTCTCAGAACGTACTTTGAGCCCGTCGACGGTATAGACGGCATTCAAACTCTCATCCACGTCTTGAGTGGCGAGAGAACGAAGGAACGGTCGCGAACGATCGGGAGGTTTTACGATCTGCTCGAATGGACTAGGAAGGCATTGAAAGACGCCGAACCCAGCGACCACGGGACGAAGAGGTCGGTTGGCGAGCTCGCAGTGACGACGGACAAGTCACAGCGCTCGACCGACAACCCGGCTACAGCACTGCTTCTGCTCTTCCCTCCTGCCTTCCTGTCTTCCACGTAGTTATGTATACATTGATGAAATTAAAGAAGGGCCAGCTTGGGAAGTGCGAGAAGCCTTGTTACTGCCGCATAAAGTCCTCAGAGGACTTCAGGCGCTGTGATGCGACCAATACTCCATGTCCGCGCTTCTGTCTGGTAGTGCCAAGTCCGCAGCAGCATAACGCACCCAGTCCGCACCGCTTTTGAAGGTTACATCAACGCGGCTCCTGACATCTTCGTCCTCATCGCGGACCCGGGCACCCCGCCGAGGCTCATGTCCTTTCTCCTGACGCTGTTCCTCCGCCACATCAGCGCGGGTCCCGCCGGCCCCGTCCGCTGCTTCTTCACTTGCCCCACCCCTCTTCAGCCCACCTTGGACACCCTGACTCTCCTCTTTAGCCCCAGGCCGATCCTCCAGCCTCTCTTTACGCCCCCGTCTCGCCGCCTCCCTCACAGCCTCGCAACACTCCTCCAATGTCATTCGACTATCCCACCACTGATTGTCCTCCACGCTCCTCTCGGCATTCCACACCCTCACCTCCCCCACCGCCGTCCACCTCACCGCACTATACACCAGCCCCGGGATCTGCTTCGGCGCATTTGGGCTATACCGTATACAGCCCGTTTGGTCGCAGTACGTACACCCCTTGGTCTTGTACGACCGGTCTACGGGTCGAGCACCGCGGGCCATACGTAGCTCCGCGGCTGGAGGGCTCTTGACTGGCGGCCACGCCGCTGCGGGGTGGTGCACCCAATCGATACGGTGTTGATGCCGCTCGTCCCAAAGGACGATATCGATGGACCGGAGGCTTGAAAGAGGCCGGAAGGTGCCGGCCGAGTATGTCACGGCTCCGCGAGCTTCGAATGGGAATTGACACGGCCGGAGGATGATCGTCAAGTGCGAGACGGAGGGGAAGACGGGCATCTGGTCCAGCTTCCGGATTGTCAAACGGGACAGCTTGGCCGTCCGGTACCGGTCCAGAAGGGGGCAGGAGTGGTAAGAGCAAATCGGGCCCATCTCGAGCGTGGTCTCGCCCCCGCTGAGGTGGATGTGCTCCAGGTTGGGTAGCACTGGTACCGTATCTGGGTAGAGCCTCCCGGGGCAAGCCGACTCGCCGTGGAGCTGGATCGACAGCTCGCGGACGTGCTTCCATGCCGAGGCTTTCGTCCACTCCTCAACCGCTATGGCCGCGCCCGGAGACTCGGGGGAGGGATGTCGCGGCGCGGCCGAGAGGTCACGAAAGAGCGAGGGCCGCGAGTGGTCCACCGTGATGCGTCGGTACAGGCGGGGCATGGCCGCAGCGGCGAAAGCCTTTGAAGTGAGCAGAAAGGGGTGTAGAGCGCTCTCGTCCAGGTGCTTCACGAGCTCGAGGATGACATCGTTGTTTGCGACTAGCCGCTGGGCCGAGAGGCTGCTCCTGTCCATGGTCCTGGGCTATGCCGTGCGGGTCTATGATGGGATTACAAGTCCCCAAGTCGAGACCAGTTCCGTGATGACGACCATGGGAGATGCCAAGTGAAACATCAGCCGCCCTCCACCGACGCGACCACCCAAGTCGCCGCCCCGCATTAGGGTTATCCATGCCATTCAGGTGTACAGCAGACAGTACATGACAATTGCACAGCCGTATCTAGCCAAAAAGTCCACGGAGAGGTATCTAAGCGTCTATTATACTCCATAAGTGTTGGTCAACTGTACTCCCTAGATGTGTTCCCGCCTCGCATATGTC
>Ga0308169_10004198_pt1 | contig 13559 bp, 11 predicted proteins | sample PhyBR1_2_FD_202139 | JGI IMG/M metagenome (GOLD analysis project Ga0308169, IMG submission 202139) | Phyllosphere microbial communities from UC Gill Tract Community Farm, Albany, California, United States - DLSLSB.R1 | ecosystem: Host-associated > Plants > Phyllosphere > Unclassified | place...
CCATCGTGGTCCGGCCCCGCGGCTGGCACCTGCCGGAAAAGCACATGCTCATCGACGGCCAGCCGATTGCCGGCGGCATCGTGGACTTCGGCCTGTTCTTCTTCCACAACGCCCGCCGCCTGCTGGCGCAGGGCAAGGGCCCGTACTTCTACCTGCCCAAGATCGAAAACCACCTCGAAGCCCGGCTCTGGAATGACATCTTCATCCTGGCCCAGGACCTGCTCGGCATCCCGCAGGGCACCATCCGCGCCACGGTGCTGATCGAGACCATCACCGCAGCATTCGAGATGGAGGAGATCCTCTATGAACTGCGCGACCACGCCGCAGGCCTGAACGCCGGCCGCTGGGACTACATCTTCTCCCTGATCAAGAACTTCCGCACCCGCGGCCCGCGCTTCGTCCTGCCGGACCGCGGCCAGGTGACCATGACCCAGCCCTTTATGCGCGCCTACACCGAACAGCTGGTCCGCGCCTGCCACAAGCGCGGGGCCATGGCCATCGGGGGCATGGCAGCAGCTGTTCCGAACCGCAAAGACCCCGAGGCCAACGCCATCGCTTTGGAGAAGGTGCGTGCGGACAAGACCCGCGAGGCCAACGACGGCTTCGACGGCTCCTGGGTGGCCCACCCTGACCTGGTGCCCATCTGCCGCGAGGTGTTCGACGGCGTGCTCGGCGAACGCCCCAACCAGCTCGCAAAGCTCCGCGAGGACGTCACCCCGGACGACCGCGCCCTGATCGACGTTGCTGCCACCACCGGCACCATCACCGAACAGGGCATCCGGAACAACATCGAGGTGGGCATCCGCTACATCGAGTCGTGGCTGCGCGGCAACGGTGCGGTGGCTATCCACAACCTCATGGAGGACGCCGCCACCGCGGAGATCTCGCGGTCCCAGCTGTGGCAGTGGATCTACGCCCGCGCGATCACCGACCACGGCGAGATCGTCAGCCACGAGTGGGTGGAGGACCTCCTGGACGAGGAATTCGCCCGGCTGGAACGTTTCGACGGCGACCGGTTCGACGACGCCCGCGACATCTTCGAGGAAGTCACCCTGGCCACCGAGTTCCCGTCCTTCCTCACCCTCCCCGCCTACGCCCGCTACCTGACGGAGGCCCGTGAAAAGGCCACGGTCGAGGAGCTGGCCGCGGCCTAGCAGGAGCCACAACTTCCGTTTGCCGGGCCGGCACGCCCTTCGCAACAGGCCCCCCGAAATCCGGGGCGCCGGCCCGGCAACGGAGCACTCACCGTCCCGCGAGATGGCATTTAAGGGCAATGTTCCAAGGATTTATTGTCCTTAAGTGCCATCTCGTGAGGGGTTGAAGGGGGACGTTCGACGGCGGGACGTCGCCTTAGCGGCCCTTCGGCACCTGCCGCACGGAGAGGGTGGTGCTGACGAAGAACGCCAGCACCGAGGCAAGGATGACCAGCAGCGCCGGAGTCCACGACTCCGCGCTGTCGTGCACGAAGCCCACCAGCGGCGGGGCCACCGCCGCGAGGCAGTAGCCGAGGCCCTGCACCGTGGCGGACATGCGCCCGGCGGAGGCCTGGTCGCGGGCCAGCTTGATGATGGCAATAAAGATCAGGGTAATGCCGCCACCTTGGGCGATGCCGCCGGACGTGGACCACAGCCACCACAGCTGCGGCAGGAAAAGCAGCCCCACAGGAACGGCCAGCCATAACGCACCCAAGGTGACCGCAACCGCCGTCGTACTCAGATATTTGGCGGCGAACGGGACTCCCAAGCCGCCCACGATGGCCAGGATCTGGAAGATCGAGGAGGCAGCTCCGGCTTCCGCGGCGTTCATGCCCAGCTCGTCGTGCAGGTAGCTGGGCAGCCACGCCGTAACGCCGTAGTAGGAGAACGCCTGACCGCCAAACCCAACCGTAAGCCCGAACGTGATCCAGCCGGAACGGCTTGCAGGGGCCTGGGGCAGGTCTCCCCCGTCGTCGCCCGCGGCCAGGAAGGCGGTACGCGGGCCCACTGCCAGCACCCAGACCACCACCGCTGCCACTGCCAGGAGGGCGACGGCGGCCAGCGCCAGCCGCCAACCCGTCACGGCCGCGAGCGGGGCCATCGCGACTGAGGTCAGGAACGACCCGATGTTCAGCGCCGCGGTGTAGACCCCCATGGCGGTCCCCTGCCGGCGGGGAGCGAAATCGCGGCGGATGATCAGCGGCACCGCGATGTTGCCCACCGTAATGGCCACACCCATCACCACGGTGCCGGCCACCACGAGCACAGGTCCTCCGGCGGAGCGGATCAGCACGCCTGCGAGTACGCCCAGGATGGTCAGTGTCACGGCAAACTCTGCGCCGAACTTCCGTGCCGCCAGTGAGGCCAACGGGGCAGCAAGCGAAAAACAAAGCACCGGGATGCTGGTCAGCAGCCCCAGCATGACCGGCGAAAAGTGCAGTTCCGCCTGCATGAGGTCCACCAAGGGGGCCACAGCAACGAAGGGGCCGCGGAGGTTCAGCGCCAACAGGCCGATGCAGGCCAGCAGGACCCAGCTCTTCGGGATGCGGGACAGGACGCCGCCGCTCACAGGGACAACAACGGGAATATGCATGGATTCATCACTCCCATTGCTATCATGCTCCGCGTTGCTGGAGTTTCAGGCGCCCTGCCGGGCGGCGCTGCCATACGATGAACATGACCCAAGGACGCAGCACGCTGGGAAGGACACCCATGACGCACCGCCTGGCCATCCTCGACGACTACCAGGACGTAGCCCACGGGTTCGCGGACTTCGCGGCCCTGGAGACTGAGGGGGTCACCGTGACGTCCTACCGTGAGCCCTTTGCCTCCCAGGACGCCATGGTGTCAGCGTTTGCAGACACCACCATGATTATTGCGATGCGCGAACGGACGGCGTTCCCGCGTGAAGTGTTCGAGAAGCTGCCCGCCCTTGAGCTGCTTGTGACCACCGGAATGGCGAACGCCGCCATCGACGTGGCGGCCGCGGCCGAACACGGGGTGACCGTTTGCGGCACCCCCGGTTCAGCCACCGCGGCGCCGGAACTCACCTGGGCCCTGCTGCTGGCCATCGCCCGGCACCTGCCCGCAGAGGACACGTCCCTCCGGGCGGGTACGTGGCAGTCAACGGTGGGCTTTGAGCTGGCCGGGAAGACCCTGGGCATCGTGGGACTGGGCAAGATCGGCCGGCGGGTAGCGGCGTACGGGCAGGCATTCGGCATGGACGTGGTGGCGTGGAGCCAGAACCTCACGATGGAGGCAGCCAAGGACGCCGGCGTCCGACTGGTGTCCAAGGAGGAGCTCTTCACGGTGGCCGACGTCGCCACTCTCCATCTGCGGCTCTCCCCGCGCTCGGAGAACACGGTGGGCGAGGCCGAACTGAGGCTGCTGGGACCCGAAGGCATCCTGGTGAACACCGCCCGCGGACCGCTGGTGGACCAGGAGGCGCTGATCAAGGCGCTGAACGGCGGGTGGATCCGCGGTGCGGCCCTGGACGTCTACGACCAGGAACCGCTGCAGGCCGGGCACCCGCTCCTGGCAGCGCCCAACACGGTGCTCTCCCCCCACCTGGGCTACGTCACCCAGGAAAGCTACCGGCAGTTCTACGGCGGCGCCTTTGAAGACGTCACCGCCTGGCTGGCCGGCTCCCCCATCCGCACCATCACCGCCTGAACCCGAAAGAACAGCATGACCCACACCATCCGCAGGGCAACAGCGGACGACGCCGGCGCGCTGGCTGCGCTGGCGTCCGTCACCTTTCCGCTGGCCTGCCCGCCGTCGTCGTCACCTGCCGATATTGCCGCCCACCTGGCCAACACGCTCAGCGAGGAACACTTCAAGGGCTACCTCGCCGATCCGGACACCACCATCCTGGTCATCGACACTGACGGGCAACTCAACGGCTACAGCCTGCTGGTGGACCGGCCCGCCACGGATCCGGACGTGGCCTCCGTCCTGACCCTGCTCCCCTCCGTGGAAATCAGCAAATGCTACGTCCATCCGGACTACCACGGGCTGGGCGCAGCCGCCGAGCTCATGCACGCCAGCCTCCAGGCAGCCGCGGCATGCGGGGGCGCCGGAGCCTGGCTGGGCGTGAACAGCCAGAATGCCCGCGCCATCCGGTTCTACGAAAAGTCAGGATTCCGCAAGGTGGGCACCAAGTCTTTCCGGCTGGGCAGCACCGTTGAGCACGACTTCGTGCTGGAACGCGCCCTGCCCTGACGGCCGCGATGCCTGGCTTCGGTCAGCCGCTTGGCTGGTTCAGCCCGCGGCCGCGCGTGAACCCGTTCGGCGGATAGGCCAGCGGCGGCCGGGGGTCGGTCACCAGCTTGAGCCCCGGAGGGAGCCCGTCGATGCTGCCTTTGGTGCCGGCGGCGTTGATGGTCACCCGGCTGGAGTCCAGCATGACGTTTTCAGCCCGGAACGTACCCACCACTTCGGGCAGGATGGGTGCCAGGTGCACCACGTCGCGGGTGAACACGGGGTCGAACCGGAGCAGGATCCGGGCGAGCTGGACCGGCGCTGCGGCAGCCCACGCCTGCGGCGAACATGCGGTGGGGTACGGAACCGGGCTGGGAAACTCCCCCCGGTCAAAGCCACAAAACAACTCCGGCAGCCGGCCGTCAAAGTGCGCAGCGGCGTCGAAAATCCCCAGGGCCACCCGTTTGGCCTCGTCCACGAACCCGTAGCGCATCAAGCCGGTGGCTACCAGGGCGGTGTCATGCGGCCAGACTGAGCCGTTGTGGTAGCTGACCGGGTTATAGGCACCCATGTCGGAGGACAGCGTCCGGATGCCCCAGCCGGTAAACATCTGCGGAGACATCAGGTGCTCCATCACGGACTCGGCCTTATCCTGGTCCACGATCCCGGTCCACAGGCAGTGCCCGATGTTGGAGGTCAGGGCGTCGACGGGCCGTTTGTCCTTGTCCAGCGCCACGGCGAAGTATCCCTTGTCCGGCAGCCAGAACTTCTTGTTGAACTCCTCCTTGAACGACGCGGCTTTGTCGGCCCAGTACACCTCCAAGGCAGGATCCCCGCTCCAGTGCGCCAGCAGCGACCTGCCCAGGTAGGCCGAATACACGTAGGCCTGGACCTCGCACAGTGCGATCGGGGCTTCGGCGATGGTGCCGTCGGCGAAGTTGATGCCGTCCCAGGAGTCCTTCCACCCCTGGTTGACCAGGCCGTGCTCATTGGCGCGAAGGTACTCGACGAACCCGTCGCCGTCCCGGTCCCCGTACTTCTCGATCCACTCGAGCGCACGGTCAGCATGCGCCAGCAACGGCTGGATCTTCTCCCTGGAAAGCCCCCACCGGCTCAACTCACCGAGGACAGCCACGAAAAGCGGTGTGGCATCCGCGGTGCCGTAGTACGCTGTCCCGCCAAGCGAGAGGCCGGCCGTCACGCCAAGCCGGACCTCGTGGGGAATGCGTCCCGGTTCTTCCTCCGAATCCGGATCCACCTTTTTCCCTTGGATCCCGGCCAGGGTTTGCAGGGTGCCCAGCGCCAGGTCGGGGTTGACCATGAGGCTCATGTAGGAGGTCAGCAGCGAGTCGCGCCCGAAAAGGGCCATGAACCAGGGCGCACCGGCAGCAACCGCTGCCCGTTCCGGATGGTGCGCGTCGAAGATGCGCAGGGCGCCGAGGTCACTCTGGCTCCGGTTGAGCAGGGCCTGCAGGCTTGCGTCCTCGATTCTGATCCGCGGAAGGCCCTCTTCCCAGGCCAGGTGCCGGCGGACGCCTTCCCGGTGGTGCGGCAACTGTCCTTCCTTGAAGGGCTTTTCCGGAGCTTCCCCGTTCACCAGCGGCACCACGATCACGCTGGTGGACCATTTACCGCGGGCCGGGATAGTGGCACGGAACCGCAAGCCCTCCATGCTGACTTCCGCTTCCCTGGCACCGATCGCTGAGCCGCGCTGCTGGCCGTGCCTGGCCGCCTCGATGACAAGCCTGCCTTCGGACACGGTCCTGGTGGTGTCATCCGGCCCCGTGGTGCGCCCGCCCTTCACGTCGAACAGGTCGGCCTGGTCCGCATCGACCAGCAGTTCGATCTCGCAGTCCACTGGCTCCGACGCGTAGTTTTCCAGCGTAATGTCATCCTGCAGGCCCGGGCCGATGTGCCGCACCTGGCGGACCACCAGGGGGCTGTCGTACCTTCCGCCGGGCCATTTTGCCCTGCCCACGAAGGTGGCTTGGAACGGTTGGGGCCGCTGGGCCGAAAGCGGTTCACGCAGCGAGCCGTTGACGCGCAGCACCCAGCGGGACACGATGCGGGTGTCCTGGTAGAAGGCTCCGTTCGTGCCGGCATCGGGACTGATGTCACCGCTGCCCGAGGAAATACAGAAGGACGACCCCTCCAGGACCGTGACTGAGCCCGATTCGGAAACGCTTGCCTCGTTATCTGCATTCCAGGCGGTCATGTAAGGACTCCCTCCTAAAGGGGAAGCTTCCCCGGCGGATCGGGAAAGCAGGTCTGCCCCTATCGATTCTGGTGCAACCGGGTGCCGTGCGGAACCCCTGGCGGCATCCGCCCGTCAATAAGGTCGCTGTAGAGTTCCAGGTGCTCGGCGACCATGCGTTCAGCACTGAACTTGTCCTCCACCGTTTTGCGGCAAACGGCCCTGTCCAGCGCCGCAGCAGCCGGGACAAAGCCTGCCAATTCTTCAGTCCTGCCCAGGAAGCCTGTCCGCCCGTGCTTGACGATTTCGGGTGCTGAGCCGATGTGGGTGCCGATCACGGGGGTTCCGGTGGCGAGCGCCTCGATCATCACCAGGCCGAACGGTTCCGACCACTGGATCGGATTCAGGAAGGCGACCGCATCCCCCATGAGCCGGTACTTGGCGGCGTCGTCCACCTCGCCCACGAAGTCCTCATTGGGCCCAAGCTTAGGTTCCACCACTTCCCGGAAATAGCGGACCTCTTCGGGCTCCCGCATCTTGACCGCAATCTTGAGGTGGAGGCCGGCCTGCCGCGCAATGGCTATCGCCTCAACAAGGCCCTTATCCGGGCACGACCGGCCCACGAAGCACAGGTATCCCCCGCTTCCGGTTCCCACCGGTAGGGCCGACAGGTCCATGCCGTGGTGGATGACACGCGTGACCGGAACGTTCGGCGCGTGGGACGCCTGGTCCCTGGAGATGGCGATGACGGCGCCCCTCCGGGCAACGGCACGGTAGATGTCCGCAGCCTCATGGTTGATTGGACCGTGGATGGTGGTAGCCAGCGGCACTCCGGCCGGGCGATGAAGATAAAGCGGCCCGGCCAAGGTGTGGTCATGGATGATATCCACGTCCTGGAGCCCTTCATAGGCCCGCACCACATGGCTGAGTTCGGAAAGGGTGGTGCCCAGTCCTTGATAATCCGTCGGCCGCATTCCCGGCACGAGCTGCACCGGACAGGTGCTCTCTGCCGGCGCTGCCAGCAACACTTCGTGTCCCGCAGCCGCGAAGCCCCTGGCGAGGGTATCGACCACTCTTTCAGTTCCGCCGTACATAGCCGGTGGAACTGGAATCCACGGCCCAGTGACAAGTCCAATCCGCATTCCTGGCTCCCAGGTTTGACAGGCCGGGCTCCCCAGCTGGCCGGGCAAAACGTCCACCGGGCGGTATCACGGTCGCCGCGGTGCTTTCCACTTCACAAGGGCCCGCTGCTTGACCTTTGCTCCGACTATTCCGCAGGATTGCCCCCACCACAAGACCCGATTGTGCGGCATCTCATAGCCTGGCTCCGGAATGGCGGCCGCAGTCCGGATGTTGTGGACGGCATGAAGATTGAGATCTGGTCGGACGTCGCTTGCCCGTGGTGCTTCATTGGAAAGCGCCGGTTCGAAGCTGCCCTGGCAGCATTTCCCCACCGTGACGCCGTTGAAGTTGTGTGGCGCAGCTACCAGCTGGACCCCACCCTGCCGGAGCACTACGAGGGGACCGAACTGGAGTACCTGAGCAGCCGCAAAGGCATGCCGGCCCGGCAGGTCTCGCAGATGTTCGAGCATGTGGCACAGCAGGCGAAGGGCGAAGGCCTGGACTACCGCTTCGACAAAGTGGTGGTGGCCAACAGCTTCACCGCCCACCGCCTGATCCACCTGGCTGCCGCACACGGCCGGCAGGATGCGGCGAAGGAGCGGCTGCTCAGCGACCACTTCGAGCACGGCAAGGACATCGGCAGCCGGGAATACCTGTCGTCCCTCGGCGGTGACTTGGGGCTGCCCGCCGCTGAGGTGGAGGAACTGTTCACCACGGACAAGTACTCGGACGAGGTCCGCTTCGACTTCCAGGAGGCCCGGGGCCTGGGCATCAGCGGCGTGCCGTTCTTCGTCATTGACCGCAAGTTCGGCTTGTCCGGGGCCCAGCCTGCGGAGACGTTCACGGCCGCCCTCAACCAGGCCTGGCAGGACTCCAACCCCCTGGTCCTGGTCAATTCCTCCGATGCGGAGGCCTGCGGTCCGGACGGTTGCGCCGTCTAACATCTTTTACTGACACATCGCGGTAAAGTGTCTGTATGCCCAGGATTTCAGCGGCCAGCAATGCCGAACAACGCGCGGACACCCAGCGCCGCATCCTCACCGCCTTTGGCGAGCTCCTGTTCACGCACGGCCTTCCAGGCCTGACCATGACGGACGTTGCCCGGCACGCAGGCATCGGCAGGACCGCCGTCTACAACTACTACGCGGACATCGAAGAACTCCTGATCTCCTACGCCCTGGACGAGACCGAGAAGTTCCTCTCCGACCTCCGCGAATCGCTGAGCCGCCTGGAGAACCCGGTGGAACGGCTGGCCCTGTACGTCCGCGCCCAGGTGGTCGACCTCTCCCGCCGCCACCTCCCCCCGGGACCTGCCATGGGGGCGGTGCTGTCGCCGTCGTCCTTTGCCAAGCTCTCCGACCACGTGGGCGAGCTCAGCGTCCTGCTGCAGGGCATCCTGCAGGACGGCATGGACCAGGGCTACCTGCCCGCGGCCGACGTGGGCCAGCAGTCGCAGCTGATCCTGGGCACCCTATCCTCCAGCGCAGCCAGGGGCAGCGACGAGCCTGCCGAGCTGGAGGCCCGCGTGGCCCGGACCGTGCGGTTCATCCAGTTGGGCGCGGGTGCAAGGTTCGACGACGGCGGGCGGCCCGTCCGCGTGGCCCAGCTTCCGGCGGTGGCCGGCTGACAGGCCCGGACCAGACTCAGCGCGTTGCTGCAGCCGGGGTGACCGGCAGCTTGTCCGGATCCGCTATGCGGCGGCTTTCCCGCGGGCAGCTGAGCTTGCCCGGTGTCTGGTCCACCAGTTCCGCCGGCACGAGGGCCTTGTAGTCCTGGGACAGAATCACGTCGACGCTTGCATCCTTCCGGTTGTCCTGGAAGTAGTCCGAGCCCTGCAGATTGCGTTGCACAGTGAACGCCGCTGCTTGACCGGCAGCTCCTGACACCACGGCAGCCACTCCCCGGTACCCGGCGTTGATGTTCGAGACGTTGCCCACCACGAACTTCCGGGCCACGAACTCGTCCGCCACGGAGCGGGCCAGCCCCGGCCGGCTGGTGGAGTTAAAGACGTTGAGGTTGACCTTCTCGTTGGGCGTGTAGTCGAACAGCGAGGCCGGGCAGGAAGACACCGGTGTGGGGGCGGGCTCTGCGGAAGGGATCCGCAAACGGCCGTTGATAATGGCCAGGGCAACGATGATTCCCGCGGCGATCAGGCCGATCAGCAGGACCAGCACCACCCCGTGCAGTACGCGGCGGCGGACCCGGGCGGTTTCGTCAGCATCCTGGGCCGCCGCCATGGTCGCGCGCAGCTCCGGGCCGGACACAACATGGTGGCCGTGAAGGATGCCCGGGTCTACCGGCCGCTTCCTAGCCATCGAGCACCAGGACGCGGGCGTGGATTGCGGTGCGCTGGTGCAGGGCGGTCCGGACAGCCCGGTGCAGGCCATCCTCCAGGTACATCGTTCCCCGGTACTGCACCACGTGCGGGAACAGGTCCCCGAAGAACGTGGAGTCCTCGGCCAGCAGGGCTTCCAGGTCCAAGGTCCGCTTGGTGGTGACCAGTTCGTCGAGCCGGACCGGACGCGGCGGAAGCGATGCCCACTGTTTGGGACTGTTGTAACCATGGTCGGGGTAAGGGCGGCCCTCGCCCACAGCTTTGAATATCACCATGCCACAGTAGGCACCGCGCTGCGCCAGCGAAAGTAGCAGGGCTGGCCGGCATCAGGTTGTAGCCAAACAGTGACCATACGCCACGCCGCCGGTCCGCGGGCTGCCGCATCGGCGGCCCCGACCATGCTGGAAGAATGGACCCATGACAGTTTCCGAGTCCCCCGCCGTGTCCGTGCCCGGAGCCCGGCTGCCGTCCGCGCCCCCGCTGGCACTCCTGCTCGACGTGGACGGACCGGTGGCAAGCCCGGTGACCCGCGACGTCAAACCGGACATCATCGCGGACCTGGTGGCCCTCGCCGCCGCCGGCATTCCCGTCATTTTCAACACCGGCCGCTCCGACGCCTTCATCCGCCAACAGGTCATGGCGCCGATGATCGCGGCCGGGATCCCCGCAGGGACCATCATCCATGCCATCTGCGAAAAGGGCGCCGTATGGTTCAGCTACACCTCCGCCGGGCCCGGCCCCGTCCACGTGGACCGGGAGCTGGCCGTGCCGGCCGCGTACGGAGACGACATCCGCCGGCTCGTGGCAGAGGACTATGCGGCCCATATGTTCTTCGATGAGACCAAGCGGGCGATGGTATCCGTGGAGCAGCACATCGACGTCCCCAATGCCGACTACCTGGCGGAGCAGAAGCTGTTCGATGCGGAAGCCATGGACCTCATGGCGCGCCACGGACTGGGCGTTGTCCGGCTGGACCACCACGTGCCGAATTCCGACGACGAGGTGGACTACCGCGTGGATCCCACCATCATCTCCACCGACATCGAGTCGGTGCGCTTGGGTAAAGACCTGGGCGCCAGCCGCGCCGTGGAACTACTCGCAGTCCAAGGCATCACACCGCAGGCGTGGCGGACGGTGGGCGATTCACGCACTGACTACGCCATGGCCGACTGGCTGCACCACAACGACCACCCCGTGAAGCACGTGGACGTGCGTCCTGCCGACGGCGTGCCCAACAAGCCCTACCCGGTGCTGACGGCGGCGGACTTGGGGTTGGAGGCCACAGTGATCCACGACGACGCCGGCGGGGCCTTCCTGCGAGCCTGGCGGGAAGCGCTGGGCAGCTGAGCCCCTGCCGGACCGCCGTCGCACGCCCGCGGAGGAGTCGCCGCCGCCTCCCGAAACCTGCTGTTACTCCGGCAGGACTATCATGCAGGTAACAATGCCCACTTCCACCAGCACGGAGACAACCATTACAGAAGCACCGGTCCAGGACGAGGTCTACTACGGCGGCCAAGCGTCCGTGGAGGAACAATTTCACGCCGAAATCACGTCGCCGGCGGCGGAGCAGCGGCTCAGCCACCGGGATGATGTCATCCGGCACAAGGGCCGCTACGCCCTGACCAACGACACCAGGACCCCGTATCAGGCCATGGTGGAAGACCTGCTGTTCCTGCGCAACGTCCTGGCCAACGCCGGACTTTCCTACCTCCTGGTCCGGGGGAACAACGATCGTCCGGTGCTGGCTGTGGACTGGAAGGACCGGAAGAAGCTCCGCGCGGCCCTGGTGGAGGCCTGCCGCGACGAACCCTTCTACTCCATGACGGTGGACGCCAAGAAAAAGACGTCCGTGCTGGTGGCCGACGGCGAACTGTCCCCGAACCGGCAGGGCCGGATTTTCCGGCTGTACAGGCCGCGGGTGGAACCGGTGGGCGGCTTTGAGTTCGGCGCTTCCGCCGGTGTGCAGATTGAACTGTGGGCCTTTGAGGGCGAGGAGCTCATCCTTCCCATTGAAAACTCCCTGACCCGCCGGACGCTGCTGCGCCAGGACGCGGTCCGCGGGACCGTGGAGCGCTACGGGCACACATGGCCCACCATCGAGAACATGTTCGCCGACCATGCGAGCGACATCAGCTTCGACATCGACATCGTCTTCTCGTGGGTGGACGGCAGCTCGCCGGAATACATCGCGGCCCGCCGTGCCCAGCAACAGGGCGTGGTCCTGGGCGAAGGCGATGACCATGAGGCCCGGTTCCGGCAGATCAACGAGCTGAAGTACGCCCTCCGGTCCGTGTACATGTTCGCACCCTGGATCCGCCGCATTTTCATTGCCACGGACTCCCCCGCACCTGCCTGGCTGGCGGACCACCCGTCCGTCACCATCGTCCGCAGCGAGGAGTTCTTCTCCGATCCCTCTGTGCTGCCCACCCACAACTCACAGGCCGTGGAGTGCCAGCTGCACCACATCGAGGGGTTGTCAGAGCACTTCCTCTATTCCAATGACGACATGTTCTTTGGCCGGCCCGTGAGTCCGGACATGTTCTTCACTCCCGGCGGGATCACCAAGTTCATCGAGGCGGAAACCCGGATTGGCCTGGGCGAGAACGACGCCGAGCGCAGCGGCTTCGAAAATGCCGCCCGGGTGAACCGCAAGCTCCTGTGGAACCGGTTCGGCCGGATCACCACCCGGCACCTGGAGCACACAGCCGCGCCCCTGCGGCGCAGCTTGGTGGCGCAGATGGAGGAGGAGTTCCCGGAGGAGTTCCGCAAGACGGCGGCCAGCCGGTTCCGTGCGGCGGACAACATCTCAGTGACCAACTCGTTCTACCACTACTACGCCCTGCTCACCGGCCGGGCCGTCACCCAGACGGCCGCCAAGGTGCGCTACGTGGACACCACCATGCGGGCCGGCCTGAAATACCTGCCAAAGCTGCTCGCCAAGCGGAACAAGGACTTCTTCTGCCTGAACGATGGCAGCTTCCCCGAGGTCAGTGCCGATGAGCGCGCCGAAGTGGTGACGAACTTCCTGGAGCGTTACTTCCCCATCAAGGCGCCCTGGGAGAAGTAGCAGGCAGATAGCCCCCAAGGCCGGTCCCGCGGGACCGGCCTTGCCACACTTCAGCTTCAGCGCGGCGTTGGAGTTTCGGCCTTGACCTTGCCGCGCCGCTTGGTGGTCTCCGGGATCCGGATCCCTGCCGCGTCCAGCCGCCGGGCCGTTTCTTCGGGTGACACGTACTCGCCGACAGTGGGTGAACTGCCCAGCGGAACCACGGAGTGCACGATGGTGTGCTCGTATACATGCACCAGGTTGAATGCCTGGCCGCCGTCCTGCCCGCGGGTGCCGCCCACCGGAACGTTGAGGTCCTGCGTGTAGCAGGAGGCTGAAGCGACCGAGACTGGTACGCCCGCAAAGCTGGCCGTGGTGGAGTAGTGCAGGTGGCCGGCCAGGATGGTGCGGACATCCGAGTTGCGAACCACTGCTGCCAGCGATGCCTGGTCCCGCAGTTCCACCAGCACCGAAAGGTCCAGCACCGACGGGACCGGGGGGTGGTGAAGGGCCAGGATGGTGCCGTCGGGGGCCGGAGTTTCCAGCTGCCGGGCAAGCCACTCCAGCTGCCCGGCGCTGAGTTCCCCATGGTGGAAGCCCGGGACGGTGGTGTCCAGGGTGATGACGCGCAGCCCGTTGATGAAGTAGCTGTGGTCCACCGGCTCGTCGCTGCCGGGCTGGTCGAGC
>Ga0308169_10004200_pt1 | contig 13554 bp, 12 predicted proteins | sample PhyBR1_2_FD_202139 | JGI IMG/M metagenome (GOLD analysis project Ga0308169, IMG submission 202139) | Phyllosphere microbial communities from UC Gill Tract Community Farm, Albany, California, United States - DLSLSB.R1 | ecosystem: Host-associated > Plants > Phyllosphere > Unclassified | place...
GGCTGTTCACGCTGCACTTCCCGTCGTACTTCCCGATCCTGCAGTTCAGTACCAACCGCGCGCTGCGCGAAACGATCTACCGCGCCACCGCGACCAAGGCGTCCGACGCCGGCATCATGTTTACCGACGTCGCGAAGTGGGACAACTCGTCGAATATCGTCAAGTTGCTGCAACTGCGCAATGAAGAAGCGAAGATGCTCGACTACGGCAGCTTCGCCGATATCTCGCTGGTGGCCAAGATGGCGCAAAGCCCGCAGCACGTGATCGAATTCCTCGAAGACCTGGCGCGCCGCGCCCGCCCCTATGCCGAGAAGGACCTGGCCGAACTGCGCGCGTTTGCGCGCGACGAGCTGGCAATCGACGACCTGCAATCGTGGGACGTGGCTTTCGCGTCCGAAAAGCTGCGCGAGCAGCGTTACGCGTTTTCGGCCCAGGAAGTGAAGGAATACTTCCCCGAGCCGAAAGTGGTCGCGGGCCTGTTCGGCGTGATCCAGGAGCTGTTCGGCGTGACCGTGCGTCCGGACGACGCACCGACCTGGCACCCGGACGTGCGCTTCTTCCGCATCGAGCGCGATGGCCAGCTGGTCGGCCAGTTCTACCTCGACCTGTATGCGCGCGCCGGCAAGGCGCAAGGCGCGTGGATGAACGATGCGCGCGGGCGCCGCCTGCTCCATGGCGGCACCGTGCAGACGCCGGTGGCGTACCTGGTCTGCAATTTCACGCCACCGGCGATGAAAGATGGCGTGCTGCAGCCATCGCTGTTCACGCACGACGAAGTAACCACGCTGTTCCACGAATTCGGCCACGGCCTGCACCACATGCTGACCGAAGTCGAAGAGCTGTCGGTCTCGGGCATCTCGGGCGTCGAATGGGATGCGGTGGAACTGCCATCGCAGTTCATGGAAAACTTCTGCTGGGAGTGGGACAAGCTGCAGCAGATGACGGCGCACGTGAAAACCGGCGAGCCGCTGCCACGCGCGCTGTTCGACAAAATGACGGCCGCAAAGAACTTCCAGTCCGGGATGCAGACGCTGCGCCAGGTCGAGTTCTCGCTGATCGACATGCACCTGCACTACGACTTCGACGCGCACAACGGTGAAGTCCAGGCACTGATCGACGACGTGCGCCGCAACTTCGCGGTCATCACGCCGCCGTCGTTCAACCGCTTCCTGCATTCGTTCAGCCACATCTTCGCGGGCGGCTACGCGGCCGGTTACTACAGCTACAAGTGGGCCGAGGTGCTGTCGGCCGACGCCTATGCCGCATTCGAAGAAGCGATCGTCGATGGCGGCGCCGACCTGTTCGAAACGGGCCGGCGCTTCCAGCGCGAGATTCTGGCGGTGGGCGGTTCGCGCCCGGCGCTCGATTCATTCAAGGCCTTCCGCGGCCGCGAACCCTCGATCGACGCCTTGCTGCGCCATAGCGGCATGAATGCCTGACCATTTGGATTGACCCTGTCGGGAGTGCCAGCGCACTCCCGATTTTCCATAAGCGCCCATGACCCGCATCGACTTTCATACCAATATTCCGGATAAGCTGGCCTATGCCTGCCGCCTTGCGCGCAAGGCATATGGCGCGCGCGCCAAAATCGTGGTGCTGGCCGATAGCCCCGAACAGGCCGACGCCTTGAATGCCGCCATGTGGACCGTGTCGGATACTGATTTCATTCCGCACGTGATGGCCGGCGACGGGCTCGCCGCGCAAACGCCGATCGTGATTACCGATAATGAAGACAGCGAACTGCCGCACCACGATATGCTGGTGAACCTGACACGCCGCAGGCCGCGCAACTTCACGCAATTTGCGCGTGTGTTTGAAATTATTTCGATCGATGAAGAAGATGCCGCCGAAGGCCGCAAACGCTATATCGCGTATAAAAAAGAATCCTATCCGCTGACCCACTTCGTCGCAGGACAATCATGAGCCACGATCCCGCTTTCGATGCCAGTATTCCCGTGTTGACCGAAGTATTCGCGGAACCAACCGCGTCGGGCACGCCGCTGGCGCAGCCGGCACCCGTAGTCGAAGCAGAGACCCCGCCGCCGCCTGCGCCCGTGGTGGCCGCGCCGCAGGATGCGCCAGAGGCGCTGGAACGGCGCGCCGTCGATCATTGGAGCGGCGAGCAATGGAGCGTGATGGAGCGGCGCGTCACCGAGCGCATCCTGCAGCAAATACAGGGCCGGATCGATTTCGTGCTCGAACAGCGCCTGCGCGACGGTATTGCCGATGCCGTCGACAAAGCAATGACCAGTTTCTCAGCCGATATTCGCAACAGTCTCGGCGATACGCTGAACGACGTCGTGACGCGCGCAGTTTCCCAAGAAATTGCACACATCAGAATGCTGGAAAAATAAACCCGCTCCACATGCCGTTCTGCCTTGCATTTGATTCGAAATTAACCCCGCGCACGATTGTCATTCCAATTTAACGATTCAATAGTAAAATCCCTGCGCGGCCCTTCGAAACGAATCGAATCACCTCATCAAGGAAGAAACAAAATGGCAAACATCAATCTGTCGGGTTATAACCTCGCCGAACTGAAAGGTCTTCAATTCGATATCGAAAAGGAGATCAAAAACCGCCAACAGCAAGACGTCAAGAAAGCGCGTGAGCAAATTCTCGAGATCGCCCAGAATATGGGCATCTCGGTCGAGGAACTGCTGGCCAAGGGCGGTACCAAAGCGAAGAAGACCGGCGGCGCCAAAGTCAATCCGCAATATCACAACCCGGCTGACAATACCCAGACCTGGACCGGCCGCGGCCGTCAACCGAAATGGGTTGTCGACGCACTGGGCAAGGGCAAGTCGCTGGACGATCTGCGCATCTAAGCCTCGCAGTAATACGCACGATCTACACGCCGCCGCGACCTTCGTCCGGCGGCGTTCGCATTTCCACCCGCCCCATCCATTCACGTGTTTCGGCTAAGATTGCAACTTCAGCAATCAGCCGGTCGTCGTCGTGAAACGCACTCCCCTCATCGCAGCACTCGCCGGTGCCGCCATCCTGGCCATCGGCACCGTCTTCTGGTTCACTGACCGGGTCGAACCCCACGGCGGCGCCACCCCGGTACTGACCGCTCCCGTCGCCAAAACGCAGCCATTCTGGCCTGCCCGCGTGCACCTGCTGGCGGGCGACGGCCAGGACGGCGTGCTCGATGGTGCAGCACCCGCCAGCCGCTTCAGCGATCCCTACGGCGTGGCCATTGGCCCGCGCGGCGCGATCTATGTCGCAGACGGGGGCGAGGCCAACCGCATCCGCGTCGTCCAGCCCGATGGCGCTGTCTCGACGCTGGCCGGTGGCAAGGAAGGCTTTGTCGATGGCCTGGGTGCGGCCGCCGCGTTCAACACGCCGTCCGCCATCGCGCTCGACCACCTGGGCAACCTGTACGTGGCCGACACGGGCAACCACGCGATCCGCCGCATCGCGCCGGGTGGCGCCGTGACGACGCTGGCCGGCAACGGCAGTCCCGGTTATGTCGATGGCATCGGCCGTGCCGCCCAGTTCAACGGCCCCGTCGGCATCGCGGTGGACGACGCCGGCATCGTCTACGTGGCCGACACCTACAACGACCGCATCCGCCGCATTGCCCCGGATGGCACGGTGACCACACTGGCCGGCACCGGCAAGCCGAACCTGTTTGACGGCCCCGGCCCGGCCGCGGCGTTCGACACCCCTAGCGCGCTGGCCGTCGACCACGACGGCAACCTGTACATCGCCGACACCGGCAACAATGCGGTGCGCCGCTTGCGCCCCGACGGCACGGTCGACACGCTCGCACTGCCACCCGAGGCCGAGCGCCGCCCCGCGCTGCGTCGCCCGGTCGGTTTGGCCGTCACGCGCGACGGCTACCTGTACATCGTCGCCAGTGCCGGCGGGCGCATCCTGCAGATGACGCCAACGGGCGAATTCCGCCCGCTGGAGGATACCGACCACCCGCTCGAGCCGAACGGTTTCGGCAGCGACGGCACCGTGCAGCTCAACGGCCCGCGTGGCATTGCCGTGGCGCGCGACGGCAGCCTGGTGGTGGCCGACGCCAACGCCCATCGCCTGCACCGCCTGGCGCCGCCGCGCACGGGTGAAGCCGCACCGGTGCTGGCGCGCCCGGCGCTGCAACGGCGCACGGCACCGATGCCCTGGCCGCTTGGCCCGCAAGACACCGTCCATGAAGTCGTGGGCGTGATGGGCGAAGTGCGCGGCACGTATGGCGGCGACAGCCGTGACCATTTCCACGCGGGCCTGGACGTACGCGGCGACGTCGGCGCAACCGTGCTGGCGATCCTGCCGGCCAAGGTGACCGATCCGTATGCGAACTGGGGTTTCAACAACCTCGGCGAAGGTATGAGCGTGGGACCACTGTCCTATATCCACATGCGCGTGGGCCGCGACCCGCAAGGCCGCGCGCTCGATCCGCGCTTCCAGATCCAGCGCGAAGAAACCGCCAATGGCAAAACCAATGGCAAGGCCGTGCGCGTGCGGGTGCCGCGCGGCACCCGCTTTGCCGTCGGCGACAAGCTCGGCACGCTCAATGCGCTGTCGCATGTGCACCTCGATTACTACCAGGGTGGCTCGCTCGTCAATGCGCTCACGCTGCCGTTCATCGGCTTCGTCGACACGGTGACGCCGACGATTTCGCGCATCGCGCTGTACGACACTGCCGGCAAGCGCATCACGGCAAAGAAGGGCCAGCCCCTGCGCCTCGACCGCACACTGGGCGAGCTCCAGATCGTCGTGAATGCCTATGACCAGGTGGATGGCAACCTGGCGCGCCGCAAGCTGGGCCTGTACAAGCTGGGCTACCAGGTGCTGCGTGCCGACGGTACGCCACTGCCCGGCTTCGAACAACCCGTCATCACGCAGGTCTACGACCGCCTGCCGCGCAACCCTGACGCCGTGAAAGCGGCCTATGCACCGACCAGCGGCATCACGGTCTACGGCAGCGCATCGACCCAGTTCGACTATGCGCTCAACAACCGCCTGCGCGATGGCAGGATCGAGACGGGCAGCTGGCGCATCGCCGACCTGGCGCCGGGCGAGTACCTGCTGCGCATCCACGCCGCTGACTATGCTGGCCAGGTGGCGCAGAACGGCCGCGATCTGGCGTTCGTGATCGAGTAGAGCGCCTGGCAGCGAGCCGCGCATGGCTGGTGGGCGTGCAGAAATTCATGCAGGGTGTGGACGTGATTTACCGGATCGCAAAGTAAGCTGCCCCGCCTTGCCGTGCGCCATGTCACGTGCCTGTCATGGAGATGTGAACGGATGAGCGCTCAGGCGTATGATGGACTCATCCACTGTCCACGAGAGGCACCAGCATGAGCAAGCACCATAAAACGAAGCACCTGACGCCCGAGATCGCGGCGATCGCCACGCCCGATCTGACGGACGCAGTGACCATTACCGAGGCAACCGACGTGGCCGATGTGGCCGAGGCAGCCGACGAACCGCAGACGGACCAGCCGCTGCCGCAAGAGCCGGCGCCAGAAGTCAAACAAGCGCCGATCGGCGCCGTCAAGGCCGAGCCGGTCCACCTGCGCGGGCGCATGACGCTCGAAGACGCGTTCCAGGCCATCGGCTTGAACTGCGTCGCGCAGATCGAAGCAAACGTGCCGGGCGTGCTGAAACAGCATGTCGAAAGCCTGCACCAGATGCGCGTCGGTCTGCGCCGGCTGCGCGCGCTGCTCGCAATGTTCGAGGAACTGGCGCCGCCGCCGGTGCCGCTGCATGCGAGCATCGAGTGGCTGTCCGGCGAACTCGGTCCCGCGCGCGACTGGGACGTGCTGGCCGATTCCACCATCAAGCGCGTGCCGGGCATCGATGCGCACGCGCTGCGCCAGGCCGCGCATGACCGCGCCACGGGCCACCACGCGCAGATCCTGCACGTGCTGCGCGATGCGCGCTACACCGAATTGATGGCGCAACTGACCGACTGGCTGGGCGAACGCCGCTGGCAGCCCGAAGGCGGCTTGCCGAAGGATTCGCCGCTGCAAGAGCGCGCCGCGAAAAGCGCCCTGCCCCTGCTGCGCGCGGCCGAGAAGCGCCTGGCCAAGCGCATCGACGGGCTGGACGAAACCGACGCACCGGGCCGTCACCGCGTGCGCATCGCAGCCAAGAAGGCGCGTTACGCAGCAGAATTCTTCCGCGACCTGCTGCCGGCGCAGCGCGTCAAGCGCTATCTGGGGCACCTTGAAAAGCTGCAGGACCGCCTGGGCGCGCTGAACGACCTGGCCGTGGCCGACCAGCTGCTCGAAGAACTCAAGGGCGGCAGCAGCCAGGTCGCCAAGCAGGCGGCCTATGTGCGCGGCTATATCGCGGCGACGGGCGAAGCCGATGTGCAAGGGTTGTCGAAGGTGCTGGCCGATGTCGCCAAGCGCCGCATCACGCGCTGATCCACCCAGGTCACGCTGACAGCATGGCCAACCGATGCCCCGCCACAGCGCGGGGCATCGTCACGTTTGCACCATGCGCGTATCGCCATTTCGCAGCGCCGCACTGCCCCGGTGCAGGCCGCGCCGCGCCGTTGTAAATCACTTCTCGATCACTTTGCGCCGCCCGGGATTTGCTGTAACGTCGTCCTGTAACGGGCCTTGCGCCACGTTTGCGGTGTCGTGACCATCCACATCTTGCGGAGACTTTCCATGCAGTTTTGCACCAGGCTTATCCCGTTCGCCATCGCCATTGCCTTCGCCGGCGGCGCCAGCGCCCAGCAGGTCGTTAAAATCGGGCACGTGGGACCGGTGTCCGGCCCCAATTCACACCTCGGCAAGGACAACGAGAACGCGGCGCGCATGGCGATCGATGAACTCAACGCCAAGGGCTTCACCATCAACGGCCAGAAGGTCACGCTGCAACTGCTGGCCGAAGACGACGCGAGCGACCCGAAACAGGGTACCGCCGTGGCCCAGAAACTGGTCGACGCCAAGGTCAATGGCATTGTCGGTCACCTGAACTCGGGCACCAGTGTGCCGGCCTCGCGCATCTATCACAACGCCGGCCTGGTGCAGGTCTCGCCGGCCACCACCGCGACCCAGTTCACGAAGCAGAAATTCCCCGGCGTGTTTCGCGTGGTGGCCAACGACGCCAAGCTTGGCGGCACGCTCGGCAAGTATGCGGTCGAGACGCTCAAGGTCAAGAATATCGCCATCATCGACGACCGCACCACCTACGGCCAGGGCGTGGCCGCCGAATTTGCGAAAGCGGCCCGGGGTCCCGGCGTGCGCATCGTCGACAAGCAGTTCACCAGCGCCACCGCGACCGATTTCACCGCCATCCTCACGGCGATTCGCGCCAAGAAGCCCGACCTGATTTTCTTTGGCGGCATGGATGCGGTGGCCGGCCCGATGCTCAAGCAAATGAAGGCGCTGGGTATCACGGCCCGCTTCATGGGTGGCGATGGCATGTGCACCGAAGCGCTGGGCCGCCTGGCAGGCGATGCGGTGGGCGATGGCAAGGTGGTGTGCGCCGAAGCCGGTGGCGTGAAAGGCGCGCAAGAGCAGAAGATGGCCGAGTTCCGCGCACGCTTCAAGCAGAAGACGGGCCAGGAAGTGCAGCTGTATGCGCCGTATGTGTACGACTCGGTGATGGTGATGGCGACTGCCATGCAGAATGCGAAATCGGCGGAGCCGGCAAAGTACCTGCCGGAACTGAAGAAGATCAGGTACGAGGGCGTGACCGGCACGATCCAGTTCGATCCGTCGGGGGACATCCTGAATGGCGCGCTGACGCTGTACACCTACCAAGGCGGCAAGCGTACGCGGATGGATGTGATTCGCTAATAAAAAAACTCGGCGCCCGCAGGCGCCGAGTTGGCTGTCAATCCGACCTTACTTGACGTCGAAGCGATCCAGCTCCATCACCTTGGTCCAGGCCGCCACGAAGTCCTTCGCGAACTTCTGGCCGGCGTCGGCGCTGGCATACACCTCCGAGATCGAACGCAACTGCGCATTCGAGCCGAATACCAAGTCGACGCGCGACGCGGTCCACTTCTTCTCGCCGGTCTTGCGATCGCGGCCTTCGAAACGTTCGACACCCTGGCCAGGCCGCGTGGTCGGCCGCCATTCAGTGGCCATATCGAGCAGGTTGACGAAGAAGTCGTTCGTCAACGCGCCCTTCTGCTGCGTCAGCACGCCGTCGGCGCTGCCGCCCGTGTTGGCGCCCAGCACACGCAAGCCACCCACCAGCACCGCCATTTCCGGCGCCGTCAGCGTCAGCAACTGCGCGCGGTCGATCATCAACGATTCAGCCGGGATGCTGTACAGGGCTTTCTCGAAGTTGCGGAAGGCATCGGCCACCGGTTCCATCGCATGGAACGATTCCACGTCGGTCTGCTCCTGCGATGCATCGGTGCGACCCGGCGTGAACGGCACGCTGATGTCGTGGCCCGCCGCTTTGGCTGCCGCCTCGACACCGGCATTGCCGGCCAGGACGATCAGGTCAGCCAGCGACACCTGCTTGCCACCTGATTGCGCCCCGTTGAACTCGCCCTGGATGGCCTCGAGCTGCGCCAGCACGCGGCCCAGTTGCTCCGGCTCGTTGGCGGCCCAGTCCTTTTGCGGGGCCAAACGGATGCGTGCACCGTTGGCGCCACCGCGCTTGTCGGAGCCGCGGAAGCTTGCGGCCGAAGCCCACGCCGTCGACACCAGCTCGCCAATGCCCAGGCCGGAGGCCAGCACCTTGTCTTTCAGGGCTTTGGCATCGGCGTCGTCAATCGCCGCGCCTTCAGCAGCCGGCACCGGATCCTGCCAGATCAACACTTCGGCCGGGACGTCCGGGCCGAGGTAGCGGGCACGCGGACCCATGTCGCGGTGGGTCAGCTTGAACCAGGCGCGGGCAAAGGCGTCGGCGAACTGGTCCGGGTTTTCCAGGAAGCGGCGCGAAATCGCCTCGTAGGCCGGGTCCATGCGCAGGGCCAGGTCGGACGTCAGCATCGTCGGGCGGTGACGCTTGGCAGCGTCATACGCGTCCGGCACGGTGGCATCGGCGTCCTTGGCGATCCACTGGTGGCCGCCGGCCGGGCTTTTCGTCAGTTCCCATTCGTGGCCGAACAGGTACGTGAAGTAGTCGTGCCCCCATTGGGTTGGCGTGCTGGTCCAGGTGACTTCGAGGCCGCTGGTGATCGTGTCCCGGCCCTTGCCGCTGCCGAAGCTGTTCTGCCAGCCGAAGCCCTGGGCATGCAGGCCGGCCGCTTCCGGCTCTTCCTTGACGTGCTCGGACGGACCGGCACCGTGCGTCTTGCCGAAGGTGTGGCCGCCGGCGATCAGCGCCACGGTTTCTTCGTCGTTCATGGCCATGCGGCCGAACGTGTCGCGGATGTCGCGCGCCGATGCGACCGGGTCGGGCTTGCCGTCCGGGCCTTCCGGGTTCACGTAGATCAGGCCCATCTGCACTGCCGCCAGCGGGTTCTCGAGGTCGCGCGAGTGGGTGATCTCGCTGTCGTCGTCCTTGTCGATGACGCCGCGGCCTTCGACGCCGGGCGAGCCCACCGTGTAGCGCTCGTCGCTTCCCAGCCATTTGTTCTCACGGCCCCAGTACACATCCAGGTCGGGTTCCCACACGTCCTGGCGACCGCCGGCAAAGCCGAAGGTCTTGAAGCCCATCGTCTCGAGAGCGACGTTACCGGTCAGGATGATCAAGTCAGCCCACGAAATCTTTTCGCCGTATTTCTGCTTGATGGGCCAGATCAGCCGGCGTGCCTTGTCGAGGCTGACGTTGTCGGGCCAGCTGTTCAGCGGCGCGAAGCGTTGCTGGCCGCGACCGGCGCCGCCGCGGCCATCGCCGATGCGGTAGGTGCCGGCGCTATGCCATGCCATGCGCACGAACAGGCCGCCGTAGTGACCGAAGTCGGCCGGCCACCAGTCCTGGGAATCCGTCATCACCTTGGCCAGGTCGGCCTTGACTGCCTCGAGGTCGAGACTGTTGAAGGCGGCGCGGTAATCGAAGTCACCGCCCATCGGGTCGGACTTGGCCGAATGCTGGGCCAGCAGATCGAGACGCAGTGCCTTTGGCCACCAGTCGCGATTGGTCGTACCAGTGCCGGCTGCGCCGCTGAACGGGCACTTGGCCGGGATATTGTCCACACTCATTTGCTTCTCCTGTCTGGTCGGTAAGATTTGACAAAATTATAGGGAAACTTCAGGCGTTCATGGATTGACAATGTTGATGGATGCGATAGCGGTTTGTCGCACGGTAGATTGACCGCAGATTCCGGCATGCGCACCTTTGAACCGCCTTTGATTTCCACACGACAACATTATATCGACAGCCACGTTTTTGCGCGTTATCGTTCTTTCTTTCCAATAAGAAAGAAATTCACGATGTCGATCAACCAACTCGTCTACGTCAGCCAGGCTACCCGCAAGATGTCCCCAGCCGACCTGGCCGCCATTCAGGATACGGCGAAAAACAACAATGCTCCACTCGACGTGACTGGAAGCTTGTTTTACAACGGCGGTTGGTTCCTGCAGGTTCTGGAAGGCCCGGTGACGACGCTCGACAAGCTGTACCACAAGATCGAACTCGATCCGCGCCACAAAAATTCGCGCGTTCTGTACAACGAACCAGCCAAGTTCCGTACGTTCCCACGCTGGAGCATGAACATGATCAACCTGAACGATCGTCAAGCCGACAAATACGATGAACTGGTGGAGGTGCTGGAAGCGGCGCAAGCCAATCGCCGGATCGGCGCAGCAGCCCCGGCAGTGGCGTTACTGAAGATGTTTGCGAGCTGATCCCGAGCTGATGCCGCAGCGGCGCCCGCTACCAGCGGTCGAGCGTGACAAAGTCGCCCAGCGTGCCCCGCTGGGCCCAGCCTTCCAGCTCCAGCATCGGCTTGGGATAAAACGCGGCCACGTGCCCGAGGCACAGGATCGCCACCGGCTTGCCGCCTTCCGGTATCCCGAGCAAGGCCGCGAGCCGGTCGGGATCGAACAGCGACACCCACCCCATTCCCAACCCTTCGGCGCGCGCCGCCAGCCACATGTTCTGGATCGCGCAGGACACCGATGCCAGGTCCATCTCGGGCAGCGTGCGGCGTCCGAACACGTGCCGTTCGCGCCCGTCCATCAGCGCCACGATCAGCACCTCGCCGCACTCGCGCAAGCCCTCGACCTTCAGGCGCATGAATTCGGCGCCACGCTCGCCCAGGGCGTCGGCGGTGGCCACGCGCTCGGTTTCAACGAGCGTGCAGATCTGCTCGCGCAGTAGCGTTGACGCGATGCGGATGAAGCGCCACGGCTGCATCATGCCGACGCTGGGCGCCTGGTGCGCCGCCGTCAGCAGGCGCAGCAGCACTGCCTCGTCGATCGGCCCCGGGATGAAATGGCGCACGTCGCGCCGCTCCGCGATGGCGCGGTAGACGCCGTCGACCTGGGCGTCGTCAAAGCGGTGCGCCATTGTCGTCACGCCTCTGTGCCTGCCTGGTGAAACACCAGGTCCTCGACCCGCTCGCCCTTGCACAGGTGCTGGTCGATGATGCGATCCATGTTGTCCGGCGTGACGTCGTAGTACCAGGTGCCGTCCGGCTGCACGCAGACGATCGGGCCGCCCTTGCACGCGGCGAAGCAGCTCACCCGGCTGCGCTTGACGCGCAGCGGGCCGCCATCCAGGCCGCTGGCCTTGAACTTCTCGCCCAGGCTGTCGAACAGCGCCTGCGCAGCGCCATCGGCATTGCAGCGAGGGCCGGTGCACACGAGCAGGTGGCGGCGGTAGACACCGATGGTGGGCTTGACGACCTGGCGGGGCGTATCGGGTGCGGGGGAATCGATGGTGGTCATGCTTCGGTCAGGTGGGAAAGGCGGGAGACAAGCCGGCGATCTTACACCACGTGGCCTGCGGACCGCCCACAAAAAAGCGCGCCTTGCTCACGCAGGCGCGCTTCATGTCGTGCAGCAGCCGGACGGCTTATTTGGTCGCGAGCACCCACTTGACCAGCGAGCGCGCTTCGGCTTCGCTGACCTGCGGATTGGCCGGCATCGGGACCGGGCCCCAGGTGCCCGAGCCGCCCTTGAGCACCTTCTGCACCAGCTTGTCTTCGGCGCCCTTCTGGCCCGCGTATTTCTCGGCGACGTCCTTGTAGGCCGGCCCGACCAGCTTGGTAGCCGACGTGTGGCAGGCCATGCAATTCTTGGCCTTGGCCAGGTCGGCCTGGGCCAGGGCGCTGCCTGACGCAAACGCCGACAGCACGACACACAACAACAGGGACCGCTTCATGGCATTCTCCGGATTAATAACTGAGTGAATTTTACCGGCAATCCTCCAGACCTTCTGCAAGCGATACACTCTGTAACGCGATCACCACATTTGCTCATACGGTGTAACAGAAAACCGCCAGATTTTCCCAAAAGCATCATTTACACCGTAAGATGTGTGGCTACAAGGAGTTTTCACCATGCCCCTCATCCTCTTGATCGCCCTGCTCGCCGCCCTGCGCGGCTTCGAAGTCTGGCGTTTCGCCGACCTGTCGTGGTGGTACATCATCGGCCTGATGGTCGTCGCGTTCATCTGGTTCGAGTACATCGAAAAGGCGCTTGGCCTGGACAAGCGCAAGGCGCACGACGTCGATGAACAGCGCCGCGCCGACCGCGTAAAAAAGTCGATGGAAAAACGCCGCTAGCACGACCGCATTGCCGCCAGCCGCAGGGCTTGTGACCACCTTGCTGTGATACATTGGACAACTCACCGAGTCCTGTCCATTCATTACCTCCATCAATGCATCCCGAACTGCGCCAGCTGCGCCATTTCGTCGCCGTGGCCGAAGAGCTGCATTTCGGCCGCGCCGCACAGCGCCTGCACATGACGCAGCCGCCGCTCTCGCAAAGCATCGCCAATCTCGAAGACCTGCTCGGTGCGCCCCTCTTCTTGCGCAACCGCCGCATGGTCGGCCTGACGGCGGCCGGCAACGCGCTGCTGCCCGAAGCACGCCGCATCCTCGACGAAGCCGGCGCTCTGCCCGAACTGGTGCGGCGCGCGGCCAGCGGCGAGGCGGGTCGCCTGGCGCTGTCGTTTGTGTCCACGGCCGGCCTGGGCATGCTGCCCGACGTGCTGCGCCGCTACCGCGCGGCGTTCCCGGGCGTGCGCCTGGTGCTGCACGAGGCGACGTCCGACGTGCAGTTCGACGACCTGCTGTCCGGCCGCATCGATGCCGGCTTCGTGATCCCGCTGCAGCCGGGCGCACCCGCAGGTACAGCCGATCCGGCGCTCGACTACCGCAAGCTGCTCGACGAACCTCTCGTGCTGTGCGCGCCCAGCGGACTGGCAGCGCTGGCCGCACCGGGACCGGTGTGGCTGCGCGACCTGCCCCCGCTGCCGCTGGTGATCTTCCCGCGCACGGTGGCGCCCAGCCTGCACGATGCGATCCTGGCGTGCTACCGCGCCGCCGGCGTGGTGCCCACGATCGGGCAGGAGGCGATCCAGATGCAGACCATCGTCAGCCTGGTCTCCGGCGGCATGGGCTTGGCACTTGTGCCACAATCCGTGTCGAACCTGATGCGCCCCGGCGTAGAATACCGTGCCCTGCGCGACGCCGCGCCGCTGGCCGAAACGGGCCTGGCATGGCGGCGCGAT
>Ga0308169_10004202_pt1 | contig 13552 bp, 13 predicted proteins | sample PhyBR1_2_FD_202139 | JGI IMG/M metagenome (GOLD analysis project Ga0308169, IMG submission 202139) | Phyllosphere microbial communities from UC Gill Tract Community Farm, Albany, California, United States - DLSLSB.R1 | ecosystem: Host-associated > Plants > Phyllosphere > Unclassified | place...
ATGCACACTGGCCGGGTGCGGGCCTACGACGCATCCGGAGAATTGCAGACCAGTGACAGGGCCAATCCGGTACCTAATGGTGCCAGCGGCTGGCATCAGGTGCAGTTCTCGGTGGAATGACCTCGTCGATGTTCAGCGTCGTTTCGCCGGCGCCAGCGGCCTGCGGTCTTCGCTAGGTTCCGGACGGACGACGAGCGAGCCACTTTTCGCGGGCCACGTCAACGCCTGGTCCTTGCAGCAGCTCCCAGCGCGGTGCCCGTCCGGCCCGCAGCATGACCAGTTCGGCGATGGGGCCGGAGATCTCATGGCCACTGCCCTGGCTGTAATCAGCGTCAGTTGCCACCATGCGCAGGGTTGTGAGCATGGGGCGGCTTCCGAGCAGAAGTCCCGTGTGCGCCAACCGGCGTGCGACCTCCACCGCGGCGTCCAGCGGCATGTCGTGCTCAATGGACAAGGGGCGAACGATGTCCTGGAAATGCACCAAGGAATCGGTCAGGGTTTCGCGCATGCTCACCACGGCCGGTCCGCGAGGCACCGTGGCAAAGCGATCGAATTGGCTGAGTATGGATGCAGCCCCGGCCCGTCCACGCCGCTGCCCGTCATGCAGCGTCGTCCCGTTGTAGCCGTAGCGCAGCATTTGCGGCATCAGCTTCAGGATGGCGGCGGGGCCCAGCTGCGGAGCACTGATCATGTGTGCGGCCACGTCTTGCACCGTCCACCCGACACAAAGTGATGGCGTTGCCCATTGCTCGGGATCCAGCCTGCGCAGAATTCCTGCAAGCTGCAGCCGCTGCTTAATGACGGTTTCCCAGATCTGCCCCTTGTTCATCACTCACGCACCTTCCAAAGTAGTCAGTGACTCTGACTAAATAGTCAGCTATTCTGACTACTATGTCAATGGAATCGCCCCAGGAAATATCGGTTGGAACGCTTCTGTTCATTGCGCAACGGGCCTTCGAAGAAGAAATCGCCGCTGAGCTGCATGAACAAGGATTCCAATTCACTATTGCGCAGGGCCGGCTAGCCGCGCGCATCGCCCAACAGGGCAGCCGGCTGACCGACCTGGCAGACGCCGCTGGAATCACCAAGCAAAGCGCGGCCTATCTGCTCAAGGAGCTGAAAAGCTCTGGCCTGGTGCAGAGCCAGCCAGACCCCCAGGATGCGCGCGCCCAACGAGTGCTGCTGACCGATCGGGGCCATGCCGCCCAGCAGGCCACACGCGGTATTGAACGAGGCATCGAGCACCGCTGGTCGCAGCTGATCGGCGCCGAAGACTTCGCGCAATTGAAGAGAATCCTGGAAAGCTTGCGCCCGCACCTGGATCGGCATCAGCCAGGAGCAGACTAGGATTCCACGTGCTGCAGGATTTCTGCGCTGGCCGGCCACTTCCCCTGCAACCGGGATCAACTGCCCTTTTGCTTGCCCGGTGTTCTTGATGCTCCCGGGGCTCGCGCGCGAACCGGAGAGCATTTCGCCCCAGCGCCTTGTCCACGTGAACCAGGTCGCCGCGGGACCTCCACTTCGCATGGCGGGCTATTGGCTGCGCAGCGCCTTGATGACCTTCTCGACCCGGCGCGTCCTGGTGTCCTCGCCGCGGGCTGCCACGATGGGATCCACGTGGCCTCGCTGCTTGCTGTAGGACAGCTTGTTCCAGGCTTCAAGGAGCTCTGGCTCCGCGGAGAGCAGCACGGCCAGCGGTTCAGGTACTTCGACGGTCCGCGGCTCTTCGTCCAGTTCGAGGTTGACCGTGACTTCATCGCCCGCGCCCTTGCCCGTGGCCGCCCTGGTTTCAGCGTTGAAGGAAATAAGGAACTGCCCATGCATGGAAGAAATGCTGTTCCGGTAGGTGTAGTCCCCGTCAATGCACACAACGACCGGGACGCGTTTGCCACGGCCGAATCCGATCACGATGTCATCGGGAACGAGGATGCCCACGTTGTTCCCGCCAGTGGCGCTGAGCGTTGTAGTGAATTCTGGCATGTGCGGCACCTTTGGTCGGATCCGGCAGTTTCTGACCACGCTATCCCACGGCCTGCCCGGCGACCAGCCCCTTGCCGGGATTACCGCTTCGCTATGAGGGGAACCGGGCTTAAAGCACAACGCCCCGGCCAGCACGCGATGCGTGTTGTCCGGGGCGCGCTGGCTCGGGAAGGGTCCAGCCCAGAAGCCCTTAGGCTTCTTCGGCGTCCTCGTCCTTCTTGTACGGGTCCTGGTCACCGGCGAAGTCCTTGCCTTCGCGCAGCGCCGCAACCTCGGCGTCCTTTTCGCGGGCCTTGGCCAGCAGCTCCTCCAGGTGCGAGGCACCCTCGGGGATTTCGTCAGCAACGAAAGCCAGCGTCGGGGTCAGGCGAATGGTCAGATTGCGGCCCAATTCCTTGCGCAGTGCACCGCCACGCTTCTCGAGCATGGCAGCGACGTCTTTCTTCATCTCGTCATCGCCGAAGACGGTGTAGTACACCGTGGCGTGCTGCAGGTCGTTGGTGACGCGGGCGTCGGTCACGGTGACATTGTCGATGCGCTCGTCCTTGATGACATTGCGCAGCGACTGGGCCATGAGGACCTGCACGCGCTTGGCCAGGCGTGCGGCGCGGGCTGAATCAGCCATGGTTTTCTCCTAATGGTTCAAAACTCGTGGGCGCTTGACCAAAGCCTATCGGTCAAACGCCCACGAATCAGTGAGTCACACTGCTAATTGCTGATGGGCAATTAGTCGCGTGGCTTTTCGCGCATCTCGAAGGTCTCGATGATGTCGCCTTCCTTGATGTCGTTGAACGACCCCAGGCCGATACCGCATTCGAAGCCCTCGCGGACCTCGGTGACATCGTCCTTTTCGCGGCGCAGCGAGTCAATCGACAGGTTGTCGCCCACGACGTTGCCGTCGCGTACCAGGCGCGCCTTGGAATTGCGCTTGATGCTGCCCGAGCGGATGATCGAACCGGCAATGTTGCCGAACTTCGAGGAACGGAAGACCATGCGGATCTCGGCGGTACCGAGGGCCACTTCTTCGTATTCCGGCTTGAGCATGCCCTTGAGCGCAGCTTCGATGTCGTCGATTGCGGAGTAGATGACCGAGTAGAAGCGCATATCCACGCCTTCTTTGTCAGCCAGTTCAGACACGCGCTCGGCTGGGCGGACGTTGAAGCCAATGATGATGGCGTTGTCCACGGTAGCCAGGTTGACGTCGTTCTGGGTGATAGCACCCACGCCGCGGTGGATCACGCGCAGCTGAACGTCGTCGCCGACCTCGATCTTCATCAGCGAGTCTTCCAGCGCTTCAACAGCACCCGAAGCGTCACCCTTCAGGATCAGGTTCAGGGTATCGATCTTGCCATCTGCAACGGCCTTGTCGAAGTCTTCCAGCGTGATGCGCTTGCGGCGCTTGGCCAGCATGGCGTTGCGCTCTGCGGTTTCGCGCTTGTCAGCGATCTGACGGGCGGTGCGCTCGTCTTCGGTGATCAGGAAGCCGTCGCCGGCGCGAGGCACCGAGGACATGCCCAGTACCTGAACCGGGCGCGAAGGCAGTGCCACGTCCAGGTTCTCGCCGTTTTCGTTGAACATTGCACGCACTCGGCCGTGGGCGGTGCCCACCACCATGGTGTCGCCAACGCACAGGGTACCGGACTGAACCAGAACGGTAACCACCGAACCGCGGCCCTTGTCCAGGTTCGCTTCAATGGCTACACCACGAGCGGACTTGTCCGGGTTGGCCTTCAGTTCCAGCACGTCGGAAGTCAGCAGGACGGCGTCGAGCAGATCGTCGATACCCTGCTTCTGCAGTGCCGAAACCTTCACGAACATGGTGTCGCCACCGTATTCCTCGGGAACCAGGCCGTACTCGGTCAGCTGGCCCATGACCTTGTCAGGGTTGGCGCCTTCCTTGTCGACCTTGTTCACTGCGACGATGATCGGCACGCCAGCAGCCTGTGCGTGGTTCAGTGCTTCCACGGTCTGCGGCATAACGCCGTCGTCCGCTGCAACGACCAGCACGGCCACGTCGGTGACCTCGGCACCACGGGCACGCATGGCGGTGAACGCCTCGTGGCCCGGGGTATCGATGAAGGTCATCGCGCGCTCGCGGCCTTCATGGGTGTGGTTGATCTGGTAGGCACCGATGTGCTGGGTGATGCCGCCGTGCTCGCCCTCGATAACGTTCGACTTGCGGATAGCATCCAGCAGTCGGGTCTTACCGTGGTCGACGTGGCCCATGATGGTGATGACTGGGGCGCGCTCTTCGAGCACGTCTTCGCCTTCAGCCTCAAGTTCGGCTTCCAGGTCCAGGCCGAAGCCTTCGAGCAGTTCCTTGTCCTCGTCCTCCGGGGAGACGACCGAAACCTTGTAGCCCAGCTCTTCGCCGAGCACTTCGAAGGTTGCCTCGTCCAGGGACTGGGTGGCCGTAGCCATTTCGCCGAGGTGGAACAGCACGGTGACCAATGCTGCCGGGTTGGCGCCGATCTTGTCAGCGAAGTCGGTGATCGAAGCACCGCGGCGCAGACGGATCTCGGTGTCGCCGGTACCGCGAGGTACGTTCACACCGCCCAGGCTTGGAACACTCATCTGCTCCAATTCCTGGCGCTTTGCACGCTTGGACTTGCGCTGCTTGCCGCGGCCGGCGCCTCCCTTGCCGAAAGCACCGCCAACGCCACCGCGACCACGTGGTGCACCTGGGCGGAAGCCGCCACCGGTACCGCCGCCGCCGTTGCCACCGCCGCCACCTGGGCGACCGCGTCCGCCGCCACCGGCACCTGGACGTCCGCCACCGGCTGGTGCTGGACGATCAGTGCGGTTAGGCATCATGCGAGGGGTAGCAGTGGTTCCAGCGCCAGCGCCTGCGCCTGGACGTGGACCGCCGGCACCTGCACCAGCTGGGCGTGGACCACCCTGGCCGGCTGGGCGTGGGCCGCCCTGGCCTGCTGGACGCGGGCTGCGCTGGCCGTCGCGTGCTGGACGTGGACCGCCCTGGGCATCGCGTGGTGGACGTGGACCGCCCTGGCCCTGTCCTGCTGGACGCGGGCCGCGCTGGCCGTCACGCGGTGGACGCGGGCCGCCCTGGCCGCCTTCGCCGCGCATTCCCTGCTGGGAGGAGAACGGGTTGTTGCCTGGACGTGGGCCGCCTGGGCGCGGTGCGCCCGGACGTGGTGCGCGGTTGCCATCGCGGTTCTGGCCACGACGTTCACCGGAGTCAGTCGAACGCATGCCCTGCTGGGATGAGAACGGGTTGTTGCCTGGACGTGGTGCCCCTGGCTTTGGTGCTGGCTTGCTGCCTGGCTTTGGTGCTGCGCCGGGCAGTGGTGCACCCGGGGTGGCCTTCGCTGCCGGTGCCGCAGGGGCGGCCGGCTGGGACGGTGCCGGGGTTGCTGCTGCCGGCTTGGCGGCAGGCTTTGCTGCAGAGCTTGCAGCCGGGGTTGCAGCTGGCTTGGAAGCCGGCTTTGGCGCACCCGGGGTTGCTGGCTTTGCAGCTGCCGGCTTGGCAGCTGCCGCATTGTTGGAACCTGGGAAGGCGTCGCGCAGCTTGCGCGCTACTGGAGGTTCAACGGTCGAGGATGCCGAGCGAACGAATTCGCCCATGTCCTGCAATTTGGTTAGTGCTTCTTTTGAAGTGATTCCGAGCTCTTTGGCGAGCTCGTGAACGCGGGGTTTAGCCACATCTCTCCTGTATTGATGTGATCTGCTCAAACCCCAGCTTCAAAGAAAAATCTTTAATCAGGAGGTCTGGCAAATCAGCTGTGTAATTCGTGAAATTCTTCCGTCGCACGGTGGATCACGCAGAACTGATAATTCATCGTTGTGCGCTCAACATTGCCGACTCATCGGGTTGCCATCAGATTTCTGACCCGCTTTCATCATGTTTGCCAGATTGCTGGCGTGCTGCCAGCTGATCTTCGTATGCGGCGAATTCCTGCACAACCTGCGAATCGTCCACGGCGGACCGGAAGGTCCTCGCGAACGCTTTTCGCTGTACAGCTTGCCGCACACACTTTTCTGTACCGTGGGTCCAGGTTCCTCGCCCAAAGGCAGAACCCTGCAGGTCCAGGCTCACCACACGCGGTGATGCGCCTTCCTTGAGAACCCAACGGAGCAGCTCGTTTTTACCGGTAACAGTTCGACAGCCAATGCACGTTCGTTGCTGATGCAGCTTCATGCGAGCGCCGTCGCCACCTTCCCTAGTTATGCGAGCCAACTACTAGTCTAGCGCGTTTGGCAGCCATAGCGCGCATGAGTTGTGGCTCACACAGCGCCAGGCTGCCGGTCGCTCGACCAGATCTTCCTGGAACAGCAGCTTTAGAGCTGTGGCTCCTTGCCACCGGAGGCCGCCAGGATGTCAATGCGCCAGCCGGTCAGCTTGGCGGCCAGGCGGGCGTTCTGCCCTTCCTTGCCGATAGCCAGCGACAGCTGGGAGTCGGGAACCACTACGCGGGCACGGCGTTCGGCCTCATCCAGGATCTCCACCGAGACAACCTTGGACGGCGACAGGGCCGCTGCGATGAACTTCGCTGGATCCTCGTTGTAGTCAACGATGTCGATCTTCTCGTCGTTCAGTTCGTTCATCACGGCGCGCACTCGGGTGCCCATTTCGCCAATGCAAGCGCCCTTGGCGTTAACGCCAGGCTTGGTGGCCCGCACGGCGATCTTGGTGCGGTGTCCGGCCTCGCGTGCCAGCGCCTCGACAACAACGGTGCCGTCGGCGATTTCTGGAACTTCCATTTCGAACAGCAGTCGCACCATGCCCGGGTGCGAACGCGACAGCGTCACTGCCGGACCCTTGTTGCCGCGCTCGGCGGAAACTACGAAGGCACGAAGGCGATTGCCGTGAATGTACTTCTCGCCTGGGGACTGCTCTACCGGTGGCAGCAGCGCCTCAAGGTCGCCGATCTTCACCTGCACCATATGCGCCGAGTAGCCCTGCTGGATCACGCCGGAGATCAAGGTGCCCACGCGTGCGGAGAATTCCCCGACAACCTGCGCATCCTCGGCTTCGCGCAGTCGCTGCATGATGACCTGGCGTGCGGTCGAGGCGGCAATGCGGCCAAAACCGTGTGGAGTGTCATCGAATTCGCCGAGCAGAACACCAGCGTTGTCGCGGTCCTCCACCATGATGGCTACATGGCCGGTGCTGCGCTCAATGTGGGCGCGAGCTCCCGGCATGGCGCCTTCGGTCTTGTTGTAGGCCAGCAGCAACGCCGACTCGATGGTCGGAATCAGGACATCCATGGGGATGTCGCGGTCTTTTTCCAGAATGCGCAGTGCGTTGAGATCAATATCCACGCTTAGCCCTCCAAATCTTCAGAATCAACGGTGTCTAATAGTGCGTCATCGAAGTTCAGTTCTGGATCGACAACAGCTTTACGGATATTTTCAAAAGCATGGAGGGCCGGGTCAAGAACTTTGGTCTTCATGCCTTTTTTAGCCGGCTCGCGGTGCTCGGCAACCAGGACATCAGCATCGTTGACTTCAAGCAGGCGTCCGCGCAGCTTGGTTCCATCGCTGAGCGAGATTTTGACCATGCGGTTGATGGCTCGCACCCAGTGGCGATGCGCCGTCAGCGGGCGGGAGAGGCCAGGCGAGCTCACTTCAAGCTCATATGGATCTGCAGATGCATAGGCAGCATCTTTGTCCAGTGCATTGGAGATGGTGGTGGTTACTTCACCGAGTTCATCGAGATTCACCGAATCGCGGCCGTCGGCCTTGTCGACGATGATCTGAACGATCATCTGCTTGCCGGAAGGGCGCAAAGCGACTTCTTCTAAGAGAAGCCCGTGGGATTCTACTTCCTTGGAAAGCAATGCAGTCAGTCGCTGCGCTTCCTGTTCGGTATCGGCCGGCATTCCGGTCATGGATATCCTCCCACGCTATTCGATGTTGTCCTTTAAGCCTATAGTGCCTTTCGCTCGTTGAGAACTGCCAAACCGTCTCAGGTGAAAGAACTCACGCACTTTTTCTTTCACTGGTGGCGCGCAACACCACTATTGCCTGAAATCACCGGCCGATCATGGCATGATCGAATCGCTATGACTGAAAATTCTCCTCATAATTCCCGCCGCAGGAAGACAACAGCGCACCGCGCACCGGGCTGGATCGCTCCTGCACTGGCGGGAGCAGTGGCGGTTGCCGTGACGTGGGGAATCGGCAGTACCTTGTTCCATGGCGCATTGGTCGATCACGGGCTGCCGGAACAAGTCAAAGATGCATCCGACGACGAACGCACCATGTGGGTTCAAGGCGCCACGTTGGCCGATCTGGCTGCGCGGGCCAACAAGCTGGCCGAACTGGCCCAAGGCCAGGAATCCGAAGCGCTCGCGATTCTGGGAACCTCTTTGTCCCAGGGCGCTGCCCTGCTTGGTGAATTGCAATTCGAAGAAGAGTCTCCCGCGCCGGTTGCGCAAAACTACTCCCCCGAACAAGTTGAAGCCCTGGTGCAGGACGTAGCGAATTTCTCCGCTTCGATGCCCGCTTTTGAGGATCCCTCCATGGAACGCAATGAGTTGCTCGCGCAGATCGCGTTCCAAACGAACTTTGACGCGCGCGATGCCTTGGAAGCCCTCGACGAGAAAGACGCTCCCAAGCTCGCCAAGCCCCTGAGCAGTTCAGCAGACGAGGGCAATTCCGATCAGGTCGGCTGCTTGCCTTCCCCGGATTTGCTTGATCCGGCCGGCAAGGCCGGTGAACCGGACGACTTTGAACCGGTCGCCGTTGCCCGCGCATTGGATCGTGGCTACGCATTGGACTTTGTCCTCCAGCTGCACGCGGCACGTGGCATGTCCTCGCAAGTTGACGGAATTGAAGAACAACGCACCGCGCTGGGCAAGCAGCTAAACAGCCTGCGATCGGTGGTCGACCAGAAATGCGGCGATCTGCGCCAGCCAGCCTATGCCCTGCCCGAAAACGGGCTGGAGGACCTGGACAAAGTCGTTGCCAACGCGCAAGAAGACTTTGACCGGGCTCTGGTCACCGCAGCGGGCAACGCCGATGGAGAAGCTGGGAAGCGCATCGCAACACTGGCGTATGAGGTACTCAGCGGCCCCTCGGCTGCCACTTCGGATCAGCGCATCCTGGAATCCGGAACGGGCGTTAACTGACCCTGTGAGCATGCGGGATTCCTTTCACGCTGGCACTGACGTCCGTATTACAAAATAATCACAACGGTATTTTTCTGCTTCATACGTCGAGGAATGAACAGGATTAAATCCGAACAAATTCGACCACCGGCGTGACGGAATATCGAAGGTGAACCACCAAGCCAACCTACGATTTTCCACTCCACCCAGGCCCGCATTCCGCGTCGAATAGGACGGCGCATTGCCGGTTCATGCGAAAAATAAAAATTACGCAAATTCTCTCCAGGCATTCGCCCCTCGCAATTCATCCAATAAACAGCTATGGTGAAATCAAGTGCCGGAGGTTCGAGATTTGACTCCCCCATTTAGCCAGGGAGAAACAGTCCGTATCGAGGCATCAGCATGGGGATCCAGACACTCGTTACAACTTCGTACACAGGAGGATGGATAATGCCAGGTCGATTTGTGCGATCAAGAATTGCGCAACAAGTCAGCGAAATCATCAGTTCGAGGCAAGGTCGCGCCCAGCTCAGCGCTCACGGTTGGGTACAGGGAATGCCTATCGTCATCGCGCAGCAAGACGAACAGCTCAGCGATGTCATGTCCCTCGTCGCCGCGCACCAGCCACCGGTACTGGTAGCCACCACCGATCCAGAGAATGGCGACCTGTGGTTCATGTATGTGTCCATCGGCTGCGTTGCCCTGCAAGTTGTAGAGCCACTGCCGCAGAACACCAGCATTGGGGATCTGTACCGCTCGGCATCGCGGTCGAGTTTCTTGACATTCCGCATTGACCAGATGACAGCCAGCTCGGTAGTCCATGCCATTGAGCCACAGCACGTGAGGCACCACGCAGGTTATACGACCGTCGAGGCCTCTACCTCACGCACCGTCTAGAGCGGGCGCATTCCCGGCTCACTGTCCGGCAAAAATCATGTCTGCACCGAGCTTGACGATTAGCGCGCTGACTACGACGACAAATACGATGCGGATAAATGCACTGCCCTTGGAAATAGCCATGCGTGCTCCAAGATAGCCACCGATCATGTTCATCACGCCCATGGCCACTCCTAGGCCGACCAGCACATGTCCGGTAGGGACGAACAACAGCAAGGCGCCGAGATTCGTGCACAAGTTGACGATTTTGGCCTTTGCAGAGGATTGCAAAAAGTTGTAGCCAAGAACTGTCACCATGGCAATGATCAGGAAAGAGCCAGTGCCCGGGCCAACCATGCCGTCATAGCCACCGATAATCAGGCCGATCAAGATAGCCCTGAGATAGTGCTGGTGCCCGGTGTAGCGAAGGCGGGAAAGCTCTCCGGCTTTTGGCTTAAAAATCGTGAATAGCAGAACCGCAATCAACGCGGCGATAATGATCGGCTTGATTGCTTCAGAAGGCAGCAACGTAGCCAGCGCCGCCCCGCCAAAAGCACCGATCAGTGCTGTCAGCGCCATCGGTATCGCGGTTTTCAAGTCCGGGCTGGTCCGCCGGTAGTAGGTAATGGCACTGGTCGTGGTGCCAAAGATCGACCCCAGTTTATTGGTGGCCAGCGCTTGAACCGGGGTAATTCCGGGAAAAAGAAGCAGCGCGGGCAATTGAATTAGGCCTCCGCCGCCAACTACCGCGTCGATCCATCCGGCCCCCAAGGCTGCCAGTAAAAGCAGGGCCAAGGGCCAGAAGGATACGGGTTCACCGTTGACGGACAGGAATTCCACTATCTCTTGCACCGCGCTACTCCCCTATTCAGTTATTTTCAAGGCGCTCAGGCAGTCAGCTCTTCAACAACATCCTCGACCTTGACGTCGCGGCGTTCGCCGGTGGCTCGGTCCTTGACCTCAACCACGCCATCAGCCAAGCCACGGCCAACAACCACGATGGTTGGAATGCCGATCAGCTCGGCATCCGAGAACTTCACGCCAGCCGAAAGCTTTGGACGGTCGTCAAGGATGACGTCCTGGCCCGAAGCTTCAAGTTCGGCAGCCAGCTTTTCAGCGGCCTCGAGCATCTCTGCCCCCTTGCCGGTGACAACAATGTGCACGTCGGCCGGCGCGATCTGCTTAGGCCAGGCCAGACCGTTCTCATCGTGGTAAGCCTCAGCCAGGGCAGCCACAGCGCGGGTGACACCGATGCCGTAGGAACCCATGGTGACAACCTGCAGCTTGCCGTTCTGGTCCAGCACCTTCAGATCCAGTGCCTTGGCATACTTGCGGCCAAGCTGGAAGATGTGTCCCATTTCGATACCGCGCTCGGTGCGCAGCGGGCCGGAGCCATCCGGTGCCGGATCGCCTTCGAGGACGTTGACCGCTTCGATGGTTCCATCAAAAGCGAAGTCGCGGCTGGCTACCAGGCCAAAGACGTGCTTGCCGTGCTCGTTGGCGCCGGTGATCCAGGTGGTGCCGGAAACCACGCGTGGATCAACCAGGTAGGTGATTCCGCCTTCAGTTTCCTTGCCCAGCAGTTGCTGGTCCAGTCCCAGAGCTGGGCCCAGGTAACCGGTGACGATCTCCGGGTGGCTCTTGAGGTCTTCAGCGGTGGCCTGCTCAACGGAAACCTCGCCGTTGATGCCCAGGGCGACACCGATGGTTGCTTCCAGACGCTTCTCGTCCACCTGGCGGTCGCCTGGCACGCCAAGAACGACCAAGTGGCGGTTGCCCTCTGGATCAATGACAGCCAGCACCACGTTCTTCAGGGTGTCCTTGGCTTCCCATGCACGATCCTGGCGGGGGCGCAGCTCATTGGCGGCCGCAACCAGGGTATCGATGGTCGGGGTGTTAGGCGTCTCGACGACTTCGAAAGCAGGAGCCGCGGTGTAGTCGATGGCGTCCGGCACCACAGTGGTGACAGCTTCAACGTTGGCCGCGTAGCCACCGGGCGAGCGGACAAAGGTGTCCTCGCCGATGGCGGTTGGGTGCAAGAACTCTTCGGACTTCGAACCGCCCATGGCACCTGCCTGGGCGAAAACAGGAACAACTTCCAGGCCAAGGCGCTGGAAAATCTTCAGGTAGGCACCGCGGTGAGCCATGTAGGCCTCGTCCAGTCCGGCATCATCAATGTTGAAGGAGTAGGAGTCCTTCATGATGAATTCCCGGCCGCGCAGCAGGCCCGCGCGCGGGCGAGCTTCGTCGCGGTACTTGTTCTGGATCTGGTAGAGGTAGACCGGAAGGTCCTTGTAGGAGTTGTACAGGTCCTTGACCAGAAGGGTGAACATTTCCTCGTGGGTCGGTGCCAAGAGGTAGTCGGCTTCTTTGCGGTCCTTCAGACGGAACAGGCCATCACCGTACTCAGTCCAACGGCCGGTCTGCTCATATGGTTCGCGCGGCAGCAGCGCAGGGAAATGCACTTCCTGGCCGCCGATGGCGTTCATTTCCTCGCGCACAATAGCTTCAACGCGCGCAAGGACTTTCAAACCCAGCGGCAACCAGGTGTAGATGCCCGGGGCCGCACGGCGGATATAACCGGCGCGTACCAACAGCTTGTGGCTGGCGACTTCGGCGTCAACCGGATCTTCACGCAAGGTGCGCAAGAAGGTAGTGGAAAGCTTCAAAACCACTCGGGGGCGTCCTATTCCGTCCGTCGACGACCGAAAAGTATTTTCGGTGTCGACTAGCTATGCAAAATCAATGGGTTTTCGGCCGTAAAGTCGACCGATTCCAATGCTACCGCTTCGGGCCACTTCCCAATAAATTCAAGGGCTGCGAGCTAGCTCGTGTTGCGAAAAGCGCCAATAGGGATCAGGACCTGCACGATCCAAAAAACGGTTTTTCCCAGCCAGAAGGCAATCGCGGGCCGCACTACCGCGATTCACGGTTAGGATGGCAGGTCTCGGCGAACGCGTCCACCGACACACAGGGGCAGTGAAGTGGCCAGGAAAGCCGAAAGGCTCCCGCCGGTCCCTTGAGGAAACCGGAGAGAGCCAAACGTATGGGGAGTTCCTACTTAGCTGCCGACTTAACTTCAGCAACAGCCTTGTTCAATTCACCCGTGAGCTTGTCCAGCACTTCTGCCTCAGATGTGTCTCCGCCACCTGAGTAAACGACCATCACAGCATTAGCCCCGACCAGGCCCTGCATCTGGTAAGAACCGCCCGGGACCTCGGTACCGTTAACGGTCATGCTGGTCTGGGTGGCAATGGTGGTATCGGCATCAGAGCTGGCGTCAAGAACCTTGGCCGAAGCTGAAATCTCCTGGCCCGACATGGACATCGTGAACTTGTCGCAGCCCTGCAAATCCTTGCTTTCGGCCATGGACTTTGCTTGCTCAAGCTTGGCTGAATCCTCGTAGCCGAGCACCGAGTACGTCGTGGACTCCATGCCCTCGCCGGGGACGATCGCGACAGCCATGTTGGTGCCTTCAAGATCCTGTGCCCCCTGCTGTGCCACGAATTCGGCGCACTTTTCGGGGCTGATGTTCATTTGCTCAATCAATTTCTTCGATTCAGGCAATGACGCCTTAATCGTGTCGCCATCCAGAACCTGCGCCTTGGAGTTATCGCCCACTA
>Ga0308169_10004203_pt1 | contig 13551 bp, 26 predicted proteins | sample PhyBR1_2_FD_202139 | JGI IMG/M metagenome (GOLD analysis project Ga0308169, IMG submission 202139) | Phyllosphere microbial communities from UC Gill Tract Community Farm, Albany, California, United States - DLSLSB.R1 | ecosystem: Host-associated > Plants > Phyllosphere > Unclassified | place...
TCCACCGTTTCCCCGATCTCCTCCACGGGCGTCTCGTCCACCTCGGCGTTTTTGCCTTTCCTTCCCGCCTTCTTCTTCTCCTTGTTCTTCCACCAGAGAGGCGGCTTGGGCTCTTTCTTTCGCGCGTCGAGCGTATCTGCCGCGGACTTGGACGAGTCCGACGGGACAAGGTCGACTCCGCCCTGGCCAAGCTTCTCGCCCCATATCGACTCGTGCGAGTAGAGAGGGTCGTTCGCGATAGGATAGCCGAGGTATTGCAGGTGAACTCGGATTTGGTGTGCTAACGTCAGCTCCATCCCTCAGACGGGCCTTCGCAAGCTCACTCCGTCCAGTCAGCGGTCGGCCTGGACGTCAGCTATGACTATACAGGATACCGGCAGCTCACAATGAACCACGCTCTGATCCCTCTCAGCGTCGTATGAGATTCGCTGGAACAGCGTCTTCGATTCCTGTCCGTCAGCTTAGCCGACATCCGTCGCACGAAGCTGACCTTGCCCTCGGGCGTGACGATCACAAGCCCCATCTGCCTGTCCACCGTCAATAGCGGCTTGTCCACGATGATGCGCTCCCTGCTCGTGAGTTGCTACCCAGATGATGGGATGGAAAGCTCACTCGGGGAACTTGCCCCGTACCCTCGCGACGTATTCTTTCCGTACTTGCCGGTCCATAAACTCCTCGGACAGGTCTCGCGCCGCCCGTCCGGTCAGGGCGAGGATCATCAGCCCCGAAGTGAGTCGGTCCAACCTGTTCACCGCTTCGCGTCAGCTGGTCTCTCGTAGAAGAGCGAAGATCAGCTCACAGTAACACTTGATGCCGTAGTCGGAGAGCATGATTTCCAGGACGGTGTGGCGGAAGTATCGTCCTGTGGCATGCACGGGCTGGTTTCAGCGTCCCTGACAAACGGGCCCACAGACCCGGATGGCCGGACGACTCCAGACGGAACTGGGTAGGATTTCAAGTCAAATGAACTCACCACCGAACCCGGCTTGGAAACCATGACGTACCCCTTCTCCTCGTCCTTGTGCAGGACCAAGATCGGGTCGTTCGTTATCGGCGGCTCGTGACGGTGCACAGTATTGCTGCGCGTCAGCTTGCAGTCCTCTGTCATACGAGGTATGAGCGCACTCTATCCGGTCCCCGTTCCGCAAGACAAAGTCCGGACTGGCTACCACCCCGTTCACTCTCGTCACGCCCGACTCGAGTGCGTGTTTCTTTTGTCAGCTATCTCGAAGCCCAGCATGCCTGTGGACTGTCGACTCTTCGCGCGATAGGACGCTTCCCCCGGCGGGGTATGTGCTCTCAAAGCGTGAGAAGGGCAGGGTGAGAAGAGACGCGACGCACATAATACTCCACACTCCGATCCCTAAACTCGGTCGAAACCACCTCGAGCAGCTCCCGCCCGATCCACCGGTCCTTCACAAACGTCTTGTACGGCCACCAATACGGCTTCTGGTATCGAAGCCTCGGGTCTTGGCCTTTGCGATACCGCCTGTGGCCGTTTGGAAGGACGACGTATTCGAGACCCGAGTCCACCGTCTGGTCGGGTTGGGCCGAAGAGGTAGTCGCGATCTCGGCTGCGCTTGCCTCTGCTTGGACAGCGGGAGATCCTTGAGCGGCCTCCGACACTGGTTTCGACATGCTGGATGCTCCTTTCACGTCCAGAAGATGTGCTATGTGCAACGGATCAAGGCGTCGAACAGTGATGGGTATCTGAAAAAGTTGGACCGGTTGGATCTGAAACTTGGTCACCTCCACCGACGCATCGACCAAAACAATGCCCAGTTCAGAGTCGGGTAAGTCAGGCCACACGCAGGTGAATGCGCTTTCTAGCATCGACATTCTAGTTTACAGAAGTATCTACGCTTCGAAATGTAGACTCAAAGGCTAGCAGTCTGGGGTACTGGGAACTTCGTAAAGCTGTAGGTATAGTTGAATCCCTTGGGGTATAAGATTAGTCTGTCTCGTCGTGCGCTCTTGGCTTTTGCCCTCTTGCCGGTAGTATCGTCGCGAGCCCACTGTGTCTGTCCTGTCCGACACTCGCTCTCCCGTTCGTCCTCGGCAAGGATACCCATTATCGGCACCCTTCTTCGGATCTCCCTCTCAGCGCTCCGCTCCTCTCCAGCCCCAGCTCATCCTCGACACCAACGCGGCGTCACGTTGCTGCTCGACTCCACTCCAACCGCGTCAATCTCCTCCCCCAAGCTCTGCGATCCCTCTTTTCGTCCCGGTCTCTCGCCCCCTCAACACATTCTCACGCCCATATCCGCCCCTTTGACATCTCCACACACCTCCACCGGACCACAAATCCCTCCGCCGCTTAATCATCCCCGTCGCTGCCGCCGAGTCCCCGTCCCTTGCTCCTACTCCTGGTCATCCGTCCCGGCGTAGCCGCGACAGACTGCCTGGCCTTTCGCCTGGGGGTCTGCGCGCCGACCAGCTGGCCCTCCCCAGCAGCAACAATCTCGTTGTCCGACGTCGGCTTCTCGGCCGCAACGTCAGCGTACGAGCCCGCCGCAGAGGGCAGTCCAGCCGGGATCTCCGACTTCCTCGCGATGCGGGACGACTTTCGGGGCGTAACGGGCGTCGAACTCGAGGTCGACGCCGAGGTGGAGCTGGCGGCCTTGGCGTCTCCGGACTTCTTGTGCGCGGCCGAGTAGATCTTGTCAGTGAAGGGGCTGACGTCAGCTCGGCCCGTACGATCAGCCTTCTAGACTCACCCCTCGTAACGCAGGGCGAGGAGGTACACGAACAACACCCAGAACGACAGGGCCACGCCCGCGGGGGACTGGTACCAGAGCGAGGTGCCGATGTGCGTAAGGAACGAGCCGATGTACATCGGGTCGTTGAGTACGTTGAAGGGGAAGCCGGTCACTCGCGAGGTCATGAGGATGCCAAAGTAGTCGCCGAGGTACGTGCCTGAGGTCAGCCGCCGTGGGAACGAACGATCTTCAGCGACAGCATCACTCACCGGTCACGCCGAGGACCCACATCGAGCTGAGGACGAAGATCTGCCCAGCGGCGAAGAAGGCGACGGCGGCGGCCTTGACGAGCTTGTTGTCGAGAATCGCGAGGGACGGCTGGTTCTTCACCGCGTCAAGGAAGCTGATGTCAGTCGACATTTCTGCAAGCGTCTACGGCCTGCGCCCGTGCCCACTTACAGGCTGTCCCGGAAGGCGGAGAGGGAGAAGATGGTCACGGCGAGGATGTAGCATCCAAGGTAAGGCGAGCGCACAACCTTTGTGATCGTCTTGTTGCGGTACTCTACAGGTCAGCCGCTGTCGTCCGAGCCGAGCGCTCGCGCAGCTCAGCAGTCCATCGCCTGACAGGCAAGAGACGTCACGAAGAGGAACTCGAAGAGGCTCGCACGCCGACGCACCGTTCCTCGCGACAATGTTCCAGAAGATGGGGTTGAACGCGACCATGCCGATAAATGCCCACAGGCTCTTCTTGTTCCAGTCGACCACGTCCACGCCCGTCTTGTAGTTGTACACGGGGCGGTTGAAGTGGTGCAGCGGGAACCACGCGGGCAAGTTGTCCGCAGCGAGGAATTTGGACATGGCGGCGAGGAGTCGGACTGTACAACGGCGACGGTGAGGATGACAAGGTGATGAAGTGCAAGTAGGTGGCATAATCGCCGTCGTCGTGTCGTGTTTATGCACCAACCCCGACTTTCGGCGTCGACGTTTCCATCGGTGAACCTGAAATGGCCCCTTTGGGAAATCATGACGTCTTGTCCATTGCGGCTGCTCACTTTAGGGCCAGCAGCTGTACTCCGATCCACCATGGGATGCATGTCTGCCCACCATCCCCCCAAACAACAGCAATGCATGGTCGCCCATCGATCTGCAAAGACGGGGGGAGCTGATTATGCACGTTCATACGAGGCCAACACGCCCGAACAAGTTGATAATGCCATTTATAAGTATCTACAATCATGGCCTGAAGCCCCTGCGCCCCACGCCCCACTCCCGCGCCTACACGCGTATCTCGGTCCATATCACCGGCAGGAGAACATGACACGCCGTCCAGAACTGGCATCAGCGACGTCGAACCTGCCAACGGTCTACCGCGCGCGCAACTCACCACCCGCACAGACATGAACATCAAGAACGGCGTGTCCAGCAAGCCGGGCTTGCCGTGCGTCTGCGGCTTGCTCTTGCCCGGCGTGGCCGGCAGGCCCGACGTGAGCAGGATCCAGATCGAGTAAAAGGCGACGCAGAAAAAGTGGTAGAACAGCATGACCGGTTTGGGCGTGAGGCTGTCGTCAGCGCTCCATGATCGATAGAATTCAAGGGCGTCATGGGCGTAACTCACGCAGAGAGGAAGCCCACTGGGCCAGCGACGCACTCGCCGCCTAGTTGGAAGTACCTGAAGCACCCTTCGCGCAGGACCTCGAGGTCGGATTCTGCCGTCAGCTCGACTCGTCGTCTATCCCGCCCGTTCGTCTTCTGCCGGCGATCGACTCACCCTCTGATCCGCCAAAGAGGTCGTACAGCGCCATACTCAGCACATTGACCACGCCCGCCAGGTTCTTCCGTTCCCAGAACCAATGCCTCAATCCCTCGGCGATCTTGCCCCAGTCTTCCAGCCCCTCTCGGCCCTCCCCTAGACCCATATCTCCACCCGGTCGTAGCATCCGCGTGAGGATGACAGCGTCGTTGAACGCCACGGTCATCCCGCCGCCCGTGAGCGGATGCCGCATGTTGTACGCATCGCCGACCATGATCGCGCCCGTGAGCGATTGTGTAGGCAGACCTTGCATCGATGGCGGGAGGAACGAGTTTGGCATGGTGCGGAGTCGTTGCGTCTCGATCGCGTCGCGTACGGGTCCTTGTAATTGTTCGGGCAGGTGAGGGAGGTACTTCTCCAACAGGTGGTTCTGCCGTCAGCCCGGATACTTCGAGGTGCTGTCCATTGTCGAGTCAACCGAGACCGTAGCAGCACCCACCTTGAGCGACCCATCCGCAACCGACGGCAGTTTGCCCTTGACATCCACCAACATCCTCGTCTCCCGCGCCTCGTACCCAATCTGATACAGCAGTACCGGCCCGCTCGGCGTCAGACACACCGTGCCATGCCTCGGCAACGGCAGCTCCGCATCCTTCAGGATCACCCCCACGAAGTGCGACCGCGTCTTGGGCGTCGGTAAGCGCGCGCCCCTCGTGGTGCGGAACTTGGAGAAGCACCCATCTGCGATGATGGTCAATGGGGCATATATGCTCCTAACGACCGTCTCCGTCTCGGTCTCCCCGCTCGCGGTCGTCCGGGGGACTTTGAACGCGGCCGTCACGCCAATGACGTGGTCGGTGTGATCGCAGTATATCAGGTCGCGGACCGTCGCTTCCAGGACCGTTGCGCTCGAGTCCTCGATGACTTTACGCCGGAGAGACGAGATGAGCCTGCCGTGATGGAATGATCGGCCCTCTTTCCGGCCCGAGAGGGACTCGACGTGCCATGGCCGCCCCACATCGGTCTGTGCGGCTGCGTGGCCGCCCGCGATGCCGTTCGCCGGTGCCTTCTCGTCCTGCTCGTCCACCCCCTTTTCCCGCACAGCTGCTGTCGCCTCCGGAGCTGTATGGCGGACCTTCTCGCCCGCCATGGCCTCCAGAGGGGGGTACGGCACCCCGACCATCCGCTCGCCCCTCTCGCCCGTCAAGACCGCATAGCCCTCCACCGGGGTCGCATCGATCCCCTCCAGGCAGTCATCGAGGCCCAGCTGGTTCAGCGCGATGACCCCGCCGGGTTGCAACAGCTCGCCGACTATCCGGTCCGGCTCGGCCAGGTCGCGTTCGAGCAGGAGGACAGAGCGGGTTTGCGAGAGCGAGTAGGCGAGGGCCGAGCCGGCGATGCCGGCGCCGATGATGATGATCTCGGGGGAGAGGTGGTGCAGCTGGCGTGAGCGGGCGTCTACGACACAGAGAAGGGACGGAGGACGACGTCCGGGGCGGACGGAAGGGCGGAACTGGTGCGGCACTCACGTCGGAGTAGGTCGTGCGAGGCTTGGACGGGCCCGCGGTAGCGACCATCGTGTCGAGTCTATTCTTCTATGGGTCTTGATGTTGTATCTCCTCGCGTCCGAAGCGTGGTCGATGAGCTGGGTGTCGATGCACGCGGTCTACGAGTGATATGTACAGAGGATGAGATGCTTGTCGAGGTGGTACGATGAGCGCCCGACTTTTGGTGCTGTATTTGTATTTCGACGCGCCCCACGATCGTCCCATGTCGCCGCAGTCGTCACTCGCCCGCGCTTTCCGGACACGTCCATCGGGCACATCGCTTCATGCTGTCCATCCCCATGCATGATCCAGTATAACCTGCCACCTATACTCGCCCCAGCCCGGCCTTGCGTCTGACGATAGTATTCGGTATGTATGTATGCATTGACAGTTTGACCGATTGATGCTTGTGTATTCACGACACTATGATTCCGCTTCTAGTGCAGGTACAGACTACAGACCTGACCTGTTCTTCTGAGCGCTCCATGCTGCTGTATAACCTCTTCCTATCCGCGTTTTCCACCTCGCCCCTTCTTGCTCATTCTCGCGGGGGTCTCGAGACCCCCCGCCCGCTCCTCGGCCTTACCCACCCGGTACCGTACATTTCCCAAACTGCGGCCCCGCCCCACTCGGCTCAAACAAGCTCCGGATGGTCTGCACCGTAGTGTACACACCAACGATCACACCGAAAGCAAGGAGCGAGTAGTCGAGGATCTTGTCCTTGCGCGTCTTGGCGCACGCCTTGAGGTGCAGCATCGGCGGGTAGATGAAGCACAGCGGGATGCTGCGGTCAGCGTCGTCCTGGCAAGATATCCCACTCAGCTGATGCAGCGGCACACGACTTACCAGGCAAAGGCGCCGATGAGGGCCACGAATTTATCCAGCTCCGAGCTGCCCGCCCATGAAAGCAACGAGCAGAAGAGGACCGTGCCCGCACGGAAGACGTTCTTCTGCCACTTGACCGACGGGTTGTGCTTGCCCGAGCGAGAGAACAGTCCGTTCTCCATGATTCGGACCGCGGGGAACAGCTGCAGCGGGATCGACAGCAAGATGGCGATGCAGTCTGGGCGTCAGCTCGAGCCTCGATTATGGCTTTTCAACTTACACAAGAACTGCACGGCCTGCACAAACTTGTCATCCTGGGGCAGGTTGACAATCACGACAGTCTGGATGTCCGAGCCGTACGCCGCGTAACCGAGGATACCGAAGCCGGCGAAGAGGACGGCGACAATGAACATCACGCCGGACAGGACCGGCGGGAACTTCTTCGGCTCGCGCATCGATTCGGTGATGGGGATGACCCTGCCGTCAGCTCGTCCTACCGTGATGTATGATCAGCTTACAGTCCGATACCCTCGAAGGCGAACACGGCCGTTCCAATCAGAAGGGGGAACGAGTCGCGGTTGAACCACATGACGTTCGCCAAGCCGTGTTTGGCAAGGACGGTCGTCTCGTTGATGCCGATATATACCACTGCGCGTCAGCCGGCCGCCAGATCTGCAAGCGATGCAGCTTACACCCGATGAGGATGAACGCGTCCGCGATCAGGGCCGTTCCGCTCAACTTCGCCAGGTTTCGGATCATCGCCAGGGGCAGGAAGATGATCAGTTCGGCGAAGATGAGATATCGCGTGGGGATGAACGTCTTGCAGTCTGTCACGGCGAGAATGAACGCCTGCAGATTCTCGGCGATGAAGATGGAGTAAGCTGCGAGTCAGCTGGACTCTCAAAGCGAATGACGAAGCAGCTCACCCGCGACGAAACCGATTTGCGAAACGGTGATCGACGTGAGGATCGTTAGACGCATGTATTTGCCGTACAGCGCTCCGCCGATGTCTGGCGTGAGCTTCGCAAGACGAACAGTAACTGTGAGCTCACCTCCGAAGGATCCCGGAATGACCAGATACGTCTTCGTAAGCAGCAAGAAGCAGTACAGCGAAATGGCTGCAATGGCGAGCATGACCACCGTCGAGAATATCAGACCGCCGTTGAAGAAGCTGACTGTCAGCTGTGTTGCACCCATTCATCGCTGTGTTGACTTGCGCCTTGCCCATGAACAGGATGCCAGTACCGATGAATCCTTTCAACAACTGCCGTCAGCTCCACATCCTAGGCGGAAGCAGGTCGAAAAACCCACCATCAAGGTCGCTTGCGTGACGCTCGCGGTGCCCACGGCAGGGCCCGAGCGTGTCCGCCTATGGCCCCGCTTGCTCATCGTCCGGTTGCGCAGCAACGGCGCCCGTTCGCCCAGCCCCGCCTCTCCACGATCGAGCGGTCGACCCAGGCGGTCCGTGTCGAGCGGTTGAGAGCCGTAGGCCCTGTTCGCTTGGGCCGCCTCGGGGGAAAGGAATCGCTCGTCCTCGTCGTCATCATCGTCATCGTCATCTTCGTCCAAGTCTTCTCCGGCCTGGGATCAGTCACGCATGATGAGAGTGTCATGATGGAGCTCACGAAGTGGCCGTAGAGGAAGAGGAAGTCGATGACGTTCCGCACGATGGGCGGGGCCTCGAGACCCTGCTCCTGCGCGCGATTGACGACAAAGTTTCGCCTGAACCCTCCCGGTTCCTTGATGTGCGCGAGGGTCGGATCGAGAGTCGCAGACCTGTCGAGCGGGACGTGAGAGAACGAAGCGGATCGTTTCGGGCCGGCGCGGTGGTCGTGCTGCCACTTGTAGATGTCGTGTCTGGCGTGAGCAACGCCCGCTACTTCATGCTCCTCCCCCTCGACCTCCCAGCGTACTCCGTCAGGTTTGAGCATCCCCCAAGCGCTGGAACGACACTCACGTCACATCGCCCCCGGGCGCGTCGTAGGGGATAGGGAAGCTCTCCTCATGTTCGCTGCCCGTCCTGCTCTTGCTCCCGCTGGCCTGTCCGGGGCTGCCCGAACGTCCACCCACGCTCGCATATCCACTTCCACCGCCATGACCGCTCCCCTCCGCGAGGATGACACCGCTATCACCCGCCGTAGGGGTCGTGTCCCCTGCTCGCCTCTCCTCCTTCGAGACCAAGTGCCGTCGGAGCACTCTCGCCTTCTCCTCGTTCGTCGCGCCTACATCGATCACATTCGACACGGCGCTCTCTCCCGGCGTATCCGCCCCCGAGCCGGGATAATCGTCGTCCATCCTCCCTCCGTCACCGACGCTCGTGCTCGAGCCTGCCTGAGCCTTCTCCGGCGCAATCTGCGCGGTGAGGTTCGACGAGGCCGCACCGGCCCCGGCCGCCGGAGACTGGCGCCTCTCGATCAGATTATCATTGCTCGGTTTCGGCGTGGGGTTGAGGCTCCTGCTTGGCGTGTGCGATGCACCGAACGGGGGTGGGGACTTGAGCGAGCGCGAGAGGGAGCGTGGAACGGCACCGGAAGCAGAGTTGGAGATGGATGACCGGAGGGGGATGTTGGGTATTGCGGGGGAGGTGCCCAGCGGGGTGTGCGATGCCGGCGAGCGCGCGTTCGACGGCGACGGGGACGGGATGGGCACGCTGGGGGCGGGCATGCTGGTGCTGTGGGATGTCTAGGTGGAGGGTATGGGCCGGGGCTGACAACCTGGGCGGTGCGGTATGTACAGTATGACACAGTGACGAAAGTTGAAACGGGGTTAAAAGGATTGGTTGGGGCTGGGATGTACGTACAGTGTGACCATGTGCTTCTAGCCTACCCGGCCCATCGGCCTCCGTCATGGCCCATGCAACCAACCCCCAGCCTCGACGGTCAACGCCGATCAATGCTTCCGCCAGACGCCACCCAACTGGAGTGGCAAGACCAGTGGCAGAGAGCCACCGGGTGGTTTAGGCAGCCATGTACCAGAAATCACCCACTCGGGGCGTGCAGTAGGATGGTTCGAAAATAGGGGTAGGACGCCGATACAATGTCCTACGTCTGTCCGCCCACGGCGGGCTGGCACTCTCTCCTGCACGCTGAGCCGTCACGTGGCAGCCCTGCAGTCCGAATCCAAGTGGATACTTTCGACCAGCAGTACCGGACGGAAGACTGCCGCGCACCTGTTACATCGTCGGCAGCAGGGTAGGAGTCTCAGCTCTATGCTGCCAGAACCCTTGATTGTCCTTTGTACAGTGCGCTCGAGGCTCTAGGGCCACGACAGCGCGATGAGATCTCGTCCTCACCGTCTCCTTCGACAGAAGCGACTCGCCTTCTTTTTTTACTCCACGCCTAGGATCGAGACCGTGAGCAGCCCAGAATCTCCTCGTGACCGAGCGAAGGAAAGCGAAAGACTGCGTCCAGCACTATGCTATAAAATCCATCACGAACACGTTCGTATAGACGCTCACCACAACAACTCAGAACGGAACAGCATGTCCGAGCCAGACAAACAAACCAACGGACACACCAACTCCTCTTCCGGGTCATCCGTGCCTAACGGCAACACCTCTAGCCGCTCGGCTCCCCCGCCCAGCTCAAGCGCCCCGAGCGTTATCTTGAGTCCGGCAGGCCCGTCGGGGGACCCCATGTCTCCTCTGACCTCGAACAGCCCGGCCACGGGCACCGACGGGGGTTCAGCGCACGGCGGGGCGAGCTGAGCGTTATGTGTTGCAGGATGCATGCATGTTCGTGTGATCGGCGCAGACGTTCGTGTAGTATAGGATGTTGCTATGGGGATGAGACGTGTACTCTACAGCTACGCTGACGCACCGTTGGACCGCTGGTACATCTCTGTCGCAGCCTCGGACCCTGGTCGCGGATGGGCCACGCACTTGCCACCCAGAGCAACGCAGTCATGGGGTTCCACTCCTGAGCAGCCAGCCGAGCATACTACTGCCTACCTAAATTCTCCACACCCCGACTTCCGCATCAAGGCGCCTTCTTCTCCAGTCGGCCGATCTCAACGGTCCAGACCCTCCAAAGGCCACAATGGGCCTTTGCCTAGAAGGCTTAAAACCGGCCGCTCCCACGCACCACGTGCCGTGTAGCTTTCTATCGTCGCTCCTCGTAGCTTTGACACTTTCTCGAAGAATGATCTGTCGTGGGTTGCAGAAAGGACTGATGACCCCAGTCAATTCTCGCGCCGTGCCTCCCCGCCCCCTCCCCCCACAAGAGACAGACAGGTCTGCTCAGAGCTGTGTGGCCGCTTCGGTGCGTACAGGTGTATCGTGCTGTTGGACCGCGGAGGCAGGCGAGCGGTCATAGTGCCTACTCACCAGCCGCGCCTTCTTCTCTGAAGACGAAATGTTCAACACGAGCTTTCCGGTACTCCATCAGGCTACAGGCCTGGGGTCAACTGACACTCCATTCGACCCCCACGCATAGAGCAGGGTCTTCCGCCAGCTCGGTTATTCTCGCCCTTCCCGTGTCAGAGCCTTCTCTGCGTGGTCAGAAGACGACCGGCTCCTCGCACATTGCGCAATCGCTGTCTCCACGCAATGCACCTTACTCCAGAACATCGCTTGACACCTAATATTTTCTGCAACGGCTCCACCTGTCCCTCGAAAGCGACTTCGACGTGCTTCGACCACCTCGTTTGAGCGGCTTTTCGTCAAGCACCGGCTTCCGCCCAGGCTCACTGTACCCCTCCAACATACCCGAGGCACTTCCGACAGGCGGTCACTGTCCTTCTGGTGCAGCCAGCAGTGCAGCGAGGAAAAGTGTAAGAGCATCACGGGAAGGCGCAGGTTCGCTCGTGGCCTCATGTTTAAACGAGTCACATAGCTGGTGATGACCCGCTCGCGGTCACAAGAAGTGAAGATGGACAACACTAGCTCTTCCAACAAGAGCACCAAGAGCACCTACCCCCTCTCGAACGCCCCCTCGATGTCCCGGGGACAGCTATCCAATGCCCCCACCACGTCGTACTCGTCCGGATCGGCTGGACAGAAGAGCAAGGAGCCTCCCACGCGGTTCCAATGGGAGCAGTCCAAGAGCCCAAGCCGGGACGGTGTGTTTGGGATGGACCCAGAATACCATGCGTGAGGAATCGAAGACGAGGCGTACCCCTCTCCCAAGTCGGGGCGAGCTCCCCAGTCCCGCATTGAAGTCAGCATTCCGTGTAAACCATCGCATACTGTGTCCCTGTGTCGCTGAGTGAGCCACGCGCGCCCGTTATCCGGATGGCTAGTGGCGGTGCGTGCGGATTGTGCTGAGCCTGTTGGCAGGAAGGCGAGCTCGAGCGAATTCAGGGCGTGTAGAAGGGCCTCAGGGACGGTCACACGACGGCAGAGCAGAGGGCTTGGTATGGGTGCATCAAGAACAATAAGAATCACTTCATGAAAGCTCCGTGGAAGTAGCATGCGACTGAAGGATCAGCTACGGTCTATTTCAGAAGGGTGAGGAAGAGACGAATCCCCCGTGCTTGCATAAAACACATGAGAGCCGCGTGCAGGGGAGACGGCCAGCCCTGGTGGGAGATGCTACGCATGTACGCCCTGCAAGAACAGACCGCCATGAGCGGTACCGCCGGCACCGACGGGAACAGCATTTGTGATCAAACCCCTGAAAACACTTGCGTGGTCGACCGCCCAGACGCCCGACCAGGTCCGAACTTGAGCGTGTCCGCGTCGGACCTGAACAAGAAAGGTGCACAAAGACCCGTTCCGCCGCACTTGTCATGAGTCGCATTGCCGCCTGGATGCTTGTCTGCTCAAGCATTTTGAAGGGCGTCACGCATACTTGCCAGCAGAACGATACTTGAGGGTCCGCTGGCCGCTATGTGTCGCCAATGCCACTCGGGTGCCCACGTCATGTCATGCGCCACAGGCAGTGAGCCCGGAAGCATTCTCTGACACGTTGAGTTGCCCTGACGCGGACGCGCACGGTGCCTGTCGTGCCAGGGGCGATGCAAGTTGAAAGGGACCCCAACATCCGGGCATCCGGCCTGACATGATAATTTCCCAATCGGGTAATTTGATCAGTAGATCATGCCGTTGACATTTCAAAGGTAAAGGCGCTTGTTGTTTTCGCCCCTTGCTGGCGCCCCTGCCCCCCCCGAGCATCGCCCAAAATCGCCGTCCCACCCCCTCACCCACCCAGCCAGACCTGATCCAACCGCGCACCACCTTGCTTGGCAGTGACCATCATCCAGCTTGGCATTGCCAGTTTCGCCCCTTGCTCACTCTATCTTTGCGCTCTTGGCTCGCAGAGCAGTGTGGCCCCGGACTGAGTCGTATACGATAGATGTTCGAAAGGAAGAAGACATCACCAAACCCGACCGCCCCATACGCCTTTGGACCGACACACCCCGCCGCCGCGAATTCTTCAGACGCCGTACGACAGAAAGAGCAGGAGACGATTTACCGCCCGCTGCCCGCCCACGCGCCATCGAACGCGCGTCACGGGATCGAGCATAGTAGCACAGCCCTGCCCCCGCGGAACCCTTTTGCGGACGGATACAAAGCCCAAAGCACCAGTCGCCCGGACTCGCCATCGCTCTCGCATCCGCTCCTGTCACACGCCAACAACACCGACTCGAACCCCTCTTCGCCGGTCACGCATCACGCATCCGCGCGCGACCCGCACTCGACGATGATCCCGCCGAGCAGGAACTATGGGCGTGATGGGCCCGCGGGGATGCCGCCCAGGGGCGAGAGTCGCAACGCGTTGTTGCCCGATCG
>Ga0308169_10004205_pt1 | contig 13550 bp, 12 predicted proteins | sample PhyBR1_2_FD_202139 | JGI IMG/M metagenome (GOLD analysis project Ga0308169, IMG submission 202139) | Phyllosphere microbial communities from UC Gill Tract Community Farm, Albany, California, United States - DLSLSB.R1 | ecosystem: Host-associated > Plants > Phyllosphere > Unclassified | place...
GTCCGTCGCGTTTAGAGCTGATGGCTGAACGCACGCCGGGTGCGGACACCACAAGGCACGGGGACTGGGCGGGTGCGGCCGGGCGGGTGTCTTCATCGATGTCATCCGCTAGGCCTGAACCTGAGCCACGAGCGACTCACGTTCCGAGCGAGGTGAGCGGCGGTCTATCGCTGCATGACTCACCGAGGCGTCTCTCGGGAATCGTCAGGGGTGGCATGTGCCCTGGCGCTGTGCCTGCCGAGCGCAGAAACGGTCGCCAACAACAGCCACGCCGCAGGTTGAGCATTTGTCCCCGCTACTAGCCGAGATGGGCCCGAGTCTTTGACTCGGGCCCATCTCGCATTTCGAAGACATGCACTGGTCTCGCCACCGTGGGTCGCGCTTCGCGGTGGATCGTCTCGCATACCCGGGCTACGCGCGCCGGCGAACGACGGGCGGCTCGCTGGCGACCCGGAGCGGACCGGTCTCGAGCGTCGGGTCTCGATCGGACGGAGTGCGGCCTCACTGGGTCGCTAGGGAAGCGCGCCGGTGCGGGCGACGGCCTGCAGGACCTCGTCCCAGTCGGCCAGGAACCGCTTCAGGCCGAAACGCTCCACAGCGTACGCCCGCGCGCGAGTGCCGGCCTCGGCTGCCGCGTGCGGCGAGTCGACGAACTCGCGCGCCGCTGTGACGAGCTCGGAACGGCTCGTGGTCACCACGCCGGCTCCGGGCGGCACCGTGAAGGGCGCCTCGGTGGTCCCGAGCGCCACCACCGGCATCCCGAGCTGCATCGCCTCGATCAGAGACAGGCCGAGCGACGTCCACCGTGCGGTGTGTACGTAGACCCGGCGCCGGGCCAGCTCACTGTGCATCGCGTCCTGCGGAAGGTCTTCGAAGACCTGGAGCCCCGACATCGCCGGCAGCTGGTCGACGCGCATGCCGAAGACGTCGACGCCGGTCGCTCGGGCGAGGCCGGGGAGGAGGTCCGCGCCGACGGAGCGCCCGCGCCGCACGGGATCGTTGACCACCACCCCTGCCCGCGCCAGCTCGCCGGTGTAGCGCGAGCCGGGATCGACCACGCCGTGCTCGATCACCGTCGTCGGCGCCTCCCCGGTGTCCCACATGAGCTCGTTGAACCCGGTCACGTGACAGATCGGGATCGTGCTCTGCCCCGCCAGCGGGTGGCGGGTGTCCGGCACCGAGCCCGACGGCGTGTTGTGCTCGACGAACACGGCGGGGACGTCGGCGCCGGGGGAGCGTCCGAGCCACTCACGCACCAGCTCCAGCTCGTGCGGTCGCTGGAGGACGACCAGGTCGACGGGCTCGTCGGCGAGCTGCTCCGGAGGCACCTCGCGCACCGTCGCCGGCCAGTCCCAGGTGCGGGCCCGACCGAGGCCGTCGGGGCCCCGGTCAGGGGTCACCGGGACGACGTAGTCGTGTCCGCCCTGGACGAAGGAGGTGCTCCACGAGCCGTGCACGTGCCACAACAGGATCCTCACGGCGCCCCGGTAACCAGGAAACCTCGGCCGACACGGTTTGGGAGAAGCGCTTCTCGGCCACTGCAGCCCAATGAGGGTTCTCGGTATCAATGCGCTCTTCCACGACCCGAGCGCGGCACTTGTTATCGATGGCGTCACCGTCTCCGCGGCCGAGGAGGAGCGCTTCTCGCGCCGCAAGCACGGCCACCGCCCGGTGCCGTTCGCGGCCTGGGAGCTGCCCGAGCTCGCCGCCCGCTGGTGTTTGGAGGAGGCCGGGCTCGAGCCCGGCGACCTCGACGCGGTGACCTACTCCTTCGACGTCGGGCTGGCCCGGCCCGCCGATGAGCTCGGGCTGCACGACCCGTGGGACCACCTGCGCCAGGCGTACGCGCGAGAGGCGCCGGGCTTCCTGTCGACCGCGCTTCCGGGGCTGGATCCCGCGTCCGTGCGGTTCGTGCCCCATCACGTCGCGCACGCGGCCTCCGCCGCCCTCGCCAGCCCGTACGGACCTGCGGGCGGCGAACCCGTCGACGTGCTCGTGCTCGACGGCCGTGGCGAGTGCGCCAGCCACCTCGCCGGCTCCTACGACCCCGCCGGTCGGCTGACCACCCACCACACCCAGGAGCTGCCGCACTCGCTGGGTCTGCTCTACGAGGACCTCACCGAGCACCTGGGGTTCCTGCGCTCCAGCGACGAGTACAAGGTCATGGCGATGGCCTCCTACGGCGAGCCACGCTTCCTGGACGAGCTGCGCGGGTGGGTGCGCAGCACGGGCGACGGCGGCTTCGTGACCGAGCGCATCGACTGGAACTCCTTGGCCAAGCGCCTGGCGCCGGGGGAGGAGTGGACGCCCGAGCACGCCGACCTCGCGGCCAGCGTGCAGCGCCGGCTCGAGGAGGTGCTGCTCGACCTGGCCCGCTGGCTGCGCGGGCGCACCGGCAACCGCTCCCTCGCCCTGGCCGGCGGGGTCGCGCTCAACTGCGTCGCCAACACCGTCCTGCATGCCGAGTCCGGCTACGACACCGTCTGGGTGCAACCGGCGGCCGGCGACGCCGGCACCGCCTTGGGCGGCGCCCTGCACGTCTCCGCCGCGGCGGGGGTCCAGCTCTCGCCCTGGCCGGGGGCCGACCTGGGTCGCGGGTGGAGCGATGAGGAGATCGAGGCCGTGCTGCGCACGGCGCAGCTGTCGTACGAGCGCCCCGACCAGCAGGCCGGCGGCGTGGCGGCCGCCGTCGCGGAGTGCCTCGCCGCCGACGGCGTGGTCGCGTGGTTCCAAGGGCGCAGCGAGTTCGGCCCGCGTGCGCTCGGCCACCGCTCGCTGATGGCCCACCCGGGCCGTGCGGAGAACCTCGAGCGTCTCAACGACGTCAAGGGTCGCGAGCAGTTCCGGCCGGTCGCGCCGATGGTGCTCGCCCACCGGGCCGGCGAGATCTTCACCCGCGGCCCCTTGCCCTCGCCGTCCATGCTGTTCGTCCACGACGTCGCCCCTGCGTGGCGTGACCGCATCCCTGCGGTCGTGCACGTCGACGGCACCGCCCGGATCCAGACGGTCGACCCGTCCGAGGAGCCGTTGGTGGCGGCCATGCTCGAGGAGTTCGAGCACCGCACCGGCCTCCCCGTCGTGGTCAACACCAGTCTCAACACCGCCGGACGCCCGATGGTCGACTCGCCGCGCGACGCGCTGGAGTGCTTCGGGTCGGCGCCGGTGGACCTCCTGGCGATCGGTCCCTTCGTCGTACGCCGGAATGGGGTGGCCGGATGAACGCGCCGTCCGACGCGACCACCACGATCGTCGTTCCGACCCTGGGCCGCCCGAGCCTCGACGCGCTGCTGGAGGCGCTCGCCGCGCAGACGGTGCCCGTGCAGGCGCGCATCATCCTGGTCGACGACCGCAAGGGGGCCGATGCGACGCCACTCGATCCGCGCGACGTCGACTCGACCACCGTGCAGGTGGTGCGCGGCGGCGGGCGCGGCCCGGCACACGCCCGCAACGTCGGCTGGCGGCACTCCCGTACGCGGTGGGTGTCCTTCCTCGACGACGACGTCCTGCCCGACCGGGACTGGTACGAGCGGCTGGTGCTCGACCTGAGGTCCGCCGACGAGCAGGAGGCGCAGGGCTCGACCGGACACGTCCGGGTCCCGATGCCCGACGACCGCCGCCCGACCGACTGGGAGCGCGGCACCGCCGGGTTGGCGACCGCACGCTGGATCACCGCCGACCTGTCCTACCGCCGCGACGCTCTCGCCGCCGTGGGCGGCTTCGACGAACGGTTCCCGCGAGCGTTCCGCGAGGACGCCGACCTGGCGCTTCGGATCACCGAGCGGCTGCACGGGGTCATCGTGGCCGGGGAGCGCTGGATCACCCATCCGGTCCGTCCGTCGGACGACTGGGCCAGCCTGCGCCAGCAGGCCGGCAACGCCGATGACATGCTGATGCGCCGCCTGCACGGGGCCGACTGGCACAAGCGGGCCGGCGAGCACGTCGGGCGCCGGCCCCGCCACCTGCTTGTCACCGCTGCGGGTGCCGCCGCCGTGGGCGGTGCGCTGGCCCGCAGGGGAGCGGTGGCCGCGGTGGGCGCGGCGATCTGGGCGGCCGGCACGGCCGAGTTCGCGTGGCAGCGGATCGCTCTTGGGCCGCGCGATCGCGACGAGGTCCGCCGGATGCTGCTGACCAGCATGGTCATCCCGCCGGCCGCGACGTGGCACAGCGTGCGCGGACTCCTGGCACATCGTGATGCCGAGCCGTGGCAGGGGCTGCCGGAGCTGGTGATGCTCGACCGCGACGGCACGCTGATCATCGACGTCCCGTACAACGGGGATGCCGCCCTGGTGAAGCCGATGTCAGGCGCACGCGAGGCACTGGATCGACTACGGGCCGAGGGCGTCCGGGTCGTAGTGGTGAGCAACCAGTCCGCGATCGGCCGTGGACTGCTCACCGCGGAGCAGGTCGATGCCGTGAACGAGAGGGTGGACGAGCTGCTGGGCCCCTTCGAGTGGTTCTACGTCTGCCCGCACAGCCCCACCGACGGCTGTTCGTGCCGGAAGCCGGCACCGGGCCTGGTGAAGCAGGCGCTCAGCGACGCGGGGGTCGTGCCGGACCGGGCCGTGCTCATCGGAGACATCGGCAGCGATGTCGAGGCGGCGACCGCGGCCGGGGTGCACGCCGTGATGGTGCCGACGCCGGTGACCCTGCGGCGCGAGATCGACGCTGCGCCCGAGGTCGCAGCCACCCTCGGCGACGCGGTCGACCGATTGCTGCAGGGAGTGCCGTGAAGACGCTCGCGGTACGTCTCGACAGCCTGGGTGACCTCATCGTCACCGGGCCGGCACTGCGCGCCCTGGCTCACGCCGGTGACGAGGTCACCCTGCTGTGTGGTGCTCGCGGTCGCCCCGTCGCGGACCTGCTGCCGGGTGTGAGCCGCGTGATCGAGTGGACCGCGCCGTGGATCGACCCGGAGCCGCAGCCCGTGGACCCTACCGCCATCGAGCAGCTGCGCGCGGTCGTCGCCGAGGGTGGCTTCGACCGGGCGCTGATCTTCACCTCCTTCCACCAGTCGCCGCTCCCGACCGCGCTGGTGCTCCGGCTCGCCGGGGTCCCCTGGACCGGAGCGATCAGCGTCGACTATCCCGGCTCCCTGCTCGATCTGCGGGTGACCGACGTGCCCGATGACATTCCCGAGACCGCACGCGCCCTGCGCCTGGTCGCAGCGGCCGGCGTGGAGCTCCCCGCCGAGGACGACGGGCAGCCGGCGATCCGACCGGTGCCGATGCCGCGACTGGAGCAGCCGCTGCCCGGCTCGTACGTCGTCCTGCACCCGGGGACCTCCGTCCCGGCGCGGGCCTGGCCGGTGGAGCACTTCCGGGCCACGGCCGCGCTCCTGGCGCGCCGCGGCCACCACGTCGTCGTCACCGGCGCCGCGGCCGAGCGCCAGCTGACCGCGACCGTCGCCGAGGGGGCCGGTCTCGATCTCGGCGGCCAGCTGGATGTCGCCGGCCTGGCCGCTGTGCTGGCCGGCGCCACGTGCGTCGTGGTCGGCAACACCGGCCCGGCCCACCTGGCGGCGGCGGTGCGCACCCCCGTGGTGAGCCTCTTCGCTCCGACCGTTCCCGCGATCCGCTGGGCGCCGCAGGGTGCTCCGGTCGCGCTCCTCGGTGATCAGGAGGCTCCGTGCAGTGGATCGCGCGCGACGTCGTGCCCGGTCCCAGGACACCCCTGTCTGACCTCGGTCTCACCCGACCAGGTCGTCGACGCCGTCGAGAGGATCGGCGGCGCGCCACGAGAGCACCGTCCCGCAGCATCGGTGAAGGAGGTCGGATGAGGATCGCACTCGTCTCCGAACACGCCAACCCGCTCGCCGCCCTGGGAGGGGCCGACGCGGGTGGGCAGAACGTCCACGTCGCTGCTCTCGCCGCCGGCCTGGCGCAGCTGGGCCACGACGTCGTGGTCCACACCCGCCGCGACGATCCTGACCAGCCCGCCCGGGTCGAGACCGATTACGGGTACGCCGTCGAGCACGTCGCGGCCGGGCCCGCTACCGAGCTGCCCAAGGACGACCTGCTGCCGCACATGCGCGAGTTCGGCGTGCGCCTGCGTGACCGGTGGCGACGCGACCCGGTCGACGTCGTGCACAGCCACTTCTGGATGAGCGGCCTGGCCGCACTGCACGGCACCCGTGGCACCTCGATCCCGGTCGTGCACACCTTCCACGCCCTCGGCTCGGTGAAACGACGGCACCAGGGTGCCGCGGACACCAGCCCGCCACAGCGCATCGAGCTCGAGCGCCGGCTGTGTCGCGAGGTCGACCACGTCGTCGCCACCTGTACCGACGAGGTGCGCGAGCTGCAGCAGCTCGGGTTGCCGCAGGGACGCGCCACCGTGATCCCGTGCGGCGTCGACACGCAGCTCTTCCGTCCCGGTGCGGACCGTGAGCCGATGGTGGCTCTCGGCGAGCGCGGCGCGAGCGGGCAGCGGCATCGCCTGCTCGTGATCGGGCGTCTCGTGACCCGCAAGGGGATCGGTGACGTGATCGAGGCGGCCGCCCAGCTGCCCGATGCGGAGATCGTCATCGCGGGCGGTCCCTCCGCCGAGCGCTACGACGCCGATCCGGAGGTCCGACGGCTCAGGGCCCTCGCCGAGCGCCTGGGCGTCGCCGACCGGGTCGTCTTCCTGGGCAGCGTCGACCGCGACGACGTCCCCGCCCTGATGCGGGTGAGCGACGCCGTGGTGACCATGCCCTGGTACGAGCCGTTCGGCATCGTCCCGCTGGAGGCGATGGCCTGCGGCCGGCCGATCGTCGGCTCCGCTGTAGGCGGACTGCTCGACACGGTCGTCTCCGGGGTGACCGGCGAGCTGGTGCCGCCTCGCGATCCCGACGCCCTCGCGGCCACGCTGCGGGCATTGCTCGACGACCCCGAGCGCCGCCGACACTACGGCGAGGCGGGTCGCCGCCGCGCCGTCGAGCGCTACGACTGGAGCACGGTCGTGGCCGAGACCGCAGCTGTCTACCAGGCGCTGTGCGCCGCATCCTCCACCAGCACCGCGACAGGAGCCATCCGATGACGACCCCCTGCGACCACGCCCACCTCGCCGAGCTGCGCAACGCCCTGGACGACTTCGAGTCCCGTGTCGAGATCGCCGCCGACTGGGGCCGCCGGCTGGCCGCGGTCCTCGAGGGCGGCGGCCGGCTGCTGGCGGCCGGCAACGGCGGCTCGGCTGCCCAGGCACAGCACCTGACCGCGGAACTGGTCGGTCGCTACCGCGAGGACCGGCCGCCGTACGCCGGCATCTGCCTGTCCGCCGAGACCTCCTCGCTGACCGCGATCGTCAACGACTATCCCCCCGAGGAGCTGTTCGCCCGGCAGGTGGAGGCCCACGGCCGTCCCGGCGACGTGCTGGTGCTGCTGTCGACCAGCGGTCGCAGCCCCAACGTCGTCGAGGCCGCCCGTCGTGGGCTGGAGCGGGGGCTGGAGGTCTGGGCGTTCACGGGTCCGCTGCCGAATCCGCTGGCCGAGGTCGCGAAGGAGACCTGCGCCGTCAAGGCGGCGTACACCGCCACGGTGCAGGAGCTGCACCTGGTCGCGGTGCACATCCTGTGTGCCGCCTTCGACGCCGCGCTCGGCGTCGCACCCGACGCGCACCACACCCTGGAGGTGGTGTCGTGATCGTCGTCGTCGGCGACGCCCTTCTCGACGTCGACCTCGTCGGGCGCGCCGGGCGGTTGATGCCGGAGGCCCCGGTGCCGGTGCTCGATCAGCTCGAGGAGCGGCGCCGACCGGGTGGGGCCGCCCTCGCGGCAGCGCTCGCCGCGGGAGACGGCGCCGAGGTCACGCTGATCGCACCGCTCGCCGAGGACGATGCCGGCGAGCAGCTGCGCGCCGAGCTCGAGTCCGCGGGCGTCACGCTGGTGGCCGTGCCGACCCGCGGCACCACGGCGGTCAAACGGCGGGTCCGCTCGGGCGGGCAGTCGCTGCTGCGGTTGGACAGCGGTGACGCTAGCGGCGAGATCGGGCCGCTGCCACAGGCGGCGCTCGAGGCCCTGCGTACAGCCAGCGCCGTGCTGGTCTCCGACTACGGCCGGGGGATGAGCGCTCATGGCGAGCTGCGGACGGCTCTGGCCGACCTCCCGCGACGTACGCCCCTGGTGTGGGACCCGCATCCGCGTGGCGCCGCCCCGGTGCCGGGCGCCCGGCTGGTCACGCCCAACCAGTCCGAGGCGCAGGCGGAGGGGAGCGGCCTGGCAGCGCTCTCGGACCGGGCCGCGGCCCTGGTCGCGGAGTGGGGCTGCGAGGCCGTAGCCGTCACCCTCGGCCCCCGTGGGGCGCTGGTCTCGCGCGGGGAGAGCTCGCCGTCGGTGGTCCCGGCGCCGCGCGTCGATGCACGCGACACCTGTGGGGCCGGGGATCGCTTCGCGGTCTCCGTGACGTTGGCGCTCGCCGGCGGAGCCTTGATGCTGGACGCGGTCGGCCAGGCCGTCGAGTCCGCGGCGGCGTTCGTGGCCGCTGGCGGTGCGGCCGCCTTCCACGAGGCCGCCCCCTCCGCCTCCACGCTGGGCGCTCGCGGGGTCGAGCTCGTCGAGCAGGTCCGCGCCCGGGGCGGCACGGTCGTCGCCACCGGCGGTTGCTTCGACCTGCTGCACGCCGGCCACGTCGCGACCTTGGAGGCGGCTCGCGCCCTCGGAGACTGCCTGGTGGTCTGCCTCAACTCGGACGACTCCGTACGCCGGCTCAAGGGAGCCGCCCGCCCCCTGATCCCGGCGGAGGATCGCGCGCGCGTGCTCGAGGCGCTAGCGCCTGTCGATGCGGTGGTGGTCTTCGAGGAGGACACGCCGACCGAGGCGATCAGGCGCATCCGTCCCGACGTTTGGGCCAAGGGCGGCGACTATGCCGGCGCCGAGCTGCCGGAGGCGGCACTGCTGCGCGAATGGGGCGGTCAGTCGGTCGTACTGCCCTACCTCAGCGGGCGCTCCACGACCCGGATCGTCGAGACAGCGCGCTCCCGGTGACCGGACGCGCGAACCGGCCGCGCGCCCTCGTCTATCGCGCGATCGGCCTGGGCGACCTGCTCACCGGCGTCCCTGCTTTGCGAGCGCTGCGCCTTGCGCTTCCCGAGCACGAGCTCGTGCTCGCCGCACCTGCTGCCCAGCAGCCGTTGGTGGAGCTCATCGACGCCGTCGATCGGCAGATAGCCACCGAGGAGCTGGAGCCGGTCGCCTGGGAGGGGGCGCCGCCGGAGGTCGGGATCGACCTGCATGGCAACGGACCCGCCTCGCGCCGTCTGGTGGAGGCTCTGCACCCGGGTCGGACCGTGGGCTTCGGCCTGGACCCGGCCAACCCGCCCTGGGATGCGGCCGAGCACGAGCGGGTGCGCTGGTGCCGTCTGATCGCGGATTCCTTCGGCGCTCCTACAGACCCGAACGACGTCCTGCTGCCGACGCCGCAGGTGCTGTCGCCCTGCCCGGGGGCGGTGATCGTCCACCCGGGCGCCGCGTCGCGAGCCCGTCAGTGGCCGGTCGAGCGGTTCGCCGCAGTGGCCCGCGCTCTCGCCCGGCAGGGCCACGAGGTGGTCGTCACCGGATCGCCGGGGGAGCGGCCGCTGGCCGACGAGCTCGCCGCTCGGGCCGGTCTCACCGAACGAGCCGTGCTCGCCGGCGCGACCGACCTCGGCACCCTGGCCGCGGTAGTGGCTTCGGCTTCGCTGGTGGTCTGCGGCGATACCGGGATGGCTCATCTCGCTTCGGCTTTCGGTACCCGGTCGGTGGTGCTCTTCGGCCCTACCCCGCCGTCGTCCTGGGGCCCGCCACCGGGTCCTCATACGGTGCTGTGGCATGGGGATCCCGATCAACCGCCCGGCGATCCGCACGCCGATCGACCGGACCCGTACCTGCTGCGGATCACGGTCCAGGAGGTGCTGAGCTGCTGGGGAGCATCTCCTCCATCCAGCGCACTGTCCGCTTGAGGCCCTCCTCGACGCTCATCCGTGGCTCCCACCCGAGCAGCTCGCGGGCCCGGGTGAGGTCGGGCCGGCGTACGCGGGGGTCGTCCTCCGGCAGGGCGATGTGCTCGATGCCCGAGCCGGACCCGCACAGCTCGATCACCGTGTGGGCGAGCTCCAGCATCGTGGTCTCGCCGTCATTGCCCAGGTTGACCGGGCCCACGACGCCATGCGCGGCCGCGAGACGCACCAGCCCGTCGACGGTGTCCTCGACCCAACACAGGGAGCGGGTCTGGGAGCCGTCGCCGGCGACCGGGAGCGGTCGCTCGGTCAGCGCCGCCCGAGCGAACTCCGGCACCACTCGGCCGTCGTCCAGGCTCATCCGCGGCCCGAAGGTGTTGAAGATGCGCGCGATGCCGACGTCGACCCCATGGGTCCGGTGATAGGCCATCGCGGTGGCCTCGGAGAAGCGCTTGCCCTCGTCGTAGACACTGCGGGGCCCGATCGGGTTCACGTGTCCCCAGTAGTCCTCACGCTGCGGATGCTCCAACGGGTCGCCGTACACCTCGGAGGTCGAGGCCAGTACGAACCGGGCTCCGTGGCGGCGGGCGAGCTCGATCGCGTGCACGGTCCCGTCGCTGGCCACCCGCAGCGTCTCGAGCGGGAGCCGCAGGTAGTGCACCGGCGAGGCGGGACAGGCCAGGTGGAACACCTGATCGAGCCCGCCCGGGTCGGGGATGCCGTCGGAGACGTCCGCCTCCACCAGGTGGAACCCGGGTCGTCCCTGCAGGTGGGCCACCTTCTCCGGCGATCCGGTGACGAAGGAGTCCACGCACCACACTTCGGCGGATTCGTCGAGCAGGCGCTCGCACAGCCAGGAGCCGACGAAGCCCGCGCCACCCGTGACGAGGGCCCGCGTCACGGACCCGCTCACCGGGGGTAGCCCTCGTTGCGCAGCGTGACCACCGCGCTCTGCAGCACCGAGTCCGGCGGCAGGGTGACGGCGGTGCGGATCAGGCCGGCGACGACCGCCGGATCCATCATCCGCTCCGGCGGCAGACCCCACTGATCCATCATCGGCGTGGCCATCGCCGCCGGGTTGATGGCGGTGACCCGCACCGGCCAGGACCGCTCCCGTGCCTCGGTCTGCATCACCTCGGTGAGCTTGAGCAGCGCGGCCTTGGAGGCGTTGTACGCCCCCGCGCCGGCGCCCACCGTCAGAGCGCTGATCGAGACCACGCAGGCGATGTCGGCCAAGGCGGGGTACGAGAGCCGAGCGCGTACGAACGCCCGCGACAGGTACATCGGGCCGTGCAGATTGACCCCGAACACGGCATGCCACTGCTCGTCGTCGATGTCGACCAGGTCGGAGCCGCGATCCGTACCGGCGTTGTTGACCAGGAGGTCGAAGCGCTCGCCGTGCTCGCTGAAGGTCCGATCGATGACCGCATCCACGGCGCTCCGGTCGGTCACATCCAGGGCGACCGCCGCAGCCGAGCCGGCGCCGCCGTCCGACTCGATGTCCTTGACCGTCTGGGCCGCGCCATCCTCGTCGATGTCGGCGACGACCACGTGGGCTCCCTCGCGGGCGAAGAGCCGGCAGGTGGCCCGGCCCAGGCCGCTCCCGCCGCCGGTGACGAGCGCGACCCGGCCCTCCAGGGACATCAGCGAACGCCCGCGACGACGTCGCGGACCCGGTCGACCATGGCGGCGAAGGGGCCGGTGAGCAGCTGTGCGGTCCGGTCACCGGCGACGGACGGGTGGGGATGGGTGGGGGCGAGCGCCTCGACCGCCTTGATCTTGCGGCCCATCATCTTGCGCTGGTCCTCGTCGCACTGCGCGAGGACCTGCGAGAACTCCTCGTTCTCCTCGGCCTCGGCATGCGCGTCGACCGACTTCTCGAAGGCCTCGAATGTGGTGGCGAAGGCGGCGTCGTCGACCGACAGCTTCTCCAACTCGGCGAGGACCGCGTTCGCCTCCTTCTCCTCCGCGTTGCGCGACGCGGCGACGTCCTTGCCGGCGACCGTCTCGGTGACCGGTCGAAGCACCAGCTCCTCGGCGGTCTCGTGCACGGCCAGCAGCGCGCGCAGCGCATCGAACGTCTTCTGCTTCTCCTCGCCGGTCTCGTGCTTGACCTGTGCGAACAGGTCTCGGATCCGGGCGTGCTGCTCGAGCAGCACGCGGATCACGTCTCCTTCGGGCAGAGCGCGTGCCTTCGCCCGGTCCTCGGTCGCGTCACCCATGGACGGTCCTCCTCGTGGCATGTGTCTGGCTGGGACACACCCGCGTTACCCAGGCCAGGCGGGTGCTACACGGGTCCCTGCCCGTGGTGGTAGGAGTAGGAGGTGCCTGTTGAACGCCTCATGCCGAGCGACGAGGCCCGCGACCTCATCGACCTGACCCGCTCGATCGTCGCCCGTGAGCTGCGCGGGGCCGTCGACGAGGCAGAGCGGACCGGGACCTTCCCGCGCGACGTGTTCCGGACGCTCGGACGAGCCGGGCTGCTGGGCCTGCCGTATCCGGAGGAGTACGGCGGGGGCGGTCAGCCGTACGAGGTGTACCTGCAGGTGCTCGAGGAGATCGCCTCGGCCTGGGCGGCCGTGGGCGTCGGCACCAGCGTGCACGCCCTCAGCTGCTTCGGGCTGTTCCACGCGGGCAGCGAGGAGCAGAAGCAGCGCTGGCTGCCCGAGATGCTCGGAGGCGAGCTCCTGGGCGCCTACTGCCTCTCGGAGGCGCACGCCGGCTCCGACCCGGCGGCGATGCGGACCCGCGCGGTCCGCGCCGGCGACGAGTACGTCATCACTGGCGCCAAGGCCTGGACGACGCACGGGGGTCGGGCCGACTTCTACAAGGTGATGGCGCGGACCTCCGAGGACGGTGGGCGCGGGATCTCCTGCTTCCTCGTCCCGGCGGACGCCGCCGGGCTGAGCGCCGCAGCGCCCGAGACCAAGATGGGCCTCATGAGCTCGACCACCGCGACGATGCTGTTCGACGGCGTGCGGGTCCCGGTCGAGCGGCGGCTCGGCACGGAGGGCCAAGGGCTGCCGATCGCGCTTGCCGGGCTGGACGCCGGTCGTCTCGGCATCGCTGCGGTCGCCACCGGGGTGGCCCAGGCGGCGCTCGATGCGGCGGTCGCGTACGCGCAGGAACGCGAGGCCTTCGGGCAGGCGATCATCGATCACCAAGGGCTCGGGTTCCTGCTGGCCGACATGGCCGCAGCGGTGGAGTCGGCGCGGGCGACCTACCTGCACGCCGCGCGCCTCAAGGACGCCGGGCGTGCGTACAGCCGCCAGGCCTCCGTCGCGAAGCTGGTCTGCACGGACAACGCCATGCGCGTCACCACCGACGCCGTCCAGGTCCTCGGCGGCGCCGGCTACACGCGCGACTTCCCGCTCGAGCGCTACATGCGCGAGGCGAAGGTGATGCAGATCTTCGAGGGCACCAACCAGATCCAGCGTCTCGTGATCAGCCGGGCGCTGAAACGCTGAGCCTCAGTGCAGCGCGATGTCGCCCTCGGTCGCGCGCCAGGCATGGAAGTCGATGGTGAGCTCGGCGCTCGTCGGCGCGCAGATCATCGGTCCCGCCTCCGCGGCGAGGTCCGGCGCGAGGGGCAGCACCCGTACGAGTCGCAGGTCGCCGTCGACGCCGGCCCGGATCGTGAC